>Ga0070712_100001249_pt1 | contig 15363 bp, 16 predicted proteins | sample LARL81metaG_FD_71396 | JGI IMG/M metagenome (GOLD analysis project Ga0070712, IMG submission 71396) | Corn, switchgrass and miscanthus rhizosphere microbial communities from Kellogg Biological Station, Michigan, USA - LAR L8-1 metaG | ecosystem: Host-associated > Plants > Roots > Rhizosphere ...
TCATCCTGCTCGACGAGGCGACGGCTGCGCTCGATAGCGAATCCGAGCTGCATGTGCGCAACGCGGTCGCGACTCTCTGCAAGAACCGGACGACCGTCGTGATCGCGCATCGACTTCACACCATCGTGCACGCCGACAAGATCGTCGTGGTCGAAAAAGGTGCGGCGGTGGAGCAGGGGCGGCACGAGGAGCTGCTGCGGCGCAATGGGCGCTATGCCGCTTTCTACCGGCTCCAGATCGAAAAAGCCGAGGCCGGCGAGGGAGAGGGCGAGACCACATATGCCTCAGGGGGGCGCCGGCCCGATCCGCCGACGAGGTGAGACAAACACCTCGCGTGGCGGCACGATCGTAGCGGGAAATCCCTCCCCCGTAGGGGGAGGGTGGCCGCCGGAGGCGGCCGAGTGGGGGATCATGGCGAACGAAATCGCTCGCAGCCTGCGCAAACGAATGACCCCGCAAGAGGTGAAGTTGTGGGTTCATCTGCGCGCATGGAGAAAGCACGGATTCCACTTCCGCCGCCAAGCGCCGCGTGATGGCCACATCGTGGATTTCGTCTGTCTCAAGCACCGCCTGATCGTCGAGGTCGACAGCGGTCAGCATAACTTCAACGCGCATGCCAAGCGAGATTTGGCGCGCGACAATCATTTTGCCAGCCAAGGGGTCCGGGCGTTGCGTTTCTGGAACCATGACGTCGATCGCAATCTCGAGGGTGTGCTGGCGACCATCGCCACCGCGCTGGGCGCCCCCCCACCCGGCCTCGCTACGCTCGGCCACCCTCCCCCTTCGGGGGAGGGATTCGGCTAATTCCCTTGATCCCGGGCCGTTATTCCTATCGGGCGCACATGTTCTCGCGCGGGCGCAGCTTTTGGCTCGAGCCGGGTGCGCTCGGCTGGTCCCAGGGGGATGACGAGGACCGCATCCTCTATCGGGACGTGGACGAGGTGCGGCTCTACCGACTATTCATGCCCGGTGTTGCGGCAATCGACAAGAAGGTGATGTGGCGCCTGCACCTGCGTTGTCGTTCCGGACAACGGCTCACCTTATCACCGCTTCACTACCTCCGCTTTCGCTCCTGGGAGGATCGCTCGGCAACATACGTCGCGTTTGCAAATGAGCTGCTGCAACGATTGCACAATGCCAATCCGCAGCTGAAGATCACCCGCGAGCATCATTGGACCATGCGGCTGCGCCGCGCCGTCAAGCGGCGACTATCGGCGCTCGGTGGCCGCATTCTCCTCAAATTGTTCTGGGCTATTCGCACGCGCGATCCAGACCGCAGTGCCGACGCCGCCGCTCGCTTTATGCGCACCATCGGACCTTGGCTGCGCGGCCATCGGGTCGCGCGCAGAAATCTCGTCGCGGCATTTCCAGAGAAAGCCCAAGGCGAAATCGAGATCATCTTGCGGGGCATGTGGGACAATTTCGGTCGGGTGATTGCGGAATATGCCTTTCTTGATCGATTGTGGGATTTCAGTCCAGACAACACGGGACCAAGGCGCATCGCCATCGATCGGGCGGACCTCGATCGCGCGGCGCGCATCCACGAGACCGGAAAGCCGATTCTCTGCTTCGGTGCACATCTTGCGAATTGGGAGATGCCGCCGCTCGCAGCCGCGGCGCTGGGCTTCAATTTGGCGGTTATTTATCGGCCGCCGGACTTTGCTCCGATCGCCAAGGAGATCCTCGACATCCGCACACGGCTGATGGGCACCTTGATCCCGGCGGAGCCGGGCGCCGCGATGAGCCTCAAATACGCGTTGGACCACGGCATGAGCGTAGGAATGCTCGTCGACCAGCACTTTACCGGCGGTATCGACGTGATGTTCTTCGGCCGCCGCTGCAAGGTGAACCCGACGCTGGGACAATTCGCCCGCCGGACCGAGTACGCGATCCACGGGGCGCGTGCGATCCGGTTACCCGGCGGGCGCTTTCGGCTGGACGTGACGGAGGCGCTTGCGACCCCGCGGGACGCCGATGGCAAGATCGATATCGCGGGGACAATGCAATTGATCACGTCGGTGATCGAAAGCTGGGTTCGGGAGCAGCCGGAGCAATGGCTGTGGATGCACCGGCGTTGGCGGTAACACGTATGAGCCCATCACTGACAGACGCAAAGTATTATCGACAGATCGCGCCGAACGGCGTGGCCGAGCGCCTGCTGGTTGCTGCTCGCCGCCGCATCTTCCGAGATTTCTTAAGGCAGATGCGACCCCTGCCTTCAGATCAAATTCTCGACCTGGGCGTCTCTGATGTCGTCAGTGGCGGCGCGAACGTGTTTGAACGAAGCTACCCCCATCAGAGCAACATTACTGCTTGCGGGCTTGGTGCCGGCCTTCAATTCAAGAGCTCCTTCCCTCTCGTCCGTTACGTTGAAATCGAGCCGAATGTACCGCTGCCATTTGATAACGGCAGCTTTGAGATAGCAACAACCAACGCTGTACTTGAGCATGCGGGTAGTGTGGAAAATCAATTGCTTCTGGTACGCGAGCTTTGCCGGATTGCGCGCAAGGTATTCATCAGCGTGCCCAACCGGTTTTTTCCGATTGAACATCACACTGCGCTCCTATTCGTCCATTACCACAAAAAAGCATTCCAAATCGCGTGCCGGATTGCCGGGAAATCGGAATGGGCGCGCGAGGAAAATCTTATCCTGATGACACCGCAACGTCTGCGGCACGTTGCAGCTTCGATCAAAAAAAACGCGGTAGTTGGCTATACGGGTTTACGCGCAGGACCGTTTTCGTCCAACTTGTATCTCGCGTTTGACTAGAACGTCCGCCCTCAGCCGCCTGAGCCGATTGCAGGCTGATCTTCGGTCCAGCAAATCGGGCCGCTCATCATGACGCGGAGACGCAGGTGATGAATGTCGTGTCCTGGGCGGGACCTAGTTTGACCACCGGGGTGAATGTGTTGGTGGTTCCTGGATTTACCCCCCCATCGGCGGCGCAGCCATTCACGAACTGGGTCGCACGAAATGGCATCTCGAAAGCAATCGTCGGGCGCTGCCAGACGCGCCTGCTGCAGGCTGTCGTGAGGGGTTCCATTGAGCCGGTGTCCGTAGACCTTTGTTAACGACAGCATAGACTATCCGAAATTGGTTTTCTTAATGGTATATGCGGCGGTGGTATTGGCGCACCGGCAGGTGGGGTTCCCAGCTGGGCGCTCTCGGTCCTCCCGGCCAACGTAGCCCGCATGAGCCTCAGCGAGATGGGGGGCACGCGGGCCAGTAGCCAGTAGCCCGCATGAGCGCAGCGATATGCGGGGGGCCGCAGTGCGGGGGGCAGTTCGCAAAGGCGCCGTCCCCGGATGGCACTTCGCTCACGCTCCGCTCATCCGGGCTACGAAGCTACGAAGCTTATCGGGCTCAATTTCCGTAACTACCGCGTCGTCTCCATCACCGGCTCGCGGCCGATGAGGCGAGCAAGCTGGCGCAGCCGAGCGAACAGGCGCTCACCGGCGAGCGGCGCGCAGCCGTGGGTGAGCCGCAGTACCAGGCGGCCGTGATCGACGACCATGGGCGCCTTCGACAGCACGCCGGTTGCCGAAGCGGACACGAGATAGGCAACGCGCAGCACCGCGCCCAGCACGCGCGCGCGATCGAGCAGCCGGGTCGAGACCAACTCGCGCAGCCGGGGGGAAAGCTCGTCATCGACGAGCCCCACATGGCGGAAGAACACCGCGAGCGCGAGGAAGGTGCGGCCGGGATGATCCACTGACACGAACGCCGCGTTGGCGATGATATTGACGGACTGCTCGCCGCGATAATCGGGATGCGCCCGCCACCCGATATCGGCGAGAAGGCAGGCTGCGTGCCGAAGGCGCCGCTCTTCGGCGCTCTCGTCAAGGCCGGAGGACGCCATGAAGCGGTCCGTCCACGCCATGAGCTCCTGCCCGTGCGCAGGCGCGCGGGAGCGCAATAGATTGAGCTCGCTCGCCGCAGCAATCAATGCATCCTGCTCGCGCTCCTTCGGCTTGAGCATGGAATAGAGAAGACCCTCGCGAACACCGAGCGCGGAAATGACGACCTCGCGCGGCTGCGCGATGCGCACCACGTTTTCGAGAACGAGCGCAGCATAGGCGAGAAGCGGCCGGCGGGCATCGGTCACCACCTCGATGCGCGAGAGCGTCTCGGGATCGACGCGATGCACGAGAGTAGAAAAATCGTAGGCCTCTTTCGCCGGCATCACGTAGCCATGCATCACATGCAGCGGATAGCCGGTTTGCCACATGTGCAGGCGCGCCAGCGCCCGCCAAGTGCCGCCTATGGCATAAAACGTGCGGCCCTTTCCGAGCTCCAGCAAGCGTGCACGCTTGAGCGCAGAGCGGACGATCTTTTCCGCTTTCTTGATGGATTTGGACGAGATGTCCTGCAAAGCCAAGCCGCCGAGCGGCAGTGTCACCCCCGGTTTCACCTTATGGCCATGCACTTCGGTCAACTCGAACGAGCCCCCGCCAAGATCACCGACGATCCCGTCGGGCTTGTGGAAGCTGGACACGACGCCAAGCGCGGAAAGCTGCGCCTCGCGCTTGCCGGAGAGCACATCCACCTTGCGCCCGCAGATGCGCTCTGCCCTGGCGACGAAGGATCTGCCGTTCTTGGCGTCCCGGCAGGCGGCGGTGGCAATCACCCAAAGCCCCGCTACATCGAGCCGGTCGCACAGGGCGCGGAAACGTGCGAGCGCGGCAAGCGCCTTCTCGACCGCATCGCTGGCGAGAAGTCCGGTGGTCTGGACCTCGCGACCGAGCCCTGCGAGTACCTTTTCGTTGAAGATCGGCGTCGGGCTTCGGGTAAGGCCCTCATAGACCACGAGGCGAACCGAATTCGAGCCGATGTCGATGACCGCCACCGGCGGCCCGTAATCGAGGCGACCCTGGGCAAGCTTCATCGGCGGGCGGGGATACCTCCCCCTGAAAGGGGGAGAGCCTGCCCCGGACTTGATCCGGGGTCGGCAGCCCCCGACTTGGTCGGGGGCAGCCAGGTGGGGGTCAACTCGCAGCCGCGATGATCAAATGCGCCCGCCGAGGAGCGGACCCCCACGCGACAGCGTTTGCCCCGGCGCAAGGCCGGGGCAAATGCTGTCGACCTCCCCCTTTCAGGGGGAGGTATGGAGTGTCCGCGCTGCGGCCGCACCATGTTTCAGCTGACCCTGCGCTCAGACGCGGTCGAGGCGGCGGAGAAGGCTGCGGGGTGACTTTTCCTTCGATTTGCCGCGACCCGACAGACTGGGATTTGTCATGAAGTATTTGTGCACATTGAAGGGCTCTTCCCCTTCCGCAGCTTTGATGCGAATGGAGCTGCCGTCAGGCAGCAGCCTCCAGCTCTGTTCATTGTCCTTGAAATTGGCCAGCATGATCTGCTCGAGCACCTGCTGGTGCACGGTCGGATTGAGAATCGGACACAACACTTCCACCCGGCGATCGAGGTTGCGCGGCATCATGTCGGCGGAGGAGATGTAGACGGCCGCCTTGGGGTGCGGCAGCCCGTGCCCTGCCCCGAAGCAGTAGATGCGGCTGTGCTCGAGAAACCTTCCGATGATCGATTTGACCTTGATGTTCTCGGAAAGCCCGGGCAGGCCCGGTCGTAGACAGCAGATGCCGCGAACGACCAGCTCCACCGAGACACCCGCGCGCGAGGCTGCGTAGAGCATATCGATGATGTCCGGATCGACGAGCGCGTTGTCCTTCATCCAGATGGCGCCAAGCCGGCCGGCGCGGACATGCTCGATCTCCTCCTCGATGTGCCTACGAATGCGCTTGCGCATGGTGAGCGGCGAAACGGAAAGCCGCTCCAGCTCAGCGGGTTCCGCATAGCCGGTAATGTAGTTGAATATGCGAGCGGCATCGCGCGCGATGACCGGATCCGAGGTGAAAAAGGACAGATCGGTATAGATCCTCGCCGTGACCGGGTGATAGTTGCCGGTCCCGACGTGAATGTAGGATGCAAGCGCTCCCGCCTCGCGCCGCACCACCATTGACAGCTTGGCATGGGTCTTGAGCTCGATGAACCCGTAGACGACCTGCGCGCCGGCGCGCTCGAGGGCGCGTGACCAGCGGATATTGGCCTCCTCGTCGAAGCGGGCCTTGAGCTCGATGAGCGCCGTCACCGACTTTCCAGCCTCGGCCGCCTCAACCAACGCGCGCACAATGGGCGACTCGGCGGAGGTGCGATAGAGCGTCTGCTTGATAGCAACGACGTCGGGATCGCGTGCCGCCTGCTGCAGGAACTGCACCACCACGTCGAATGATTCGTAGGGATGGTGAACGATCAGATCCTTCTGCCGGATGGCCGCAAAGCAATCACCCCCGTGATCGCGAATGCGCTCGGGATAGCGCGGATTGTACGGAATGAATTCGAGATCGGGCCGATTGGCCAGGCTCAGGAGCTGTGAGAGCTCGTTGAGCGCCAGCACGCCGTCGACCTGAAAGACCTCATCGTCGGCACATGCGAGCGCCCGTTGCACGAAGACCTTCAGATTGGGGGTCATGGCGGCTTCGAGTTCGAGCCGGATGACCGACCCACGCCGGCGGCGCTTGAGCACCGTCTCAAACTCGCGCACGAGGTCTTCTGCCTCTTCCTCGATCTCGATCTCGGAATCACGGATGATGCGGAAGGCGCCCTGGCCCTTGAGCGTGTAACCGGGGAAGAGCCGCCCGATGAAGAGGCTGGTCGCCTGTTCGAGCGTGATGACGCGCGTTCCCGGGGGGGCCCCTTCGCTCGCCGGCAGCCGAATGAACCGGTCGATCTTGCCGGGAACCCGGATGAGCGCATCCAAGGCCTTCGCATCGCTGACCCGGATGAGCGCCAGCGCGATGGTGAAGCCCAGGTTGGGAATGAACGGAAACGGATGGGCCGGATCAATCGCAAGCGGCGTGAGCAAGGGAAAGATCTGGCGCAGGAAATGATCCTCCAGCCACGTCTTCTCCTTCTTTCGCAGATCCGGGCCATCGACCAGCACGATGCCATTATCCGCCAGCAGCTGCCGCAGCTCGCGCCAGCGCTTCTGCTGGTCACTTGCCAGAATAGCAACCGCGTCCGCGATGCGGGCGAGCTGCTCGGCGGGGGTGAGCCCGTCCGGGCTTCTGACGCTGATCCCCGCGCGCAGCTGCCCCTTGAGGCCGGCCACCCTGACCATGAAGAATTCATCGAGATTGTTGGCGGAGATGGAGAGAAACCGGACCCTTTCCAGCAACGGATGCGTCTCGTTTCCGGATTCCTCGAGCACACGACGATTGAACTGGAGCCAAGACAGCTCACGGTTGATGAAGCGCTCCGGACTCGAGGAAAGCTCGAACTGGGGGGCAACCGGCGGAGCCGGCTCCGGAAGCGTGTCTGGGGTAATTTCCTCTTCTCTGACAACAGCTTGGCTTATCTCGGCCATGACAGGCATCCTGCAAAGCGTCGGTTATGACATAACGCGCCACGGCCGCGTGCCGTCAACCGGTCGCCGCGCGTAGAACCTCGGCAGCCAAGGCTCTGGTTAACGGGCGTTTCCGGCCCATCGATTCGGCATCCAGTTTTGCCACGATCAGGCGGGCCGCGGCAAACGAGCGCTCCATGCGCGTGGCGAGATATCCGATCAGGTGCTCGCCCACCCCGATCTGGCGATCCGCAAACAGCTTGACCAGCACCGCGCGCAGCAGTGCATCATCAGGCGGAGCCAAGCTGACGGTGGGCAGGGCTTGCAGACGCGAAGCAAGGTCGCGAAGAACCACTCTCCATTCGGCCGGCGGGATGCGCGTGGTGAGCAGCACAAAGGCCTCGTCCTCGCGCGCGAGATTGAGGAGGTGAAAGAGCGCCCGCTCGTCGAATGCCCCGGGCAGCAGGTCCTCGACGACCACGGCCCCGGTGGCAAGGGTGCGCGGCACCATGCCCGGCTCGAGCGCCCGTGCTCCGACCACCCGCGCCCCTGCCGCAGCCGCCCAGATCGCGGCGAGGTGACTTTTTCCGGAGCCTTCAGGACCCGCAAGAATGACGGACCTGTTCGGCCAAGCCGGCCAGCATTCGACCAGCGCAAGGGCCGACGCATTGGACGGCCCGCCCAAGAAATCCTCGCGCACCAGGCTTTCCGGGTGGTCGAGCGCGAGCGCGAGCTGACGCGGAGCGGGCGTCATCGGACCGGCTCTTCTCCCTTGTAGAGCGGGCTCACGAGATAGCGCCGCAGGGCAAACCGCACCAGCACCGCGGCTACCGCCGCGAGCGGCACCGCGACCAGCAAGCCGACAAAACCGAACAGATACCCAAAGGCGAACATCGCGAATATGAGCCAAACGGGATGCAATCCGACCCGTTCGCCCACGAGCTTGGGCGAAATGACGTTGCCTTCAACGAACTGTCCAACGAGGAAAATGGCGACTACCGCCACGATCCATATCCAGTCGGGCCAGAATTGCGCGACCGCAACGCTCGTCGCAACCAAGAGCCCGGAGAGCGAGCCGATATACGGGATGAAGGTGATGAGCCCCGACAACGCTCCAATCAGCAGCCCGAAATTGAGTCCCACGAGCGTCAATGCAAGCGAGTAATACAAGCCAAGCACCAAGCACACCCCAAGCTGCCCGCGAAGAAATCCAGAGATAGCCGCGTCGCACTCCCGTGCCAGCTGGTGCACCGTGGCGCGGTAAGGGAGCGGGGTACATGCATCGAGAACCCTCAACATCGCGGGCCAGTCACGGATCAGGTAAAACGTTACGACAGGCATGATGATCAGGATCGAAACAAGCGAGACAAGGGCCTGTCCGCCACTCCACAGAGAAGAGGCAAAACTGGTCATCCAGGTCGAGGCGTAACGCATGAAGGCGGCCAATGCTTTGCTCGAGTCCTCGCTCTGAAGCCAGCTTGACCACGGGCGATCGGGGGCGGCGATGAGCTCGCGAATCCGCTCCACGTAACTCGGAACCTTGGAAAGCAGCAGCACGCTCTGCTGCACAGCCAGAGGAAGGATGAGCAGCGCCACTGCGATCAGAGAGAGAATGACGAGGCCGACGATCGACAGCGCGGCGACTGTTCGGTTCAAGCCGGCGCGCTCCAGGCGATCCGCAACCGGCGCCAGCACATAGGCAAGCCCCATGCCGGCCACGAACGGCAGCAGAACCTCGCGCAACAGCCAGAGCAACGCGCAGACGCTGACGAAGACAATGGCCCAAAAGGTCACATGCCGGTAATTCATTACACTAACGCCGTGCTTCAGCAGCATTCATGTGCCGGACCCACTCGGCGACATAGAAACCGATGGAAAGAAGGGTCAAGGCGGCCACCAGCACGGTGAGCACTAAGATGATCCCCGCGAGGCTCCAGTTGAATGCGAGCGCCGCCAATATGACGCAAACAAGCGCAATTTGTGCGACGGTGTTGAGCTTGGAGACAAGCAGCGGTTTCAGCGGTATCGGCCGGTGCACGAGCCACGCCAGAATCACCGCTCCCACGATCATGATGTCGCGAGAGACGACGAGAATGACGAGCCAGCGCGGCACCGCCTCTATGGCCGCGAGCGCGATGAAGATCGAGACCAGCATCGCCTTGTCCGCCAGCGGGTCGAGATAACCGCCAAGCTCCGTGCGCATGCCGAAACGCTTGGCCAGAAAGCCATCCACGGCATCGCTGATGCCGGCCAGCAGGAACAACGCCAACGCGACGCTCATCTCGCCCGCCGTGATTGCCCAGATCACGACGGGCACCAGCAATATGCGGCCAAGCGTGATGAGATTGGGAATACTCAAAGCGCCCCCTCAGATGGTCCGGGCCGCAAGCCGCGGTTCCCCTTCCTCTTTTCTGTCCAATATACCCGCGATCGGGCCATTGCACAGGCTTGGCGTCGCGCTGATTGTAACACTTGGTTGGCCGAACGCCGACCATGGTCGTTGCAGGCAGTGCATTTATCGAGGCACCGGAATGACAATTGTGAACGGCATGTCCCTCCCCGAGCGCACGACCAAGGCCCGCGTGGCCGTCCTGATCTCCGGCCGCGGCTCCAACATGATCGCGTTGATCGAGGCGGCGAGGTCTCCGACTTATCCCGCCGAGATCGCGCTGGTCCTGTCCAATCGGCCGGCGGCGGCCGGTCTGTCACATGCGCAAACCGCGGGCATTGCAACGTCCGTGGTCGATCACCTTGTCTATGGCGGCGACCGTGAACGCTTTGAGATCGCTCTCGAGGAGGTGCTCGCACGGTACCGGATTGAGATCGCTTGTCTTGCCGGATTCATGCGCGTATTGACCGCTCCCTGCGTGAGGCGCTGGGAGGGAAGGATGCTCAACATTCATCCCTCCCTGCTTCCGGCATTCAAAGGGCTGGACACGCATCGGCGCGCGCTTGCAAGCGGGGTGAAAATACATGGCGCAACGGTCCACTTCGTGACCGCAGATGTGGACTGTGGTCCCATCATCGCCCAAGGCGCGCTGGCAGTGCGCGAACAGGATATCCCGGAAACGCTTGAGAGCCGCGTGCTGGCTATCGAGCACCGGATCTATCCTATCGCACTTGCTCTTGTTGCACGGGGCCAGGCACGGCTGGTCGGGGGTAGATGTCAGATCTCCAGGGATCAGATATCAGGTATCGGGGATCAGACATCCACGGATCAGATAGCAGGTGAGAGGGATCAGATGGAGATCCTCATCTCTCCTCTGATACCCGATGCCTTGCTGATACCTGATACCTGATACCTGATACCTGATACCTGATACCTGATACCTGAGGCCCGATAACCTGATACGTGATATCTGACGCCTTGATATCTGAGATTCAAAAACCCCCGGCCAAAGGCCGGGGGCTACGGGAAGAACTCGCTGGCCGGGATGACCGGCTTTTCCCGCCCGGTCAGGACACCTTGAGATTTTCCGCTGATGTCTTGCCGCGATTGGTCACGAGCTCGTACTCGACAGTCTGGCCTTCGTTGAGCGTGCTGAGGCCAGCGCGCTCCACTGCTGAGATATGAACGAAAACGTCCTTGTCTCCGCTTGAAGGCCGAATGAACCCGTAGCCTTTAGTTGGATTGAACCACTTGACGGTGCCCTTTTGCATCGTCTGTCTCCTACGTCAGTTGAAGTCTCAGATAGTCAGTAGAGGTCTCAGAGCGAGTGGAACGCCCCGCTTTGCTGCGGATCGCACCACGACCCGGATTTTGGGTTATCTCGAAGCGAATGCGCCCTCTCGGCATGCAACGGCCGGAGCGCCCAAAATCCGAATTGCGCGGTAAAAAATACGAAAAATGCGGCATTAGCAAGTCTGCGCGGCGCACGCTCATCGCAGTCTCATTAAGCTCTGGTGAAAGCCCGGGGGGCAGCTTGGCTTGAGCAAAAATCCGGCCCAACTATTCCGCCGCGGAGATCTTGGCTTCCCTGCCCGATTGTTTCGAGCGCCGCCACATGCCTCCCACGAGAAGGACCAGGATAGCCCCGAGCAACGCAGCAAAGAGCATGATGTAGTGGAACCCTTCCGCGCCCAACCTCGGCTCCAGGTAGCCTTGGATGACCGGGTCCGTCGCAATCGTCTCGCCCACGATCCAGCCGAGCAATGCGGCGCCCGCCCATACGAAGATCGGGTATCGCTCGAGCAGAGCCATGATCAACGCCGCACCCGCCACGATCAGGGGAATGCTGATCGCCAGTCCAATCAGGATGAGAGCAAAGTTGCCTTGAGCGGCAGCCGCGATCGCGATGACGTTGTCGAGGCTCATCACGATATCGGCGATGGCGACGATGCGGACGGCTCGCCAAAGATGCTCGACTGCTTGGACCTCGTTCTCGTCCTCATCCTCCGGGACGAGGAGCTTGGCGGCGATGTAGAACAGCGCGAGCCCGCCTATCAGCTTCAGATAGGGAAGCAGCATGAGCTGGGCGATCACCACGGTAAAGACGATACGGAGAACGACGGCCACACCGGCGCCGAGAATCATGCCCCACAGGCGTTGACGCGGCGGAAGGCCGATGCAAGCCATCGCAATGACGACCGCATTATCCCCGGACAGCAGCACGTTGATCCACATGATCTTGAGCAACGCGACCCAGAACGCGGTCTGCCCGATCTCGTCCCAGCCGCTCGTGACCATTGCTAGCCAAGTGGCAGAGTCGAACATTTCGCCAATCGCGCTCACTTAGCGTTCCTTCTCATTCGCGGTATCCGCATCCGCCGGCTTCCATGTCCGAAGGGTATGCAGCACCGATGCGTAGCGGCGAGATCAGCCAACGATCTCGTTGCCTGAAAAGAACTGGGCAATCTCGACCGCAGCAGTTTCGGGCGCATCAGAACCATGCACGGAGTTCTCACCAATCGATTTCGCATGAACTTTTCGGATCGTGCCTGGGGCCGCTTTCGCCGGGTCGGTCGCACCCATGATGTCACGATAACGGGCAATGGCGTTTTCTCCTTCAAGCACCTGGACCACCACCGGCCCGGAGATCATGAATTCCACGAGCTCACGGAAGAAAGGCCTCTGACGATGGACGGCATAAAAGGTCTCCGCCTGGTCGCGGCTGATTCGAACCCTTTTTTGCGCGATGATGCGCAAGCCCGCCTGTTCGAGCATGGCATTGATGGCGCCGGTAATGTTACGGGCGGTGGCATCCGGTTTGATGATCGAAAAGGTACGCTCGACTGACATGCGCATGCACCTCACACCAGCGCAATGAGCCTTGCAGGACCTCCAGTCGCCCCCTTCACCTTCGCCAACCCTACGACGAGCGTTGCGCCGGAGCGGGGCACTTTGTCCAGATTTGCTACATTCTCCAGACCCCATCGGCCTGACGGCAACCAGTGGTAATGCACCTTGAACTCCTTGGAAGGCCCGTGATCGAGCGACAAGGTGTCGACCGCCAAACCGGCCACGCTGCGCTGTTTCATCAGCCAGTCCGCCGCCTCCAGGCTGAAACCGGGAAAGTGCAGCACGCCGGAACTGTCCTTGCCCGTGAACTTGGCAGGCTCGACCACATGTCGCGCCCATCCGGAATGCATGGCAACGCAACAGTTTTCAGGCAGGCGGCCGTGTTCCTTCTCCCAGGCGGCAAGGTCGTCGGCCGAGACGAGATAATCGGGGTTTTGCGCCGCCTTGGCCGAGACGTCCAAAACCGCAAGCGGCGTCACAAGGGTGCTGACCGGAATGGCTTCGGCGCTCATCGCGTTCTCCGAAAAGTGTATCGGAGCATCGAGGTGCGTGCCGGCATGCTCGATAATGCGCCACCAGTACAGATTAAATCCGTCCTTGTGGAAATCGAACTTCTTGTCCATCTCGATTCCCGGCACTCCGAAGAAAGTCGGGAAATCGGCCGACATGGTATGGGTGAGGTCGACAACCTCCCTGCCGCCGACCAGGGGAGCGGCTTGCGCGGTGCTCGACGCAACGGCCGCGCCACAACCCGCGGCAATGACTCCTTCGAAGAATCCGCGACGCGAGAGCGCAAGCCGTACTGTTTCCTGGCATCCTGGAACGCACATTATGGCCTCTCCGATGTGGGGCTGACGCGCTGCGCCCGTCAGCTTTGTCCGAGCGCCGGATAAGCTTTATCCGGAGCATCATGCCGCGCGATGTCTGTGCTGCGCATGCGGTTTTCCGCAAAGACGGCTCTCCCCTTTGCGGGACATGCTCCAGGCTCAACTTCCAGCGGGTTTTTTGGAGGTCGCCTTCGCTGGCGGTCCCTCCGGCGCGGCTGGCGCGCGCTCGATCGATACCAGGCGGCCCCCGGTAAAGCGATACACGCCGGGCCAGGGGCCTGCGAGGTAAGTGAGCACGAGGGAGCGCTCGCCCCGTCCGGTCGTACCAAGCTCCATCTTCGCGACGGGTCCTGCCCGATGAACGACGTCACACTCCGTCATCTGCAGCGCGATGCCGCCTGGCAACAGCGGCTCCGCTTGCGCCTGGCCCGCCATGGTTCCGGATTGCGCAGGCGCGAGCGGTGGCGGGGGGCACTGGCCTTGCGGTCCAATGAGATCCGCGGTCGTCACTGTTCCCGAACTGCTCCTGCCCCAAGCCTGTACGGACGAGTCCGAATTCTTCGGCAAGCCATCCGGCTTGGGAGTAAGCGTGAGATTGTTGAGACTGAGGTCGGCGGAGCACGCGCCAACAATGGCAGCGAGCGCGACTATTGCGGCCGCGGAGGCACCCACTCGATTCTGTCGCTTCCTCGCCAACCGCATCACTCCCATAGCGGACCGGGATCTTAAGCCGATTTTGCGCCGGCAGCATGTCCCTGATCAATAGGACAATCATGCTGGCAAGGCCCCCTTGCGCGATTCCCTGCCGCCGGGAGAACGTTGTCACTGTTTTCGCGGCCCGCACCCGCACAACGGTGATCCGATTCGGCCGGTACGGCGGCAAACACGCGCTTTCCAGGACTTTGCAGGGTCTCAGTGTCGTGTGTGGAATCAGCCACTACCGGAGATGTCTCGGAGGAAATGCTCTGCATTCGAGCCCACGCATCCACATTTGGACAGCTGCCGTGGAGCGCAAAAACCCAGTGTTTCGGCCTACTTTTTGCTGTGTGTTTGAGGGTTGAACCGGTTCACTGATGTTTGTGGTGAAACGTCAAATACTATCCAGCGTGGCGCAAATATCACAGCCAAACCCGTTGCAACCTGTTAAGAATGGCCCACTCAATTCCTGAACGGGGGGTTCAAATGAAAAAGTTCTTACTTGGAACCGCGGCGCTGGTGGCGCTTGGCGTTCCTGCGATCGCAGCGGATATGCCCGCAAGGCCGATAGCGCGCCCGGCTCCAGCCTTCAGCTGGACTGGGTGCTATCTCGGTGTGAATATCGGCTATGCCACCGGCACCAGCCGAGCCTCTGCGGAACCGGGCTCCGTTCTCGTCGGTCCGAACACGGTCGGTCCCTTTGGCACCGCAGGCACCGGAATCGCAGCCGCGTCGCCCCTTCCGCAGGCACCCTTTGCCTTTGGGCAGGGTGCAGACATTACGCCTCACTACCGCCTGGGCGGCATTATGGGTGGAGGCACCGCTGGGTGCCAGTACCAGTGGGTCGGCCCGTGGGGCACGTGGGTGGTCGGCATCGAAGGCGACGGCGGCCCGTTCGACAAACAAGGACAATCGAACGATCAGTTCCCATTCAACCAGCAGTTCGTGAACCAGACCAACGAGCGCTGGATCGCAACGCTGCGTGGTCGCCTCGGCTACGCGGTCGACAAGTGGCTGTTCTACGCGACTGGCGGTGTGGCGTGGGCGAACGTGGAAGAGACGGCTTGGGATGGATGCAGCGTCAACGCCTCCGGCCTCGGCGGCGCAGTCGTCAGCCCCGGCTGTGGTGCCTCGATCGTCGGACCATTTCCCGCGGCTGCCGTTGCCACGGCCGCTGGCGTCCCGAGCATCCACGACAGGCAGACCATGGTCGGCTACGCCGTAGGCGGCGGTGTGGAATATG
>Ga0070712_100001255_pt1 | contig 15336 bp, 26 predicted proteins | sample LARL81metaG_FD_71396 | JGI IMG/M metagenome (GOLD analysis project Ga0070712, IMG submission 71396) | Corn, switchgrass and miscanthus rhizosphere microbial communities from Kellogg Biological Station, Michigan, USA - LAR L8-1 metaG | ecosystem: Host-associated > Plants > Roots > Rhizosphere ...
CGCCACTCGTAATTCCGGTGCGTCAGTCCGGGCGGAGTGGGGTTTCCATCAAGCCAGTAAGCAGGCGTATGTAACGGCTGACACCAACACGAGGGTCCGGACACATGCTTGGTCAGGTAGGGACCACGTTCGCCCTGTCGCAGATTGACCATCCATTCGTTTTTCATAGGTGCTACCCTTCCCTCCCCCTGCGTTTACTCTTCTGATAGTAGTCGCTCGCAATGCGGGCAACGCTTTCCAGCTCGAATCGTTTCAGTGAGTACGCCCAAGTACCAGCCAATAATTAGAAAAGCTATATAGAGCCAGTTCATGAATTCACCTGCGTTTACTCAGTCGAGCGGTAGTCATGGTCGGGCGTCCTCCAAATTCACGAAGGGGCTGTTGTCTGGCTGATAGAGCGGGTGGATCGGCTGTTTTTTCGCCGTCACTTTGATGCATTGAAGTGCGATTCCATTGCCTTTCGCTAGACTTCTCACAACTAGATCACGACCATGCAATATTCCGTGGTTTCCCCACGCCGCGACTGTAAGCCCGTATCGACAACGCTTAAGCTCTGTGAGTAGGTGTTCATCGTTATCAGGACCCACCGGGTCATTAGCGGAATAAAGCACCTCGGGGTCCTTAGATCTCAGTGCAAAAAGATTCACGACGGTCATTGATGTGCACCCCTCGCGTCTCGCGAACTTGATGCATTTCCGAATCGTGTTGTCATCCTCGATGGCGTCGGCTGTACTAGGATTGAGCATGATGAATAGTGCCGGTTTTACCAAGCGTGTCGGCTGATCGATTTTCCGGTGAAGCGTGTAACGATAGAGCCCGCAAGGGCTGATGATTGCGTCATTCATCCTTCTCTCCCCTGCGTTTACTCGGTCGAGCGCGTTCCTGTTTCATCCAAAGGGAGGCTTGAAGCAACCACGCCGAAAGGCGACGTGCCGTCTTAGCTTCAAATGAACCAGATGAATGGAGTTGGAACCAGGGATCAGTTTCTTTTTCGCATATGGCAACTAGAACGCCACTTTCTGGCATGTAGAAAGGCCGTGGCTTCTGTATCTTTTTAGGCTCAGCGCGTTTCACGACTTCCCTCCCAAGGCATCGAGCGCGGAGAGGGCTTTATCGAATTTGTCTGCGTGAGCGTAGCTGAGCCTGTAAATTCGATCACCCGACATCAGTGTGGTATCCAAGTGTTTACCGCCACAACAAGAACTAAGTCTCATCCCATCCTCGCTTGCTACTAGGATTTTCAACAACAGATCGGGGATATCCCTCAACCCCGCCCAAGCCGCCTCGATCTGGCTCACGGGAAGGGAGAGGGCAGCATGTGCGCGATCAGCATTGTGACATCCGCTCCCTGGCTTGCACTTATGCTTTAAAAATTCAACGGCCTCCCGCATCGTCGCAAGCTGCTGGGCGAGGGAGTCGCGTTCACGCTCAATCTGGGCGAGCTTGGACTCCGCGATGCTGAGCCGCTCCCGCAAGTCCATCGACTCTTTCGACCGGCGGCCGATCTCCATTGACCATGTGCCATTGGTCAGGCGGTCACACTCCTTCTGCATCTCCGTGAGCTGGGCCTCCGCCTCCACAAGCGCAGTAGTCACCTGGCGGTTCGTTTCCTCGCGAGAGGCGAGCTGCCGCGAGTAGGATTCGTTTTTAAGCTGCTCTTGTTTAACGAGAGATTCGAGTTCGCGGATTCGCGCCTGGAGCGCGCCGATCTTCTCCGAGTCGGACTCGTATTGCTTTTCGAGGGGATTCATGGAGGCGCCAACCTTTCGCAGGACTATCGAAGGCCCGGGGAATATCGGAAGTCAGTCATGGCAGCAGCGATCGAATGCGTCGCCGCCCTGAGCCTGATCCGCGCCTCCGATGGAGTAGGGCACGGAATAGGATCGAGACGGACTCCACTTGAAGGCGTGGTCGTACCCCCCGAGCGCATGCCCGTAGGATTCGTGGCCAAGGGTTGAGGCCCAGGTGCAATCTGAAAGCGCCGTCGTGAAATAGGCGCGGTTCAAATGGATCTCGGTCGAAGGCGGCTGGCGGTAAGCCACGGCCGACGAGCAGCCTAAGCCATGCATGCAGCGGTAGTACATCATGACCGAGACGGATCCCGAGAGTGCCTGCAGATGAGCTGCGACCTGGGCGGCTGTCCGATTGTTCGTCTGGATCAGCGCCCGCTTACTCATGAAGTCAGCGAAGCAGGGCGATTGGATGACCTGGGCGGCCTTCAGGCCCGCGGAGCCGATCTTCGCGCGCTCGGCCGGCGTCGTGTAGTACTCATCCGGGATGAACCTCACGTGCGGCGAGAAACTTGGCGTCGGCGATGGCGCTGGACTAGCTGACGGCGTGGGGCTTGGAACTAGCCCAGCTGGCGACGCGATCGAGGATGGGCTTGGCGAGGGGAATGGACTAGCCTGGCGCGCATGGCTCATCGCATAGGCCGGCTCGCAGGCGCTCAAGGCGCAGAGGGTTGCAAACGTGATCCAAAACTTCCTTCTCATCTCTTCTCCCAGGTGCGGGGAAGGAATGTGACAACGTACTTCCCGCGCCGATTGTAGACGACCAGCGCTTCAATGCCCTGGACCATCACCTTGTAAACCGAGGTATTCGTTCCTTGTTCCCCGACCTTGACCGCATCGCCGTCCCGGATCTGGCGCTGGATCGCCACGAAGTCCTCCGTGTAGACGTGCAGATTGTAGCGCTCGAGCGCGCGCTCCTGAGCGTGGGTCATCCTCCCGTGCTCATCGAGAGATTGAAGTCCTCCGTGAGTCGGCCCAAGGCCTTGTGGGTGCGAAGTCTGAGGAAGAGCGCGGGCTGGCATTTGCGCAGGTGATCCCACATGCACTTTCCGCAGCGGACCTTATGGCACCTCGAACATTCCATCCCGTTGCCGGCCGTCGCTCCGAACTCGTCAATCACCGTCGCGCCGCAGAGGCAGTAGAGCTTGGGCTGGTTCATTTGTTTTTCGCCTGTTTTGTCGCATAGGCTTGAAGAGCGTCCCCCAGATTACCCCAGGCAACATGCCAACAGTCACTAGCCTCTTCTCCCATGATCAGCACGACGGGGCGATCGAAGACGAGATTGATGCCCCCATTATCCATGCCGCGACATCCAAGGCAGCGAGGAGTGGGAATCGATTCATCAGACCCGACGATTCGAATGTGCGGCGCACTCATTCCCGCCCTCCCGAGCGCTTCTGCCAAATGCAGGGTCCGCCCTCACACGTCAGGCAATCCTTCATCGGCGGACAAAGGACTCTGAACTCCTTCTTCCTCTCCCGCTTTGCCGGCGGCTCGATCTTCGGATCCCGGCCCGCGAGTAGGTCCTCAACGAGCTTGCTTTTGACCGGGCAGTCCGTCGGCATGGGCCGGACGATCGTCACCATGCGCGGCGCGCGGCAGAAGGAGTCATCGTGGCTCACGGTTTCTTCTCCTCCTTCTCGAGCTCGCGGATCGCCTCGGTGAGTTCCTCGGGCGCCTCTTGGTTCCCGCCTGTCTCGAGCAGTCCCTGATGCTCGGCCAGGAGTTTCAGAGCATCGTTCGGCGATCGCATCTTGAGCTTGACCTCCGGCCCATCCTTCGTCTGCTTCATGTGAAGCGATTCGATCTGGTAGGCCGCCTCCTCGGTGAGCATGGCCGAATCGTGAATCTTGAGCCGGCCTTCGGCCCACTCGGCGACGTTCTTCACGTTGGAGCGCGCCAGCGTCTTGAGCCGTCCCAGCGTGAAATCAGCTGTGAGTTCAAGCTTCTTGCAGCGCCTCTCCATTTCCCGATTAATTTGGGCGACGATGTGAGGTTTGGTCAGAAGCTCATAGGCGAGATGCCGTGCGCCATCGTCGAAGTAGTCCTTGCCGGCCTCACTTCTGACCTTGGTTCTCTTGATCTGGTATCCGGCTCGCCTGACCGCAGCCGCACCATTGAAGTCGATCAAGTATTCCTTGATGAACTGGCGCTCCAGGTCGGTGAGCTTGGATCCACGTTTGGCCATTGATTGCCGCCTCTAAAAATTGAACTCCGCCTGATGAAAGAGCGTCATGAGTTCGAGGCTCTTGGCGGAGTCGAGGTCGACGGGGGAGTTCTCCCATCCGAGTCCTCGGTCCCCGCGCTCCTTCTGCGGGACGTGATAGAACTCCTCTAAACCAAAGGCGAAGATGGTCTGCCGGACCCAAGGGCTGTGATAGAACTGGGGGTCATCGAGCTTGTTGAAGAAGATCCGGATGCGCTGGCTGAGCATCTCGCGCGTGACCTCGAAGCCTTTGGCGAGCTCGGTCTGGGTGAAGCCGCGCAGGATCTTGGCGATGAGGTGAATCTCGGGATCGACGGCGGCCATTCGGGCGATGAGATCCCACTTCGGATTGACGAAGCTCGACTCTTCTGCTTCGGAATGGATGCCATGGAGGCCGGCGATCTCTTCGACGTCGAGCGCCTGATCGTCCTCCGCGCTGACCACGGAGGCGCGACGATTGAGGCGCTGGCTGAATTTTTGAGCACGGGTAGGGGCTGACCCGCAAGGCGACGGATCAAACGCCGCCACGGGGCTGGAAATGGCCTCTCCGTCGAAATCAACTCCTTCGCTGGAATTCATATCCTCCGGCGACACTGCGTCATCGTCGGCATCCGGGTCGGACTTCGCCCAGCCCGTCTCTTTGAACCCGGAGCCAGCGCGCAGGTAGTCAAGAACGGAACCGCGCGCATGCGTTTGAACGAAGGCCTTCCATCCGCGGGAGGGATCCAGTTCGCCATACGCGAGCGCGACGCGCAGGAGCGTCTCTTGCCGGATCTCGTCTTTCTGCTCGTCGGGCAGATGGCTCGCGTGCTTGCGCAAGTACTTGTCGGCTTGCTTGCCCGCGTAGGCCAAGACTTCGTCGATCGGGGGTTTGGCGCCAACCTCGTTCTCCATGACGAGGTTGATCGTGCGAGGCGCTGAAACCGGAAGCTCCTGCTCGATCTCATAGGCCAGGGTCATGAAGCCGCCCCGTGCGTTCTCGCGATCTGGGCCTGCAGCTTCTGGATCTCATCCCCGAGGTCATCCGTGCGACGCCGCTCGCGCATGTAGCCGGCGACGAGGAGGTCGTTGAGCTTCTCGAGGTGCTCGATCGCGGCCTTGTGGCGAAGAGCGATGTCCTTTTCGGCTTCGATCTGTTTTCGGTAATTGCGCGTCCCGATCCAGGCAACGAGGGTCCAGAACAGGACTCCGACCAAAAACATCTCGATAGACTCAACCGTGATCATGCAGAGATCTCCTCGGCCGGTAGGCCATGCCATTTTTCGGGGACGAGAGGGGAGTGCTCGAGAGCGAGCCTGCCGAAGGTCGCAAGGAGTGCGGCATCGACGAGACCGTCATGGGGTTTCTGCGCGCGCGTGCTGGCGCGGAAATCCTCGAGCGGGAAGAAGCGCTCCACGCAGATGAGCGACTTGTGCCAGCTCGGCAGCTTGCGATCCTGGCCCTTGTGAAGCGCCGCCGTCCAGGTCGCCGGATGCACGAGAGCGTAGGGGATCCGGAACGCCGCAAGCATGCCCTCGATCTGTCCGCAGGTCTTTCCGAAGTTGAACATGCTCGCGACCGACTGCCCGGCGCCGTGCCCGCGGGTCATCACCGTCCCGTTCGGCCGCTCGAGCACGCAGAGTTGGACGTGGTCGCTGAGATGAAAGAGAAGGCGACCCAGAGTCTGGAGGTCCAGGCCGCCTTCCTCGCGAACGGGCATCACATGCTTTTCGAGGACCCGACCGGAGGGAGAAAGGAGCACAAGCCCCCCGGTTGCGCCGGGATCAACGCCTAAGACGTTTTGCCCGCCCGTGACCATGATTACTGCCTCACGCCGTCGGTCATTGACCACTTGCTGCGGGCGCTCGTCTCCTGCTGGATCACGTCGGCGACGTCTTCGCGCTTCGCTTGCTCGTCAGCCTCATGAACCGCAGCGATCGGATCGGGCTGGGAGGGGGAATGAAGGCGAGGGGCTCGCGTTACTTTGGAGCCAGCCGGAAGTTCACCCTCTTCGAGCATTTCTTCCTTGCGCAGTTCACGCGGCCGAACATCCTCTTCGTCCTCCGCAGCCTCGGCGCTCACCTTGGGCACGGGCGCGGTCTTCGGCTGCTTGAGCGGCAGTTCGTCCTGCTGCTTCTCGGCCAGGTTCATCGGGCGCTGCAGGCGCAGCTCGCCCTTGTAGAAATACTGCATCATCCCCGAGTCGTGATTCTTGACCTCGGTTGCCTTCACCGTGCGCGTCTCAAGACCCTCGCTCGATTCCTCGAGGAGCTTCGACTCTTCCGCCGTGAGCGCGTCGATGCGCGCTTTGTAGCGGTTGGCGACGTCCTTGCGCTCGAGGATGAGCTTCTCTTTCTCCTGCCGCTTCTCCCAGGCAAGCTTGCTGCGCTTGCGCGCCTCGGCGTCCGTCAGCGGGAGCTTGAGGTCGATCTCGACCAGGCGGCCGGAGGCTTCGGTCTTTGCCTTCGCCCGCGACGGGGCTGCCTTGGATTTCGATTTGACTGCTTTCTTCGGTTTCTTGGACTTAGCCACGAGACAGACTTCCTTTCGGTGATAAGCGCGGGCCGCCCTCGCAAGGGCTTGCGCGCGGAATTTGAGATTCGGGCTGGCGCCCGGAAATGAGAGGGGGTGTAATGCGGACGCCAGCCCGGACCCTTTCTCGGCCTCCGCCAAGAAAGCGGAACTTAATTTTCGATCGTGAACCCCGCATTTTCGCCGGGCCAAAGCGGGAAGGCCTTCTTGCTCCGCTCGCCGGCTTCGCATGAGCACTTGAACGCGAAGACCTGATAGGTCCCCTTGAGCGTCGCGATCACGTCGCCGTAGTCTTTGCACAGCGTGCAGCGAAAGGCGTACTTGCCGGGATGCCCGAAGGGGCGAAAGTCTTCTTGCTCGGCGGCGCTCATGCAGTTCCGCCTTTTCTAAGCGCATCGACTTGCGCCCGTACCGCATCCTCGTGCCGCCGCTGCTTTTCTGGGTCCGCCCGTTTTTCGGCGCGACGGGTCTCGGCCTGAGCAATGACATGCTCCGGCGCGTTCTCGAGAACCTTGGCAAGCACGCCGTCGAGCTTCTCAAGTCCCCCCATCGTGAGCGGCGGCTCGGCTAAGAGCGTCCGCATCTCCGTCGGCTGTGCACCGAGGTGAGGCAGGTACTCGCGCGCCTGAGTGGGCGTCAGGCGGCGCTTATCTACCGCATCGCGAAGGGCGCGCTCGCGGTCGATCGGATCGTGCCCCAAGGAAACCCGCCAGCAAGCGGGGCGGCGCTGGGCGCGTGCTTCGGCCAGTAACCGCACATAGGCCTCGCGAAAAGCCATGCGTGCGGCGATCGGATCAGCTGAGATCGGCGAAGCAATCGCAGAAGCGCGGGCCATCTCGTCCGTCCATACGACCGAAGCGCCTTCGCCCTTGGGCAGCATTGCCCAGGCTTCTTCGGCGCCGGGACGGCCGTCGTCCATCCGCGCGAGGATCTCGGAGAGCGCGGGGAACGTCCGGCATTCCCGCATGCAGCGGCGAAGCGCCTCACTGACCGCTGGGGCCGGATACGCGCTGAGCTCGCGGAGGTACACGTCGAGCACCTCGGGCGTCTGGCTCATGTCGCGGCCAAACATTTGCGCCAGAATCGCGAACCCCTTGAGCAGTTCAGGGCTGGCCATTTTCGGCCTCCTGGATCCGCTTGCGGAAAAACTCGGCATTGTTGCCGCGCACTTCTTCGCTGCGGGCCTGACCCGAGGTCATCCGCCTCCCCGTGATCCACTCCGTTCGGAGCTTCTCAGCGTCCTGCAAGAGCATCCCGATCGGATGCATCGCTGAGACGTATCGACTCGAGTTATGGCCCACAAAGAACTCGGCCACGGAGGGAGCCTCGGCTGCGGGGATACGCTTGACGAATTGCGCGATCTGACCCGCATGCTTGGCGTTCCAGGGCGGAGCCGCTCGGTGCCGTCTCTCGTATGCATCCCGGTAGGCTTTCCAGGTGAGCGAAATTGGCGATTGCCCGTCCGACGATCCTAACGCGGCGTCCGAGGGCTCTTGAGCCCCGGGCGCTCTCTTCTGTTTTTTATTAGCTTGGTTTAGTTCAGCTTGGCTTGGTTTAGCTTGGTTTAGTTCAGGTATCGGCGCGGTATCGGACTTTTGTACCGGCGGTATACCGGCGGTATCGTTTGGTGGGGTGATTGTTGTACCGGCGGTATTTTCGGTGCCTTTTCGCCACCGTTTCATGACGCGCTCTCGATTCGCGTCTTTTACGGCCCGAACCTTCTCAATATGCTTCTTATTGCCCCGAATTTCGAACGTACCATCCTCCCGCGCGCGCATGAAACCGGCGAGCGGATCCGCGAGAGCGGCTGCCCATTGAGCCGATTCTTCGCGACTCTTGGCCCCGACCCAGAAGCCGATCTCATCGCCTGATGCGACGCATTTATCGAGTTCCTGAGAGGCCTCCCAAAGCGCCGTGAGACGCCCCAAAACCGACCATTCGTCGACCCCCATCAGGTAGGCCACGCGTTTGACGGCGCTCGATCCTACCACTCCCTTTTCGATGACTAATGCCACTTCATCTATCCCCGTTGTTGATGCCCGAGCGTCTCTCACGCGCTCGAGCGGCACTGCGATGAAACCGTCCTGGGGTAATGCCCCGCGCGCCAATCCGTGGGCACGGGTACTGCTTAATTGGATTTGCTCGCAGCACCCCTCTTGGAAGCCGAGAACTCATCAGCCTTTGGGCATGTACGGAAATGACTGATGTAAGCGTTCTCGATCAGGACCGCGCGCTCCTCGCCGGTCAGGTCCAGTTCGATTTTATAAATGGGCGCCATGGAATCGAGGACCTGGAGCGTGCCCTTTTCGTCGAGCATGAAGGTGATGGGCTTGCCGCAACCGCGACAGGGGCGGCGGTCGCCGTGCTGGGGTTTGCTCATACCGCCTCCCCGTATTGCCTGAAAACGCTCGCGCGCGCATTCCTGCACCGCTGGCAGAAGGGTGAGAGCGTTTTGAGCTGTGTGAAAGCTTCACCGCAGGACCGGCACTTAATATTGCGACACGAGCGGCAAATGCTGAAACGGTTGATGGTCATCGGCAACGCGCAGATGCGACATTTCTCGGTAATGGATTTGGACATCAGGAGGCCCTCGCCTGGGCAGCGCGCTCATTCGAACGCTGAGGGTATGCCTCAAGATAGGCGACGATCTCGCGCGCCATCGCCTCGCTGTCCCACACGGTACAGATCGCGTCGTCTTGGCCGTTGAGGAGGATGTCCCAGTGACCGGGAAGGGATCCCGTGCGGTTGCTGGGCGTGTATCGGATCTCGAAGGGGGAGTTTGTGAGTGTCATCGGCCGCTCCCAGGCGAGCAGCGGCAGGGCGAGAACCAGCAGGCGAGGCAAATGGGGCGAGCCGCGCGCTCACGTTTGGTCTTTAGCTTGTGGCATCTTTTGCAAAGAGGCTGGCATTTAGCGAGTTCGATTACGCGACGCTTTTCTGCCCAACTCCAAATCCGGTGGGATGTCTTTTTCGTAGGATCGATATGGTCGACCTCAAGTGCCCCCCAACGGCCGCAACGATGACAAGGACCATTTTCCCTAAGCCATTGAGAACGCCGATAAGCCGGACCGCGAGACACGCGCGCCAAAGCCTGTTCAAAAATGGTTTTAGGTCTCATAGCCAACCCCCATAAAGATCCATGAGGGCTGGAAGCTTTCGAATTAGAATGGTTGGGAATAGGACAATAGGCGCATGACCCAGCGCCAAGGGAATCAGCGAAATCACGGCAATCCCCCTTACGCCAGCTCGTCAATTAGGTCCGAAAGGCTGACATTTGGGACCACCATCTTGTTAACACCCCGCACACGCATGATATACCTCCAAGGATTTCTTAAGTGATATTCCACGGTTGAACCATTCAAACGTGGGTTGGAAAGGATCAAATCCAGAAATTCCCGCTTTTCGCGAGGGCTTCGGGATAAGAACAAAGATTTCGCATTGATAGCGAGTTCGAAAATACTTGAGATCGTTTCTAGGGATTTGCCGCTAACTCGGGCTTTTGCGGCCTCCAGTTCGGCGCTAAGCCGAGTCCGGTCGGAGCGGATCCGGTCCCGTTGGCGCCGAAAGGCTTCGGGGTCGAGTGTCCTGGCCAGCATGTCCTCATAGGCGCGGTCCTCGCGCTCGTTCAGCGCGTTCAGCGAGGCGCGTATCCCATCGATCTTCTGGGCGCTCGCGGCGGCCAGGGAGCGCTCCGTGCGGTTCAGCTCGCCTGCGATGAGCTTGGCAGTCTGGGGGTCCAGATCGACCTGCTCAACCAGGTCGGAGAATTGCCCCCAGAGAGCATCCTCGGCCACATAGATGCGCTTCGTGTGCACGCGCTTGCCGTTGGCGCAGCGATAGTAGTGAAACGTCACAGTCTTCCCACTGCGGTATTGGCGCACCTTAGGGTCGTAGGTGATGAGGCACCCGCAGCTCGGATCCGCGCACCGCATCCATCCCCCGCCAAAGACGCCGTGCTGGGCATCCGAGCGCAGGGTCTTGAGCTCACCGCGCGATTGGCGAGCGGCGAGGAGTAGGGAAGGAGGAATGATCAGCTCGTGCTTACCCTTGTAGCGCTGCCCCTGCCAATAGAAATAGCCTTCATAGAACGGACTCTTGATCCGGTACTCGATCGCCGAATGCCCGTAGTGCTGGATCTCTTCGGGAGTAAGAAGCCCGGAGGCTGCGACTTGGTCTCGGATCTTAGGATAGGAGACGCCTTGCGCGCGAAGCTCAAACTCCATCGTCACCCATTTCACGCGGCGCTCGTCGGGATTGCGCACGACGAAAGCCGTGCCACGCTTAAGCTCTTGCCCGTGGTCGTTTTTGGTGCGGACAAGGGCATACCCGAGCGGCACGCGGTTGGAGGGGTACCAGCCCTCTTCGGCTTTCTTCCTCATGGCGTCGTTGATCTTGGTGCTGAGGTTTCGGCTGTAGTGCTTGTTCGTAACGGCCGAGATGTCTCGAACAAAGAAGTCGGTATCTGAGCTATGCTGATGGAGCACCTTTCGCTCGCGCACGTAGTGGATGACGATGAGCCCAGCCTTGACGAGCTTTTCATTGCGTTCGGTATCGATCAGGTTTCTGGCCTCGCGATCGTACATGTAAAAGAGGATGTGCCTGACACCGTTTGCAACCGCTCTTTGCATGGCGGCGGTGAACTTCTTTCGGTCGTCCGAGTCTTTGGCTGACTCGGTGAGCTTCGTCACGTCGAGAAGCTTCAACCGATTAAAGTCGGCATACTCGCGGATCTCCTTTTCCTGAGCTTCATGCGAGATCCCTTCGCGCTGACGGTGGGAGCTGACGCGGATGATCCCCAAGGCATCCGAACTGTCGCCGATCCATTCGGGTTGAGACATTAGTGATTGCATGCCTTCAGGGGTACTTCGCTCTCGACCTCACGAGCAAGCTCGCGTTGATTCTGCTCGGCCAGAGTATCGTCGCGCCAATGCTTCAGCGTGCGGAAAATCTCAATCAAGCTTTCCATGTCTTTTTGGCTCATAGGACCATCCTGTTCGGGAAGACGAGCGCGGCATCCGAAGGCGCGCGGCATTCTTTCAGGCTCATCTCAAATTCGCGGTAGACCGCAGGATCCTGGCCCTCTTTCACCGCGAGCCGCGTGATGAAGCAAAGCACCTCGGTGCCGGCTTCATCGACGCCTTCCCAGACTCGAGCCGGCACTCCGTTGATGACGACCATTTTCGTGGTGTTTTGAATCGTGAGACGCATCGTTCAGATCCTCGCTTGGGTCTCAAAAAAGGACTCGCACTCCCGATGAAGGCGCTGAAGCGCCGCGACCCCCTCGTCATCGGAGAGATTCGTGATTTGCAGGTTCATGCCGAGCATCGACATGACCCCGGCGTAGAAGGCTTGCTTGGTCTGTTTGTATTGAATGACCGACGGCTCGAAATCCCCGAAGACCGCCTTCGAATAGTCGACCCACTGGTCATTGACGTTGATCGATGAGGAAAGGGTAAAGCGCTTTTTGATCTCTCGATAGGCCATTACTGAGCCTCCTCGTGATCCGTCTGCGTGTAGATCTTCTGCGCGATGAGGAAGCCGATCCGAAAGGCGCTCTTCATTGCGATCGTCAGGGGCGCGCCGAGGCGTTTCCGAGACTCGCAAAAGCGCATGAGGTAGAGCTCGACCGGGCGCTCCTGTTCGGGCAGGGCGTGAAGCGCCTGGTATTCCTGCGGGCTGACCAGGACCTTGCCCTTCACCTTGCTATCCGTCTCGATCAAAAACTCAATCTTGCCTGTTTTGATATCCATCGCTGTCTCTCCAAAAACGCGGCGACCACCGAATGTGGGAGTGGCCGCCGCGTCCTACTCGCCCCAGGTAGTTGGTCGCAGGGGCGAAACCGTTGTTAGTCCTTGAATCTTCGCGCGGCCTCGAATGAGTCGTTAAGGTCTGGCCCGCGCATCCAGTCCCAGAAAATCACATGGATAAAATGCTGAAACCCCCGCCATACCCGTCTCATGCCATCGCTCCCACCGGCTCAGCGCGCACGGTGATCTTCGTCTCCTCGCGGAACCTGACGCCCGGGATCTCAGTGCGGCCGGCCTTATAGGCGGCCTTGAGATCGGCCAGGCGAGGCTTAGGCTCCGCAAGGAACTCGCGCGGGACCGCCCAGATATCGACGATCTCGGGCACGACCTCGACGCGCGATCCTTTTACACGCTGCTTTTCGATCTCCTTGCGCTCAGCTTCAAGACGCTTCTGGCGTTCCTCTTCCTCGCGCTGGATCCGCGCTTCCTCGGCCAGGCGCTCGCGCTCTTGCTGATCGGCGAGGGCCTTGGCTTCGGCTGCAGCTTTGCGTTGGGCCTCTTCAATCGCAGCGCGAGCCTTCGCATCAGCTTCGGCCTGTGCTGACTCCGCAGCAGCTGCCGCTGATTCATGCGTTGCATTCCCAAAAAGCGCAGATGCCTTGACGCGGGCATGAGCAGCCGCTTCGGCAGTCGCCCTTGCGACTTCGGCCTCGGCCGCGATCCGCCTCTGCTCAGCCTGAGCCGCCGCCTCGCGCTCGAGCCGCTCGGCCTCCTGCTTGGCCCGAAGCTCTGCCTCTTCCTTCGCGCGCTTCTCGGCCGCTGCCCGGCGTTCGGCGTCTTCCTTTTCGCGCTGGATCCGGAGGGCCTCCGCCTTCTTGCGCTCAAGCTCCTGGGCGTATGCCCGGCGCTGCCCGTCGACGTGCGCGCGCGGCGCCTCGAGCGCGGCTTCGACCTTCTTCGCCGCGGCGTTGATGCGCTCGACTTGCTCCCGCAAAGGTGCCAGCAATTCCTTCCTGCGCGTCTCGACGCGCTTAAGGAGGGTCGAGATCTGACCCGCAGCCGAAAGGGCCTGCTGCTCAGAAGCGGGGTCAGTTACCCGGATCTCGAGAATTGGGGTACAGGCCTGGGTAACTACGGCCAAGAGCTCGTCAAAGGCCGCAAGGTCTTTGGATAGCTCTTCTTCGCGGGAAAGCGGGGACGTGGTCATACTTTCAATCCTTTCGCTTGGGCCGAAGCCTCGTAGCGGTCACGCAGGCGCTTGAGCTCAGCGAGGTTCAGAGATTGGGGCGGCTTATTGAACGTGTCGTTGATGTGCTTGAGGAACTCCTGGTCGGTGTAGCCGAGCGCGTACTTCAGTTCGGCGATCCGCACCTGGACCGATTCGATCGACTCTTCCTTCGGCGCACTAAAGAGGCTCGTGCCAAACGAATCGAAGCCCCCTGGAGCGGCAGGGGCCGGCGCTACGGCGGGTTTTGGCTGGACGGGCGGGGCGGCGTCCTTGGGAGCCTGGGATGCTGCAGCTTGCCGCGCGGCGGTTTCCTGGTTCAGCCGATCCGTCCGACTCTGCTCGGGAGGCGCGACTTCGAAGAAGTCCTTGATGGATCCCATGCCGTCCTTCAGAGACTGGTAGATTCCCCGGAGCTGGACGAGCTGAGAGTCGCTCAGCGCATCCGTATTGCAACCGAACCGCTTGGCGATCATGTCCGTGGTCACGCCCACTTCAGCGAAAGCGGAGAGCATCAGGCGGATCCGGTCCGCGCGTGGGGCCTGATCCTTCGTGAGCGTCTCCATGCACTTGGCTTCGGCCTCGTCGAAGATATCGCCAGGGATCACGGCCATGATGCAATTGCGTAGGCGGCGCGACCCCATATTGGCAACAAGCTCGTAGATATCGCGAGTCTCGGTCAAAGCCTTCCCGCCGCCCTTCGTGTCGCGAACATGGGGCACGGTGAAGGTGATGTCCTTGCGATAGTTCGTCTCAAGGTCGACGCAGTAGGCGAGCGCGAGCGATTCACCCTCGCGGCGATCGAGTTCGACGATCCCGGTTGCTACATTTCCCCATGCCTGAGCGACCGCCTCGGCCAGGCGGATCGACGGCCCCCGAACCTTCTCCCCTCCGCGCGGGTACTCATAGATCGCGGCCTCGGCCAAAGACTTGCGCGAGCAAGCCGTCATGACGCGAACGAAGGCCGACTTCTCATCGCGCGGGAATTTCTTGGCGATCGTCATCGCCGACTGCACCTCGGCGACGGCGCGCGAGGCCTGCACGTCGACCATGCTTCGATCGCTCGGAAAGACCGGCTCGCGCGGCTCAACGACAGTGACACCCTTGGCATTGCTCATACACAGGCTCCTTCAGCTTCAGCGATTTCCTTCGCCACATGACGGGGTAGATTCATCGGTACGAAGTCGTCCGAGTAACCCTTAAATTGAAACGGCAGGCCGGCTTCTTCGCAGCGGCGCTTCTCGGCCAGTCGCAGCGCGATGTCGGCCCGGACCTCGCGCGCCTTCTTCGTTCCGATCTCGAGCGGGTCAATCCCAAACTCCTGATCCCGATCCGGCACGAAAGGCACGACTTCGTAAGGCGGCTTGGTCTCGGCCGCAATGAAAATGCCGAGTTCGGGACGCTTGCCCGTGACCAGCTGGATCACTTCCATGTAGTGCGCCATTTTGACGTGGTAATTGAGGTAGTAGGCTTGGCGCGGAAACTCGTTCGGATGGGCATCCTTCGTGCTCTTGAGGTCGGCCAGGTACAGGTAGTCGCGAGTCAGGAGGTCAGGCCGACACTTGAGCGGCATCCCCGTGGTCGGGCAGATGGCGAAAAAGGACCACTCGATCAGCGCGCCCGTGAACATGCCGCCCACGCGAGGATGTGCGTGCACGCCCTCGGCGATCTTGAGTACCTCCTCGATCTCCGAGGGCTTCCAGCAAGTCCGTCCCGGGTTGGCGGCAGCGAAGGCTTTCCAAGCCGTTGACGAGCGATGGGCTTCGGGGCCGATCGCAACCTCGCTCTTAAACAAGCTCGGCTCGCCTACCGCGAGGTGCAGGAGTCGCCCCATCTCGAGCGCGTCGGAGTCGAGGG
>Ga0070712_100001256_pt1 | contig 15333 bp, 9 predicted proteins | sample LARL81metaG_FD_71396 | JGI IMG/M metagenome (GOLD analysis project Ga0070712, IMG submission 71396) | Corn, switchgrass and miscanthus rhizosphere microbial communities from Kellogg Biological Station, Michigan, USA - LAR L8-1 metaG | ecosystem: Host-associated > Plants > Roots > Rhizosphere ...
CTACTGGTGAAGCCGGGAATTGAACATCGGCTGGAGCAATCGATTGGGCTCGCGATGAAGCTGGCCGGAGGGCTCGTCCAGATCGCAGTCGTTGGGGGCGAAGAACATCTCTACTCCGAGAAGCTGGCGTGTCCAGACTGTGGCATCAACGTTCCACAACTGGAGCCACGATCATTCTCATTTAACAGCATGTATGGAGCCTGTCCGGAGTGCCACGGGCTGGGCAGCAAATACGACTTTGATCCGGCGAAAGTAATCAACGATTGGTCAAAGCCGCTGCTCGATGGAGGGCTGGGTCCGGGGTCGGCATCGCAGAATCTGATTCATCAGCTGCAGATTGTCTCGACGGCGATGGGGATCGATCTGAACACTCCGTTTGAGAAATTTCCCGAGAAGGTGCAGGACTTCCTTCTGAACGGAGAGCAAGGGCGCGGAGGGCGAACCGGATTCCATGGGATCTTCGGATATCTGAAGCAGAACCTTGAGGAGTCGACTTCGGAAGGCTATCGCGACTGGCTAATGGATCACATGTCGGCGACGGAGTGTCCCGTGTGCCATGGGAAGCGCCTGCGGCCTGAGAGCCTGGCTGTGAAGGTGAACGGGATGTCGATCGCTGATTTTACGGCGATGCCAGTTTCGCGAGCGTTAACGGTAGCGCAAAGCATCAAACTCGCGGGACGCGAGGCGGCGATCGCGGGACGCGTGATGCACGAAGTTGTTGAACGATTGCAGTTCCTGAATGCGGTAGGGCTGGGATATATCTCACTGGATCGTTCGGCCGCGACGCTGTCGGGCGGGGAAGGACAGCGAATTCGGCTGGCGACGCAGATTGGATCGAAGTTGCGGGGAGTGCTGTATGTGTTGGATGAGCCGTCGATTGGGCTGCATCATCGCGACAACGGGCGACTGCTGAATGCTTTGGAGAACCTGCGGGACTTGGGAAATACCGTACTTGTGGTCGAGCACGACGAGGAAACGATTCGACGGGCGGACTACGTGGTTGATCTCGGACCGGGCGCGGGACGACATGGGGGAGGACTGGTCGCGCACGGAACACCGGAACAGATCATGCGGGCGCCAAACTCGCTCACCGGTGCGTACATCTCAGGCAGAACGCAGATTGAGATGCGGTCGGAGCGGCGGCAGAAGAACGGGGTGGGACTAACCATCCTGGGAGCGAAAGAGAACAATCTGAAGAGTCTTGATGTCACGTTCCCACTGGGAGTCATGACTGTTGTAACGGGAGTTTCGGGATCGGGGAAGTCAACGCTGGTAAATGACATTCTTTACCGCGCATTGGCGCGGCAGCTTTACCGTTCGCGAGAGAAAGCCGGCGAGCATAAGGCGATCTCCGGGGCGGAGAACATCGACAAGGTCATACGGATTGATCAGTCGCCGATTGGGCGGACGCCACGGTCGAATCCTGCGACATATACCGGCGTATTCACTGCGATTCGCGATCTGTATGCGATGCTGCCCGAATCGCGGGAGCGGGGCTATAAGGCAGGGCGGTTTTCATTCAACGTTTCGGGTGGGCGGTGCGAGGCTTGCCAGGGTGAAGGACAGCGGCGGATCGAAATGAATTTCCTGCCCGATGTCTATGTGTTGTGCGAGGTCTGCGGCGGGCGGCGCTATAACTCGGAGACCTTAGCAGTGAAGTACAACGGTTATTCCATAGCAGATTTGCTTGAAATGCCGGTATCGGATGCATTGCCGATTCTCGAGAATATTCCGCAGGTAAAACCCAAGTTGCAGACGCTGGTAGATGTGGGGCTTGGCTACATTCACCTGGGACAGTCGGCACTGACACTTTCCGGCGGTGAGGCGCAGCGCATTAAACTGGCGCGCGAGTTGAGCAAGCGGCAGACCGGGAAGACCCTGTACCTGTTGGATGAGCCCACTACGGGCTTGCACTTTGACGATGTGAAGAAACTTCTCGACGTGCTTCACCGTCTAACGGACTTAGGGAATTCGATCATCATCATCGAACACAATCTGGATGTGATTCGAAATGCTGATTGGATTATTGATTTGGGACCGGAGGGCGGTGAAGATGGCGGACGCATCGTGGCACAGGGCACGCCGGAGCAGGTGGCGCGGGTGAAGAAGTCTTATACGGGGCAGGCTTTGGCAGACTATTTTGGAAGAAGCGTTCCCGGTTCTCCGTTGTCAGTTTGAGTTGGAAGGAATTCTGGGTGTCATCTCAGGACAATCCGCAGATTGAGCCGAAACTCCCCCTGAGTAGCGAGCCGTCGTCGAGCTTTCCGCGGGGACCGGACAGCCAGCCATTCTCATTGTCAGGTGCCGGACTTGAGCAGAACTCGCCTCTCGCGCCACAGTCAGGCGAAAATCCCGTCTGGAATGGCTGGGACGTGCTGGTGATCATTGTGCTCGCGTTCGTCACTATCTTGCTATCGCAGTTCGTAATTTTGTTCGGCGCGCATTATTTGGTGTACCCACGGGTGCGTGTTGCCGATCTCGCGCAGCGTCCTATTCTGATTCTCATCATGCAGTTCGTGATTGATGGTGCAGTTGGACTGTACCTATTCCTTTGGGTGGAAGGGAAGTACCGTGTTCCGTTCTGGAAGGCAATCCGGTGGAACTGGCCGAGCGGATGGTGGAAATTGCTTGGGGTGGGAGTAGTGACTCTCCTGGGTTTGGGAATGCTGGAACGAATCTTGCCGATGCCGAAGGACACCCCCTTCGATAAGCTATTCAGCAGTCCGAGGGACGCGTACTTGATTGCACTCATGGCGGTTTCGCTTGGTCCGCTCGTGGAAGAACTTTTTTTTCGCGGAATGTTCTACCCGGTCTTGGCGAAGCATTGGGGAGCAGAATGGGGAGTCTTTCTAACGGCGCTGCTTTTTGGCTTGATGCATTTGCCGCAATACGGAAACGCGTGGGGTCCATTAGTCGTAATCTTTCTTGTTGGAGTGGTATGTGGCGCAGTGAGAGCGGCGACCGGTTCGGTGGGCTCCAGCTTTCTAGTGCATGTCGGATATAACGGAACCCAGATGCTGATCGCGATTCTGATTACTCACGGATTCACGCAAATGCCAAGGAGTTTGTTGGAGTGGTAGGCGGTTTGAGCCTCCGCAGTTTGCATTCTTTACAATTCCAGAAGTAACGTTCCGTTACCACATTGCTCACCTGAGTTCTTGCAGTATATTAATCGGAACCTCCGCGTGGGGCGGAGACTCACCCATTCTGTCCAGGAAAGCGCATGGAGTCAGATCCCAAGATTGTTGCGGAGACACTGCTATCTGTATCGATCCTGGAAGCCATTCCAGATGCAGTTGTGGCGGTGAATCAGAGGGGTCTCATCCTTCAGGTGAATTCCCAAACTGAGTCGTTGTTCGGTTATACACGCGACGAGATGATCGGGCAGAACGTCGACATGCTTGTGCCGGACCGCCAGCGCGCGACCCATCATCAGCATCGCGCGGATTACCACGCGCATCCGAAAATCCGCCGCATGGGATCGGGTCTGGACTTATATGGCAGGCGGCGCGATGGGTCTGAGTTTCCAGTAGAGATCAGCCTGAGCCCGGTGTCTACGGCGAATGGGGCGATGGTTCTGAGCGTCATTCGCGATATCAGCGACCGGAAGAGAATTGAAGAACAATTGCGGAATGCACACGAGGAACTGGACCGGCGCAAGACGCGGGAACTGCGCGATTCACAGAACAGGCTGGCGCTGATCGTCGATTCTTCGCAAGACGCGATTATCGGAAAGAACCTGGACGGGATCATCACGCACTGGAATAAGGGCGCGGAAGATATATACGGCTATACAGCATCAGAGATTATCGGCCAAAACGTATCGGTGCTTTGTCCGCCTGATCGTCCCGACGAGATTCCCGGAATTCTCGAAAAGATCCGCCGGGGTGAGCGAGTCGAATATTTCGAATCGGTACGCGTGACCAAAGACGGCAGGCGATTAAATATGTCGATCTCCGTTTCTCCAATTTACGACGTCGACAGACGCATCGTCGGTGCCTCGGCGATTGGGAGGAACATCACCGCTCAGAAGAAAACGGAAGACCAGTTGCGGCAATCGCAAAAGATGGAAGCCGTGGGGAGGTTGGCAGGTGGAGTGGCTCACGACTTTAACAACCTGTTGGGAATTGTTACGGCCTGCACAGAACTCCTCAGTCCACGGGTAGACACGCAAAGTGTCGAGTACCTCGACAATATTCGAGAAGCAGCCAAACGGGGTGCATCACTGACACGCCAACTTCTCTCGTTCAGCCGGAGACAACCGGTGCAAAGCCAGATGCTGGACTTGAACGAGCGTCTGAAAGAGATCAGCAAGTTGTTGAAACCTCTAATGGGAGATGACGTCGAGATCGTGCTACCGCCACGTTCGACTGCAGCAGTGGTGGAAGCGGATCCGGGGCAACTCGACCAAATTGTGCTGAATCTCGCGGTCAATTCGCGCGACGCTATGCCTCGCGGGGGCAGACTCATCATCGAGACCGGGGTCCACGACCTGGATGAGAATTTTGCGCGCGAGCATTCTATGACTCCCGGGCGGTACGTCATGCTGGCCGTGACTGACAACGGAAGTGGAATGGACGAAGTGACGAGATCGCGGATTTTCGAGCCTTTCTTCACAACGAAAGAAAGCGGAAAAGGAAGCGGGCTGGGCTTGGCGACGGTGTATGGCATTGTCAAGCAGAGCGGCGGGCATATCTGGGTGTACAGCGAGATTTCTCGCGGCACAACGTTCAAAATCTATTTGCCAAGTGCGGAACACAAACTCGGGATGCACAGTGAACGACGAACAGAAGCTTTGCCTCGCAGGCGCGATGGCGTGACGATCTTACTCGCAGAAGACGACACCGTGATGCGCAAACTCACGCGCACAATGCTGGAGGGCCACGGATATAAAGTGCTCGAGGCAATCGACGGAGAAGCAGCGCTGGATGTGATTTCTGCGAATTCGGCACGCATCGATTTGACCTTGACCGACGTCGTGATGAAAGGGATGAACGGGCCAGAGCTGGTGCTCCGCCTGATGAGCTCGCATCCGGAAATGAAAGTCATCTACATGTCCGGCTACACGGGCGAACTGGTGATGCATCAGGAAGCGCAGAACGGCATTCGCCTGCTGGAGAAACCTTTCACGCGCGCAGCCTTGTTGAAGACAATCGACGAGGTGCTGGGTTAGAGATAAAGGATTTCTTGGGGACAAGAAGAAAGGGCCGACATTGTCGGCCCTTTGTTTTCGTTGAAAGAAACTATTTCACCGTAACCGTCAGCAGTTGAGCCCCGGAAACGACGTAATCGAGAGATGGCGTCGCGGTCTCGTCGACGTTGGACTCGCCGCTGACGATCATCTCCTGGTTTCCACGCATGCCGTCCATGATGTTCATAACAGAGATGGGCAGTGTAGGCATCACTTTATCAGCGACGCGTGCCTCGGGATCCGCCTCAAGCAACGATACGTAGAGACGGTTGTTCGCGTGTTCCTTATTCAGCAGCGCTATCGTGGAGGCGAGATCGAGCTTCCTGCCGAACGCGGGATTGGTGCGATTGACGCGGTCGAGCGTATCTCCGTCGCTGACGAGAATGCGAAGATTTCCCTTGCTGGCCGAGGTGGGAATCTTGACGGGAATCTGGCGGACGACGCGTTCGCCGCGGTATGGAGCGAGAACGGTCTCGACGATAATTTCGTCTCCAGGGCGGACCTCGTTTACGTCGGTGCGGGCGCTTTCCAAACGGGCCCAGCGGCGTTCGCGGACGAGATTGAAGTCGAGCTTAACGCTTTTTACCGCCGGAGCGTTGTAGGGATTGTCATAGATGCGGCCGAAACGTTCACCCAGCGAAATCGCGGCTGCCATCGCGGCAGGCTGACCATTTTCCGCAGGTGCAAACATATTTTTGAGGCCGACTGCGGGAAACCCTTTTACATCGATTGTGCCGTTGAGGCGGTAAGTGATTTCCTCACCGTATTCGTTGACGCCGTGCAGCGCATTGAAGACCGTGGCCATGATGGCAACGGGGCTCAGTCGCGGATTGTTAAGTACTTCGTAGTGGAACTCTTTCGGTTCGCCGCCCTCGCGGATCGTCAAAGTCACGGGAATCATTTCTGGCTGCTTACCCAAGACGCCGAGAATTCCGGTGTGACGGTCCTGCACGAACACGCCCGCGCGCTCGGTAGTATTCACGATCTTGAATGCGTTGAGCGGGGACGGAAGGGTGGCGAGAACCTCTGCCTTATTCATTGGCAGATCGACTGAACCAAATTGGAGTAATGGATGGCCGCAGGCGAGCAAGCGCTGCGGATCAATATAAGTGACGGTGCATGTAGCAGCGATATCCAGGTCGCCGCGCACCAGGATCGCGCTCACGGCGGATCCGGCTTCAAGCGGTTCCGGCTGTTTGGATTCTGAAACCGAACCTGCGCCCATAACCGGCACGATACCGGCTGAGGCGAACATAGGGGCGAATAGCCGAACCGTTTCCTCGGAGAATCCCGTGAACACCAGGGGAGTCTCGATCGGCTTGAGATAGTTGGCAAAGTCCTGCGGAGAACCTGAAAGTGAAACCGAAGATCCCGGCGCAGCGGTTTTGCCGGCGGCATTGGCGACCGCGGGCTTGGCCGCGGATGCTTCTTCGGCAGGAGATTTATCGAGCGCATTGATCTCGAGCATATCGGCGATCGGCGTGACGCCAGCAATTGGCTCTTTGGAGAATTCGCCGATACGGAACGCAAGAGCTCCGGCCAGTTTCCCATCGATGTAGACGGGGCTGCCGCTCATACCGGCGACGACGCCGGTGTACTCGACCTTTTGTCCCTTCAACCGGATCAGGATGATGTTACCCTTCGGTCCGTTAACATTGTGCAGAACCCCGAGTACCTCCAAGTCCATCGGCTCCGGTTTGACGCCCTGAAAAACGGTGTAAGCCACTCCGTGCATTCCTGTGTGAATCTGATCTACCGGGATGATGGGTTGAGTAGCTGTGTTTTGAGCGGTCAGGATTGTAGGTAGGGATAGGCCGAGAACGAAAAGCGCGAGAGAGAACTTCCTCATTTGGAGCACCCGAATTGGACCCGTGAAAAGGGCCCGATAAGCTTAGATCCAGACCAACTGCGACACGTTGCACCGAGGGGACTGTCTGGGACCGGGCAAAAACATCCCAATTGCGAATCTGTGCGTCTATACTAGCACAGGGGTTTTACGGGTTCACCATGTTTAATAATCGTAAGTACCACGTTTTAGAGCATCTTCGGGGAGGCAGCTTGTGGGCGGCCCTCCTCGTTGCCGGAATGGTTCCAAGCGCTGGCTCTGTGGCGTTGGGACAGAGTACGGCGCCCACTTCCCAACCGTCTTCCCAGACGCAGGACAATGGCAAGCCAAAACAAGAGGCTCCGGCCGAAGCGGGGGGACCGACAGACAGTGTGGGTCCGTATGCCATTCCCAAAAAGAAAGTGGAAGAAGCGCCTCCACCGCCGCCCCCGGTTACTCCAAAGAAAGTAGAGGATCTTCCTGACTATTCATTGAAGGTGAATGTTCCGCTGGTGAACGTGGATGTTCTGGTAACGACGAAGGACGGCGGGCAGTTTATCCCGGGATTGCACAAGGAAAACTTCCGAGTTGCGGAAGATGGAGTGCCGCAGCAAATCAAGAACTTCACGGTTTCGCAGGCTCCCATTACCGCGGTGCTGCTGGTCGAGTTCGCTTCGACAAACTACTCGTTCATGATCGAAGCCTTACGGGCGTCGTATGCTTTCGCCGACACGTTGAAGAAGGATGACTGGATCGCGGTGGAGTACTACGACATGCAGCCCCATATCGTAGTGGACTTCACGCAGGACAAGAAGGCCGTGTTTGGGGCTCTGAATCAGATACGGATTCCCGGTTTCGCGGAAACGAACTTGTTCGATGCGCTCTACGACACGCTGGACAGGCTTGATCGCGTCGAGGGAAAGAAATACGTCATTCTGGTTACGACCGGGGTCGACACTTTCAGCAAACTCACTCTGGACAAGATCATGAAGAAGATTAAGGACACAAAAGATATAACGATCTTCCCGATCAGTGTGGGATTCATGTACCGCGAGTTCTGCGAGACGCATCCGGGTTCTTACTATTGCCGCAACGGGCATGGGATGGGCATTCCAGTGGGGCACATGGACTATCTGCAGGGCGATAACGAAATGAGAACTTTTGCCGCCATGACTGGAGGGCGAGCGTATTTCCCGCGTTTCCAGGGAGAACTGCCAGAACTGTTCGGAGATATCTCCAACGACATTCGCAATCAGTACACGATTTCGTACTCACCAACGAACACGAAGCTCGATGGGACCTATCGCAAGCTGAAGGTGGAAGTGATCGCACCGGACGGGGGCCCGCTGAAGGTTAAGGACCAGAAGGGAAAAGATCACAAACTCGACGTGGTTGCGCGCGAAGGATACACGGCGAAACATACTGTGGAGTAAGAGGTCTGTAGGTAAGTTTAGCCCTCGGCGAAATCCGAGGGCTTTTTAGCGCGCGCGGAACAAGTGATCGAGCAGGAAGAATACCGCTGCACCGACAAACACCAGCAGGGCCATCTTCATCGCAGGTTCTTTGTTGACTTCGGGGACGAGGTCGGACGCCGCGACATAGATTGTGACTCCCGCAGACAGCGGCAGGCCGGCTCCGACATGATGGCGGAAGATCGCCATCGTCAGAACGCCTGCCAGAGTGGATCCTCCGAGGACGACGGAAGCGCCCCAGGCAATTCCGCGACTTTGTCCACCTGCCAGCATCACGGAACTGACCGTGAATCCTTCGGGTATTTTGTGCAGGAAGATGGCCACGAAAATCAGCCAACCAAGCCAGTTTGAAACGAGGAAGCCGGAGGCGATAGCGATTCCGTCGAAGAACGTGTGAATGATCAAGCCGAGAAGCACGGAATAAGAGCTGTGTGAGTGCAGAAACTCGTCATGATGGGTTTCCTCGCCGAAATGGAAATGGGGCGTAACCGTGTGCTCAAAAAAGTGGATTAGGAGATATCCAGCTAATACGAGAAGGGCGGCATTTTTTCCCTTCATCTCAAGACTTTGAGGAACCATTTCTACGAGCGCGGTGGCGAGCATGAAGCCTGCACCGAGTGCGACGAAATAGCGTAGATAGCGGCGCTCCCAATGTCGTTGAACGATGATGGCCCCGCCGAATACATTAGCGGCGGCAGCCGTTAGACCGAGCAAAATGCTGGTTAGGATTGGATTCATTCGCGCGAAGCGCGATGATATCAGCCTATTCGATAATTCACCACGGAGACACAGAGAAGAACAAAAGATACCTCCGTGTCTCTGTGCCTCCGTGGTTAGTAGTGTTAACCGGAATGGCGGATGTGCATGACATCGCCATCCTGGACAATGTAGTCCTTGCCCTCAAGGCGGAGAGTACCCTTGGCGCGGGCGTTGGCTTCGGAACCGGCCTCGAGCAGTTGATCCCAGCGGATGGTTTCCGCCCGGATGAAATGCTTTTCGAGATCGGAATGGATCGCGCCTGCTGCCTCCTGGGCGCGGGTATGCGCGGGGATCTGCCATGCACGGCACTCGTCCTCACCGGCGGTGAAGAACGAGATGAGTCCCAGCAGTTGATAAGTAGTGCGGATCAGACGGGTTAGACCACTTTCCGTGAGGCCGTAGCTCGAGAGAAACTCGGCAGCGTCGGCGTCATTCATCTCCGAGAGTTCGGCTTCGACCTTTCCGCAAATTGCGGTGGCGCCTGCGTTGGGGCGAGCGGCGATTTCTGAGACCTTGTACTTGGCAGCGGCTTCTTCGAGTTCTTTGCCCAGTTCGGTCGACTCGCCGATATTCAGCACATACAGGATTGGTTTTTCGCTGAGGAACATGAAGCCGCGGAGGCGCTTTTTATCCTCAGGAGACATCTTCATTTCGCGTAACGGTTTTTCAGACTCAACGTGTGCCTTGGCAAGTTTCAGCAATTCGAATTCTTTTTCCAGGTCGGCGGTCTTCATCTTCTTGAGATCTTTTTCGAGACGCTCGAGGCGCTTCTCGACCTGACCGAGATCGCTAACCATTAAATCGAATTCAACATTCTTGATGTCGCGGAGAGGATCGATTTCACCCACATGCGGAATCGCCGGATCTTCAAATACTCGAACTACGTGGGCGAGGGCATCGACCTGGCGGAGGTGGCCAATATAAGCGGTTTCTTTCAGGGCATCCTGTCCGATAGCGCCCACATCAACGTAATCGACAGACGTGTGCGTGAGCTTCTTCGGGTTGTAGAGCGCTGCGAGACGGTCGAGGCGGTCATCCGGCACCTTGGCGACTCCGATGTGAGCCTCGCGCGGATTGGAGTGTGCCTGCGCGGACAAGTGAGCTTTGGTGAGAATCTGAAACAGCGATGTCTTGCCTACGTGAGGCAGGCCTATGATTCCGGTTTTCATAAATGTTTCGTCTATTCTGGCTTATAGCTTGGCTGCGCTGAAGTGAGGACAGGGTGACAGCATGCCTAGCGAGCGAATGACAACTTTTTAGAATAAATGATGAGATCAGAATTGCCCAAATCGGCTAATGATTTTCTGCCGGGAAATTCAGGCGAAGGCCGATGCGGTAGAGGATCGGCGGACCGACGTTGAACAGAGATCCGGTCGCGGTGGGCGTATTCGCGATTTTGTAGCGCACATTGAGGATATTTTCGGAGGCGGCGAAGACTTCCAGGTTCCGGGTGAGATTCCTTCCGATTTGAAGGTTCATCGTATAAAAGTGGTCGAGCGGGTACAAGTTCTGGTCATCATCAAACTGGTTCCCGACGTAGCGGCCCTCGACACTGAACATGAGCCGCGAAGGATTCCAATAGCGCGCTTGCCATGTGAATACGTGATGAGGAACCTGCGCGACATCGTTTCCAAGAAGTGAGACCGCGCCGGGCGGGACGGTGTAACTGACGATTGTCGCATCGGTGAACTCATAACCTGCTGTGACCTGAATGTGCTGATTGACCCGAAAGACTCCGTCGAGTTCCACGCCTCGAGAACGGATTTTACCGACATTTTGTTTTTGGCGAAGAACGGGGGATGCAGTGGGATCAATCGTGACATTTTCGACAGGGTTTACGATGTCGCTCCAGAAAAATGTGCCGCGCAGATCAAGCTTTCGATTGAATGAAGATATGTTGAGCCCCGCCTCGGCTCCCGTGAGACGCTCCGCGCTGAGTTCTGGATTGTTCAGGGTGAGGACATTTCCCAAGCGGAAAGAACGGTACAGTTCGTTGAGTGTGGGTGCGCGGAAAGCCCGGTAAACGGAACCAGTGACCGAGATATTGTGGGTCAAAGACCGCAAAACCGAAAGGCGAGGACTGAAGGCGAGGTCACTTCGTGAAGGGAACAGCTGGCTTGGTGCTGTGCACGTTCCAGAGACCGGTGTACAAATATTGCTGGCGTCGAAATTGTTCCAATCATCGACGCGGGCTCCCAGAATGAAGGTCCAGCCCCTGAAGTGCACAATGTCCTGTCCGTAGAATCCGAAGATTTGCTGCCTGCCGCCGGTCGCATTGTTGCGAGTGTGGACGCCTGTAGAGAACAGTTGTTCGTTGCTCGAACCCATCACTTCCATCAGGTCTGCACCGCCAATCAAGGTCTGATGGGTGCCGAGGAGGTGGGTCCACTGGGCTGCTCCTCCGACAACCTGCTCGGGAACATATTGAAGGTTGGTGAGGGATTCGCTGTTTCGGTCGGAAGCGACGGAAGAGAAACGTTGATGATAAGCCTGTACCAGGCCGTAGGTGCGGAAGGTCAGAGAATCTCGATCGCCGAATTGCTGGTCGAAGCCGAGAGCGCCCTCAACCATCTGCGTATCGTTCGTCTGAATTGGAGTTCCGTTATTGCGGAATTCGGTGAAATAGTTTCCTCGGACAAAGATCCGTCCACTAGTACCGACCTGGCGTCCCAAGTCGAGTTCCAGTGCAGCGTTCTTCGAATTCGCCTCGGAGTCCACCGAACCGCGTTGCCACGTCGGCACGAGGATGTAGCCATCGGTGCGAAACATTTCAGATGCCGCTGAGACATCCCATTTACGAAAGCGCGTGCCGGTCCACAGAGATAGGTCGGGCGTACGTTCGTTTCCGTAAGAAGTTTCAAGGGCCAAAGCCGGGCGTTGCGGCTGGCGAGTGATGAACTGAACGACTCCACCCAGAGCGTCGCTGCCATAGAGGTTCGATGCGCCGCCGCGAAATACTTCAACGCTGGCCACTGCCTCTCGAGGCACTCGGCCCCAGTACACCCATCCTCCGAAGGCGTCTACCAGGGGTAGCCCGTCTTCGAGGACCAACGCTCGGCTCGCAGCGGTGCCTCCCAGTCCTCGCAACGAAACGCCCTGGTTCGTTGCATTCGCTGTTCTGCTACCGGAGCGGCGGAAAAGGGAGAAGCCTGGAACTTGCCGCAAGACGTCATCCAGACGCAAGGCGGGGGAGGCAGCGACATCAGGGGTCGAGAGCAAGACGGTGCTCCCCGGCGTTTCGGAGAGCCGCACCTCGGTACGGGTTGCAGAAACTGTGATCTGTTCACCAGCAGTTGCGGCCTCGAGGACAATATCGGTCCTGACTTCAGGTCCCGCGCCTGCCTCCCATGGTTGGCGAATTGTGCGGAAACCGCGGCTGCTCACTTCGATCGTGCCAATATTGCCAGGAACGCCGGGAATTGAGAAATCTCCACGAGAATCAGCCTGGATGCTGCTCTCGTACGTACCAGACCTGACTGTGACTTTCGCGTCTGCAATCGCGGCTCCGGAAGCATCGTGAACTGTGCCTCGTACGACGACCGTTTGTGCTGCCAATGAAGAAGAGATGGCTAAGACAAGCAGCGGCGGAGCAAGGATGTGTTTTCGCAGTGGCATGCTAGAGTCGGGTCCTTGATACCTTAACAGAGCCTAGGCTGCAGTGAGAGCTCCGTGAGGCACCCCTTTTCAGACGTTCCAAAGGCAGACAAGTTAATATTTGTCTTAGTATTTTGTCCAACCGCTCGTGGTTCCAAGCAATGAAACTACTGGTCGTTGAAGACGAGGCTCGCATGGCAGATCTTCTCCGTAAGGGATTGACGGAAGAAGGCCACATCGTGACATGCGCGAGCAATGGGGCAGAGGGATTGACGCTCGCCAAAAGCTACGAGTTCGATGTCATTGTTCTTGACGTGATGATGCCGAAGCTCAGCGGATATGAACTCGCGAAGCGTTTGCGAGCGGAAAATGTGCGTACGCCAATTCTGATGCTGACAGCCAAAGATTCAGTGGCGGACATTGTCCGCGGATTGGACTTGGGAGCGGACGAATACATGACCAAGCCATTTTCCTTTGATGAATTGCTGGCGCGGTTGCGCGCCGTGAAGCGCAGGGCACTAGTAGCGCAGGATCCGCATCTCAAAGTCGCAGACTTGGTGTTGGATCCGGGCAGCAGGGAAGTGCTGAGAGGCGAAGAGCGAGTATCGCTGACGCGGACCGAATACAGCCTGTTGGAGCGGCTGATGTACCGATCGGGAAAAGTTGTCTCCCGGCGCTCCCTGATCGAATCGGTGTGGGGATTCGATCGAGAGATCGAGGAGAATACACTTGATGCATTCATGCATCTGTTGCGAAATAAGGTCGATGCCCCAGGCCGCCCTAAACTCATCCATACGGTTCGAGGGGTCGGCTATATGATTCGTTCGGACGGTCAGGCATGAAGAAGCTCTCGATTGGCGTGCGGTTGATGGCCTGGTACATAGCTATCTTCGCCTTAGGAGAAATTCTGTTCGGAGCGAGCATGTGGTTCATCCTCCGAAACAATCTGTATGACCTGGTGGATGATCAACTTGAGAGCCAGATGGAAGACGTCAAGACGTTCCTGCAGTCGCAGAGCGTAGGAGCTTCGACCGGGCAACTACGGGAGGAACTGAGCGGAACATACACGATCGCACATACTGGCGACTTCCTTCAAATCACGACGGAAACCGGGGATATCATTTTTCGCTCGAATTTCTTGCAGACTCACCCTTCGCTTTTGTTGCCCTTCAATCGAATTGATAGCCTGGCGATCCAGAGCCGGAGTGTTGATGGCAAGCATTTTCGATTTGCGTTCGAGAAGCTGAATCTCGAGGGCCGAATCTACACGGTGACCATGGGCGCAACTGCGGATGATGCGGTGGAGACCCTGGAACTCTTCCGTTCCTCATTGTTGATGTTTGCTCCGCTCCTTTTGATTGTTGCAGCAGGCGTGGGCTACTGGATGAGCCGGAGGGCTTTGGCCCCGGTGGATGGTTTGGTGCGAACAGCGAGAAATATCAGCGGCACGAACCTGAGTAGCCGCCTTGAGAAACTCGAAACCGGAGACGAATTACAGCGGCTTTCCGATACGCTCAACGAGATGCTCGGGCGCATCGAATCGGCATTCTTGCGGGTCACGCAGTTTACGGCGGACGCGTCGCACGAGTTGCGGACTCCTGTGTCCCTGATTCGAACGGAAGCGGAGTTGGCTTTACGGCGCTCACGCAACGAAGGGGAATACAGGGAATCGCTGCTCCACATCCTGGAAGAATCGGAACGCACGACCTTGCTCATCGAGCAATTGTTGGAATTGGCTCGAGCAGATTCCGGACACGAATCGGTGGATCTGCATCCTTTCGATCTCCGGCAGACTCTGCGCAATGTTGCTGAGGGGTGGCGACAGGTGGCTGAGATCCGCAGCCTGCAGTTTTCGAGCGTAATCTGCGAGGAAACGATGTACGTGTTGGGGGATCAAACGCTCTTGCGGAGGCTGGCAGATATTCTTCTGGATAACGCCTTCAAATACACTCCTTCGCCCGGCTCGGTAAAACTGGTTCTGACGCAAACAGAAGAAAACGCGGTGATTAGCGTGCAGGATTCAGGGGTGGGAATTGCCCAGGAAGAGCGAGGCAAAATCTTCGATCGCTTCTATCGGCTGGACAAGTCGCGCAACCGTCTCCAAGGCGGGGCTGGGCTGGGTCTCGCGATCGCCAAGTGGATCGTATCGCAGCATCACGGATCGATTCTGGTGGAGAGCAATCCAGGCGAGGGGGCCACTTTTCGGGTCGAACTCCCAAAGGCTGCTACTCCGGTCGAGACCCCATTGCAGGCATGAGGTTCTTGGCGGCGTTGCTGTGTCCAAATTGATGAGCGCTGCCGTACAATAGGAATGCCTCACCGTGCCGGGATGGCGGAACTGGCAGACGCAGCGGACTCAAAATCCGCCGGGCTTCGGCCCTTGCAGGTTCGATTCCTGTTCCCGGCACCATTCCCAAATCCGGTCCCGTGAGGTTCTCGTTCCGTAAAAATGTAGGGTGGATGTCCGTCTTCCGCCTTATCGCGCCTATAAT
>Ga0070712_100001257_pt1 | contig 15321 bp, 8 predicted proteins | sample LARL81metaG_FD_71396 | JGI IMG/M metagenome (GOLD analysis project Ga0070712, IMG submission 71396) | Corn, switchgrass and miscanthus rhizosphere microbial communities from Kellogg Biological Station, Michigan, USA - LAR L8-1 metaG | ecosystem: Host-associated > Plants > Roots > Rhizosphere ...
CGTTGTTCATTAGAGCCCGCTGGCCAGGACAAATGGCGTCGTTCATATTTATTCTCCTTAGCTTCCAAATTCAGAGACATCGAGCGTCTGAGGGGCCATATATTCAGCGTGTAGAGTGAACGGCATCGTCGTCGCTGCGCCGGTCAGCATCTGGGAATAGAGGCTGTGCCAGCCTCTCTCTTTGGTCCTGCTGTAAACATGGGTCGACTTCCCGCTTACGAGCGTCAGACCGTCTGGGGATGTGATCCTCTGCTCACATGAGAATCCCTCTAGATCCCCAGGCTCCATGAGCATTGAGATATATGTGTCGGCATCTGCCCAGACGCGCCCGATATACCGAGAGGTCCCGTCTAGCGGCCCGATATCCAGGTCGTCAGCACCATCGAAGTCCTGGAGCGTAGAGCGCCCAGGACGCGGCTGATGGACCGCTCCCTCCATAGACGCCGGCCCCCATACGCCGAAGCCCACGCCGTTCGCAGCGGGCGGCACGCCGAAGGTCACGCGCCCATGACTATCCGTCCAGCAGTCCTGTGCGTTGTGACCCGTAAAGTCGTGCAGACGGACGCCTGGGCCGAAATGGGTCTGGACGTTTACCGTGTTCCATGAGGGATTAAAGTAGTCGTTCGACAACGCCACGACGCACCCAGGCGCCGCGCCCCAGCCCATGCGCTCGAAGACGTAGACGCGGGGATTGTTTGTCAGGCGAGGGACGGTACTACCGCCAGCGAGCATCTGAGCGCACCAGATGAGGTTGTTGATCCCGTCCTCTAAGCCGTAGCAGTCAGGTTCTTTGAGGTAGTCGCGGATATAGACTAGTGGCAGCCCTTCATTTGTTAGGAGATAGGCGTAACCCAGCAGCTTATTGAAGACGATCGTCGCGAAACCATTCGTATCTGAGTCCATGGACTCTACAAATGGAACTGCTTTCATCGGGTTCTGTTGGAAGAGCGTGTTCCACGTATTCTTCAAACGACCCATATCATATGCGCTGTCATTGCACATAGGCTGTATAGCATTATAGTGGGCACCGAAATCGAGCGTGCTCGCCAGACCATCGACTTGGCTCAGCCACCAATTCAGATCATTAGGGTTGCCGCTCGCGTACTCACCAAAGAACCACTTCCCTCTCATGGCGCCATAGGTCATCCATGCCCTGGCGAAACCCACATTAAGACCCTTAGTATCGTCGATTCTTGCACCATCGGCTCCAGTCGTACGGAACAGCCAGTCTCCAGCTTGAAGGAGACCATTCCATACATAACCCTTGGGGACTGAGTTGACCGGCGCTAAGGGATTCCCGAACGCGAAGTTATCAGCCTGGTCAGGAACAGGATCGACCGGCACATATGGCGGGATGGTATCTCCTGGTGCTGACGGGCTGAAGCACCCGGGATCTTTTGGGAATCTACCGTTCGTCTTGCCTGTAGCAGAAACGTATCGGTACACGCCATTGCTTCCTCCCATACGCTGATGGGGGACATAATCAAGCAGGACGTTCAGTCCGTTGGCCTTGCAAATTGCGATGGCTCGGCGCAACTGGTCACCAGTGCCAAACCTCGTTGGTTTAGTCCCTTGTTGGTTTACCGTACCGACATCGTAGTCTGCGAAGACTCCATATCCGTCGTCGCCTTTACCGGCCCCTCCCTGGCATTTGAGAGGGTTCGGAAACAGAACATCGGTAATGCCAGTGCGTGACCAGCCTCGCGCCCATGACCCGATACGATCTAGCCACCAATATGGCGAGGAATTATCGTCGTAAGGGGCAGGTACCGCCAGAGACGGACCCCGACGGAAATTCGCCCAGAGCATAATTCGTCCGCTCATTAAATAGCTCCTGAAATGACGTCACGGATGTAAAGGAAGAGGCACGATCGGCGGCACATAAGTTCCTGACGCGATCCGTACCAGCAGGTTTACGAAGCTTACCAGGTCTCCCTGCGCGTCTAGAAATAACGCAGAGCACCCGAGCTTCACCGAGTTCGGGATCGCCGCGAGCCCCGCTGCTCCAACCCCCTTGTAGATATCCCGCGCCCGCTGGAAGGCGTCGAACGCTCCCGAAGGCACAACCGGATGTCCATGGTTCTGCTGGAGCGTGATGACGAAATTCGCTAGCACCGGATAGCAGGCAGCGGCGAGAGTGTCGTTGTGTTCCGCTGCGTCGGCAGCGGCGGCGTTCAGGTCAGCGATAGATATTGCGGCTAGTCGTGCGAATGCCGCGTCTATATTGTTGGTCGACGCTTGCTGCTGTTGGGCGGTACAGCCGACGAGAGCCAGAGCAAGCAGGTATGCGTAACGCATAGGGTCTTATACTGACTGCTAGTCAGCAGCGCAAAGAAAAAGCCCCTGAGTCCATATGACTCAGGGGCAAAGTGAAGAGCAATGCGAACAGTCCCCTATCGCGTATCTCAGTGAGTGTCGCAAGTTTCACCGAAACGGATTCACCCGCATGTGTACGGAGTTTGACACGCCGAAGCCTACAGACCCCTCGGTTGTTCCGTCCGTCACATACACCGTGTGGTGACCTGGCCGAAGGCCTGGGTGTTGAAAATGGAACGCAGTGCGAGTAACGCCGGAATTGAACGGGAACGGTATATAGACCGCCCCCGTCGTCGGAGGCGACCAGTGCAACTCGACCGAGCCCTTCGCCGGAATATATCCAGTTAGGCTGACGACGTTGCTAGGACGCGGAGGGTCGTCCGCGTAGGATAGCTTTGGAGGTGATGTATACCCGGAGAGCGCCCCGCTGATGCGGAACGCCGTCCCAGACGCCGGGTAACCCGGCTTGTTGACGGTGATTTTCGTCGTCACGACTTCGGCGCCTCAACTAGACGGATCGTCCAGAAGTCTGACGCGAGGTTCGCGTTTGTCAGGTAGGTGTACGGCATGGTGAAGTTGCCGTTATCGCCCCATTCCGTGCCCCAGCTATTACGGCACCGGAAAACACCAGCCTTGTCGTCGTGGCCATAGGTAATAACGCAATGTCCGCCTAGGAGCTGCTCGTCTGGCTGCGGCATCGGGACTTTTCCGTCCTGGGCGACCTGGGCGGACTCGAAGCTCTCATAAACGGAAAACCCGATGACGAACGGATATCCCGCCGCGAGGCAGGACTTCATGATCGACAGGTTCTGAGAAACTCGGAAATAGGTCAGCGCCTTATTGCCGAGAGCGTCCTTGTAAGCCTGCTTCGGCGGCTTGTCGGCGAACTTGTCGATGTTATATGGCCAGTCCGACTCAGGAGGAGCCCCGAGCGTCGCGATCGCCTTGATGCCGTCCCGGATCTCCGCGCCAGAGTCTTCCCTTACGGTGCCTTCGATAAGCCGCTCGGCGTAGTAGATGAACAGGCGAGACGGCGTGAAGTTAGGCACCAGACCTTGTTTCATGCGCTCGAACTGGAGCGCCGTCCCAATGCCATGCGCAGTGCAGCTCCCAAGTTGGCCCTGGTCGAGGACCGGCGGGTTATACTGTGCAAAGACGTTCGTCTCAGCGGGGAGCGTCGTCGGGGTAGTGAGCTTGAGATACTGGTCTCGGACGTCAGGAAGGTCTTTCCGCCAGCCGTATTTATGCACCTTGCGTTTATGCAGGTCATGGAAACCATGGCCAGTATGACCACTCATAGCGAGCCTCCTGAGTTTTTAGGCTTGAGAAAGACGCTTATCTAAGCGTGCAGGGTATAATAAACGAGCGCGTAAGAGTCTGAACATCAGACGACTGGATAGTAACTGATACCATATACTCGTAACCTACTGTTCCACCCCCTAGGCGTACTGCGACACGCGTCCAGTCCTCATTGATCGCAGGAGTGCCAAGGCTATAAAGATCGGACGGACCGCCGTCGTTCCTAATGACTGTCACGGATGGCGTAGAGCTTTTAGAGATAGTGTCACAGTCGATCGCGGCTAATGGTCCAGAGAAGTCGCACGCAACGACCGTCTCGTCCCCAGGTGCTATGCCATCCTTGAGACGCTTCATTGAGCGCGGGTCAGCTCCAAGAGGAACCGATCCAGGAAGCCACGTAATTGTCGAACTCATCAGTCATTCCAGTAGACGACCTGGTCGCCCTGTTCATAGCCGGTAGGTGTAATCCACAATTTCGCATGAGCTGCGACAATCTGCTCTAGCTCGACCAACACAGCAGCCTCGACAGCGCTTGTAATGACCCCGTTAGCATTGAATGCGATCGACGCAGAGCCCGCTACTGACGCGCCATTGACTGCGGCCGTTGCCGAAGATGCTAGCGCCATTATAGTTTCGGTGGCCTGCGCAAGTCTGATATCATTGATGGCCGTCCCGGACGCGCTCAACGTCAGGATTGCACCTCTACCAGCCGCCACATCGCTTAGAATGGCCGATCCAGCGGCGACTATTGAAGGAATAGTCCCGGAGCCAGACATAGAGGAGAGCTGATTTGCTCCGGCTGTAGACCTGACGGATGGAATAGTCGCGGACCCGTAGGCCCAATCGGAAATCGCACCTGTAGCGTTTATCGAAGGCAGAGAAGACAGACCTATTGCATAGAGGAATAGGCCGGCGTGCGCTGAAGCCGAAAGCGTCGGTATCATTGCGACGCAAGCAGCCCCCGAAGACGACAAACCGTGTCCGGAAGCGGACCACTGAATTATCCCAGTTCCATTAGCAAAACTGGTTTGAGAGATACTGCCTGCTGCGGAAAGCCCGATAGAAGCATTTGCAAGACACCAGTTGCTAATAGAGCCAGCGGCGACGAGGTTAATTGAGGCGGATGCCGTAGCTCCATCTGACTGTCCCAGAGACGCGGTGCTCGATATACCTATTGATGCGCTGCCAATAGCTCCTAGAGATACAGCGCCTATAGCTGCCAATGGCAGCAGAGTTGCTACACAGGTCGAACCCAGGGGGGCTGTTCCTGTTGCAATAGAGGATATCGGGAAGAAGTTGTTTATTGAGAACGCCGGATCGCCACTTCCTCCGAACCCGGCCGCAGACAGCGTAAGAATCGTATTCGTGCCGAGGGACCAGTCTGGCGATGTCGCAACACATGCCAGAGGCAGGACCGTCGAGACACTAGAGGCCAAGTTGAATTGTGCGGCCTGACAGGACGCGCTTATTCCCGCGACAGAAGCGATTGCGCTAGCATTGGTACTAGATACGGTGGAGGTATTTGTCGCGAGCTGGAGAACGGTATAGGCCGCGCTCGCCCGATTAGACTGAACGGCTTGTCCGGAAGCTCCAATGACCCAGGACGAGGCCCCATAGCTCCAGTCGCTAATGAATGCCTTTACACTGAGGTCCCCGAGAGAGGCGAATGCAAAAGCGGGATCTCCTTCGCCTGCGAAGCCCACACCAGAAATAGGCAACACCTGGGCCAGAGCAGACGCCAGGACCGGGACGCTGCCAAATGCTGAGAGAGGCGGAATAGTCGCCAGGCCGATCGCAGCGTCATTCTGGCCGAATAGAGCAGCCGCAGTGAGCCGCTCAAGCGAGGCCGCCCCTGATGCAGAGTTCCGCTGGACCGAAGAACCCACAGCGCGAATAGAGGGGATAACCGCAGTCCCCGACAGCGAGTCTATCTGCTGAAGCTGTGCCGCAGCCGATATCCTCTCGACGGGCACAGATCCAGACCAGAATATCTGGAAGAGCGAAGCGGCAGAAGCTGCTAGCGCCGGGATGCTTACCAACCCTGATGCCGAAGTCGATGAAGTAGAGGATGGCTGGAAGATATCGGCAGCGAGTATTAGGCCAGAACCGTCCGCTGCGATAAAGAGCGAAGATCCCGCTAAGGGACCGAACTCTGTCGTGAATTCTCCAGTGAACGGGTCATTGTTGTTGTCCGTCTCCAACAAAGGAGGCGTCGGCTTCGGAGTTGATAGAACGACAATAGAGGCTACACCAGATGCAAGGTTAAATAGGCTGGCAGACGCCGTGGCTATCGCAATTGGTGGCAGACTGACTGCTGCGCTACATGAAGTCCCTATCGATGCGCTTACGGATAAGAGCGGGATCGTTATCCGGCTAGACGCAGAGTTCCCTTGAGTGACGACCGACGAACTCTGCAAAACTAGTACCGATGTACTAGAGGTATGGCTGTTCGTCGAGCTTGTCATTGGACCGACAAGGAATTGCCAGTCGATATGCGCTGAACCTACGAATTTTGGCAGAGGCGTAGCCACCGAGACGCATGACAGTGTCATCATGTTCGATGTAGCGCCTAACTGCGTCGCCTGTCCTGATGCAGTTAAAGCCATAATGATCAGTCGTGCGCTTGCGTTGGAAACCGAAGCAGCGCCGCTGACCAATATATTAAAGGAACTCGCAGCCGTCACCGGCTGCTGGAGAATGACTATAGCAACAGGGTTAACAGAAGATATAAGCGCGACTACGTTGAAGGGGATTGCATTGATGATCGGACCGAAGTCGCTTGAGAACTCCGCGCTCCAGGGAGTATTTCCGCTAGCGGCTCCACTTGAGATAGTAGCCGCTGCGCTCGCCCTCATGAAGAACAGACGGACGGCACCAGAGAGGAAATCCGTCTTTGTCGCGGTACCATGCGCAGCCAGAACGGTAAGAGACGATCGTCCATTTGCGCTAATAGGCGGAGGAACCAGAGTCGCGCTACCCGATGCTCTTAGCGCTCCGAAGGATATAGAACCGCTGGACGAAGAGGTGTATTCCCACGCTCCAGGGTCCCATCCCAGCCTAGTATGACCGGCAATGTCGTCAGAGGTGGGGACGTCAGTTGAGTCCGATATGCCGGCAAGGATGAGAGAAGATCCGAGCTTTAGGCGAAAGTCACTTGTCGTGTTAACGAACTGGTTCGACGGTGTAATCCCGGTAAGATTTCCAGTCCCGTTGGTAAAGGTCCCGGCACTTCCGAAGCTACTTGAGTCCGTCGCGCTATGGTCTATCGTGATAGCTACCGAGCCAGCCGGGTCGACGGGATTGCTATACCCTATGAAGACACAGTTGCGCGCGAATACGCCGGTTACCTGGTTCTGAATGCAGCCATTCGTCGTTATTCCACCGTTGACCGCGATAAATGAGCAGTTGACAATGGGGCTATTGTTAGCAGCATTGTATGTCTGGACAACAACGCCAAAGGCACCACTCGTCGCCTGTCTATCGACGAACAGGCAATTAGACATATTAATAGGCGCTGCGATATCTAGGATCGTCCCGCCTGGCTGACAATATCCGTCTATTATGCAGTGCCTTAGCGCCAGGTTACCCGGCTCACGTACGGCTATGATAGAGCAATTACTCGAAGAGTCCGGGTCCTGGAACTGCAATCCGTCGAAGATGACGTTCGGATCGGAAACTGTGACGTAGTTAGTACTGCCTGTTGCGTTCGGTAGGACGAAGCGGACGCCATTGCTTGAGTTGAATGCCAGAGCAGGGTTCGGAGAGGCAAGGAGAAAGTCCCGAAAGCTCTCTCCCGGAGCAGCTTTCAGCGTAATCGTATTGGTCGAGGATGTTGTATGACCAGAGAGACTGAAATACTCAGTCCCTGCGGTCGTAGTAATTGCTCCGCAGTCCCAGAGTTGGCCAACGACCGGCTGCGTTAGCGCTCCGGGTATCCCAGATGCCCAACTAGCAATAGTCACATAGTCGACGGACGCTAGAAACTTCCATTTCGCGCCGCCGTCAGTGATCGACGAGCCGGTTCCGCTTGGCCCACCTGAACTAGCTGACGTCCCCGCCGCAATGCATTGATAGGCATTGCCTCCGTTTGAGCGCCGGTTACCGACCGCGTAACTGGTCGATGGCGCCCAAGCGGAGATTCCGACGAAGATGTTGCTCGTAGTCGTCATCGCTAGAGCGGGCTAGTTCCCTTAGTTTGTCACGCTGGGATGGAACGCGGCTAGGACATTGGCTGGGATAGCCGTGTTATTGAAGGTCCCAGTCGTATCCTGGCCCTGCCCCTTCCACCAAGACGCGCCGTTCGTCTGGTCAATCCAGTTGAACGCCTGGTTGTTGCTCCCAAGGTAGTAGGTGTTGTTCTGGAACCAGTTATCGTTGCTGGTGAATACGGACTGAGTGCCCATATCTTCCGATCCACCAACGCCACCACCTCCAGATACGTCCACCGTATTATCGTGAACATGCACGCCTTGGACAGTATGCGGACCATAGGCCGCTGGGTCACCACTCCGATCCTGCGCGATGAATGATATGCCATCTCCCTTCCCGCCGACAACCATGTTGTGGGAAATGTCGATAGAACCGCCATCATCAGACCCAGAGGAGCTTATCGAGATGCCTGCCCACTGTGGCCACCCATAGACACGGGTTCCCAGCGTATCGTTGTTCTCAATCAGGTTGCCCGATATTTCGGAGTCATAGCTGACCTCCTCCATGATGCCCGGGCCGGTATTGTTGCTGACCGTGTTGCCCTCGATTACTGAGCCGATATTGTTAGTATCGAGCCAGAGACCGGGGCCGTGATTGTCGTGCACATTATTATTTGTCAGGCGAAGATTCGTGGTCGCCCAAAACTTAGTGCCGCCAGCTTCCCAGCTCGGGTCATAGGCATCGGTATAGTTGTTGAAGCCGATATCGTTGCCATCGACCACAATGTCCTGGGCGTTCGTGGTGTCCAGGTTGTTAGCGTCGATGCCGATTTGCAGGTTGTGGTTGATGTTATTGTGGAGCACCTGCATGTGGTTACCGAGGTCGACGCCACCCCCGGCATTATTCTGGATCGTGTTGTTTTCGACGATCCAGCCGTAGCTGGTGTCACCATGAACAGGAGCATCCTGTGCAGGAGCCGTGTAGTTCTGGATGGTGAAGCCGTTGATCGTGACGTTATGCGCAGATCCCTCGAAGGCGCGCTTGGTGCTGTTCTGTCCGTCTAGGATTGCGCCAGCCGTACCGTCGAAAACATCACCATCCTTGGGCGTGAGGTCGACGCCAGTGTAGGTGCCAGCAGCGAACTTGAAGGTCGTCCCAGTCGGGTTGTTGTTGATGAGAGACTGAATGTCCATCCCCGGCGTGACGTTGATGACTCCCGGCGGTGGAGGAGGGGGAGGCGGGGCTGAGTCGTCGTTGGTGATGGTGCCAATGCCTTGACCATCAGTGATAATGCCGCCGTTGGTCGGAGCGGAGAGATTCAGGGAAAACGTCTCGTCCTGCTCTACCGTAGTGTCACCGTTAACAGTCACCGAAATCGTCTGCGAAGTCTGGCCTGCGGCGAAGTTCAATGTGCCAGAAGTCGCCTGGTAATCGGAACCCGCAGTAGCCGTACCATCAGCGGTGGCATAGTTGACCGAGAAGGCTTCCGTCCCTGTGCGGCTCACCGTGAATGTAGCAGTCGTGGTGCCGCTATTGCCTTCGACAACCGACACGTCGTTGATCGAGATGTTTCCAACAGTCGGGGTAGGCGAACCCCCAGTATCGGTCACGTTGAACGTTTGAGCGCCGTTCGATAGCCAGGTCAGGGACTTCCCGGTATCAACGCCATCATATGTGGCATCGTTCATGTATAGATTACGATCGGTAGTAGGAGTCCCGCCGTAGTCGTCGTTGGTGAAGTTGACCGATACTTTGTGCGTGCCAGCGGCCCAGTTGCCATTGAAGATGAAGTTCTGCTCCTGGCCCGAGGAGTGAATGGCGGTGGTAGTGAAAGTGCCGCCCTGCTTGACGCCATCTACCTTGACGACGAATTTTGCGTCTCCCTCAAAGTAATCTTCGCTCATCTTTAGGACCAACGAGTCCGGCCCGGTTCCCGTCACAACATCTGGTGGATTGCCAGGAGGGGGAGGAGGCGGCGGCGGTGGAGGGGGAGGGGAAGCGGTAAAGGGAGAAGTAATCGGTGTGGCCGTTCCACCATTGCGGGGCGCTGTGACGCCTTCTGCTGCCGCGATTGTGCTCAGCAGATTGTAATGGTTCTCCGCATCTGAATAGGTCCCCGGGGTAACCCCGGCACCATCAAGAATGGCAGGCACCTGGTTTCCGGACGAACCGTCATTCTCGTCCCAGGTAACCACAAGCAGCGAGTTGTTGGCCTTGGCCCACTGCTCATATGCCGACAAATTCTGCTGTAGCCACTGATCGCCCTGCTGGACGGTCCCGTCGTGCATATCGTCGTTCAGATTGGGGATGACGAATGAGACGGCTGGCAGGGACGAGAAGTTGGATGTCGGGAACTGGCTAAAATCCTTCTCTACCGATGTCCCCTCCGGGAATGACTCCCATGGGTTATGCTTCTGCGGACTGCCCGCCTCAACATATCCGGTGAAGCCCTTACCAGCTTGATTGAGGACTGTGGCAAGCGATGGATCGGGTTCCGAATAGTCGCCATCATCGGTAACGCCGAACGTGCTTCCCCCGTAGAGCGCGAAATAGTTGGGCTCGCTCGGATGCGTGATAGCCGAGTAGTTCGTCATCAAAGCGCCGTCCTTCACCAACGTATTGTTGATGAACGGAGCTGCGCTATTGCCGATAATCTGATTTTCAGAATGGTTCTCTTCTACGACGACCACGATATGGTCGTAGCTCGGGACATCAGCCATATTTCAATTAACCTCCGCTTTGGAATAACTACTTAGCGACCCAACCCGTATTAGTGGCCGCGCCAGACTCCTTGACGTAGAGTGTGGTCGTCGTTCCGCCGGCCTGATTGCGATATATCGAGCCGGGACTTGCTGTTACGCTTGAGTTCGGGGACCCGCTGCCGACGAAGTCCCAGACGTCGTTCACTATGTCTAGGCAGCTACCCCAGCGAACATTTCCATTGGATGTGGCAGACGACTTGCCGAACGTCCCACTGCCGTGGCAGTTCATGGCCGAGATGTTATTGCCCAGGACGCCAGTAGCGCCTGTAGTGCCGATAATGACGCCGGTATTAACGCACGTGCATCCTGACACCATGATGTTGTCCACCGTAGCGCCGTCTGAGAAACACAAGACAGGATGGTTGGTTATGTTCTGAAAGAACACACCGGTCACCGTGGCATTTGTGCAGGCGTCGAAGATAATACCGGTGCTACAGGCAGACCCGCCGTCTATGATGCCACCGGAGATGGATATATTATTGCCGCCGTTGCAGTATACGACTTGGTTCGTGGAACTAGCATGCTTGAAGCTGTTGCCGCTGAACGTGCACCCGTTGGCATTGAATACCAGGACCGCCTTGTCGTTGGCTGTAGCGCCGTTCTCGCCGGTGTTGCCAGTTATGGTATTATAATCGTTGATGCCAGAGCCATTGTTATCGTTTATGTTGTATAATGTCTGGCCGATAGCATTGCCATCAACAGCGTTACCGGCCATCGTAGAGCGCGTGCATCCGGCAAACTCGATACCGATATTCTTGCAACCGAAGCAGGTGTTTCCGGTAATAGACGCCCTATAGCCGGTGTCGAGAGATATTCCGAACCCACCACCACGAATGACGTTGTTGGCTATTACAGTGCCGTGGTTTTCCTCGAAGATTTCGATACAGAGGGTGGCGTTGCTGGTAGGGTTCGACGGCAGAAGGATAGTATTCGCTATGACCTTCGTGCCCTGCTGGATTGACGATGTGCCTGTAGCGTGGACTTGTAGACCACTGGTGGTTATCGTAGAGGCCGACTCTGCGGAGCGGTCGATAAAGTTGCGAGAGAATTCGCAATCGGCAAGTGTTCCGGAGGTCGTCGTAATCTCAACAAATATAGCCGAGGTGGCAGTGTCGGTGATGTAGTTGTCCAACACACTGAGGTTTGAGCAATTCGATCCTCGAATGGCCTCGTTGATGGTGTGCTGGATTATCAGATTCTGAATGGTGGCGTTGGTGACGCCGTTGACATAGACGCCATAGGCCGACCCGGCAGTGGCGTTCGCACGGTTGCCATCGATGGTGCCACCACCAGTCACAATGACATTGTTGGCGCTGATCGTGATTACCGCGTTTGTACCAGCCGCCTTGAGCTTGATGGTAGCCCCAGGAGAGATCCAGAGACATTGCCCGGCATTGTTCATTGTGATGCCGGTGACAATGTAGGTGCCATCTGGCACGTAAACGGTCTTGTAACCGGCGGCTATGGCACTGGTAAAAGCAGCAGTACCGTCGGTAGACCCATCCCCCGCCGAAGGGTTGTATTCCAGCACAGATACCGTCGTGCGTATGTTGACGGTGTCGACAAAGTCCTGCACGCGCGCAGGCGTAATGCTGCCCGCAGTCTGACCAGAAGCCAGCAAAGTGCCGTCAAGGTATGACCACTGCCGAATTGTCATATTATCTCTTGAGAACAGTCAGAGGGGAAAAGGTCTGGGAGTCAGGCCCACCAAACAGTACGGGTAGCAGTCGTAGAGGCATTGTTAGGCGGCGGGAGCATGTCTCCAGCCCACGGAGGCCAGTAGACAAGTCGATCGTCTCCGCCGAAGAAGACCTCGCGGGATACACCTTGCGTAAATGTCCGGATCTGCCCTCTCGCAAAGAGAGTAGGCAAGACGCTTAAGCCCTCAGCAGGAGTGCCACTCCCCTGGAAAATAGCGGCCTTGCTCCCGAAGGGGAGTGCCGCCAGTCCAGAAGCGAACTGCTCTAAGCTAAGAGCGCCCTGTCCGATTATATTCCACGGTAGATTGGCAGATGCCGATATAGTCTGGGCCGAGATCCCAGCCGCAGAAAAAGCGATTACTCCACTGCCCTCGGTCGACAGCCCGACTACACTTGCGCCCTGCGCGGATAGCGCAGCCAACGTCACCAGACCTGAGGCAATGTCCTGCTGGCTGGCAGTAGAAGAAGCGGATATCGACTCTAGGGTCGCGACCGCAACAAGGCTCGTTCCCTGGACGGCATGCGCAGATACAGCAAATGAAAGAGATGCTAATCCGGCGCACTTATTACTGATTGAACCAAAGGCCGACAGGTTGAGGATATAAGCCCCAAGTGGGCCGAAGTCGGACGAAAAGTCAGGGGACCACGGCCCAGCGAGAAAAGCCGAATTCTGCTGGACTGCCGCGCTAGCCGCACTTACTCCAAGAACTAGCGACCGGCTATACGCGGCGAGCGATACTGCGCCGATAGCCGAAACCGATAGGATAGATGCTGAGCCAGATGCGCCGATAGGCGCAACGGCGGTCCCATGTGCCGATAGCCCAGGAAGACTAACCCGAGCGAAGCAGACCGACCCTTGACCGGCAAACGCCGAGCCGGAAAGTGTGAGGATAGTGTTGGTGGCTAGGCACCAGTCTGGAGAAGTCGCAACGCAGGAAAGCGGTAAAATTGTCCCAGACGCAGACGCATGATCGAACTGGGCAAGCTGGCCAGAAACACTAAGCGAGAGAATCGAGTCGGATGCGCTTACATTAGTGTTAGACGATACCTGCCCGGATGATACCAGTGGAAGGACCGTCGCAAGGCTAGATGCCTGGTCGACTTGACTCGCGCTGGCAGAGCAGGAGACGGCTAATGTCGCTCTGCCGTAGCTCCAGAGGCTAATCTCGCCTTGAGCACTGACAGGAAGGATCGTCGCGACGCTTGACGCAGCATCGCTCTGGAGAGCCTGCCCTGAGGCACTGAGCGCCTCAATAGAGGCAGTAGCGTTAGCACTTGTGTTTGAGGATAGAGAGCCGCTGACCGAGAGCGCAGCAAAGGTGAGGGCGCTTGAGGCAGAATCGAACTGAGACGCCTGACCTATGGAGGAAAGAGTCAGAGAAGCTGACCCATAACTCCATAGGCTTACCGTGGCTCTGACAGCTATTGCGCATAGCGACGCTGCCCCAGAGGCTAGGTCGGACTCGCTTGCCTGCCCAGAAGCACTCAGAACCAGCAGGCTATCTACGGCGGAAGCGAAGACGCTCTGAGCAGCTTGTCCGGTCGCGGAGAGGCCGGGAATAGCAGCGACGCCGTAGGACCAGTCGCTGATCGTCGCGACATCGCTCAGAGAGAAGAACGATGCTAGCCCACTAGCTTGATCGGACTGAGCGACATTGCCTGCCGCTGCAATAGATAGAACAGTTATCCTAGCGTATGACCAATCCGAAACGCTAGCGACGGATTGTAGTTGGAGGAATGTGTCTGTGCCGCTGGCCTGATCCGATTGTGACGCCGAACCGGAAGCGCTCAGAGCTAGTAGCGTTGCTCGCCCGTTGGACCAGTCTGAAACAGACGCAACGGATTGCAGAGAAAAGAAGCTGGCAGAAGCGAAAGCCGGATCAAACTGATTGACAGAGGCCGACGCAGCAAGCGCACCTATTGTCGCTCGCTCATAGGACCAGTCCGATATGGACGCGACCGACTGTAGCGCTAGGACCGTTCTAGCGGATGATGCATTGTCTGACTGACTAGCACTACCAGCAGCAGTCAGCGACATGAAAGCGTCGCTAGCCGATGCCGAGTTCCCGCTAGCTGCCGGCTTAAAGCCGGTCAGCATCATGACTTGGTCTGATGCACCGGACGGCGTTAACGTCGGGTTCCAGGTCAGTGCGCTCGACCCGGAGTTAAACACCGTGCCGCCGACAATGCCGAGGCCTTGGCCGGAATTTATAATCGCTACTGGAAAGTTCTTATAGGCGGCATTCGTGGAGTCTTGCGTAATTCCGGTAGCACCGATGGTGCCACCCAGGAATATAACTCCCACGATAAGTTCGCCGCTGACTGACGGCGTGCCTGTTGTCTTGCTCGGGGATGTTCCCGGATTTCCGGCCGTGGCTGTCGCGTGTGTCGCCGAGTCCTGGGGATCAGCGGAGGTTTGAATGCCGGTTACATAAAACGCAGAAACAGCAGCGCTATCGCCACTATTGTTAGGCGTGTAGGTGATATGCTGGCCACTGGTTAGCGCATTGCAATTCCATGCATAGCGCATAGACCCAACGACATTTGTGCCGCTCGCCAGCGTATCAACGACCGAGTAGCTGTTGCCTGCGTCATCGGCAACGGACCCGAATGTGGCAGTCCCCTGTTCGGCTATGCAGACGATAATCAGGCTACCAGATGGGACGCCCCCAGAGGGAACGGTGAGCACAGCGGTCGTGCCGCTGCCCTGGCTCATAGTTCCGATGTTGACGTACGGCTGTGGAATACCCGTATAGGTAATAGAAATAATGCCGGCAGATCCGGTCAGTGTCCCCGATGTGGCAGTTCCTCGGGCGCCACCACCACCACCATAGAGGCCACCAGCCCCGGGCGAACCAGTGCTGCCGACTACACCGCCACCACCAGAGCCGCAGCCGTGCGAGGCGTCGAACTGCGTTCCAGCGTTGCCTGCTGTGGCGTTCCCTACGCCCGATGTGTTGCCGTTGTCGGCCGCACCGCCGCCAGAAGATGTTCCGTTAGATCCAGCGCCATGCGGGCCTCCTGCCCCGCCTCCGCCTCCGCCAGTGCTGCCAGAGTTTGCGCCGCCAGAGCCACCGCTGAAGACTTTGTCCGAG
>Ga0070712_100001260_pt1 | contig 15297 bp, 13 predicted proteins | sample LARL81metaG_FD_71396 | JGI IMG/M metagenome (GOLD analysis project Ga0070712, IMG submission 71396) | Corn, switchgrass and miscanthus rhizosphere microbial communities from Kellogg Biological Station, Michigan, USA - LAR L8-1 metaG | ecosystem: Host-associated > Plants > Roots > Rhizosphere ...
CCCTTCCAGCGCGTGTCGGTATGCGGGGTAATCAAATATCCCGGAATGTCGCGCGTCAGTATCGGGATCGGATACATGCCGGTTTTGGCGAAACGCGCGCCAAAACGGCGCTCGAGCGGCACGGCAAGCCGGCGCACGAAAGCTTCCCTGACCGGACGCGCGCATAATGCGCGGCCCACCACATCCCACACGGCGCGCTTTTGCGGCGGAAGATGGCGAATATATTCCGGAAACAAGTCGATCTTCACCCGCGTGTGCGTGCCGTCGGCGAGATCGTGGCCCTTGCTGCGGCCGTGCATCGGCCGATAATCCGTTACCTCCGGCATATTGGCGAGCATCGATGCGTACATGTCGTCGGGGAAGACGCGTTCGAATACCAGATGCGTGAACGGCGCGTCGGATAAGCTCGCAGCGTCGACCGAGGTCACGATAAAATCGCACAAGCGAGCGACGGCAAGCCGCCGGCCGCCGGACCTCAATTCAAGCGTCTGTTCCATTGTTGTATCCCCGACGCCACGCCGCGATTGGATATAGCGCCAACAAGCGCGGCCCGACAAGCGCTCCAAGCCACAATTAGCCTAACGCTTTGAAAGCGCTGCGCCCGGCATAGGCCGCCTGCGCCCCGAGTTCCTCCTCGATGCGCAGGAGCTGATTGTATTTGGCGGTCCGATCGGAACGCGCCACCGAGCCGGTTTTGATCTGTCCGCAATTGGTCGCAACTGCGAGATCGGCGATGGTTGAATCCTCCGTCTCGCCTGAGCGATGCGACATGACCGCGGTGTAGCCGGCTTTGTGGGCGGTTTCGACCGCGGCAAGCGTTTCGGAGAGCGTGCCGATCTGATTCACTTTGATCAGGATCGAGTTGCCGATGCCGTTTTTGATTCCATCCGATAAGCGCGCCACGTTGGTGACGAAAATATCGTCACCGACAAGCTGACAACGGCTGCCGATTTTCTGCGTCAGCTTCTGCCAACCGGCGAAATCGTCTTCCGCCATGCCGTCCTCGATGGAGACAATCGGATAGTGCGCAACGAGATGTGCCAGATACTCGACCTGTTGCTCGATTGAGCGCGTTTTGCGTTCTCCTTTGAACCGATAGGTCTTGTCGCTGAAGAACTCGCTCGACGCAGGATCGAGCGCCAGCGCCACATCATCGCCCGGCCGGTAGCCCGCTTTCTCGATAGCCGAAAGGACAAAGTCGAGCGCTGCTTCGGCGGACGGCAAATTCGGCGCAAAGCCGCCCTCGTCGCCGACATTGGTGTTGTGACCGGCGGCTTTGAGCGCAGCGCGCAGCGTATGGAAGATCTCCGAACCGGCGCGCAACGCCTCGGCAAACGATTCAATCCCGAGCGGTACGATCATGAATTCCTGAAAATCGATCGGGTTGTCGGCGTGAACGCCGCCGTTGACGATGTTCATCATCGGCACCGGAAGGAGCCGCGCCGCAGCGCCGCCGACATAACGGTAGAGCGGCAAACCGTTCGCAATCGCCGCCGCCTTGGCGACGGCAAGCGACACGCCGAGGATCGCGTTGGCGCCGAGCCGGGCTTTATTCGGTGTGCCGTCGAGTGCGATCAGCGTTTCGTCGATCTTGATCTGTGCTTCCGCGTCCATGCCGCCGAGCGCGTCCATGATCTCGCCATTGACGGCCTCGACGGCGGTGCGGACACCTTTGCCCTGATAGCGCGCCTTGTCGCCGTCGCGTAGTTCGACCGCCTCATGGGTGCCGGTCGAGGCGCCCGAGGGCACGCCGGCGCGGCCGCGCGAGCCGTCGGCGAGCACGACGTCGACCTCCACGGTCGGATTGCCCCGGCTGTCCAATATTTCACGGCCGATGATGTCGACGATAGCTGTCATGCGCGGTCCAACCGGAAATTAACGAGGAGCACCGGGCGGTGCCGGAAACCCTGCACGGCCCATGCGCTGCTGCGGGGGCTTCTACAGGATCGAACCGGTCGTTGTCATGCCCGCAAAGAGGAAAGGTGATGGCCAGTGAAAATGGGCCAAAATCGTGGATGCGGCGTTGACGTCTTCGGCGATAAAGTGATGACCGGACAGATAGGAGCCGACACGGTCCACAATGACAAAGCCGCCCCAACTCGGCCGCTCGGTCCGCGTGCCTGCCTCGCCGCGCGATGCAGTGCTCGACCGGGTGTCCAATCCGCATCCGGACAGCAATTACGTCGCGCGCTTTACCTTTCCGGAATTTACCGCGATTTGCCCTATCACCGGCCAGCCGGATTTCGCCACGCTCGTTATCGATTACGTGCCGGGGCGCTGGCTCGTGGAATCGAAATCGCTGAAGCTGTATCTCAACAGCTTCCGTAATCATGGTGTTTTCCACGAGGACTGCACCGTGGCGATCGGCAAAAGATTGGTCGCGTTGTTAAGGCCCAAATGGTTTCGTATCGGCGGCTATTTTCATCCGCGCGGCGGCATGCCGATCGATGTGTACTGGCAAGCCGGAAAACTGCCGCGCGGCGTGTGGGCGCCGGATCAGGGCGTCGCCACCTTTCGCGCGCGCGGCTAGCGAAGGCATCCAATCCGCCGTGCCTTGTCCGCTCTGCACGATTCTGGCTAATTTCTTTTTGGGACGATATTTGCGAGGGCCTTCCATGAGATTGGTCGTCGGTATCGCGGTCGCGGCAGTTTCGCCGCATCAACGTTTCCGGCCATGGCGGCAAAACATGCAAAGTCAACAAAACCGAAGATGTCCGGCGCCTGCGCGCAGCCGAGTGGCCGCGGTATTTCCGATTGCGATCAATTAAATTGGTGCACGATGAATACTTGCATAAACGGCCAGTCGACACCGGTACCGTTCTGGCGCTGCTTCCAGCCGAGCGGCTTATGCCTCGCCCCGCACTGCTGAGAAACCGAACCTGCTGCGTTCGCCCTCAATGCCCGTTCGGGGCGTAGCTCGTGACGGTGCTCGGAATTGGCATCGGCACGAGGTGGCGCGGGATAATCACGCGCTGACCCTCCGAGAGCGGCGCCCGCGCCGACATCGCATTGATTTCAGCGAGCGACCATACCGGCACATGATAGCTCGCGGCCATTGATTTGAGCGTGTCGCCAGCATGCGCCTGGACCGGAAAGCCGGAATCCCACAGTTCGACCGCGACATCGGCCGGAACTTCCAAGTGGAGAGGGACGGCTTCGCCTTGCACTGCCGCCGGTGTTGCCGAAAGCTCCGCGATCTTGCGCACCAGTTGTTCCTGGATGTGTTCGGCCTTCTCGATGTTGATGTGAATGATTTCGCTATGGTCCTTGAGGTTGAAGCTCGCGTAATGGCCGTGGAAGCGCGCGGTTTGCACGACATTGCCGCCGCCCATGAAGTTCGACGATTGAAAGATGTTGATGTAACGCTCGACGTTGGGCGGAACGTCTTCGGCGATCCGCGTCGGATCGTAGGTCACGAGCAGGCTTACCGGGATATTTTCGCTATTGAGCCGCTGGGCGAAGGCCAAGGCTGAATCGCCGCCCATCGAGTGACCGATGAGGACTATCGGCGCCGGATCGCGCCGATAGTCTTGGATCGCCTGATCGACCGCGGCGCGCCATAGCAAATAGGTTTGCACACTCGCGGCGACGCCGGCATGCCGAATACGATCGGCCAGACTGTCCATGCCGCGCGAGTAAATCAGTCCGGCAACGCCGCGGAACAGATAGGCGCGGCCCCGCGGTTCGGCGATTTCTCGTTCCGGAGGACGAGCCAGCGGCGGAGCAATATCGGCCGCGCTCGCAACGGCGACCGGAGGCGCCGGTGTGGCACGCCCGGCGGCTTCGCCGTCAGCGGCGCCTGCAAACAGAGCATCGAGATTTGCCGCTTCCCTTCGGTCCGAAGCACTCGCTGCTGAATTCTGGCTTGGTGCCGCCGCCGAACCGCCGGAGAAGGAAACCGCCGATGTGCTCTCAGGATCGAACGCGGTATATCCGCCGCAACCGCCAAGACAGGCTGCAAGCAACAAAACCGCAATCGGCGAACCCGCTCGCCTGCGGCGTCCGATCTGCTTGGCTACGCCAAACGCACGCAACACAAACCACCCTACTAGCCCCGCCACGATCTAAAGAGACCGCGAAATCCTTAATTTCCGCCGAACGAAGCTCTCCGAAATACCGCTCCCGAGCCGCGAATTGAGAGCACTCCCGGATTTTGTGATGGCCAAATAGCGGTCTAGGCCTTATCTGCGCTTGGTCCGGTCAGCGCTCAAACCGCAAGCCGCATGCTATGGACAGCCCGCGATGAACCGCCCGCCCCGTATTTCCTTTGTCTCGGTCGGCTGCCCAAAAGCGCTTGTCGATTCCGAGCGCATTATCACCCGGCTGCGGGCGGAGGGTTACGAACTGGCGCGCGAGCACTCCGGCGCTGATCTCGCCATCGTTAATACCTGCGGGTTCCTGGACAGCGCTCAGGCGGAATCGCTGAGCGCGATCGGGGCGGCGATGGCGGAAAACGGCAAAGTCATCGTCACTGGTTGCATGGGCGCCGAGCCCGAAAAGATCACCGCCAAACATCCGGGCGTATTCGCGATTACCGGTCCGCAGCAATACGAAAATGTGCTGGACGCGGTTCATCGCGCCATCCCGCCGGCGCATGACCCCTACGTCGAATTGATTCCGCCCCAAGGCATCAAGCTCACTCCACGGCACTACGCTTATCTAAAGATTTCAGAAGGTTGCAACAATCGCTGCACGTTCTGCATCATCCCAAGATTGCGCGGCGATCTGGTGTCCCGGCCCGCCGCAGATGTATTGCGCGAAGCCGAACGGCTGGTGGCCGCAGGCGTCAAGGAACTTCTCGTCATTTCCCAGGACACCTCGGCCTATGGGACCGACCTGAAATACGCGGCCAGTCGCTGGAAGGACCGCGACGTACGGGCGAAATTCCTCGATCTGGCCCGCGAACTCGGCCAGTTCGGCATCTGGGTGCGCCTGCACTATGTGTATCCCTATCCGCATGTCGATGATGTCATTGCGCTGATGGTCGAGGGCAAAGTGCTGCCCTATCTCGACGTGCCGTTTCAGCACGCCAGTGCGGCGGTGCTTAAACGCATGCGCCGCCCGGCGGCGCAGAAGAAAACACTGGCTCGCATCCGGGCGTGGCGGCAGGCCTGCCCCGACCTGACCATCCGCTCGACCTTCATCGTCGGTTTCCCGGGCGAGACCGAAAGCGATTTCGGCGAGCTGTTAGAATGGCTATCTGAGGCGGAGATCGATCGCGTCGGCTGTTTTCCGCTACGAGCCGGTCGCCGGCGCCGTCGCCAACGACCTGGCCGCTCCCGTTCCGGACGAAGTCAAGGAGCAGCGCTGGCACCGCTTGATGGCTCACCAGCAAGCGATCTCGCAAAAGCGGCTGAAGCAGAAGATCGGCAAGCGCGAAAAAATCATTGTCGACGAAGTCGGACCAACCGGCGCGAAGGGCCGCAGTAAGGGCGATGCCCCGCAAATCGACGGTGCGGTCTATCTCACGAGCCGCCGCCCGTTGCGGATCGGCGAGATTGCGACGGTGCGGATCGAGCGCGCCGACGCCTATGACCTGCATGGCACGGTCGTGGGTTATTGAAATCGCCGTAGGTCTGGATGTCTTCTAAGCGAGAACGCGCCTCACTGCGCCCGTCAGCTTGGCTAAGTCCTCCTCGCCGATAGTGAAAGCCGGCGTCAGGTAGACGACGGAGCCGAATGGCCGGACAAAAACCCCTTCCTCGATAAAGTGTTGGCGCAATTTATTGAGATTTTCGATGTGGTCGAGCTCGACCACGCCAATGGCCCCTTTGATGCGCACCGCTTTGACCCCGGCGAGGTTGCGGCATGGTTCGAGGCCGCTACGCAACAGCGCCTCGATTTTGCCGACCTGCGCCAGCCGCGGCTCGCGTGCGAACAGATCGAGCGACGCATTGGCGGCGGCGCAGCCGAGCGCATTGGCCATAAAGGTCGGGCCGTGCATTAGCGCCTTCGCCGGGTCGTCCGACCAGAAGGCCTCGAACACGTTACGGCGGGCCACGGTAGCTGCTAGCGGCACTGTCCCGCCGGTCAATGCCTTGGACAAGGTGATGATGTCTGGAACGATGTCGGCTTGCTCAAACGCGAACACCGTCCCGGTGCGCCCGAAGCCCGTAAAAATCTCGTCGAAGATCAACAACAGCCCGTAACGATCCGCGAGCCTCCGCAGCGTCCGCAGCACATGGGCGTCGTGAAAGCGCATTCCGCCGGCGCCCTGCACCAGGGGCTCGACAATGATTGCGGCAAGACGCTCGGAATCCTGCGCCAGCACCTTTTCAAGTGCCACCGTGCTTGCCTCATCGACCGGTAGATCGACAATGATCCGTTGCGGCAATGCGCCGGTGAGCGTGCCATGAAATCCGCTTTCTGGATCGGAAATAGCCATCGCGCCGGTCGTGTCGCCGTGGTAGCCGCCTTTGAACGCAACGACGCGGTCGCGATCAGAAATACCGCGGTTGCGCCAATATTGCCGCGCCATTTTCAGCGCGATCTCGACAGCGACCGATCCGGACTCGCTGAAAAAAACGCGATCGAGATTGTCAGGCCCGAGCAAGCCGGCAAGCCGCCGCGCCAGGGTCAAAGCCTGCTCGTGCACCAGCCCGCCCAACATGACATGCGGCATGGTTGCGAGTTGGCGTTCCACCGCAGTGCGGATGTGCGGGTGATTGTAGCCATGGCAGGCCGTCCACCACGAGGCGATGCCATCGATCAATTCGCGCCCGTCGGCCAGGACAATGCGGCAGCCATGGGTCGCTTTGACCGTAAGGGGAAGCGGCGCCGTTTTCATTTGTGCATAGGGCAGCCACAGGTGTTCCAGTCCGGCTTCTGACTTGGCGGGAATTACCCTGGCTAGACCCTTGTTTTCGCTGGCATTGCCCGGCATTCGGCGCTTTCATGGAGCTGGTGTGGAAGGCCATTCAGGTCGGAAGCATCCGCGTGTTTGCGACCGGCCGACCCGCGTGTGCGCGCTCGTCCTGTACGGCACATTGTGCCGTTCGAAAATGCCAAGGTCACGTTCGTTCGAACGGTAAGTGAGACCTGACATGCGTTCGCTCGATGGATTTGCCGGCGATAAGCTCACGGCGCTCGAACACGCGCAGCTTCGTCGCACGCCTGTGGTCACGACGCGCACGGGAATTTGGGTGGAGCGCGGCGGCCGCCGTCTGCTGTCGTTCTCGTGCAACGATTATTTGAACCTCAGCCAACACCCCGAGATCGTCGCCGCGGCCATCGACGCCCTTAAACGCTATGGGGTCGGCGCCGGCGCGTCGCGGTTGGTTACCGGCAATCATCCGCTCTACGACGAACTTGAAGCACGGCTGGCGCGATTGAAGGGCACCGAGGCGGCCTGCGTGTTCGGTTCGGGCTATCTTGCCAATACCGGAATCATTCCGGCCGTGGTCGGCCCCGACGATCTGATCCTCGTGGATGAACTGGCCCATGCTTGTATACATGCCGGCGCCAAGTTGAGCGGCGCGCAGTTTCACCTTTACCGTCATTGCGATTCGAATCATGCGGAAACCCTGCTGGCCCAGCATCGTGCCGGCAAAAAACGGGCGCTCATCGCGACCGACGGGGTGTTTTCGATGGACGGCGACATTGCGCCGCTCGCGGCGCTCTCCGATCTCGCCCGGCGGTTCGACGCTTGGCTTCTGAGCGACGACGCCCACGGGCTCGGGGTTGTTGGCGGCGGCCGCGGCTCGGCTTTCGTCAATGGGGGAGTGCACTCTCCCATTGACGTGCCGCTGCAAGCAGGAACGCTGTCAAAGGCCGTCGGCGCCTATGGCGGCTATTTATGCGCGTCGCGGGCCGTGATCGACCTCATGCGCACCCGCGCGCGCACTTTCATTTACTCGACCGGATTGCCGCCTGCCATCGTTGCCGCGGCAATCGCCGCGCTCGAATTGATCGAGCGCGATCCAGCCTATGCCGGCGAGCCGTTACGCAAAGCGCGGCTCTTTACGCGTGCGCTCAATCTGCCGGAGGCGCAAAGCGCCATCGTTCCCGTCATTGTCGGCGACGCCGCCGCCGCGCTGCCGGCCTCTGACATTCTGCGTGACAACGGCTTTTTGGTCATCGCGATCCGTCCGCCGACGGTGCCGGCCGGCACGGCGCGGCTGCGCTTCGCCTTTACCGCCCAACATGAGGACGGCGACATCGCGCGGCTTGCGGAAATCGTGCGGCGGCAGGTTTTAAGGCGCTGATCCGGTGACCGCGATTTTCATCACCGGCACCGGAACAGAAGTCGGGAAAACTTTCGTCGCCGCCTCGTTAATTCGCCATCTGCGGCAGATGGGCCGCACCGTTGAGGCGATCAAACCCGTGGTCAGTGGCTTTGACCCAGACCGCGCTGCCGAGAGCGATCCGGCCATTTTGCTCGAGGCTCTCGGCTTCCCGGCAACTTTGCCCAATATCGAGCGTATTTCGCCGTGGCGGTTTCGCGCCGCAATGTCGCCCGATGCCGCGGCGTGGCAGGAAGATCGCCGCATCGACGTCGACGAAGTGGTCGCCTTCTGCCAGTCGGCGATCGAGCAGCGGCAGGATATTTTGCTGATTGAAGGCGTCGGCGGAATCATGGTGCCGCTTGACCAGCAGCGCACGATTCTCGACGTGATGATGACGCTGCAACTGCCGCTTATTCTGGTCGCGGGCTCCTATCTCGGCACCATCAGTCATACGCTCACGGCACTCGACGCTGTGTTCCGCCGCGATTTGTCGGTTCTTGCGATCATCGTCAGCGAGACGCCGGGCTCGACCGTACCGCTCAAGGAGACCGTGGCCGCTATTGCACGATTTGCCGGCCCGGTCATCGGACTGCCGCGTCAGCAGCAACCTGGGCCGGGCGAGGAGCCGACCGTGGGCACGCTTGCCGCCTTCGATCGGATCTTCGGATCACCGTGAGCGAGCCGCGTGCGCCGCCATATTAAATCGGCCCGCAGCGGGATTCACTTTGCAAAATGAAGGAGTGCCAGCGTTTCCAAAGTGCCTTCGAGATTGAACAAGGCGTGCAGGAGGAAGGTGAGCACCAGCGAGCCGCTGCGCCAGCGCATCCAACCGAGAAAGAGGCCCACGATGAAAATCTGCAACACGCCGGCCCAGTCATACTGGATGTGCAGCATCGCCCACAGAATCGAGATCACCATGATGGCCGGCCAAACCGCGCGCGGCGAACGCACCCAGCCGCGGAACAGGAAGCCGCGAAACATAGCCTCTTCGCCGGCAGGAGCGATCACAATCGTCGCGGCAAACATCGCCGGAAGCCAGCCCGCCGCCGCCGCGGTCGTATAGGATTGCAGTTGGAACCCGGTCACCAGGTCCCGGCCGCTCAAGTAAAGCAGCGCATCGCCCGCTGCGATCAGCACCGCCAGTGCGGCGATGCCGAACACAAGGTCGTGCGCTGTCGGCCATTTCAGGGCGAAATAGTCCGGCAAATCCGACCGCGCCAGCCAAACCGCGGCCGCCAGCACAGCAATCATGGCCGGATTGGAGAGCGCGACAAAGATCGCGACGAGCACGCCGTCAAACGGCGTCTGCAGGATCGAATCCCAATCGCCGCCGCGCAGCCAGAGCAGGACGCCGAAGCCGACGAACTGTCCAAGGAGGAAGGCGACGATGCTCCAGCCCAGCGTCGTCCAATAGCCCCAAATCTTCATGCGAGCCGAAGGTTCATGCAGGACTGGGCATCACATCGGTTACGGCACCAGGATCGATGATCCGGTCGTGGCGCGGCTCTCAAGGTCGCGGTGTGCTTTCGCCGCCTCGCGCAGCGGGTATTTTTGGTTGACCGGGACCTTCACCGCTCCCTTACCGACGACGTCGAATAGATCATTGGCGATCGCCAGAAGGTCCTGGCGCTTGGCTGCATAAGTATTCAGCGTCGGCCGCGTGGCGTACAGCGAGCCTTTGGTTTGCAGAATATTGATGTTGAAGGCGTCGATCTGCCCGGAAGCGCTGCCGAAACTTACGAACATGCCGAGCGGCTTGAGACAATCGAGCGACGCCGGGAACGTCGTCTTGCCAATGCCGTCATAGACCACTTCGCACATTTTACCGCCGGTGATGTCCTTCACGCGTGCGACGAAATCCTCCTCCCGATAGAGGATCGTGTGATGGCAGCCATTGGCCTTGGCGAGCGCGGCCTTGTCCTTTGATCCCATCGTGCCGATGACATTGGCGCCGAGGTAATTGGCCCATTGACACAGGATCAGGCCGACACCGCCGGCAGCGGCGTGCATCAAAACGTTCATCCCCTTCTCGACCTTGAAGGTGCGCCGCAGGAGGTATTCCGCCGTCATGCCTTTGAGCATCATCGCGGCGGCCTGTTCGTAGGTGATAGCGGACGGCAGCTTGACGGCGCGGTCGGCGGGCACCAAACGCTCGGCGGCGTAACAGCCGAGCGCCACGACGTAAGCGACCCGATCGCCGACCTTGAACTCGGTGACGCCCGGGCCCACCGCAGTCACCTCGCCGGCGGCCTCGTTACCGGCGACGAACGGCAAGCCGACCGGCGACGGATACATGCCCATGCGAAAATAGGTATCGATGAAATTGACCCCACAGGCGTGTTGCTTGACGCGAATCTGGCCTTGGCCCGGGGCGGCGAACTCGATCTCCTCATATGTCAGAACCTCCGGTCCGCCGACCTTGTGGACGCGCACTGCAGCAACCATCGCTCTCTCCTGTCGTGACTTCTTGCTGGTTTATGGCTTGAAAATCGGGCGCGATCATAAGTGGTCGGCAGGCGCACGCAAGGCCATGTGAGACAAGGCCGTTGCGGCCGTTGCCCTCATGGATGGTGCCGCCGGAAAAATCCGATCGCAACGAAATAAACCGCCAAAGCGCATAGCGCTGCGCCGATCCACAGCGGCGGATTGAGACCTTGCACAACCGCCACGATGGCCAGCATCGCCCAAGCCGCGAGCGCCACGGTGGTAATGCCGCGCAAATGCGCGATGCGCAGCGGATGAACGACGTGAAACGGCACGAATGTCAGCACCACCAGCGCGATGATCGCAGCCGCCCCCGCCCAAGGATTGGGCTTGAGGATGAACAAATAAAACGCGGCGACATTCCAGAGCGCCGGAAAGCCGCGAAAATAATAATCGGACGTTTTCATCATCCGGTCGGCGAAATAGAGAGCGCCGGTAACCACAATCAGGAGACCGAGCGGAACTGCCGCCGACTTCGGCAACAATCCGCTCGCCGCCAAAGCATAAGCAGGAACAAAAACGTAATTGAGAATGTCGACGACGAGGTCGAGAACATCACCCGACCAGCGCGGCAACAGCTTGGCGACTTGCAGCCGCCGCGCAAAGGTGCCGTCGATACCGTCGATGCACAGCGCAATTCCGAGCCAAGCGAACATCGCCGCCCATTGGCCGCTCACCGCGGCGGTTAGAGCCAACAAGGCACAGCCGGCGCCGCAGGCGGTAAACACGTGCACGGCGAAAGCGGCGGCGCTGCGCGCCGGATTTTCCGGTTCGTGGGGAGTATCGGAATCCATGTCGCGAGTTTACATGTTAAGTTGAAGATCGCATCCAAGTTGTTTGCGCAAGTTGTTTGCAATCTTGGGTTTTTGACCGGAGTATCGACGAGCGGATCTGTATGGTGGGGTCGCGATGAAATCCAATTTCACCGCCCAAGTCTTCACGGCCCAGGTCGCGGTTATCGGCGCTGGGCCGACTGGACTGGTCAGTGCAGTCGCGCTTGCCGCCGCCGGCATCGACACGCTGGTCGTTGCGTCGCCGGCGCGAGCCGATCATCGAACCACGGCGCTGTTTGCCGGCTCGGCGACGGCGCTCGACACTTTGGGCGCCTGGCAAAGCTGCGCAGGGCAAGCCGCTCCGCTGAAGAAATTGCGCATCATCGACGATACGCGGCGGCTTTTTCGCGCGCCTGAGGTTTTGTTCACCGCCGCCGAAATCGATTGCGATGCGTTCGGCCACAATATCGAGAACCGTCACCTCATCGCGGCGTTGCAGACGCGCGCCGCAGCCCTTGGTTTGAGATCGATCGCGGCGCCGGCGCTGACAATCGAAAGCGACACCTTGGGTGTCACCATCACGCATGCCGACGGCGAAGCACGGGTACAGCTTGCGATTGGCGCCGACGGTGCGCGCTCGATGTGCCGGACGGCTGCCGGGATCACGACGCGGCACCGCGCTTATCCGCAGGCCGCGCTTACGCTTAATCTTGCGCATGCGCGAACGCACGACGATACGTCGACCGAGTTTCACACCGAGGAGGGTCCGTTCACGCTGGTTCCGCTTCCCGGCCGTCGTTCGAGCCTGGTCTGCGTGGTCGCGCCGGAGCGCTGCGAAGAGCTTGCGACCATGGACGATGCGGCGCTGTCCGCGGAAATCGAGCGCCGCGCTCATTCGCTGCTTGGAACCATGACGGTTGAAGCTGGACGCGGCGTATTTCCCCTGGCGGTGGAGACCGCCGACAGTTTGGCCCGCAATCGGGTTGCGCTTGTCGGCGAAGCCGCGCATGTCGTACCGCCGATCGGCGCGCAAGGACTCAATCTCGGGATTCGCGACGCGGCCACCGTCGCCGAAATCGTCGCCGATGCGCATCAGCACGGCAAGGATCTCGGCAGCCCTGAACTGCTCGCGCGCTATGAGGCGGAACGCCGCGCAGACATTGTCACCCGCACGCTCACGGTCGATCTTTTAAACCGCAGCTTGCTCTCGGACTTTCTTCCCACGCACGGCGCGCGCGGATTGTCGCTTTACCTCGTCGACCGCGTCGGACCCTTGCGTCGCGCCATGATACGCGAAGGCATCATGCCCGCCGCTTCGCAGCCGAAGCTGACGCGGGGCGAAATGGTATAAGTTTGCACCGTAACGCAGCATGAGCGCTTTAATCCGGATTCGGCGATGAAACTGCCGCGCAATTTTTTTAAACCGCTTGCGATCGGTGCGCCGGCACCGCTGCGTGAATTGCCACCGCGGCTGGAGCGGATGATCCACTTCATTCCGCCGCACATCGAGCAGGTCCGCGCCAAGGTGCCCGAGCTCGTTTCTCAGGTCGACGTCATCCTTGGCAACCTCGAAGACGCCATTCCCGTTGACGCCAAGGAGGCGGCGCGCGCCGGGTTCATCGCCATGGCGGGCCTTTACCATTTCGGCACCACGGGCTTGTGGACGCGCATCAACGCGCTCAACTCGCCGTGGGCGCTCGACGATGTGATCGAGATCGTCGCGGCCATCGGCGACAAGCTCGACGTCATCATGCTGCCGAAGGTCGAAGGCCCATGGGACATTCTTTACCTCGATCAATTGCTCGCCCAGCTCGAAGCCAAACACCACGTCGCCAAGCCGATCCTGATCCATGCCCTCATTGAAACCGCCGAAGGCGTCAACAACGTCGAGTCGATCGCCGTTGCGTCGCCGCGCATGCACGGCATGAGTCTCGGTCCGGCCGACCTCGCCGCATCGCGGGCGATGAAGACGACGCGAGTCGGCGGCGGTCATCCCGACTACAAGGTGCTGGCCGACGCCGGCGCGCCTGACGCGCCGCGGGTGGCTTTCCAGCAAGATTTATGGCACTACACGATCGGCAAAATGGTCGATGCCTGCGCGGCCGCCGGCATCAAACCGTTCTACGGTCCATTCGGCGATTTTGCCGACGCCGCCGCCTGCGAAGCGCAATTTCGTAACGCCTTCCTCATGGGCTGCGTCGGAGCCTGGACGCTACATCCAAATCAGGTGCCGATCGCCAAGCGGGTGTTCTCGCCCGATCCGGCCGAGGTGGCGTTTGCCAAGAAGATCCTTGCCGCCATGCCCGATGGCAGCGGCGCGGTCATGATCGACGGCAAGATGCAGGACGATGCCACCTGGAAACAGGCCAAGGTCCTGGTTGACCTCGCGAAACTGGTCGCGCAAAAAGACCCGGAAATGGGCAAGCGTTATGGACTATGAACAGGCATTCAGCGCGGCGTTGCATTCCCGCCCCAGTCCGGCTGTAAATAAGTTCGCGTTATGAGCACGATTCGCAACGCGAAGTATCAGATCGGCCAGGTCGTCCGCCACCGCATCTATCCGTTCCGCGGCGTGGTGTTCGATATCGATCCGGTGTTTGCCAATACCGAGGAATGGTACCAGGCGATTCCCGCCGAGGTGCGGCCGCACAAGGACCAGCCGTTCTACCATCTGTTCGCCGAGAACGATGAAACCGAATACGTTGCGTACGTCTCGGAACAGAATCTATTGCCGGACACCACCGGCGAGCCGCTGCGCCATCCGCAGGTCTCCGAAGTTTTCGTCAAAGACGGCAAAGGCGGCTATCGCCCGCGCGCCGCGCTCCGTCACTAAGGCTGCCGCACTAAAGCTGCGGCACTAACGACGCGGCGCTACTCCGAAAGATCCGAGCGCAATGTGCGAATGCGCGGCGGCTTTTGCGGAAGGCCGGCGCGCTTGCTTGTTTTAAGGCTTGCCGGAGGCCTGCGGCGCCGACGCCGGCGGCGCATTGGAAGATTGCGGCTGGCCCTGCTGGCTTTCCAGCTTCTTGCGCGCTTCATCGGCGCGGCGCTGCAATTCCTCCTGCAGCTTCTTCTGCTGCTCCTCGAACACCTTCGGATCGGTCGGCGGACCGTCATAGGCTTTGGCGAAATCGGCAAGCGGCAGAACGAGGCTGATCGGTTGACCGGTCGAGTTGATCGCCTGAATGACGAGCCCCTGCCCTTTCTTCAGCTTGGCGACCAAGTCGCCCGTGGCGTCGTAGTCGGCCATGCACCCATTGGTGAAACAGATAACGTAAGGCGCGGTCATCGGCTGGTTCTGATCGACGATCACGCGTGTGCCGTGAACGAGCTGCATGCCAAGCGGCAGCGTGACGCGAAGGAGTTTTCTGGGTTCGCCCTCCGGCTCGATCAGCACGGCGGCGACCACCGGCATGCCGGACTCGATGCGCGCGTCCTTGCCGGTGAAGCAGACCTGCTTGGCGTTGGGTTCGTTGTTCTGGCCCTTGAGGCAGAACTTGGTCCACGGCGAATAGATCAGCTGCACCTGTTGCTGCTGTTCGCCTTGCGCTTGCGCCGGCGCTTGCTGCTGCGCTTCGGGCGCGGGCGCGGCCGGAGCGGGCGCGGCAGGCTTCGCCGGTGCCGGCTTTTTTGGCGGCGCGGCCGGCTTCGCTGCCGGAGCGGGCGCAGGCGCGGCCGGTTGCTGAGCGAATGCCGAGCCAGCGGTCAGCGCGACCGCCGCGGCAAACACGAATTTAGCGATGGCGGCGAGCGCGCGGCTCGTCGGCAGCGCCGGCGCCGGCGCGTTCGAATAAGTCATGCGATGCAGTCCCTCT
>Ga0070712_100001262_pt1 | contig 15289 bp, 11 predicted proteins | sample LARL81metaG_FD_71396 | JGI IMG/M metagenome (GOLD analysis project Ga0070712, IMG submission 71396) | Corn, switchgrass and miscanthus rhizosphere microbial communities from Kellogg Biological Station, Michigan, USA - LAR L8-1 metaG | ecosystem: Host-associated > Plants > Roots > Rhizosphere ...
TCACGACGATTGCTCTCGAGGAATGCAATCGTCGCCCCGCCGGCGTGGGTCCGCAGAACCGGGCGGTGCGATTAGCCAGGATCGAGCAAGCACCCGTTCCTCCTTACGCGTAAGAGCAGGGCTCTCGGAGCGAACACTCACCCTGATGGGCGCCGGCGGCGGGGTCGGTTGCGCAACTGGCGAAAAGCACGTCACTCACGAAGCGCGAAGTGACACCTGCTTTGTGTCGTTGCCGGTTTCGTAGAGCCGCCGTGTCAACGGCCATCTGTTTCTCCCCATTCGCGGCCAGCTTTTCTCCCCACTGGCGGCCATGATTTCTCCCCACTGGCGGCCATCGAAACGCCCCACCTGGTGGGTTGCCGGGGGGGGGTTAGGTCAGGGGCTTCACCCCCTTGCCGGCCGTGGCCTGGGCGAGCCGGTAGCTGTCTTGTCCGTCGGTGACACGTGAACGGTCTGTCCGGCTTGCCGGTCATCAGCGAGACCTCACGGTTCACGTTGGCGGACTCGAGTCTTCATGGCGATTGCGTTTGCGTCGTCGATGGCGGCTGGCAGCGCATCGAGCTTGGTCGTGCGCAGGGCGCTTTGCTCGTTCATCAAGGTTCGACTTTGAGGACTTCGCCGCCGCCGACCGAGAGGCCGTGGTTGGTGACGTAGAGCGCGCCGTCCGGGCCGACCGCGACCGACGTGGGGCGATCGAGCCCCGCGGTCACGGTTGTGCGGGTGCGGTCCGGCGCGACGCGAATCAGCTCTCCCGGCCCGAGCAGCATGGTCGGACCCGTCGCGTGCTGGAGCACGTAGAGGTTCCCTTTCGAGTCGAAGGTGAGGTCGATGACGGCCTTGAAGCCGCTGAGGTAGACCTCGGGCGCCTGGCCGGGCACGATCTGGGGGTGACGGACGGGCTGTCGTCGAGCTGCTCTCGCCGAAGCGCGCCCGACGGCCACAGTCGTTCCTCCGCGCGCGCGAACTCGCGCTCGCTGCCGATGGCGAGCTTCTGCTCATCGAGCACGACGAGCTCCTGGCGTTCTGAACGTCCCGCCCATGTCGACCGACTGATCGAGAACCACCGCTCACGTCGACGATCCGCTGGCTAGCGGTACCGGGACCGGATCCGGCATCTCGGACACCTCGATCACATCCGGGCCGCCAAAGCGTGTGACGACTGCCGCCCTCATGCTCAGCTCCGTAGTCCACAGTCCGTAGTCCGGAGTACGGTCGACTTCTGCGAAATTTTGGGAAGCCGAACGCCGTTACCTCGCGTCGTCGGTCAGCGCGGCTAGACGGCCGTCACGACCGCCTCGACGATGAGTCCAATCCACATGCTCGCTAGCACGGCAGGTATCCCGTGAGCCAGCCACCACGTGGGGGACCACCTCGGAAGAATCGGCAGACGGCGACCCGAGCGGCCTTCGTGGTGAGCCGCTCGAATCGCGCGGATCTCCCTGTAGCCACGGACGCCGACCTCGGTGCTGCCTTCCGACACGAGCTCTTTGAGAGCGTCAAGCCTCCGTAGGTTCTCCGTGAAGCCGTACCAGAAAACAACTGTTACCAGGAGACCAGTTACATCGATCGTCAGAGCGACTGGAAGCCACCGGTACGTGGCGTCGCTAGCGAGCGTTGCCGCCACCGCGGCCACGACGAGAAACGACTGCGCGAGGATATAGAAAGAGAGGCGATTCGCGAATATCTCCTCCTCATGCCACCGATCCTCCCAGACGATCCGTGTGCCGCCCTCCGCGACCAGGTCCAGCGCGGGCTGATCCTCGCGATCGGTTTCCCCGACGCCGTCGCTGGCGAACAACGAAGTGCTCATGAGTGCTCCCCCTTTGTCTAGTTCAGCCACCACGCCCAGCTGTAATCCCCGAGGGTTCTGTCGTTCAGAACACCACGAGGCACGGCGGGCGACCTCAGTGCTGGTGTGGTCGGTCGTTTCTCGGGGCGAATACCGAAGGCGCTAGACCCCGCGCTGGGCGGCGTCGGCAGCCGTCGCCAGGTTGGTCATGAACGTGAAGAAGGAGTCGGACTGGCCGATAAAGAGACCCATCGCTGTGAGGAACTTGAGGGCTCCCGTGGCTGTCGCGGCCGTCGGACGGACCACCGAACAGACCGGCAGGCTGGGGTTGATGAATGGGCAAGGTTCCGGCATGATCAGGTTCGTCTGGAACATCTCTCTGACTGCAGCGCCGGTTGCCCCGCTGTTGGGGTCCACCCCGCAGTTGAGGTCCGGGAAGGTCAGACCATTGGTCGGGTCGGTGAGCGGAGGCGCCTGGCCGGCGATCTCCGACCAGGTTTGAAAGTGCATGAGCTCGATCGGCCCCATGCTGATCAGCAGGCGAAGCACTTCGACACTCGTGGCCTTCTGCGCCATGGCCAAGCGCAAACTTCCGCCGCCCTGCTCCACAGTCGGGATATGGAATGCCGCCGTGTTGGCGATCGCCTGAATGTGTCTGCCGCCGCGTAGGTCGGCGTCTGTTCTCGGGATCGCCGTGAACTGACCATTGTGTAGATCTGGGACCGCCTGCCCGAACGTCGTTGGGTTGACGTCCGGATTATTCGTGCTGCTCCGATAGCGCGTCCACCAACTATTGTCGACGGTGAGCTGCATCAGATTGGTCAGACGCAGCTTTCCGCTGGATCCAGTCGCGGTGCTGCCCGTCAGCGTGCGGAACGGTTCCATGTCAACGGCTGCTGCCCCGTTCGAGACCAGGTATGCATTGATGAAGTTCTGGTGGCTGATCTCGTCGTCGGCCGTGTCGTGAATGTATTGGGAGAAGTTGGGATCGATTCGGCGCAGTCGCTGCGTGTATTCGCGATTGCCGGTTCCTCCCGGAACCTCGCTGTCTAGGATTCCGCCCAGTTCGTTGTATTGGGTATAAAAGTCCGCCTCGAGGGCCTCTCCAGCAGCGAGGAACTGCAGCATGGCGGCGTCGCCGGCTGTGAGACTCCCGGTCTGCGCAGACGCCGCGGTGGTGCCCGCAAGCAAGGCGGATCCGACCGTGGCTGCCCCAGTGGCTGCCAAGCCGGCTTTCAGAAAGCTGCGCCGGTTCGTAGCGGACATTTGGTCCTCCTGTGGTGGTCGGGCGCCCGGTTGGGCGCACGAGTTGTGTTCGCTGATCAAGGTCCCGCACGAGCGGCCTCCGCGCGCCCGCGTGTGCCCTGGTTCTGTGCAGACGACTCACTAGCCCGGACGAGCAGGTAGAGGCCGCCCTCCGGGATTAGGCCGTTCGCGTCGTATATGCCGGACGCCACGGTCCTCCACCGAGGGGCCGTTCGCACCCGTAGATCTACGGGTCGGCGCCCCGGTGTCCGCTTGCGCCCTAACCCGCTATCAGCTCGGACCCAGAGCTCGCCAACGCCGCAGAGAGCTCCCGTCGCGAGCGGATCTCAAGCTTCGTGAACACCTTCCCCAGGTGCCACTCGACTGTGCGGGGACTCAGGAATAGCCGGGTGGCGATCTCACGGCTGGAAAGACCGTCCCGAGCGAGCCCGGCGATTTGCCACTCCTGGGCGGTCAGATCGTCGCGCGTCTCGACCGTCCGCTTGCGGACCCTCTCCCCCGTGGCGAGAAGCTCCCTGCGTGCGCGCTCAGCGAACGCCTCCATGCCGATCGACGTGAACTGCTGGTAGGCGACGCGGAGCTCGGCCCGGGCGTCCACCCGGCGATTCTGCCGGCGCAGCCACTCGCCATAAAGCAGGTGCGCGCGGACGATCTCGGTCCGGAGCCGGGTGCGGCCCAGGCGCTCGATTGCCTGTTGATACAGGTGCTCGGCAGTCTCGCCTTCGCTCAGCAGCGCCCGGCAGCGGGCCTCGATCCCGAGCGCGAAGTCGGTGCCGCAAGGCTGTGTCGACTCTGCAAGGCGCCTGAGCGCCTCGCGTGCAAGTTCGGCGTCGCCCCCACGGGCAGCGGCCTCGACAAGCTCGGGCAATGCCCACATCGCGCCGTACAGTTCGTAGGTGCCCGACGTGGCTCGCCGGGCCGCAGCTGCCGCCTCTTCGTAGCGGCCAAGGCCGTTGTAGAGGACGGCCGCCGCCCACTCCGCCTGGGTCGCTGCTATCCCCTCGCCTTCAGCGGCCAGCGCCACAGTGCTGGCGATCAGCGCGGAGGCCTCAACTTCTCTCCCCTGCAGAGCCAGGAGTCTCAGCGCGATGTGTGGCGCGACATGGCTCCCGGTCGCCGCTGCGGCGCTGTCGGCCTCGGCCATGAGAGACGCGGCGTCCGAAAAGTCCCCGCTCCAGATGGTGACCGTGCCCAGCACGGCGAGTGCGATCGGGAGCTGTCCGAGCGCGCCAGCCTCGCGGACGAGCTGAACCGTGCGCGCGGCGATCGTGCGCGTTGTTGTGTCGTCGTCCCACACGTTGGTGCTGGCCGCTGTGGCCAGCCAGCCCCAGCGCAGGCAGTCCGCCACTGACATGTCGCCCTCGGCGAACGACCGCCCCGTTTGCAGCAAGGTCGGCGCCGCGGCGGCGCGTCCCTCGGTGATCAGGAGGGTGAGACCGTCGAGGAGCATGTCGACGGGGCGCGCTGCCACGGGCGGAGGGAGGGCCCGCGCGGCGCGGCAGATCTCCAGCAGGTCGTCGGCCGCGGCTTGAGACCCGACGGCAACCGCCGCGCCCCAGGCGTTCAGGTAGGTCTCGCGCGCGAGTTCCAGGTCGAACGACTCGAGCTGTCTCGCGGCCTTCAGCAGCAACTGGGCAGCATCGCTGCCCACGCGCGATGCGAAGGCGACGTGACCGCGCAGTAGGGCCACTCGGGCGCGCTGGAACTCGTCGAGCGGCCCGGACTCCGCTGTGGTCACGCTCCGGAGAGCCTCGTCGAACGCTCCTGCCTGGAGACTGGCCTGCGCGGCGGCCAGTGCGCGATCTGCCCGTCGCGCGGGGTCCTGCGTCAGCGCGACGGCGCGCTGGAGGAACGCGGCCGCGGCGGCGACGCCGCCACGCGCTTGCGCTCGGCCAGCCGAGCGCTCGAGCTCCGAGGCGATCCGCTCGTCGGGTCCGGCGGCGGCCGCAGCCAGGTGCCACGCCCGGCTGTCCGGGTCGGCTTCGGGATCCGTCGCCTCCGCCAACGCCACGTGGACCGCGCGGCGCTCCCTCACCGCTGCCCACTGATACATCGCCGAGCGCACCAATGGATGGCGGAAGGTGACCCGCTCACCGATCACCAGCAATCCGTCCGCCTCCGCGGCGGTCGCGGCCTCGGGCCGGATGCCGAGTTGCTCGGCCGCCCGCCATAGCAGCAGGGGATCACCGACCGGCTCGGCCGCCGCGAGCAGCAACAGACGCCGCGCGTCATGAGAGAGCGTCTCGAGTCGTCGAACGAAGCTCTCCTCGATCCGTCCCTTCAGCGCCTGCGCCTCCAGTAGCCCGAAGCCACCCGCCAGCTGCGTCGCCGTCAACCCTCGCGGCAGCTCGAGCAAGGCCAGCGGATTACCCCGCGTCTCCGCGACGATCCGGTCACGCACTCGCGCGTCCAACGTGAAGCGGACTACCGAGCCGAGCAGCGCTTGCGCGTCACCGTTGTGCAAGCCGTGTACCTCGAGTTCAGGCAGGTGCTGAAGCTCCTCGCCCGGCTCCCGGGCGGCGAACACGATCCCGACCGGCTCGACGAGCAAGCGCCGCGCTACAAACGCTAGCGTCAGCGCCGAGGCGTGATCGATCCACTGTGCGTCATCGACGACGCACAACAGCGCACGCTCCTCAGCCACCTCCGAAATCAGGCTCAAGACCCCCAACCCCACAAGGAACCGATCTGGCGCAGGCCCGGCGCTCAAGCCGAACACGCTCCGGAGCGCGTCACGCTGTGGAGCTGGAAGCCTCTCGAGCCGATCGAGGAGGGGTGCGCACAGCTGATGCAGGCTCGCGTAGGCCAGCTCCATCTCCGACTCCACTCCCACCGCCCGCAGAACCGTCAGGTCAGACGCCGACTCGATCAGGTACTCGAGCAGCGCCGTCTTCCCAATCCCCGCCTCGCCCCACAGAACCAATGACCGACTCTCGCCACGCCGGATGTCCCGGGTCAGCCCGTCCAGCAGCTCGCACGCGTCGGCCCGCCCGCGCAGGCCCGCGCCTTGACCCGGTCCAGGAACACGCTCCTCCATCCCTGCAACCCATGCTAAGAGGCCGCTGGTAGCGTTACAAGCCGGGAGGTAATCACTCCCCTCCCGCGATCATCGTCCCTAGGTCTCGGTACCCGCGCCGTTACGGAAGCACGTCTTCGCACCGCCGGTCCGGTCCGACTCGCTCCTCGCGCGAGATACGCAACCGACCCGCAGCCCGGCGCGACCCCGCTCTGCTGCATGGGCCGCGAGAGGCTGACGAAGTCCGGGGCGGCGCAGGCTAACGGGGCTCGTGCGAAGCGGCCACGACGAACGCGCGACGCGCGTAGAGCGACACCAGCCCCGATGCTTGATCGCATAACCCGCCTGTCCTGCTGTCCCTCACGGACGAGCACGTCACCCGCTGACGACACGCGCCCTGCATCGCGCGGCCAGCAGGGGACTCGACGTTGCAGTCGATCAGCGTGCCGCGACTGGTCGCGCTCGTCGCGACGAGCGGAACCAAGCGACGACGGCGCCTCAGCCTTGCTTTCTCCGCGCGCAGTATGCGGCGGGCTCGGTCGCCCGGGGGGGCTGGCCGCGAGGTTCATCGAGCGCCGACCCCTTCGCCCTGGTCAGGTTCGTTGATCGTCTATGTCATCCGCGAGGCAGAGGCTGAGGAAGCATGCGAGCACGGCATTCACCTGCTCCGGCACCACGACGGGACTGAAATGCCCGGAACCGATGGTTCTGGCGATCATTAGCCCCGGGCATAGTTCGACAGCGCGCGCGAGGTCGGCGTTCGGCGTGCCGGCGTCGATATAGAGAAATGGCACCCTGCACTCGCGCAACGCCGCTTCGTCGTCCCAGCTGACGAGCGACTCTTCCCACAGTGAGCTCATCACGTGCGGCTCGGTCAGCACGACCTGATCGAGGATCCACGACCTGGTAGTGGCGTCGTCATAGGGACCAAACAACAGCCTCGCAAAGTAGCCGCGAAGAGCCGCGTCCGGATGCGGCCCACGGAGCCCTGCCACGAGATCACCCACGACCTTAGCCCGGTCACTACCGGGCAGCAGCGGCGAATCGATCAATACCGCAGCGGCGATACGGTCTCGGTAGGCGGAAGCGAAATCGAGCGCGACCAGCCCGCCGAGGCTATGGCCGATCACCACCGGACTCTCGATCCCCAGCTCCGTGCACGTCCACGCAAGGTCATCGGCGAAGAGTCGTACCGTGTAGCGCTGGAGGGGGGCATCACTCTCGCCATGGCCGCGAAGGTCCACCGCGATGACCCGATGAGCAGAGGAGAAACGCGGGAGCTGCCGATCCCAAAAGCGCCGATTGCACGCCGCGCCATGCACGAACACGAGAGGCGGACAACCACTTCCGGTGTCCTCGTACGCCAGCACAACACCCTCACGAGCCAGATCCACCACCCGCAATCGTGGCACGTCGTCCCCAGGCGCGAGCGACTTCCATAGACCCGCTCTCGCGTCACCGCGCAACTCGACGCGGTCGATTACAACGTCCCCGCTACGCGCGGCAAGCATGGCTGCGGATCCCCGACGGAGAGTGTCGAAAATCGATCGAAGGGGAAGCGCCGAACGTATGTCGCGCTCGATGATCGATCGACGAATGCGCCCCCTGCAGCCCGGGGAACCAGAGCGTTAGGTCCTCTCGTTCTGTTGGTAGCGGCCGGCGCGACCGACGCACCGCAATGTGACGCGGCTGTTTGGTTCGCTCGGGTTTAGGATCGGCGGGTCTCTGTGACTGGGAGGTGCTCCGGAGCTTTCCGATTCGGACCAGTATCGGTACGTCAGAGTTGGGTGGACTCGGATCTGTGCGGCCGAGCCTGCCGCTTTGATCGTCTACCTCGGTGCCGTGGCGGCGCGCGCGATCCGCGTGGCGAGGCGTTGCTTATCGGCGACGCTAACGAGGCGGCCGCAGTCGGTGATCGGGACGTAGACCAGCGGAAATACGAGGCTCGCGCGCTGCTGTTGGCTCGACAGCGTCTTCCTATCGTCGGACTCGACGCAGTCGGTCGTCAACAACGGGCCGGCAAGAAGCGCCAGGCCCGCCTTGTCCACGCGGTCGTCGCTGAGCGCCCATTCACTGTTCTCCGTCTCCAACACGCCGAAGAACGCCGTCCCAAGTTCCAACGCTTCCTTTTCGCTGCGCATCGGCATGCCATCGGTCTTCTCGCGTGCTGTCGCGAGCGCCTCGTTTCCTTTCTCAAGCTTTTCAGCAAGCGTCTCCAGATCGGCGGCGCCGAGATAGGTCTGTTCGCCGGACGCTCCGTCGCCGATGAACACGATCACCTCGACACGGCTCCGATGTGCCAGGAGAACCATGAACATGCACAGCTTCGACGGTCTCCAGAAGCCGCCGCTGACGAGGCTGACCAGTACGAACCCGCGCCGTTGCTCGGCGATCACCCTCACCTTCTTCCCGATGTCCTCTGCTCGCGTCGAATAGGGCCAATCTCCGCCGATCGCCGCCGCCTCGACAATCTCGATCTTCTCAACGAGAAAGCCGGCATCGGCCAACTGGACCGACACGCCGGCAAAGGCGAACCCTTGAATCCGATCCCACATGACCGCCACGATGAGAAGGGCACCGCCGAGCGTCACGAGGGCGACCATCACAGCGTCCGATCTCGTGGCTCCTGGCGCGGTCGTCCTCGTTGTCCTCTGAACCGTCGTGGTGCCATTGCGGGCGGAGTTGCCAGCCGCGGTCGTCGTTGAGCGCTCCGTGACCGTGCTCGTGGTTGACGACGTCGGGACCAGCCAGAGCGCGATCCCGATCAGGATCACAGCGAAGCCGACGACGACGAGCACGACGCGCCATCCCTTCATGAGATGAGCAGCTTACCGTCCGGATTCCTAGCCGCTCACGCCTTCCAAGCAAGGCCGAGCTGTCGGATCTCGATCGAGGCGGAAGCGACGGCGCAGAGAGCTGGTATCACGCGGAAGCGATAGCCATGCAGCCCGGCGGGTGGCCGCTTCGGATAGCGGCGGCAGCCGCGACCGGCCGCGCATCATCCGCATCGGGTGATGCGCGGGAGCGGACCGGAATGAGACGCCCGCCGCGCGCGCTACCCACGACGCTGTGAAGTCAGGCCGTGACCTGCTCCCGCGAGCTGACGTGGCGCATCGCCCAGTCGAGCGCGTAGTCGGCGACCTCTTCCCAGCCGGGCGCTCCGGCGGTGAAGTGCGGCCGCCCGATGAACTCCTTGTAGTCCACGACCGCCTTCGACTTGGCGAGTCGGTGGGCCGCCTCCCTAGCCACCGACGCGGGCACCGTGTGGTCCTCCGAGTTGCCGATCACGAGTAGCGGCGCCCGGTCGTCCTTGTGGAAGTCGACCTTGGTCGCCGCGTTCGGGTTGAAGTTCGCGAACGCCGCCTGGAAGAGCACGCGCCCCGGACCGGGGACCTCGTAGCGCTCGTAGGCCGCCTGTGCTTCCTTGTCCGTCATCAGCGCGTTGGTGAACGCGTAGTGGAACTGCTTCGGGCTGAGCTCCACGGTCCGGTTCCTGTTGGCCGGGTTGCCGAGCACGGGCGTGGTCACGCGGATCTGAGCGGGCGGGAGCCGCAGCACGCCCTTGATCTGCGCAGGCGAGATGCCCACGCCGGCGGCGCCCAAGCCGCGGTCGAGCAGCAGCTCCGTGATGAGGCCTCCGAAGGAGTGCCCCATGATGATCGGCGCCTCGGCTAGTCCGCGGACGATCGCGTCGTAGTGGTCGACGATCTCCGTCACGCCGAGCCCGTTCATCGGCGAGGGGTCGCGACGGAGCTCCTCCACCTCGCCCTCCATGTGCGGCCAGGGCGGGGTGAGCACCTGGTGGCCGCGGTTCTCGAACCGCTCCTTCCAGCCCTCCCAGCTGCGCGGTGTCAGCCAGAGGCCGTGGATGAGGACGACGGGCGGCACGGAAGCCTCGGAGGTCATGGCTTCTCCTCTTTGTAGGGCCCAGATGTGCGAGTAGGGGTGACGCTAACAGGAATGATTGTCCGGGCCAATGGCGCGAGCTTTCTCGCGCGCGAGCGGCTCGACGGCGCGGTCCGCTGAACAGGCAGATTGGGGCGGCCCCGGCTTTGATGAGGCGGTGCGAACTCGCGCCGGCTCGGGGCACCGAGCGTTGCTTTGTGCGAGATGCAACCCGCCGAACGGGAGGAGCGACGTGTCGGCCTTCATCATCACGCCTATCCACGTCGCGACTACCTGGCGCAGTGCTGCTCTCCATGCGAGGGGGCGCCCCCCGCGCGAGTGCCGCTTTGCGGGAAAGGGACGGAGTCGCGAGCCCGATTAGCCCGCCCAGTACTGCTCCTTCGGGCTGAGGCTGTTTCGTAAACCTCCAAAAATCGACAGCTCCGCCGGTGGTGGGAGAAGTCAGCCGGAAACCGGCCCGAAGATTGGGTCGCTGTCCCATCAGATGGAGGTTGTGGGTGGTCCCGGCATGGCGGTGTCCCACGACCGATTGATGCACCGGAGTCTTGACCGTTTTGTGAAACAGCCTCGGCTACTTTCGACACTCTGCGTTGCGTTGTGACGGCTTCGCGTCGGCCGTCCCTGTGACCTCCTTTCGCTCTCCGACGGGCATGTGGCCGCGCGCGATGAGCGTCCCGCTACGCGCGGGCTGCCGGGAAGCCGGTACGTCCCGATCCGACCAACGCCGAACGCTTCCCGCACGTGTTGTGCTCGTGGCGGCGAGAAGCGCGTCTGCCGTGGACCGTTGGGTGCGTTCTGCATTCGTGCTCGATCAGGCACTTCTCGGCTTTCAATGAAGGCGAGGCCAGCGGCCGATCTGATGCCGCCGGCGTGGGAGCACCAGCGCCCCTGCGTGGCCTCGGTCCGGGAATCGGCGGACGTCTGAAGTCGTCTGGCGCAGCGGCCGGGGGTGTTGTGCATCCCCGGCTTTGGTCGCTCGGGCGGCCGTCCTGCGGGTCTAGCTTTAGCCTTGGTCGCGTGGATGCTCCCGAGGCGCGGTACATCGAGCGTGACGGGGCCCAGCTCGCTTATCAGGTTGTCGGCGAGGGAGGCGTTGACGTGCTGGTGGTCGGCGAGACCGCCCAGCACTTCGACCTGTGCTGGACCGACCCTTACATCCACGAGCTGTTCGAGCGGGGTGCCTCGTTCTCGCGCACGGTTTACATGCAGCCGCGCGGTTTCGGGCTGTCCGAGCGAATCCGGTATGTCCCCACGCTCGAGCAGCACGCCGGCGACGTCCTCGCCGTGATGGACGCGGTCGGGATGCGGGCGGCGACGCTGGTCGGTGTGCTCACCACGTCTGGCCTGATCGCCCTCGCCGCGGCGCGAGCGCCTGAGCGAGTAGCGAACCTCGTCCTGTTTAAGCCGATCGCGTGTGGTCCGCTCGCCCCGGACGCCGAGCAGCACGGATGGTCGGTCGGCGGCGCCGCAGAGTACGCGTCGCGCTGGCGCCCGGCATTGGATCGATGGGGAAGCGGTGCAGTGATCGACGTGTATGACCCGGTGCAGGGCACCGGCTACAACCGCCGGCTCATGGCGATGCTGGAACGCTGCTCGGCGACACCCGCGACCGCGCGGCAGTACTGGGAGTGGTTCGTGCGGCTGGACATCAGCGATGTCCTTCGCGCCGTCCGGTCGCCGACTCGAGTGCTGTACGCGCCGACCTCTTCGGAACCGGAGGCGGTCGTCCGCCGGGTCGCCGAGCTGATCCCCCAGGCCAGCCTTCACCATCTGCCCCCGACTCCCGCGGGCGCAGCCATCGGCGAGGCGTGGATGGCGGTCTGGCAACATGTTGAGGAGGCCGCGACGGGCGCGCGCCACTCCCCCGACGCAGACCGGTTCCTCGGCACGATGCTGTTCACCGACGTCGTCGGGTCCACCGAGCTACTCGCCCGGATCGGCGACGCCGAATACCGCGCGCTGCGCGCGACACACGAGCGCCACGTGCGGCTCGAGGTCGAGCAGAGCGGCGGGCGGCTCGTCAGCGTCACCGGCGACGGCACGTTCAGCCTCTTCGATGGGCCGACCGACGCGGTCCGCTGTGCCGACGCGATTCGCAAGGCGGCCGAGGAGCTCGGCATTTCGGTGCGCGCCGGGGTGCACACCGGGGAGCTCGAACGCACCGGACGCGACTTCACCGGGTTGAGCGTGCACGTCGGCGCACGAATCGGCGCCATGGCTATGCCCAGTGAGGTGCTGGTTTCTCGCGCGGTCTACGACCTCGTGGCGGGCTCCGGCCTCGCTTTCGTCGAACGCGGCGAACACACGCTGAAGGGAGTGCCGGAGAGCTGGCACCTGTACGCGCTCGCCGCCGCCGAGCAGCCGGCGACGCTGCCAGCGGAGAGGTCGCTCGAGACACCGCTCGACCGTGCCGTGCTTTCCACCGCCCGTAGCGCGCCCAGGGCGATGCGCGCCGTCTTGCGAGTCGGCAACGCGCTACAGCGCTATCGCTCCCGGGCCGGGGCTCGTGGCGTCTAGCTGCCGGGGAGGCACATCTGACCGCGCCGACCCCGCAACTCGGGGGGCAGACGAGCAGCGCTCCTCCGGGCACGACGGCGCTTGAGCCAACACCCGCTTTCGTGTCGGCAAGCGCCTCCTGAGGTCGCCGTCAAGGCACCTGCTAAGCGCGGATGCGAGGGCGCTCGCGTGGTATCGCGAGCTGCGCGCCGTCACGCGACGCGAGATTGGCGACGAGCAGGGGCTGGGCCGGGCGGGAGTCGGGACTCGCTTTCGCTATCGCACGGCATAACGCGCGCGATCCTGCTCGTTCGGCTATTTGACTTTCAGGTCGACGGGTTTTGAGCCGGCGCGTCGTCGCATCATCGGGAGATCCGCCTCCAGCGAACTCTAGAGTCCCGAAGCTCGCCGAAATGCCCGCTGCCTGGACCAGCCCACAAACGCCAGCGACAGCGCCGGGACCAGCAACGACGGGCCACCCGCAGCGGCGGCGCGGCGGGCAACGGGAGCGAACGCGGTATCGCCGCGAGGTCTCCTACCGTGGCGACGCGCCCCAGTCCAGCACATCAACCGCGGCCGAGGTGACGATGACCGCGACCACCACCCGGCGCACCCGGGCCGCGGCGCGGTGCGGTTAGCGCGTAGTAGTTACAAGGCAGCGGTCCGGGTCAGCATCATTACCTCGGCACGGCCTCCCGGCAGATAAAAGCGATAGCGTGCCGCGCCGAGGAAGGCCGTCCTAGGTCTACGTGGGGCCTAGCAAGAACCCACAAAGGAGGAGGGAGTGTTATGACGATTCGTCAGCGTCGCTTGCTGATGACGTTGGTCCTTGCCGGGACCTTGGGAGTCTCGGCCATCGCTGCGTCGAGCGCCTCGGCGATCCTGAAGCAGCTGCCGAACGGGCAGGTGGTGTCCTACCAACCGTTGCTGCCAACGGGGCCGGTCCCGTTCGACCAGGCGTTCACCAACATGGACTACAACGGTGGTCCGGTCATGCCATCGAACACGGACTTCATGCTGATGTGGAGCCCCTCGGGCCTGTCCGCCTACCCGAACGGGTTCGTGTTCGGCATCTCTCGCTACTTCAGCGACCTGCAACACGACAACGGGGGTAATCAGAACGTCGACTCGGTCGGGCCGCAGTACAACGACCTGACCGGAGCCGTCGCGAAGTACAAGGTGAGGTTCGGTGGCGTGCTGGTCGACCGCGACCCCTATCCGCCTAGCCAGTGCCCGACCGGTATCCCGTCGGATATCCCGAATTTCACGTATGTCGCGACAAATTGCCTGACGGATGCCCAGATCCAGACGGAGATCCAGAACTTCGTCACGCGGCATCACCTCCCGACCGATCTGAGCCACGAGTACTACCTGTTGACGCCGCGGGGCGTCGAGAGCTGCTTCAGCAACAACCCGGCGACGAACTTCGACGGATGCTCCGCGGGCGAACCCCGCCCGTTCAGGGGGTTCTGCGCATACCACCAGAACACGGCCACGTCGTCGATGATCTTCTACGCCAACATGCCGTTCGACGCGGATAACCCGCGTTGCCAGGACGGCAACTACCCGAACGGCCTGATCTCGGACGGCGAGATCAACGGCGGGCTCAGCCACGAGCACATGGAGTCGGTCACCGACCCGATCCCCAACGACGCCTGGACCAACGGGGCGGGCGCCCTCCAGGGGTTCGAGGTCGGCGACCAGTGCAACCGCGTGAGGGGTAACCCGCTCGGCACCGCCGCGAACGGCTCGCCGTTCAATCAGGTGATCAACGGCCACCCCTACTGGTATCAGGAGGAGTGGAGCAACTTCACCCACAGTTGCGTGCAGCGGGTGAAGCTGCCTACGCTCCCGACCGCGGCCGAAACGGTCACGGCCGGTAGTGGGACCGACATGACGTTCGACGCCAGCGGGTCGACCGCACCGGGCGGCGTGAGCCAGTACAGCTGGCAGTTCAACGCCGTTCCGTTTGCCCAGACCGTCGAGCAGACGACACCGACGATCACGTACACGTTCCCGGCGGCCGGCGCGTACTCCACCGGCGTCGCGGTGTTCGGCTCCGACGGGCGGTCGTCCGGTACGGGCGGGATCGTGGTGTCCGGCCAGAACGGGTTCCAGCCGGCCTTCACGGTCTCCGGGGCCGAGGGCCAGGGCGGCCGGATTGGCCCCACGGTGCATTTCAGCGCGCTCACGACCGTGAGCGGGGAGCCCGTGATCAACTACCTGTGGGAGTTCGGCGACGGCACGACCGGCTCAGGGCCGAACCCGACTCACACGTATGAGCATCCGGGCGCCTACACGGTGACCGCCGTGCTGTTCAGCGGTACCGGGTCGGCCTTCCCGGGGCAAGGCGCCGGACCGGTCTACGCACAGAAGATCAAGGTCGGCTAAGGACACGACCACTGACCAATTGGGTAGGCGCCGGGCTCACCCCGGCGCCTACCCCATCACGAGGGGCATTCTCACGAGCCGCCGAGATCGGGCTGCACACTTCTGCCTCTGTCGGATTGCGGCACACACACGGTCGGCCTCCACGGGGGGCGAGACCTGCATTCGTGTTGCGACGTAACTCCGCCGAGGCTCGCCGAGAGACGCGCTTAGCGCGGATCTCGAGACCGTCAGCGTTCCGATGCGAGCCCGAAGGCGGCAAACGGCGACAAAGACGCCCCTTCCGCGCTTTGGGGGACTTGGACCCGATCGCGCTGGAGTCTCGCGGGATGAGAAAAGCAGGTCGTGTGAGTTGGCGAGGACCGTTCTTACACGCCAAACTTGGGACTTTGGCGTTCAGAAGAAAACAGCACGAGCCGGTGCCGAGC
>Ga0070712_100001266_pt1 | contig 15252 bp, 8 predicted proteins | sample LARL81metaG_FD_71396 | JGI IMG/M metagenome (GOLD analysis project Ga0070712, IMG submission 71396) | Corn, switchgrass and miscanthus rhizosphere microbial communities from Kellogg Biological Station, Michigan, USA - LAR L8-1 metaG | ecosystem: Host-associated > Plants > Roots > Rhizosphere ...
AGCAGATGGATTTCATCGAGAAGTACCAGCGCGATCCCGAATTCCACGGTTTCTATCAGCGGGTGGGGGAGGATGGAAAACCGCTCGCAACCGACAAAGGTCAAAACTGGAAGGCTGCATACCACGACGGGCGCGCGCTGTTAAATGTGAGTGATCGCCTGAAGAAGTTGGCGATGCTCTCGAAGTAACGGCTAAGCCAACACTACTGTCCGTTCGTGGTCGCCAGCTGCTTTTCCTGCGGAGTCATCTGTCGCCACAAGACCTGAAGATCGGCGGAGATGCGCGTGTTCTGTGGATCCTGATGCAACGCGCGAGCAAACCAACGATACGCGGTGGGCAAATCGCGACCCACACAATGTCCGGTTGCGTACATGGTTCCAAGAACAGTCTGTGCTTTTGAATTCCCGTGAGTCGCGGCCGTTCGCAAGCTTGATTCTGCGCGCGTGCAGTTTTGCGGTACGCCAGTGCCGTACAGATACCGTTCACCAGCCAGTTCTAGATCAGCATCTGGTGCAGTTTTTGCTGCAGGCGCGACCGCGGGCGCAGGCTTTGGAGCCGGTACACGACTGGCCGACTTCTTCGATCGTGAGGCAGAAACCTCAGGCGGAGGAGCGGCTTTAGCTTCTTCTGTTTTCGGCTTAGGTGTCGGCGATTCCGCCGAAGCTTGCTGATTGTCAACCGCAGCATTGGGCGGCGTGTTCGTCGCATCAGCGGGCGCTTGTCCACCCTGTGCTGGGAATTCACTTGTCTTGCCGGTGTCGGGCTGCTTGCTCTGGTCCGGCTGCGTTGGCAGTACGTCTCCAGCGCCAGTCATCGGTTTATCTATATGCGTTTGCTGTTCCTGTGTTTGCGCAGGAGCTACTTCCGATGGAGAAGCCGACTGCGCAGAACCACTGCCTGCCCCAAATCGATTGAACGGAAAACCGTGATGACGATACTGCCACGTGCCAAACGCCGCTGCACCCAGCAAAAGAACGACGACGAAAATCAGCCCAACATGGCTGCGCGGTAGTTCATCTTCATACAAATAATGGAACTCAGTTTTGGGGTCCTCTGACAAACCTAGGAACGATGGTCCATGTACGGACTCGGCGTTCCCATTGCCGTTGCCAGTCTCTTTTTCACTTCCATTTGCGGGAACTGTGGCGGCGGGAACTTCCCTGACGGAAGGCTTGGTTGCGATCGGGGGGTGCGCCAGAGATGCTCCGCACATCCCGCAGAATCGATACTCCGGGCTGTTGTCGTACCCGCAATGCGTGCAGCGGACGTACATAGTCTCAAGCATAGCTTAACATTTGGATGGCAGAAAGGCTGCTGCTGTTGGCAGTTATCCGACAACGTGCTCCGAAGCCCGCTAACGCTTGATCCTGCTTGCTTTACAGCCCCGTCACCAGCGTGTTAGCCTCTATGCATACAACTTAAAGAGTTGAAAAATTAGAAGGAGTGCACCAGGTTAGTGCTAGCCAGAGAGCAAAAGAAATCCCTGATTGACCAGTATGGGACCCATCCCACCGATACGGGTAGTCCCGAAGTCCAAATCGCTCTGTTGAGCGAAAGAATTGGTCAATTGCAGGACCACTTCAAGGCGCACCTGAAGGACCATGGCTCACGCCGCGGTCTTCTCATGCTGGTCAGCAAGCGTCGGAGCTTGCTCGACTACCTCAAAAAATACGATTCCGAGCGCTACAAAACGGTTGTTCAGAGACTCGGCCTCCGCAAGTAGGAGGCCTTTTCTGTTGGACTGTTCGTTCCTATGCTTTCGGGACTGAGCCGGAGTGTGTCCGGCGTGAGGGAAAGTGCGTCCCATTCTCTAGCAGCAACGGTAAACTCAGTTTCTAGTTTCAAGTTTCTGAACCCTTCGTACCCTCGAAACTGGAAACTAGAAACTGCGACTGCGTGCCCTCCTAAAAAGGAAAATTCATGAAACAAGATATCTCCGTGGATCTGGCTGGTGGCAAGCGGATCTCGTTTGAAACAGGAAAATTAGCTAAACAAGCTCACGGCTCGGTCGTGGTGCGAATCGGTGACAACGTAGTACTCGCCACGGCGACTTCGAATCCCGACCCGCGCGAAGGGATCGACTTTTTCCCACTGACCGTTGATTACCGCGAATACACGTACGCCGGCGGACGTATTCCCGGCGGCTTCATTAAGCGCGAAGGTCGCCCGAGCGAGCGCGAGATCCTGACAAGTCGCCAGATTGACCGTCCCATCCGCCCCCTGTTCCCCGATGGCTTCAAGTGCGAAACCCAAGTCATTGCGTTTGTTCTTTCCGCAGACACCGAGAACGACCCTGACGTCGCTGGCATTAACGGCGCGTCGGCGGCGCTCACCATTTCCGACATTCCCTTCAATGGACCAGTTGGCGCAGTACGCGTGGGTTTGGTGGACGGCCAGTTCATCATCAACCCGACTTACAGCGAGATGCGCGACAGTCTCGTCAACATCATGGTCGTCGGAACGTCCGAAGGCATCGTGATGATCGAGTCCGGCGCGAAGGAAGTGAAAGAAGAGACGGTGGTGGATGCGATCGAATTCGCCCACGCCGAGATCAAAAAGATTTGCGCGGCGATTAACGAATTGCGCGATAAAGCGGGCAAGCCGAAGCGGACAGTCACGCCGCCTGAGTTCGATCAGGCGTACTTCGACGATCTCAAGAAACGAATTGGCAGCGACCTGGCCGACCGCCTCGATACGCAGAAGCACCCCAAGGCCGAGAGTTATACGCTTGTCAGAGAACTGAAGAAGAGCCTGCAGGCAGCGATTCCGGAAGACGACGAAGAAGCGCAGGCGAAGCTCAAGACGTATTACGAGACCTTGCGCGAGCGGTTGTTCCGTGAGGCAGTTATCAATCAAAAGCGGCGTCCGGATGGGCGAGCGTTCGATCAGATTCGCGATATTTGGATTGAAGTCGGCGTGTTGCCCCGCACGCACGGCTCGGCAATTTTCACCCGTGGCGAAACTCAGGCGCTGGTCACGACCACACTCGGCACCAGCGACGACATGCAGCGGCTTGAGGCCTTTGAGGGCGAAGCCAAGAAGCGCTTCATGTTGCATTACAATTTCCCGCCGTTCTCTGTTGGCGAAGTGGCGTTTCTACGTGGCGCAGGACGCCGCGAGATCGGGCATGGTGCACTGGCCGAGCGTGCGATTTCTGGGGTTCTCCCCACGGAAGATAAATGGCCGTACGCCATGCGCGTCGTCTCCGACATTCTGGAGTCGAACGGCTCGTCCTCTATGGCGACTGTTTGCGGCGCGGCTCTCTCGTTAATGGACGCGGGCGTTCCGTTGAAGGCTCCGGTCGCCGGTGTTGCGATGGGATTGGTCAAAGAAGGCAACGACTACGCGATTTTGACCGACATTGCAGGCGCGGAAGACCACTACGGCGATATGGACTTCAAAGTCGCCGGAACAAAAGACGGGATCACCGCCCTGCAGATGGACATTAAGGTGGGCGGCATCACAGCGCAGATCATGCGCGAAGCGCTGGCTCAGGCACAGCGGGGGCGGCTCTTCATTCTCGACAAGATGGATGAAGTGCTAACCACACACCGCGAAAAAGTGTCGGCATATGCGCCACGTATTTACACTCTGCAGATTCCGGTCGATAAGATTCGCGACGTGATTGGGCCCGGCGGCAAGATGATTCGTTCAATCATCGAGCAGACCGGCGTAAAGATCGACGTAGAGGACACTGGAAAAATCAATGTGGCCTCAAACGACGAGGTTTCCGCCAACAAAGCGCTGCAGATTATTCGCGACCTTACGGCGACCGCTGAGGTAGGGAAGACTTACCTCGGCAAAGTCACACGGCTGGCCGATTTCGGCGCATTTGTTGAAATTATTCCAGGCACCGAAGGCTTGCTGCACATCAGTGAGGTCGCCGAGCACCGCATTAAAGACGTTCGCGACGAATTGAAAGAAGGCGATCAGGTACTTGTAAAAGTGCTTGCCGTCGAAGGCAATCGTATACGGCTCTCGCGCAAAGCTATTTTAAAAGAGCAGCGCGCGAAGATGGGCGGAGCCGCTCCGGCAGTTCCCACCGACGGTGAAGTCGAGTCGGAAGCGCAAACAGTCCCTTCGGGAGTTTCTGAAAGTGCTCCTGTTGGCGCTCCAGCGCTGACACTCGAAGGCGGAGCTGAATTCGACGAAGGCGACGAACCAAACTTTAACCGGGTTGATACGGCGCCTGCGCCTTCAGCCGATCGTGGCGGGGATCGTCCCAGCGGCGACCGAGGGCCACGTGGCGGAGGACGTCCAGGCGGTGGTGGTGGCAGACCGGGCGGTGGCGGCGGACGCGGCCGACGTCGCGACGGTCGCCGCGGAGGACATGGTGGCGGGGGTGGCAGACCCGGCGGTGGTGGTGGCGGTCGTCACTAGTTTTCTCCACGGAGACACCGAGATAACAAAAGGGCTGCGAATTGTCGCAGCCCTTTTGTATGTTGTGGCAGAATTGAGCGCGCTATCAGTCCTACCCCCGCCGACAGGCACAACCAGCATCACTACGGTGTGGAAGAGGGGGGCGGCTGGAAATAGATGTGCATGTTGGCGATGGCGCCGCAAATATGAAGAGCGCTCCAGCCACCGTCAGTACCCACCCGACCGTGCTGCGACTGCGAAAGAAAACCACTATCCATGTCGGTACTGACGCCATCTCTCCCCTTCTCATACCGACGTGCCCAGGGCAGCGACACATGAGACAACCTGCCGACGAAAGAAAAGACAGCAATTCGAAATCGCTCTGCCAAGGAAGGCAGGGTGCCTGCCTATGTTGGAGTCCGCCATGATAGTGTGCGGCCAGTGCTTCTCCTGCCGCCAAAAAGCCAGAGCGGGAGGCTCTACAGCAGATTGCAAGCTAGAGAAAATACGGGGTGAACCCAAAGACGGACAGAATCATTCAAAGAGGAGAGATGCCCAGAATACGTGAATCTTGGGCCGGTCCCGGAATTAATAACAATACGAAAGTGTTCGAAATATTTTGATTGACAATCCAATTGGGATCGGTGTATCAGAACTAATGAACATCTCACGCTCTTTTCACGGATCGCAAGTGACGGACACATTTGGGCGGCCGATGAAAAATCGCGATGCGCATTGAGCTCCGCGTCTCTGTTTGCGCCTGTACTCCAAGAATAGTCATCTGAGGCGCATGGAGCGCCCGGTTCGGGTTTATTGAGTAAACCTAGATTTTGGGAGATGGGGAAATGCATATGCTACTTCGAAGGCTTCGGAAGTCTTGGGTTCCGGTGTTGGCGCTTGTTCTGCTGAGTTTGGGCGGGACTCACCGGGTTGCCGCGCAATCCACATATACCTCCCAACTGACGGGTGTCGTTAGCGATAGCTCAGGGGCGGTGGTCCCTGGTGCCAAGGTGACTCTCACCGATGAGGGCACCAATATTGCCGCCAACAGCGTTAGCAATGGCAGCGGAATTTATCTGTTCACTAATGTTCGTCCAGGAACGTACACCATCCGAGTGGAAACTTCCGGCCTGACTCCGCAAGAGCGGAAAGGGCTGACTCTCGCAGTCAGTCAAAGCGCGACGCTTAACTTTACTCTCAAGCCGCGAGCGGCGTCAGAAGTGGTCAATGTTACCGAGCAGGCACCTCTCTTGGACACAGGTGACGCCTCGCTGGGTACCGACGTTACGAATGAATATGTGCGCGACATTCCCTTGTCGAATCGCAGCATGTTTGGACTTGTGTTTCTGGCGGGGGGTGTATCCGAGACGGCAGGCCAGGGAACAGACGATTCTTATCCATCGGGCACAAATTTTGTTTCCAATGGCCAGCGCAACGCTACGGCCGAGATCCGATTGGACGGAGCTCTCACCAGCGCACCGGAACAAGGTGAGGGTGCAACCACAAACGTCTATTACCAACCATCGGTCGAAACTGTTCAGGAATTCAAAGTGGAGAACAACAGTTTTTCCGCCGAGTACGGCAACAACGGCGGCACGGTCGTGAACATCGTTATGAAGCAGGGAACAAATAAGTTTCATGGAAGCGGATGGTGGTTCGGGCAGCGCTCGGCATTGGACGCCAATGAATTTTTCAACGCCGCGAACGGAGGTGCTAAGCCCGACCATGCGCGTGATCAATATGGGTTTTCGCTCGGCGGGCCGCTCAAGCAAAATAAGACGTTCTTCTTCGTAGATTTCGAGGCAATCCGGCAGAATGATCCTTTTGATATCGATGCATTCGTGCCGACGGACCTGGAGCGCACGGGTGACTTCCGCAACTCAATATACCCTATTTTTAACCCGTTTAACGTAACCGCCGGCGTTCGCAGCGACTTTAGCGTTCCCAACGTGATTGATTCCAACTTGATTGATCCCATCGGGCAGAAAATCATCAATATGTATCCGGAGCCCACGGACCCGAATGCCGCCCCCGGAACTTTTAACTTTCACAAAGCAGTCCTGAATAAGACCACCGGCCGCCAGTTTGACATTAAGATCGACCACAATTTCTCGGACCGGAACCACATGTCGGCACGTTACAGCAATCTTCATAACGACAACACGGTCCCCACGATCTTCGGGAATGGAGACTGGGGGTGTTGCGGCGATGGTTTCAGCGGTGTCACGAATGTCCACAACGCCTCGCTGGAAGAGGACTTCACCATCACGTCGCACACGGTGTGGACAAACCGCTTCGCGCTGGATCGTGCGAGCGCACCGGTAACGGAAAACTATCCCAAGTTCAGCACGGTATTCGACCAGCCTGGGGATGCCGTTCTGGGGCAGGCAAATCATCTGGACCGTTTCCCCACGATTCAGATGGATAACAACGCGACAACCTCCTTATTCAATCAGTGTTGCACCGACACTGGGTTTGCGCACACGCTGTACTCCTACAGCTCGGCGCTGTCCTGGGCAAAAGGCCGGCAGATTTGGAAATTCGGAGGCGAGCAGCGGCTGTTCTTTAACAATTTCTTTCAGCCTGGCAACCCCACAGGGTTATTTAACTTTACTCAAAACGAAACCGAACAAGTGATTGGCACCGGCGATACTACACAGGGAGACGGATTCGCGAGTTTGCTGCTGGGATACGGCAATTTGGATTCGTTCTTGGCCGCTTCCGGCCCCGTGGCCAACAAGTCAAAGGAGACAGCTTTCTATTTTCAGGACGACTGGAAGGTGACCTCGAAGTTCACCTTGAATTTAGGTCTGCGCTACGAATGGAGTACGCCATATTCGGAGAGGAACAATCTGGTTCAGTTCAGCGATTTTGGAGGTGACGCGGGTGTTGCTGTGCCGATCAATCCGGTTGACCCCAATACTCTCAATATCACTCCTGTGACATTGGTCAACCGGACCGGCAATCTGCTTGGCACCACGGAATTCCCCACTTCCGGACATCGCAACGTGCCTGTGGACAGGAACAATTGGGCTCCCCGGCTTGGCTTTGCCTATGCGCTGGGTTCCAACACGGTCGTTCGTGGCGGCGCCGGAATCTACTATGGATTGAACGTCGCAACTAATTTTCAGACCCCAGGCCCGGCTTTTGGCGGTTCCAATCCCATTCGATTTACTAAGGACAACTTCCAGACCCGGCTTGCCACACTCGCGGATCCGTTTCCCGCCCCCCAGGGATTTGCCTTCCCGCAAGGCGATACCTATGGAAAGCTCGCCATGTGGGGCTTATCTGATAACAATTCCTTGGGTACAACCGCCGCCCGCAACGCTGAGATCTATCAGTGGAACCTTGGCGTCCAGCACCTATTCCCAGGTGGTATCACCATTGGGATGGACTACTCCGCAAGTCAGAGCAGGCACTTGCCATTCAGTTCTAGTTCGGGTGCTGCCAATAAGAACTTTCTGCCATCTTCCATTCGCAAGCAAATCGTGGCAGACTCCAACACCTGTTTTGCGACAGATCCCGATCCAGCTAACGACTGCAACACGCCAAGCAACACGCTTGCCGCATTAGTTAATAACCCGTTCCAGTCACTCTTTCAGGGGCCGGGCGCCATCTTCAATGAACCTAGTTCGATCTACAACGACGCTCAGATTCCACTCATCAATCTGTTGCGTCCTTTCCCACAATTCGATGGAACATTCTCCGGACTTGCCGCGCTGACCGCGAGCGCCTCCTACAACTCACTTCAAGTGCGTTTCCAAAAGCGTGCCAGCCATTACGTAAGCTTTGAGGGCAACTACACCTGGGCCAAAGCCATCGATGATTCATCGGCGGGCGCGAACTCGTTTATCACGGATCTGTTGGCCAACGGTAACCCACAAGAACTGGACAACCTGAAGGCGGAGCGTTCCGTCAGCGCCAACGATGCCACCCAGCGCATGGTTCTGGCCACCATCGTGGACGTTCCAGTTGGCCGCGGACTGTGGATCGGCCACGATATGAATCGGGCTCTGGACACGATTGTTGGCGGGTGGTCGATTTCTACGATCTTGACCTTCCAAACAGGCACCCCCATCACCCTCGGCATGGACTCACCTCAACTGGCCGACGGCAACCAACGCCCTGATGTCGTGTGTCCACAGGTCTCTTCAGGAGTCAGCTACCACCAAGCGGCCTTGAACGGACTGACCGGAAACGGGAACGCGTCTGTATTCAACGCAGCATGTTTTGCGGACCCGGGAGATCAGGTTGCGGGGAATGCGCCGCGTTACTTTTCCAATCTCCGGACCGACGGCATTCACAACGCGGACCTTTCTCTGAGCAAGGAGATTTCGATTCGCGAGAATAAGAAGCTCCAGATTCGGGCAGAGTTCTTCAACTTCACCAACACTCCGCGATTCGGTCTGCCCAACACGTTCCTGGGAAACTCACAATTCGGGCAAGTGACCAGCACAGTGAACAGCCCGCGGCACATGCAGTTCGGAGCGCGGTTCGAGTTCTAGTAGAAACAGTAAAGAGCGATCGGCAACGTGCACGGCCTACCAAAAGGGCGGCTGGCAGTGGCGGTCGCCCATGTTTTCCACGCAAGTTCAATCCGGCGCCAGGCGAAAGATGCGAGCCTGGCGCGGTATCCAAATTTCAACCGATATTCAGGCAAAAACAGGAGATGGTGGGTTATGAGACTCTCATCTATGTTCAGCGTCCTCGTGCTTGTTAGTGGACTGTTAACCAATTCGACCGGGCAGGCCCCCCAACAAGATTGGACTCACAAAGCACGTATTGCTGCTTTCAGTTTGAACCGCGGCGATGCCGATCAGATTGTGCGCAAGGCGACCGAAGATCATGTCTACGGCATTGAAGTAGACAACGACATTCCCGGACGCTACGAGAGTTTTCTTGACCCGACAGAAAAGCTGAAGGTCCTGCGCGCCGTATCCCAACAGGTTCACAAGGCCAACAATAAGGTGTATGTGTACATCGCCGGTACGGAATGCATTACTGCCAACGCTGACAAGTCCGCTCACACAGTGATGAAAGACCATCCCGACTGGCTGCAGCGGAAGATCACCGGGGAGCCGGCGATGTTTACCGGGGGCGCGGCGTTCTGGATTAGACAGGGCGATGAGGATGTATGGATTAGCCCATACGCGAAAGAGTGGCGGAAGCAGTACATGCAGCGAGTGCGGGAAATCGCTGCCACTGGTGTTGACGGAATTTATGTGGATATCCCGTACTGGATGACGCACTTTGACGGCTGGGAGCAAAGCTGGGCAAGTTTCGACGACTACACGGTTGCTGCTTTCAAGGACAAGACCGGGCTGGATGCAAAGAAAGATCTGAAGTTAGGGGATTTTCAGGACGCAAATTTCCGCAAGTGGATTGATTTTCGCATCGAGACTATGACCGACTTTGTGAAGGAGATTCGCGAAAATGCCCGTTCCGTGAATCCCGAGATCATGCTGATTCCTGAAATCTATCCGGGGATCGAAGAAGAAGCGACGCGAGTCGGGGCCGATGTCTACCAAATGTATGACGTGGTCGACGTCATTGCGCACGAGTATGAGTTCGGCAATGGCGAGCACATGGCAGCGGTACGCTCGCAGGTTGACTGGTTCCTGTATCAGGCAGGGATGCTGACGTTTCGAGCTTTCGCCCAAGGCAAGGCGACGTGGATTCTCAATTACTCGTGGGACGGGCAAAAAGGTGTCGCAGCGCAGGAGCCGATGAAGAACCTTGCCAACTCTATTGTGATGGACGGAGCAAACTTCTGGGACGCCCCCGGCCATTCGATGGCCGGTACAAACGACGCGGCCACACGCAAACAGATTTTCGCATGGATCGAAAAAAACGAACGGGAACTATATTCGCCGCGGACTCCATTTGATTCGGTGGGTGTGTATTTTTCTCCGAAGAGCCGTGACTATACTCCGAAACAATTTCTTCCTTCGTATCGTGGTTTAGCAGTCCTGCTCATTCAGCAACACCGGTCGTTGCAGGTTGTCACACCAAGGACGCTCGCGGATTTTCATGGCAAAACGCTGGTCCTGCCGAGCGTGAGTCGGTTGAACGATGCCGAACGGCAGAGCCTTCAACTATTTGTTGAACATGGCGGACGGCTCGTGGTTTCGGGGGAGGACGTTTCCGGCATCCCGCCGTCAGCGCAAAAGATTGCCTTCCCGGACGATCCAGCCGGCCAATATTTCAACGCATTGGAGAGCAACTTCGCAGTTGGCTCGGCGAGTCCCCCCAAGGAGCTCTTGAACGCCTTGGGCAACAGCGATGAGATCCAGGTTGATGCTCCGCCTACAGTCGCAGCCAATTTCGCCATGGTAAACGGCACTCCTCATGTGTACCTTGCCAATTTCAGCGGTTTGGTACCCGATAAGGTGGTCATTCCGGTGCCTGTGAACATCCAGGTGAAAGTTCCAACGGCGATGGGAGATTCGCTCTCGTATCTTCCATTCCTTGGCGAATCGCACACTGTGCGCGGAGTGAAACGCGGGGAGATGATTGAATTTAATTTGCCGCTGGAGCGTGGGGCAGTGGTCTCGTTTGGGGAGAAAAAATAGGGAGGGCAATTAGTCTCGAGTAAAATGTGCCTGGTGCTTCCGGCGAATTGTCCTCAACTTGACAATTTCAACTCGCGGATTGCGTCTCCTGCGCCGCTGAGGTTGGCAAGCCGCATCTCGGAATATTTGCGGGATAGAATTACTCCCGGCGCACCGGCCTTGAACGCCGCGTGCACTGCCTCTTTCACGCTTTGCGGCGTGCACTTGCTATTATTGGCTTCGGTTGGTATGTCCACATCAAGGCCGGACCAGATTTGAGTATTGGTGCCAGCAACTCCTTCCAGAGCGCGCTTGGTTTCGCGGTAGACGTAGTCGGCCGAAAGGCCCGTGTGCGGAATCTGGTCATAGCTGGGTTCCTTGTATCCCATCACTTCGTACGTGAACTCCGTCAGTTGCTGTTTCGTGAGGTCACCGTACAGCGTCGAGCCGATGTTGTCGACGTAAAGGGCTATGCGCTCGCCGCCGCAGTTGTTGTACATCACGACCTTTATGAAGTCGGAATACTTTGAAAGTTCGGCCCAATCCTGTTCAGCGCGATAGATCGGGTTAAAAGAATTGTTGTGCCAGATGTGCCAGCCCACTGGGATTGTCGGCTTGGCCGTCTTCACCGTTTTGTAGAGTGCAGCGTAGGTTTCGCGCAGGCTGTCGGTGAATTGCATTTCCCATGCGGCCAGTTCGGGATAGCGCAATAGAATCCGCCAGAACTCAACAAAGTAGCCGTCTGACGGACGCTTGCCGCTGCGGGATGCACGAACGAATTTTTCCAGCTCCAGAAATCCTTGCCTGGCGCGGTCGGGATTGATCCCAAGCTCTTTCGCTTTTTTGTAGCAAAATTCGCAAAAACAGGTCACATTGCCGGGATCGATCGGCGGCGTGTCATGTGTAGCCCCTAAACTGTCGCAAAGCGCGCCCTGCCGCTCCGATCCCCACATGATTCCATCGACATCATAAGAACGGGCAAAATCTTCGACCAGGCCGGCAAAGAAGTTCAGGTAATTCGGATTGTTCACGCAGAGCGTCTCCATGTTCCGGCCATACAAATCTCGTTCCTGCACTTTCTCGATATTCGGCAGGTCGGAGCGAAATACATCCTCCATCCAACAGATGACCTTCATGCCACGTTTTCTCGCAGCAGGGATCACTTCGGCCAGGATGTCCAAATCGCCGTGGTCGGGCGCGTGAGCCGGTCTGATGACTGTGTTTTTGTAATACTGAGGGTGCGGCGTGGCGAAGTTCCCGCCATGATAGTTGAGATCGTACGCCTGCTTACCGTGGTCAGGCAGCGGATACCCCGGAATCTGCCGTCCGGCGATGCCGCGACCATAAGTGAATACGGCGAGAAACAGAGTATTCACACAGGCGCGTTCCTGGAGGATGTCCAGCACCTGTTCGGTGCCTTCATCTACAAACGAAATCGCTCCCACCTGAATGCCTATCATTTTGGAGGAAGAGACAGCGGCAGCATGTCCCAAGGTCGGCATTGCTAAAGCGGCGCCGGCTCCAGCGGTGACTTTCATGAATTCACGGCGACCGACGCCCGAGTTCTGCATGAGCTTCTCCTATTGTGTTTGGTAGCAACCAATGTCGAGTTTCCCAGACTTGACTCGCGGTGCGCCATCAAGGTCTCGTTCTCCCACCGGCAGGTCATCCGTCGTGCCGGCAGCGAGCGCGGGAGAGTCTGATTGCAGATGAAAGTTGTGCGCGCCTGCGTCGACAAAATGGGGATCGAGAAAACGCGAGTGACCGTCATTACCCGTGGCCTCAACATATTTGTCGAACCCGGCCGCGGTGGCGGATGCTCCTGCCCATATGCTCGCCTTCGTTCCGGAGGCGCAGTAATAGAGATTGTGATCGATAGTGACGGGCCGTTGGTTTTTATCAACCCGCGATTTGTTCAGCGAGATAAGGCAGCGTGATCCTGCATAGACGATGTTGTTGGCGAAAATATTGTCGGCCATGTTCCATTGCATCTGGAATTCGCCGGACCCGGTTCCCGACGTATCGTTGTCGTAAAGGGTGTTGTTGACCACTGTGCAATGATCGGTGCGTCCGCGCTCCGGCGCATAACCCCCGAGCGAAACACCTGCGGTGTGGGAGTGATAGATAAGGTTGTTGCGGGCAACGACGTAACTGGTGGCGCGGTCCTTGTGTTCACTGGCCAGCTCGATTCCGAAATCGACGTCATGCATGACGTTCTGTTCGATCAGGATTCTGGTGCCGCCGTCTACGTAAATTCCATCGGAGTTCTCTTCGTTGCGATAAGCCGGATTGCCGCGCGAAGTAATGTTGTAAACCAGATTGTTGCTTACCACTCCATCACGCGCCTGGTCGACAGCGGGATCCGGAGCGGTGCGCTCAAAACCGATGACATCAATGCCGATGTTGTTGTTGTCGTGAACTACGTTGTGCGTGATGCGGAAGTTAGTGACGTTTCCATTCACCACAAGCGACTCGCTTGATCCGGTTTTGAGGTGGTGCACCTCGTTGCCGTCAATGATCAAGTCTGTGATGGGAGTCTTGGCGTCGGTTCCATACACCGCAATGCCAAATCCGTTGCCCCCTCGTCCCGGAGCATCACGGCCCTCGAAGGTCTGCTCAATATGATGGACATTATTGTTCAATAGCTCAATATGAGATCCGGATCCCGTAACGCTTATCCCCAATGGAGAGAGCTGATGTTCAGCCGTGTGGAAATTGCGAATTTCTAAGCCTTCGATTCGCACGTAACTTTGATTGTGAATGGTAAGCACACCTTGCCTTCCAGAGGGCGCAAAATGCCCTGCGTCAAGGATTGCTGTTCCGCCGGGAGAGCTTCTGAAAGTGATGAATCCGGCACTCGCGTTGCCAGCCACGTTGATGCTGACCAGTTCTTCGTAAACTCCACGTTCGACGTTTACCGTGCTGCCCGCTCGCGCGGTGTTCGCGGCATGTTGAATGGTGCGCCAAGACGCAGCTCGAGTGCCGGGGTTCGAATCATTCCCAGTCGTCGACACGTAGTAAGAGGTATTGATCTGGCCAGAAGCGGAAACGCACCCGAACAACGTAAACAGAATTAAGAATTTCAAGCTCACCTTCCTATGAAAAGTACTTGAGGCTGTCGATAGCCGTAAAGCCTAGGCCGAAACCCGCGTTTCTCGGGAACTTAAGATCTTCTGCGCATTTGTGCGATAGACCTTACGCAGAGTTTCTTCCGGAAGCCCGAAACCATTTAGGCTCCAGTGGTAACCGAACATGTCGCGTTCGTAGAAGTGCTCGTCCGATGTCTCGAGGACTCTGAAGGTGACCCGGTACATGGGTTTGTCAAATCCCATGTCAGTGCCGTAGAGCAGACGATCGGCATGCTCTGCGTAGAACTTCCCCACAAAGCGAGGAATGGGTGCTGTTTCGGCATATCGCGCAGCAATATCGGCATACAAATTGGGGTGCCTTGCGAGCAGTTTGCCTAGGCGCTCCAAGTCATAATCGAGATTGGCAAAATGGCAGGCAATGAAGGTCGTATTGGAGTGTTTTTGGACCGTACGCTCGAGGATGTCGATCATTCCAGAAAGCCTTACGATGTTCGGCTGGTTGTCCAGCCGCCAGTGGAAGGCATTCATCAGTCCATCATTCGTATTATCCATCGGTTCGTACATCCAAATGGGATCTGCAACGTGAATATTCACCGGCATGCCCAACTGACCACATCGCTCGAATAGCGGGTTCATGCGCGCATCGTCGGGGTGCATGCCAAACGCATTTACCCGGTCCGAAGTAAGCCCTTTCCCCTTGTCATGAAGTTCGCCAACCCCGCGAGCCCCCGCCTGGTGGCACCTCTCTAGTTCCCGTACGGCTTGAGGCCCGAATCCTGGTTGGTCATAGCCTGTGTAATCAAAGCCGCACCAGAGCTCGAAACGTTCTGAATGGACGGAGTATTTCCGATAGACATTGTCAAACTCTTGCCCCGTCGCTCCGCTAAGAATGATGGTCTTCTCAATTCCGACCTCGTCCATATTCTTGACCCACTCGGCAATTTCTTCCGGCGTCTTGGCATAGGCGTGGGAATGCATATCAATGATTGGGAATTTCGCTCTGGGCACTTCGGAAATAGGAATCTTGTAAAGGGATTTAGGCCGGTAATCCTTCAGCAGTATCGTTTCTGGCGAAGCTTGCTCGGGTGCTTTTTTGGCATCCGAAGAACCGGGGTTGGGATGTTGATCTGCCCTTTGGGGCATACCCCACGCTGGTGTAACCCCGACCGCCAAGCCAGCCGCACCAGCCGTCTTCAAGAACGAACGGCGTTTCATGGGCCCTCCTTAATTTGGTTCATTTCCGTGGTGCTCGC
>Ga0070712_100001272_pt1 | contig 15219 bp, 15 predicted proteins | sample LARL81metaG_FD_71396 | JGI IMG/M metagenome (GOLD analysis project Ga0070712, IMG submission 71396) | Corn, switchgrass and miscanthus rhizosphere microbial communities from Kellogg Biological Station, Michigan, USA - LAR L8-1 metaG | ecosystem: Host-associated > Plants > Roots > Rhizosphere ...
TCACTGATGGGTGGCGGCATAGCGGCCTGCACATTGCTAATTTTGAATTATCTGGTTGCCGAGGCATCAGGCGTCAATCGCCGTTTCCGCAAGTTGATTCAGGGTCAACCGTCGTTGCTCGTGCATGACGGCAAAGTGATCGAATCGCACCTGGCGAAAGAGCACGTCAGCATGGACGAATTGCACCGCGCGTTACGCGAACACGGCATCAATAGCGTGGAACAAGTTGCCTTGTCAGTGCTGGAAGTCGACGGATCGATCTCGTGCCTGAAGTATGACGAGATCAAGCCGGACGCGAACACCCATTTGGTCCGGAGAAAGGGCATTCAGAAGAAGCAGTAATCCGGCATCCAGCCGCTTACAGGCGTACCCGCGCGAGCGGATCTACAACGGCCGACTTGATCTGAGGGGCCAGAGACTCAAGGACCTCAAGGAACACGAGTACGTCGGGCACCTTGTTCGACCTGACGCTGACCGCGCTGAGCCATTTTCCTTGCCGCTTGATTTGCAGACTAGCTCCTGCGAGTTCGGCCTTGGTTATTTCTCCAACGGGGATCGACGTCCCCTTCCATATAACGGCCGTCGCCGAGAGCCCTACGCCGCCGAAGTGCACTGTCTCGCCTCGCTGCAGTCTATTCTTGACGTTCTGCACCATTGGAGGCATGAGCCGGCCAAGAATGATACCGATGGCTTCCTCGGCATTCCGGTAGTTCGATGTCACTTTCAGTTTCTTCTGCTCACGGCTGATGAGTTCCAAAGTCAGTTGCGCTCGCGACGACTTCTTGCTCGACATCGCAATCAGGGCACCTACTAATCCGAAATGCATGTAGACATTGACGGGGACTACCTGATATCGGGTCTCTGCAACTTGACTCCAAGCCATTTCCTGCTGGCCGAACAGGGACTCCCGCCTCACGCCCGAGTCGCTGATGATCAAGGCGCTTTTGCCTATGACAACCCACAAGCCCACACCCGCTAATACAACTGCCACAGAGACCCACACCAGCGTTGGATGTGATGCTGTTCGGGGATCATCTTGCGTTGCCCACATGCCCACCAGAAATCCGAGAACTCCCAACGCGACAAGGAGCTTGAGCGTGTACGCGGCGCCGAACCGGCGCTCTCCATATGCCGTTGCTGCTGTAGCCATAAACACTCCCCAGTACGGCTGCGGACCCGAGCCGAAGCCGTGATTTTGCTGCCGTAATGGTAGGAGCAAGCAAAGGGGTGTGCTAATTACCTCTGTAATGGCACGCTTTCTACCGGGCCAGTGCTCCACGGTAATTGCGAAAGACAGAATCGACCAAGCCGTCGAGATTCTGTAGTAGTGCCTTGAACTTAATTTACCGCCAGGAATTTCAAGCACACCGGCTGACCTACTTCGAATGTCTTGCCCGTCGGTGCCAGCTTACCGGTCTTCGGATCGATTCGGAACACAACGACATTGTTAGAACTCATATTCTCCGCGAACAGCAATGTGCCGGTTGGATCGAACGCAAAGTGACGTGGGGCCTTGCCTTGGGTTGGGGTAACTTCCACCTGGGTCAGCGTCCCCTTGGCAGCATCGATCGCGAATACGGCGAGGCTGTTGCCGTCGCCGCGATTCGAGGCATACAGGAACCTACCGGAAGGATGAATTTCAACCTCTGCATCTTCTATGTCACCCTTAAAGCCCTCGGACTGCGTTGAAACACTCTGAAGTGTGCTGGGTTTGCCTGTGTGGGAATCAATTGAGAAGACCGTGACCGTGCCTTTCATCTCGCTCACGACATACGCGAATTTTCCCGACGACGCGAGTGCAAAGTGCCGCGGCCCTGAGCCGGGATCAAGCTTCACGTATGGCGGATCGTTGGGAGTGAGTTTTCCGGTCGACTCATCGAACTTGTAGACGAGCAGTTCATCGAGTCCGAGGTCGTCGACGTAGGCGAAGCGATTGTCAGCGGAGAGGTCGATCGAATGGGCGTGCGGTGCTTCTTGACGCTTGGGATCAGCGCCATGGCCGGTGTGCTGGACAAACGACGCGGCCTCGCCCAGGCTTCCGTCTTTCTGTACGGGAAATACAGCGACGCTGCCGCTGGAGTAGTTCGCGACCAGCACCCATTTCCCGGTTTTATCGATAGTAATGTAGCAGGGGTCGGCGCCCCGCGATTGCACTTCATTGAGGAAGGTCAGCTTGCCCGTCGCCTTGTCGATGGAAAAGGCGCTCACACCACCGCTGTTGGATCCTTTGAAATTCCCAAGCTCATTCACCGCGTATAGGAAATTCCCGTTCGGGTGAAGCACCAGAAAGGATGGGTTAGTCGTTTCGGCCGCGAGACCGAGAGAAGTGATCTCTTGAGTCGCCGCGTCGTATCGGTAGGCATAGATGCCATTACTGGAACTGCCATTCTGTGTGTACGTCCCGACGTAGAAAAGATACTTGCCACTTTTTGGCACGGGTGCGGCAAGCGCAGTCAGGCTGAGGGAAACAACGAGCAGAAGATACAAAGCAGCAAAAGAGCGGAATAGGTTCATGCCGATATGGAACCCTATTCGGGCCGATTTATGCAAGGGGGGGGTTACTTCGTCAAGGTGATTGGAACGGTCTCGTTGTAAGGCCAGACGATCACGCTTACGGACTGCCGCTGATTGAAGTCGTTCAGCGTTTTGGGATATCCAACAATGATCGTCCGCTGAATCGTATCGCCGACCTCAAGGCGTGTTTCGGGCGCTAGTGCGGGCTGCGATCCATTCTTGAGTTCAGGAAAAGCCTGGAAGTAGCGGTTGAAATCGACCGCAGACACGGCATCGACTTTGGTTTCCCCACTCGGAGCCTTCAGGCCGCTTTGTAATTCCCGGACGTAAAGAGCCTTATCACTGCCATTGTGCAGTGTGAAAGTCAAAGCCACCATCGTCGTGTTCTGGCCTGGTACTTCGATGGCCACCACGTTATCGAGTGATCCCGAACCTTGTGGCTTGGCTCGCTTGATGAAAGAGGCAATCAGAACAACTACCACCACACCGGCAACAGCAATTAGGACGACTTTGGCGGGCGGCAGATTCTTCTTCGCGGTGCCGTATTCCTCACCGATATTGATGGTCGGTCCGGTGGAAGTCTTTTCGGGTTCGGGCTGCTCGGCTGCGGGAGGAAGAGGCGTAGAAGGGGGATTGGCAGACATCGGCTGTTCCTGCCAGTGATTCTACGCCTGTTTGACGGTCAACTGTCTATCGGTCGCCTGCTTCTGGGATGCTATGCAGCGCTTGTGTCAAGGTCCTGTGTCGGGATGTCGGGTACCACGTGCAGAGCGGTATCCCCGCTCTGCCAAACCTGCTCGCGTATGCTCCGCGGCATGATGATGCAGCCGTGCGAAGCTGTACCGGGGTTCTCGATCGAGTCGCCGTGCATCAGAAAGCCTGAGCGGCCGAAGAGGTTCGTCCCGTTTGCTGGCTCAAGTCTAAGGACGAACGGCCCGTGAGTTGGGGTGTTGATAGGAGGTCCCGCGATTGTCCAATCGCCCTGCGGAATCGGGCCGAGGTCGGCTACTGCCTGCATGGAAGGATTATTTTTTCCGTTGTCGAATCCCGAATATCCTGTGCCGACGCGCTGCCCGTTGCGTAGAAGGTCACCTGTTTTTTGTGCGTAGGTCCACATACTCCACCTCAGAAGAATCGATATGGCGTGTTCAGATTGTTGGCAGCGCCGTCTGGTGCCAATAACTGAACTCGGCCCCGCACTTGTTGGCAAACGACTATATCCGCTGGGAGGCAGGCCTGCAATAGCGATTTGCCGTGTGCAGAACTTAGGACCAGGTGTGTTTCATTGCCTTGGCGAACTTCTCGGCGGGAAGGGTATTCAGCACATCTTCTTTTGTCAGCCACGAACGCCGCGCCTGAAGGACTCCGAAGCGGATCTTGTCCATGTGAGAAGTATGGTGGGCATCAGTGTTGATGACGATTTTTACTCCATGTTGCTTGGCCTGCCTGAGATGGACATCGTTCAAGTCAAGGCGATCGGGGTAGGCATTCAGCTCCATCGCGACTTTATGCTTCGCCGCAGCCACGAGCACGGCATGCATGTCGAAGCCGTACGAATCGCGGCGTAGAAGGATTCTGCCTGTTGGATGTCCGATAAGGGACGTGTTCGGATTTGCAATTGCCTTCAGCAAACGGTCGGTCATTTTCGCAGGTTCTTGATTGAAGACCGAGTGCACGCTGGCGATGACGATGTCCATCTGCGCCAGCACGTCGTTCGAAAGATCGAGATCGCCGTCGGCGAGGATATCTACCTCGATGCCGGCGAAGATCGTGATTCCGTCGATTCGCTTACCCACTTGGCGAATGCGCTGGATGTGCTCGATGGCGCGCTTGTCGTCCAGACCATTGGCGAAGGCCAGGTTCTTCGAATGATCGGTGATGGCCATGTATTTGTAGCGTCGCGCTTTGGCGGCTTCGGCCATCTCCTCGATCGTATTGCGCCCGTCGGTCTCGACAGTGTGCATGTGGACATCACCCTGCAGATCTTCTTGCGTGATCAGTTGGGGGAGGGAATGGTTCTGGGCGAGGTCGATTTCGCCGAGATTTTCGCGCATTTCCGCGGGAATGTAGTCAAGCTTCAACTTGCCGTAGATTTCTTCTTCGGTCCGTCCAGCGACGGGCTTCTCGCCCTCCAGGGTGGCAAGACTGTACTCGTTCAACGTGTAGCCCATCTTGAGCGCTCGCTGGCGCAGAGCGACGTTATGCGCTTTGGATCCGGTGAAATACTGCATGGCTGCACCGAACGATTCGGGCGGAAGCAAGCGCACATCAACTTGTATGCCGTTGCGTAAATGGAAGCTGATCTTATTGTCTCCGCTAGCGATGACGTCCATGATAGGCGGATACTTTGCGATATAAGAGATGGCTTCCTGCCGCGCGGCTTCACTGCAGCAAGCTTTGCCAGTGACCAGGATATCGAGATCACCCACAGTATCGCGTCCACGGCGCAAGGAGCCTGCGGGAGTGATTGTGTCGATGCCATCGAATTTCTCGATATAAGCGGTGAGCTTCTCGCATTCGAGTTCAGCTGCGTCAATAAGGAAGCGCCCACCAATGCGGCGATAATCTTCAATCGCCTTGAGAAGCTTGGCCTCGTGTTTTTCGCCCATGCGCGGCAGTTCGCGGATTTTGCCTTCGCGGGCCAGCTTCTCGACGCCATCGACATCACTGACTTTGTAGGCGCTCCAGATCAGAGCGATTGTCTTCGGTCCGAGCCCCTGAATTTTCAGCAGCTGAAGCATCGACGGATGGTATTTCTCGAGCAGCTCGGCCTGCACCGCTAGCTTGCCGGTATCGAATAGTTCTTTCAAGTTGTTGAGCATGCCCTTGCCGATTCCGGCAATGGCCAGGACCTGCTTGGGATCGCCGATAATTTCTTTGATCTGCTGGGAGTGGTTCTCGATAGCCTGCGCGGCGTTGCGATAGGAGCGAATCCGGAAGGAATCTTGCCCGTCGATTTCTAGCAGGTCAGCCGTTTCGAACAGAATGTTCGCGATCGCCTTATTGTCCATGGAAGAAACAAGGGTAAATCAGATTGGCGACCGGGGCTAGACGAGGTCGAACGAAGTCCGAAGCAAAGAAGAATGATCAAATGTTCTTACAGCAAAATTGGGTACAGAAGATGGGTTCCCCAAACAGTCAAGGGCAGTCTCTCGGTTCCCCGCCGCAGACATACTACTCATTGCCCTTGGCACGTCCCAGTGCAGGCCACAAATGCGGTTGTTACGCCGCCTTCACGACGTTTGCCGCTTGAGGACCTTTCTGGCCCTCGGCGATCTCGAACTCTACCTGATCTCCTTCTTGCAGGCTCTTATAACCCTCAGAATTGATCGCACTGTAATGAACAAAGACATCCGGTCCATCCGAGCGCCCGATGAAGCCGTACCCCTTCGCGTTATTGAACCACTTTACGGTTCCTTTCAAGCGTTCCACGAGCCCCTCTTTCTGCACGTCGATTCGGGGAGAGAAGACGTGCCCGCAGTCAATGAGATGCATTTTGGGGCGCAAGGTTTTGTGCTGTCAAGACATTCGCGACCGAAACCATGGTGCAAGATTACGTACAACCGAATGTTCAGGGATCGCACCAAAAAAAGTTTTATCAGTACAAAGTTCGAGAAGTCGGGTTTCGCAATTACGTCGTAGAACGATATGTTTTATGGTCTAGCCATAATACTGATGAAATGGTCTTAGCATCGCGGATCGAGCCGCTAAGAACCATCTTTACGGCTGCGGTTAACGGCACCATCCGAATCTGGATCACTTCATCTGCTTCCGGTTCAGCCTGACCTCGGCGCAATCCGGTCGCTAGATACACTGCCATAGTCTCTGCCATGAAGCCGGGGCTGGCATAGAACCTTAAAATCCGACGCCAGTGTTCGGCACGATAGCCTGTTTCCTCGATCAGTTCGCGTTTTGCCGCTTTGAGTTCGTCTTCGCCGGGATCGATGCGGCCCGCCGGCAATTCCCATAGGTAATCTTGAGCTGCATGCCGGTATTGGCGCTCCAGCAAGATCCGGGGAACAGACTTGGAGCGGTCGACGGCGAGCACCACGACAGAACCTGAGTGATGAATCAGGTCACGCCGGACCTTCACTCCGCCGGGCTCCAGAACACGATCGGTTGTGACCCAGAAGACAGGTCCGCGATATGCAACTTTTGACGAGACGAGGCGCCCCTTAGCTTTGCTGGAGGGAGACTTGGATCCAGATTTGGCCATGCCAACAGTATAAAGCACGGCCTGAGCCAGCTCGTCGGGACAGTTTATTGCTGTGTTATTTCCTGACGCAGTTTTTTCGAGAGCTTCTCCACTTTCTTCAGAGTCTCAGAAAAATCGCGCGGCAGCACTCCCTTTTGGATTTGCTGCAAATCAGACTGCAAGGAAGCGCTGAGCGCGGCCAATTGCTCAGAGTCATTACGGATGGCCTGAACTCTCAAAGCCCGAAGATCCGGAGGGCTTACCGGTTCTGGACGAATCTCCGGGCCGAGGGACCAATTCCGGCCGGGAAGTTGTGGGGTCATGGTTGTGTGTTGGGCGAATGCCGGCAGGGTGAACAAGCTTACCAGTAGAACCAAACGGGCGGCTGACAAGGAAACCTCCATGTGGCTCAAAGCTTTTTGGCGAGCGAAGTCTACACCGGATTTTCCGAAACGCAACAGTAAAGATGTGTTTTGTTTAGAAAAAGGTTCCGTCTTGGCCCTTCTGCTATTCTCCCGGCATGGCGGGAAAGGCCCCAATCGCAATTATCGGACCCGGAAATCTGGGCTCCGCACTCGCGGTCGCTCTGAAGCGAGCGGGATACATGATCGAGATCGTTATAAGCCGGCCGAAGCCAAGCTCTCTGAAACGTGCGAGGGCTTTGGCACGGGAAGTTGGGGCAGATTTGACGCGTGATCTGCGAGTCTCAAACGCCAGAGTAGTCTGGTTCTGTGTCCCGGATTCTCAAATTGCAAAAGTCTCATCGCAAATGGCAAGGAACCTGCCGAGCTCGAAGGGGCTTATCGCTTTGCATTCCAGCGGGGCGCTGACGAGCGATGAACTCAGAGATCTGCGGAGAAAAGGGGCTCAGGCAGCTTCAGTCCACCCGCTGATGACATTTGTTGTCGGTTCACGGCCGCCACTATCCGGTGTGCCGTTTGCGGTGGAAGGGGATGATGGTGCGGTCCGGATGGCTCGGCAAATCGTGAACGATCTTAGAGCGCATTCCTATCGTATTCGAAAGAGCGATAAGGCCGCTTATCATGCCTGGGGGACTTTTGCCTCCCCGCTACTCACTTCGCTCCTGGTGACCGCTGAACGAGTGGCGGCGCTTGCGAGGATTCCTAAAGACAAAGCGAAGGAACGGATAATTCCCATAGCGCTACAGACAATTGCCAATTACGCCCAATCCGAGAATAGTAAGGCCTTCAGTGGCCCAATCATTCGCGGCGATGTTGCCACCGTCAGGCAACATCTTGCGGTGCTTCGCAGGATGTCGCCGGCTCGTGATGTTTATCTGGCGCTAGCACGGTCCGCTCTCGAGGATCTTCCGGCGAAAAACAAATCCACGATGCGTCGGATGCTCCGGTCTGCCGGAGCTTGACCCCGACTTCTATCTCGAGCTCATTGTCAGCGTTTTATCCACTTCGGCGAAGGTCGAGTCGGACCACGCCGCTGCTGATAATTTTGACGGGCGCAGCAGAGTTAATAGTCCAAGGACCACGAAAGGGAACACCGCTGCTGTTCGTAGCGGAAGTGAGAATATTCCTTTCGAATAGAACTCGTTGGAACTCATCAAGGGGCGTAGCAAAACAAGCCCCTCGGATGCGAACCAAGGCCAGAGCAAGATGCAGAGACCGAAATAGAGCAACGCTTTCCGTATCGCATTTGATGACAGCTCGTGCCGGAACAACACAATCAGAAAGATTCCTGGAAGCAAAATTCCGTGATCATAAACAGCTTGCCTCGGGAGCAGCGCGATAACTGTAATGGCGAGTAAAGTGCCGAGGGTCCACCAGAATGCGAGGGAGTTGCTTGTGGCCGAGCGGTTTTGCCACGCCAGAGTCAGGGCGACCGCAATGCAAGCTGCCGTCACGACTATCGTCGGTGTAGCAGCGGATCCGAGACCCATCGTAGTCAAGAGTTCCTGGACGAGTGGAGGCCCCGTGTAACCCCGGTACATCACTACAACGTGTAGCCACGAAGAGATCCAGTGCGGCCAGATCACGAACGCTCCCCCGACGAGAAGGAGAACAGTCCCCACGAACCCAACACAAAAAGAGCGGCGTTTCCGCCAATCATACGCGGTCCACGCCAGAAGATAGAGTGCCGCGAGCACAATCACCTGGGGCTTGATTGTCGTCAGACCGAGGAGGACTCCACTCTGCAGTAGCCTGCCCTGTTGGATGGAGAGAATCGACGCGGCGAAGAGGAAACCTGCCAGTAAGCCCACTTGCCCAGCGTAGAAACCTTCCAATGCCGGATAACTGCAGAGCACGAGCAGCAGCGTTATTAGGAGGAAGGGCCATTGCAGATGCCATGAAAGAGCACGCATCCAAACGAGAACGGTCGCGACAGTGGCAGGAATAAGCAGACCGAGAACTGCCACTCGCACAACAGTAAAAGGGAACAGCGCGGCTGGCCAGAATAGTATTTCTGCGAAGGCTGGATAAGGAAAGATCCGGCGATCTTTTAGATCGGCTGGACGATTTGGGTCCAATGGACGTCCATACAGACCGATCTGAATGTCGCGCGTCATTTCGGGGCTATACGGATCGATACGCGCGAAAAACCATAAGCGTGAAGCGAGCCAAATCTGATAGAAGTCGTTCCCGAAGGAATAGCCGTTGCCGAGGCCGCGTGCTTCGAGCATTGCATTAGATCTGGGGATGAATAATCCTTGATGGTAGTAAGCCATCGACGCGGCGCCGAGTACGGCGAGATACAGAGCAAGAGAATGGCTAAGCAGACGCTTGCTGGTGGCGGGTCTGGACATCCTGAAAGATGCAGCGAATTAGAGCACGCTGCGCGTGTTCATGCAAGAAGCGCTACGGTTTTGAAGTGAAGAGATGCCCCAGCTTTTCTTTCTTGGTCCGGAGATATTCTTGCGCGTGAGGGCTGGGCGTGACTTCGCATGGAACGCGCTCGATAACACGCACACCATCGCGCTCCAGGGCCTCGACCTTGTCGGGGTTATTCGAGAGAAGGCGGACTTGTGTTACGCCCAAAGCCTTCAGAATTTCGGCCGGCAGAGTAAAGTCCCGATGGTCGGCCTTAAAACCGAGCCGCTCATTGGCTTCTACTGTGTCGAGTCCAGCGTCCTGCAGTTCGTACGCCTGCAGCTTTGCCATTAGGCCGATTCCGCGCCCCTCCTGCTGCTCATAGATAAGGACTCCGGCCCCCTCGTCCGTGATCATCGAAAGAGATAGTTCCAACTGCTGGCGGCAATCACAACGCAGGGAATGGAACACATCGCCTGTAAGACATTGAGAATGAACTCGAACCAGGGGCGGCGAGGAGGTCACATCACCCATGACCAGGGCAACAGCTTCTTCGATGCGCCGGTCTCCGTCCGCTCCGGCATGGCCGCGGAAACCGTAGATCCGAAAACTTCCCCAACGCGTTGGGAAATCGGCGGATGCAATTTGTTCAACCGCTTTCAGGCTCACATCAACATTATAGCCGTTGTGGAGCGGTGCAGATTGATCCTAGCCGCGGGCGCGAAACGGGAAAATCGCGTCTTGTTTGGAAGGGATGGGCGTGCCATTGCGTGTCGCGGGATGAAAATGCCAATTCTCCAGTGCGGCGAGGCATTTGTTATCGATGTCGTCGCCCAAGCTTTGCAAAACGGTCTTCTTGACGATTTCGCCGCGCTCGTCGATTGTGATCTCGATGATCTCGTTACCCGGAGTGGTCGGTAGTTGCCAGGGATAGACGGTGGGATCGGAAGTCTGGATGGGTAGCGCCGGACGGATCTCGTCTCCATACAACTGGCCGCGGTTGAGGGTGCCGTACGGTAATCCGGCCTGAGCACCGTGACCCAAGGCAGAGAGCGTTTGCGTCGGCGATGTGTCTTCCTTCTCGACCTTTGCTATTGGCATGGAAGGCTTGGGCAAATTCGGCAGCTGAAGTGGAGCCTTCCATGCCAGTTTTTGCGCGAAGCGTTCGTGTTTGTATTTTTGAGTGGCTAGATCAGAAGAACTGTGGCTGCTGTCGTCGGGGGTCTTACTGGACCAGTAGAGGCGCGTTACCGATTTCCCGTTCTGCCCGAGGGCGACTGAAACCGGGTTCAAGAGCATAGGCTCCGGCGAGTGAAGCATCCAGGCGAGCAACAAGCCGTGCGCGACCACCGAGAGCGTCTTAACGCCTCGCTGTCTGCGTTCCTCCGTAGCTTTTGGCAGTGCAAACATCGGAAACCGACCCCGGACGTACTCAATAGTAGTACTTAGACGCACCAGGTACACGTTCGTCAAGACCATTTGTGGCGGTTGGCATTCGGAGGTGTAACGCTAGGGTTTGGTGCAGATTGTCGATCACTGGTAAAATCACAACTTGCAGCCAACCCATCCTGCAGGGGCCTGTAGCTCAGCTGGGAGAGCGCATCGTTCGCAACGATGAGGTCGCCGGTTCGATCCCGGCCAGGTCCACCACTATCTCTCTCTTAGCTCTACTTCTTTTCCGGTTGCTTCGAATTCAGGTCAAGTCCAAATCCCGGTTTTTCATAGGTTCCGATAATGTGGACGGGTACCACCTCGCCCGTCTTTTTTTTCCTGAAGATCGGATCTATCATCTTCAGCACAAAGGCCTTCATTCCGGTTGATGTTTTCGAAATCCGGGTGTCGACGCGCATATTACCGTGCAAGTCTACTCTGTGATTTTCGACATTGTAGGTGCCGTGGAACTTGGCATGTGCGCCCGGAATTCGGAAGTCCAGATCCGAGAACCTGGCCACGGCATGAGTCATGTCAGTTCTGCCGCTTAAGTCTGCCACGACGTCATCGGGAGCGTCTTTATTTTTCCCTTGCGCACCCGCGCTCAATTTGTCCACGTCCTGCTGCGTGTCGGAGTGAGTGAACGTCGCCTGGTGAATGATGAATTCTCCGCCGATGCGAAGCTTGTCGAGGAACGGATCGTCGCCAGGGGCTAACTCGGCGCGCGCATCAAGAGAAATCGGACCAAGCATGGGCGATCGCGGATCGGTGATGAAGAGCTCAAGAAGGTCTTCAATACGCCCATTGCGCGATATCAGGCGAACCTTCGTTACTCTGCCCTCACGGTCATCAGCGTGCGCAATGCTACCTTCCGCGGCCACTGTAGTCCGCCCGAAATTCGCGTCGACATGATTCAGGAACGTGTCACCTTTTGTGCCATCCACATAAGCCTGGAATTGAGTTTTGAGGTCGACTTTGTGTCCGCTTGACCTCACCTCAAAATTGGGCGTGTCGGTAGTTCCGGAAACGTTAATGTGTTTCAGAACGCCTTCGAACCTGCCTTTCGAGCTCAACGTGCCATCAATGCCGTCATAGAAGCCGAGATCGGCTTTTTCGAAGATATAGTCGCCGGAGATCGGAGTGTCATTGGGATGCCCGTCGGCCCACGCTCCGAATTTGCCGTTCACCGAAATCTCGCCCGGCGGGTTCGGGTTGTGGAACCTCAGCCGGTACGCGATGGGACTTCCCCAACGCACGTCGCTGAGCAATGCTTCATGGACGTCGAAAGTGAACGGCTTCTCGTGGGGATCGCTCGATGCGAACTGGACGAGTGTGCCGTTTGCGACGACCTCCCCAATCTCGATGTTCGAGTGTTGAGAGTGGAATGTGGCCTTGCTCCCGAACGGGGGGATTATCACATGAGAGCCCTCGGCAATGATGCGCGGTACGTAGTGCCGGAGAACTCCGGTGTAGCTGCCCATGATCCGCAGCTTCTGGATCGCAATGAGTTCGCGCTGTTCTTTTCCGTGCCGGAATTCGACTCCATACAACACACAACCGGGCACGGGAAAATACGTTGGGTGATAACTCTGGATAGTGACGGAGCTATCGCTTGCTTCCGAAAGATCCTCAAGAACTCTTTTTTCAGTAAAAGGCCAGAACTTCGCGCAGAGCACGGCCCCGACCGAAATCAGCACAACGGCGCTTATGCCTGCGATTAATAGAATCCGGGACCACGGCCAAGAGGACGACCGTGCAGGATATGTGGTGTGGGAGTGAGCTACGTCCGTCGCCGACGACATGGAGCTTTGAGTCCGGTTGTCGGCGAAAATGTTGGAAGGTTTGCGCAGAATGTTTTTCAAAGGTGTTTCTACAACTTTTCCCCGATTGTGAAGGCCGTCAACGCTGCGATTGCTTCAGGTCGAGGCTCTCCACAAATGACCCGTGATCATGTCGAATGCTCAGCTGTCGTTTTCTTGAAGTAGAATTCGCGCTACACGTCAACATGAGGTCGACTTCTGCTCCAGTCCAGGAGGTCCAAATGCGAAGCCACCGCACTCTCACGATCCTGACCCTGATGAACCTTGCGCTCCTCGTTACTCTGACATTGAGTCGAGACGGCACAGTTCAAGCCAGTAATGACGATGGCATGCTCCACGGGCGCGGCTTGCTGATTACTGACGCCCAAGGGCGACTCAGAGCCTCTCTTGAAGTAGTGCCCGCAGGCCCCACGCGCAAGGCAGACGGCTCGCTCGTGAACAACGGAGAGGTGTTCCCGGATACTGTGCGCTTCCGCTTGATCCGTCCGGATGGTCGCCCCTCTGTCAAGATTGCGACTACAGAGCAAGGGTCTGGTCTTGACCTGAGCGGAGGTATCGATCCGACCTATATTGTGTTGAACGCCGACAGAGGGGATCCGTCCATCACTTTAACCAACAAAGACGGGAAGCGACAGACCGTCAAGCCGTGAGGTCGGTTCCGCAGTTGGATTCGGAGAACCAGGCAAAAATTTCAGCGCATCAGGCAAGTCAGCACCGAGATTCTGCTCTATTCAGATGTGACGTTCCTCGCTTGCAGCAGCTCGCAAACCGAGCGTATAGTCCGCTGAAGCAACAACCCTGGCGCGGACTGGGGTCCGCCCACCAGATGAGCATTCCGTTAACAAGTTTATGCGTATTGTAAAAGCACTCTGAAACTTCCTCCGAAAAGGGAACTCTCTATGGTCACGCTGAATGTGAATGGAGTCCGGCACGATGTCCAGGCGCCGGACGATACACCTTTGCTATATGTCTTGCGCAACGATCTTCAACTGATCGGTCCACAATTTGGATGCGGACTCGCACAGTGTGGGGCCTGTGCCGTCCTGGTTGACGGAAAAGAAGCGCGCTCCTGTGTGACACCGGTTGCGAGCGTTGTGAACCAGGAGATCACGACTTTGGAAGGTTTGTCCGCGCGCTGGGCCAAACAAAAGGGGCTTTCGACCGAGCAGGCGAAGAACACTCTTCACCCCGTCCAACAAGCCTGGATTGAAGAGCAGACTCCGCAATGCGGCTTTTGCCAGAACGGAATGATGATCAAAGCCACCGAACTGCTCGAAAGCAATCCGAATCCCAGCGTGGTGCAAATTAAAGATGCCTTCACCAACTCGGGACCGTCGCCCAATCTTTGCCGCTGCGGAACCTACCTCGCAATTATTGAAGCCGTTCAACATGCCGCCACGATCATGGCGAAAGGAAGGTAAGCGATGGCTACCATTAGCGAGGGAAAACTTCTTGGACCAACGCTTTCTCGTCGTCAATTCGTCAAGGCTGGTGGTGCGCTCGTCGTGGGTTTCAAGTTCATGGGGCCTGGCCTTCTCGGGGCCGACAGCGTGAAATCCGCTGTGATGAAGAACACGCTCGATCCGACTTTGGGCAGTTCATGGATTGAGATTCATCCAGACAACACGATCCTGATTCGGACAGGGAAGAGCGACTTCGGACAAGGCTCGACCTTTACCGCTTACCGCCAAATCGTCGCGGAAGAATTGAGTGTGCCCTTCGAAGCGATCACCACCGTCATTTCAGGCCACACCGATCAGACGCCCGACGGCAGCGGGGCATTTGACTTTCTTGGGCGTGGCACGCCGAACATTCGCAAGGCAGCCGCCTATACGCATCAGGCCCTTCTCGATCTTGCGTCGGAAAAACTCGGCGTTGGAAAAGACAAGCTTTCAGTCAAAGATGGGATTGTTTCCGGAGGCGGCAAGAGCATCTCGTACGGAGACCTCGTCAAGAATCAACAATTGAAGCTCACAATTCCGGTGAAGGGAGACCTCACCAGCATCATGGGGCTGACGATCGAAGGCGATCCGCCGATGAAGCCCGTCAGCGAGTACACGATCATTGGCAAGTCATTCAAGAATTCTGTCATCAGTTCAAAAGTTGCGGCGAAGGAAACTTGGGCCACCGACGTGCGCTTGCCTGGAATGTTGCACGCACGCGTCGTGCATCCTAAGACGCTGGGTTCAACTTTGCTCTCCGCAGGTCAGTTGGACAAATCCAAGTTCCCGAACTCGCAAGTGATCGTGAAGGGCAATCTTGTTGGCGTGGTTGCGCCCACGGAGTGGGAGGCGATCCAGGCGGCAGAGCAGGTCGCGAGCGCGACGAAGTGGACCGACTGGAAGGGCCTGCCCGGGAGCGAAAAACTCTACAAACACCTTCGTGAAGAAGCAGATTGGAAAAGTGCGACGGTTACAAAGGCCGACACCAATAAAGGCGACGTTGCGCCCATACTCGCCTCTGCTCATAAAAAGCATAC
>Ga0070712_100001273_pt1 | contig 15215 bp, 17 predicted proteins | sample LARL81metaG_FD_71396 | JGI IMG/M metagenome (GOLD analysis project Ga0070712, IMG submission 71396) | Corn, switchgrass and miscanthus rhizosphere microbial communities from Kellogg Biological Station, Michigan, USA - LAR L8-1 metaG | ecosystem: Host-associated > Plants > Roots > Rhizosphere ...
TTCCCGGCGACGTGCTTCATCTGCTGCCAGGCGATGGTCCGAGGATCGGCAATCTGCTGTTCGGCGATTCGAAGCTCGCCGGTGTCGCATTCACCGGTTCGACCGAGGCTGCGAATGCGATCAATCGCGCGCTGGCGGCGCGCTCGGGTCCGATCGCCGCACTGATCGCGGAGACCGGCGGGCAGAATGCGATGATCGTCGACTCAACCGCATTGCCGGAACAAGTGGCGCGCGACGTGCTGACCTCGGCGTTCGACAGCGCGGGCCAGCGCTGCTCCGCGCTCCGCGTGCTGTTTCTCCAGGATGATGTAGCGGACAAGATGCTCGCTATCATCCTTGGCGCCATGGACGAGTTGAAGCTTGGCGATCCGTTTGCGCTCGATACCGACATCGGCCCCGTGATCGACGAAGCGGCGCGTGATGTGCTCACGGCGCACGTCCAGAACCTGGCGCGTTCGGCGAAGCTGCTGCGCAAGCTTCCCATTCCGCCCGAGCTCGCAAGCGGCGTGTTCTTCGAGCCGCATGCCTTCGAGATCGCGAGCATGGCCCAGCTGCAGCGCGAAGTGTTCGGTCCCGTACTGCACGTCGTGCGCTATGCCGGCGACAGGCTAGACAAGGTCTGCGATGCCATCAACGCGACCGGTTACGGCCTGACGCTCGGCGTGCACAGCCGGATCGAGGAGACGGCGGCCTTCGTGCGCGCCCGTGTCCATGTCGGCAATGTCTACGTCAACCGCAATCAGGTGGGCGCAGTGGTCGGCGTGCAACCATTTGGCGGCGAGGGCTTATCGGGCACGGGGCCAAAGGCCGGCGGACCCCACTATTTGCACCGCTTTGCCTTGGAGCGGACATTCACGGTCAATACGGCGGCGGCCGGCGGCAATGCGGCATTGCTGAGTTCGGGTTAGGCTCGGGCCGCCGAACCGCGACCATTGGGAACGCATGACCGACGAGAAACTTCCAGCCAAGACATCCACCACGCGCGACATCGACGCCTTCCTCAAGCGCGCCGCGAAGCTGCCAACGCTTGTGCAGACCAAGGGACGCCTCATCTTTGCCATCGACGCGACGCTGAGCCGCCAGCCGACCTGGAACCGCGCTACGGAAATCCAAAGCGACATGTTCGCGGTCGCGCAGTCGATCGGCGGTCTTGCCGTGCAACTCGTCTATTTCCGCGGCATGGGCGAATTCCAGGCGAGTGAGTGGACGGCGTCGGCCAATGCACTGGCCAATCGCATGCGAGACGTGACCTGCCGCAGCGGCTTTACGCAACTGCGCCGGGTACTCGCGCACGCAACCGCGGAAGCACGCCAGACCAAAGTCGGCGCGCTCGTCTATGTCGGCGACTGTTTCGAGGAAGAGATGGACGCCGTCGTTGCCGAGGCGGCGAACCTCGCGATGCTGGGCGTGCCCGCCTTCATGTTCCATGAGGGCGACGACCCACGCGCCGCGGCCGCATTTCGCGAAGTGGCACGGCTGACAAAGGGCGTCTATGCACGCTTCGATTCCGGCGCCGCGCGGCAGTTGCGCGAACTCCTGATGGCGGCGGCGATCTACGCGACCGGCGGCGCCGTGGCGCTGCGCGAGCATGCCAAGAAAAAAGGGGGCGAAGTGCTGCGCCTTTCGAAAGCCATGGACCGCAAATAGATGGGCGAGCTTCTGCTCGGCGCCGTCGCGCTGATCGCAATTCTCTTTCTGGTTCGCGCATTCGTCGGAGCAGATCCCAAGGCGCTGGTGAAGGCATTGCGCTATGCCGGCGCGGCCCTGCTGGCGTTGCTCGCGATCTATCTTTTTGTCACCGACAGATTCGCGCCGGGCATGTTCATCGCCAGCGCCGCATGGGGTCTCTTCACGCGCGGCCACATCTGGCCGGGCGGCTGGCCGAGCTACAACTTTCCCGGTCGATCGCGTTCGACGCCCGGCCAATCGACCAGCGTGCGCACGTCGTGGCTCGAGATGGAACTGGATCACGACACGGGCGATATGCGCGGCACGATCCTGAAAGGTGACCTCGCCGGCCGCCGCCTCGATCAGCTCGGCAAGGATAAGCTCGTGGCGCTCTACCAAACGGTGGCGCAGGACGATCCCGAGACGGCGCGTCTGCTGGAGGCCTATCTCGATCGCACGTTCGGCGACTGGCGGCCGTCTGCGGCAGAGGACGAACCCAGGCCCGCACGCGCGACCACTGGCATGTCGCGCGCGGAAGCGTTGAAGGTGCTTGGCCTTGAGGAAGGTGCGAGCGCCGACGACATCCGCGCTGCCCATCGCCGATTGATGCTGCAGAACCACCCCGACAAGGGCGGTACCGACTACATCGCGGCAAAGATCAACGAGGCGAAGGACGTGCTGCTACCGGGCTGACGCCAGGATGGCGAAGCAGGTCTGGCCGCGCTGTGTCAGTCGCGAGCACATCTGTTTGGCTTGGCTTTCGACGAACGGTCCGAAGCGCGCGCGATACAGCGTGTGACCGTCGACGCTCTTGAATGGAATGACGATGCGAGCGGCTTGCCCGAGCACATCCATCGACTTGCGCGCATAGGCGGCGAGTTGATCGCGCGCCTGGCTAGTGTCGGCAAAGGCGCCGATCTGAATCGCCCAAGCGCGCGCGCCGGAGAAGACCGTCGGAACGCCAGCGTCACTGAAATCGCCCTCGCCGGAATCTGGCCGCGCTCCCGGCTTGGCGGCGGCCGTCGCGGCTGCCAGCGGCTTCGGCGCCGGTGCGGGCGTGTTGATCGCCGCCGCTTCGCGCGGCTTTGGCGCCGGCTTCGCGGTTTCTGCCGTCCGCACGGGAGGAGTCGTTTTGACGAGTGGAGGCGGGGATGGCTGCATTGCAACGATACGCGCGACAGGTGCCTGTTGAACGGGCAGCTGCATGGGCGGCGTGATCGGCGGTGGCGCAGCTGCAGCGACGAGCGGTGTCGTCCGCGGCATCGGGACCGGTGGCGGCGCGATCAGGTTGCCCTGCGTGGCGACAGACTCATCGGGCGCCGACTCGGCGGCATCCTCGTCCTCGCCATTATGCGCCTGCGGCGCGACATTGATTCCAAGAGCGACGGGCGGTGCGGCAACGGCGACCTGACGCCACGGTACTCCCGCGCGCGCCACCAAACTCGGGTTTTGATTGATCTGGGCAAAGGCATCGTCGAGCAGATGCATCATTTCGGCATCGCGGCGGCGTGCGGTACGTCCGCCCATCACGATGCCGATGATGTGCATGTTGTTGCGAACGACGGACGAGACGAGATTGAATCCAGACGCGCCCGTGTAACCGGTCTTGATGCCATCGGCCCCGTCATAACGGCCGATCAGATTGTCATGGGTGACATAGGTGGTGCCGCGAAAGTTGAAGGCCGGCGTCGCGAAATAGGAAAAGTACTGGGGAAAATCGTAGGCGAGGTGCCGCGCCAGCGTCGCCAGATCGTTTGCCGTCGTGATCTGCAGATTGTCCGGCAGGCCGGAGGCGTTGTGATAGAAGGTATCGCGCATGCCGAGTGCGCGGGCCTTGGCTGTCATCAGTTCGGCAAAGTGGCCTTCCGTGCCCCCCAGCGCTTCGGCGATCGCGACGGCAACGTCATTGGCCGAGCGCACGACAATCGCCTTGATCGCCGTATCGACCGCAATGGAATCGCCGGCATAAAGATGAAGATTGGTCGGCCTCTGCGCTGCTGCATGCTGCGAGATCGGCAGAATCGTTTGCAAGTTTACGTCGCCGCGCTTCATCGCTTCGAACAGCAGATAGAGCGTCATCATCTTGGTCAGCGACGCAGGATGACGCTCTGCCGACGCGTTGCGCGAATAAAGCGGCCGACCGGTTTCGCCATCGAGAATGAGGGCCGCGTCCTTCGCCGGATCGGTGGGGTTGGCCGGCACGGCGTAGCGGTTGCGCGCCATGGTGTAATGGTTGCGCACGACATGGTGGCCGTGATGGCTTCGCGCCATGGCGGGCGACACCGTGATGGCAAAGCTTGCGCAGACAAGCGCGAGCAGCGCAGCCGGAGTCGCGCGGCACAGGGTGCGCGGCCAATTAAGCATTCACAGCCCCAATCCTGTAATGACGCGGCGCCCCAGCCCGGTGCGAGGAAACCAAAATGTCGCGCCGATCGCAAGCAATCAGAAATAGACGATAAAATTCCGATGTTTACGAAGTGTTAACGGTGGCTTGCACCTTCTCAGTACCCCTGCAAATGTGACATTTTGTGCAGTGCAACACGAATCTCTTGACACTTGGGTTGCTGCACCGCATATAACTCATGTTGCACCGCAGCAAGACCGCTGGTCCCCCTAGACGGTGCGCCATGAAACACAACGGGAGTAACCATAATGGCGAAAGCAAAGTCGGCCGGCGAGAAAATCAACGGCACCACCGAAACCATCGAAGCCGCGTTCAAGACCGGCACAGAAGCCCTCAAGACGAACTTCGACAAGGCCGTTAAGGGCTACGATCAAATTCTCGGCTTCAGCAAGGACACGGTCGAAGCCTATGTGAAGGCCGCCAACGTCGCCGGCAAGGGCGCCGAGACGCTGCATAACGAAATCTATGCCTATTCCAAGCAGTCCATCGAAGACTCGATCGCTGCCGCGAAGGCCGTGATGGCATCAAAGTCCGCCCATGAGGCGTTCGAGCTGCAGACCGGTTTCGCGAAGAGCGCATTCGAGGGCTATGTCAGCCAACTCACGAAGATCAGCGAACTCTTCGCCACGACGAGCAAGGAATCGCTGGCTCCGATCCAGGGCCGCGTTCAGGCATGGGTCGACGTCGTGCAGAGCGCACGCGCCGCTTAATTCCTAACAGCAAAAATCCGCAAAGGGCCTGGGAGATTTCCCGGGCCCTTTTTCTTTTTGATTCGCGCTCTCGCGCGTTAGCGCTATCCTATTGCGGGGCTTTGCTTCGCCCCCTTATCGATTAGGATATGCTTACCCATATAGGTTTATGACAGACGGCAATGAAAGACGGACGTGACGGAAGAGGTCAGGGTGGCCAGGGAACGCGGGACGGTGACACGGGCACCGGAATCGTCACCAAAACGCGGCCAAAAACCAAGAAGCCCAGCCTCTACAAGGTTCTCATCCTCAACGACGACTACACGCCGATGGAATTCGTCGTCCACATTTTGGAAAAGGTTTTCAACAAAAGCCGTGAAGCCGCGGTCGAGATCATGCTCCATGTCCATCGCCACGGGGTCGGCATCTGCGGCGTTTTCACCTACGATGTCGCCGAAACCAAGGTTGCGCAGGTCATTGAATTCGCCCGTCGCCACCAGCATCCTCTGCAGTGCACGATGGAGAAGGAGTAGCCGCTAGATGCCTTCACTCTCGCGAAGCCTGGAACAAGCGTTGCACCGCGCGATAAAGCTCGCGAGCGATCGGCATCACGAATACGCCACGCCCGAGCATCTGCTGCTGGCGCTGATGGACGACACCGACGCGGCCCAGGTCATGAAGGCCTGCAATGTCGATACCGATGCGCTGCGTAAGACGGTGCAGAAATACGTCGACGAAGAGCTGATGACCTTGGTGATCGAGGATGGCGAGGATGCCAAGCCGACCACAGGGTTCCAGCGGGTCGTGCAGCGCGCCGTGTTGCATGTGCAGAATTCAGGCCGCGAGGAAGTGACGGGCGCCAATGTCTTGGTGGCACTCTTCACCGAGCGTGAGAGCCATGCCGTCTACTTCCTGCAAGAGCAGAATATGACGCGGCTCGATGCGGTGAGCTACATGAGCCACGGTATCGCCAAGCGCCCGGGCATGAGCCAGCAGAAGGCCGCCCGCGGCACCGAGGAAGAGGGCGAAGACGGCGAGCCCAAGAACAAGCAGGGCACCGAAGCGCTCGAAGCCTATTGCGTGAACCTGAACGAGAAGGCGAAGCAGGGCCGTGTCGATCCCTTGATCGGCCGGCTGGCGGAAGTCGACCGGACGATCCAGATCCTATGCCGCCGCCAGAAGAACAATCCGCTATTTGTCGGCGATCCCGGCGTCGGCAAGACGGCCATCGCCGAGGGTCTGGCGCGCAAGATCATCAAGAACGAAGTGCCCGAAGTGCTGCGCGGCAGCACGATCTATGCTCTCGACATGGGCGCGCTGATCGCGGGTACGCGCTATCGCGGCGACTTCGAGGAACGGCTGAAATCGGTCGTCAAGGAACTCGAGGGCCTGAAGGGCGCGATCCTCTTCATCGACGAAATCCACACCGTGATCGGCGCCGGCGCTACTTCCGGTGGCGCGATGGATGCGTCGAACCTGTTGAAGCCCGCGCTCCAGGCCGGCTCGCTGCGCTGCATCGGTTCGACCACCTACAAGGAATATCGCCAGTACTTCGAGAAGGACCGCGCACTGGTCCGCCGCTTCCAGAAGATCGACGTCGTCGAGCCGACGATTGCCGACACCATCAAGATCATGATGGGCATCAAGCCGTACTACGAAGAGTTCCACAAAGTCCGCTACACCACCGATGCGATCAAGGCGGCGGTCGACCTCTCGGCCAAGTACATCAACGACCGCAAGCTGCCGGACAAGGCGATCGACGTGATCGACGAGGTCGGCGCGTCGCAGATGCTGCTGCCCGAGTCGCGCCGCAAGAAGGTCATCGGCGTCAAGGAAGTCGAAGACGTCGTTGCCACCATGGCGCGCATTCCACCCAAGACGGTCTCGAAGGACGACACCGAAGCACTCAAAACGCTCGAACATGACCTCAAGCAGGCGGTGTTCGGGCAGGAAAAGGCGCTGCACGCGCTGGCATCGGCGATCAAGCTTGCACGTGCCGGCTTGCGCTCGCCGGAAAAGCCGATCGGCTCCTATCTCTTCTCGGGCCCCACCGGCGTCGGCAAGACCGAGGCTGCGAGACAGCTCGCCAAGACGCTTGGCGTGGAACTGCTGCGCTTCGACATGTCGGAATATATGGAGCGCCACACCGTCAGCCGGCTGATCGGCGCGCCGCCCGGCTATGTCGGATTCGACCAGGGTGGCTTGCTCACCGACGGTGTTGACCAGCATCCCCACTGCGTATTGCTGCTCGACGAAGTCGAGAAGGCGCATCCTGACCTGTTCAACATCCTTCTTCAGGTCATGGATCACGGCAAGCTGACCGATCACAACGGCAAGAAGATCGATTTCCGCAATGTCGTCCTCATCATGACGACCAATGCCGGTGCGTCGGATGCCGCCAAGGACGCCATCGGTTTCGGCCGCGGCAAGCGTGAGGGCGAGGATGACGAAGCGATCAAGAAACTCTTCACGCCGGAGTTCCGCAACCGCCTCGACGCCACGATTACCTTCGCCGCGCTCGGCCGCGACACGATCGATCGCGTGGTCGAGAAGTTCGTGCTCGAACTCGAAGTGCAGCTCACCGATCGCGACGTGACGTTTGACCTGACGCCCGAGGCCACGCGCTGGCTGGGCGAAAAGGGCTATGACGATGCGTTCGGCGCACGGCCGCTGGCGCGCATCATCCAGGAGCATCTCAAGAAGCCGCTGGCCGACGAGATTCTCTTCGGCAAACTCAAGGACGGCGGCACGGTGCGTGTGTTGCTCGATCGTGAGAACGACAAGCTCGCCTTCGAATTCGTTTCGAACGCCGACCGCAAACCCAAGGCGCTACCGCCGCCGAAGAAGAAACCGAAGGCCGAAGAGAGCGTATGACGCCGATCACTGGCGGCTGCTTGTGCGGCGCGTTGCGTTACGAAGCCGGTAGTGCGCCGCAGTATGCTGGCTATTGCTTCTGCGCCGACTGCCGCAAAGCATCCGGATCCGGCTTCATCCCGTTCATGGGATTTGCGGCGTCTGCGGTACGCATCACCGGCGCTGCCGTCACGCACACGCTGAAACATGGCGACGGACGCCAGTCCGATCGCAATTTCTGTGCCCTCTGCGGCGGTCTCGTCTACGGCGGTGTGCGCGGCGAAAGTACGAGCCACACGATCTATGCGGGAACGCTCGATGATCCGTCGCACTTCAAACCTACGATCGCGATCTTCAATCGCGACCGACCTGCCTGGGTGGTTTTGCCGCCCGGCTTGACGGTATTCGATGGCATGCCATCGTGAGGAGATGCCATGACTGACTCTGCTGCCGCCGTCGCGTCCGCGCAGAAGGTTCTCGACGACTTCATGGCGGCGTTCAATGCGCGTGATATTCCCGCCTTCGAGGCGACGTTCAACTTTCCCTCCGTGCGGCTCGCTTCGAACACACTCGTCATCCTCAATAAGGGCGACATGAAGCCTGAGCGCTTTACGACGGGTGCGCTGGCGGAATGGGATCATTCCGCCTGGGAACGGCGCGATGTCATCCACGCCGGCGCCGACAAGGTTCACATCGACACGCGCTTCACGCGTTACCGCAAGGATGGCAGCGTGATCGGCGGGTTCGATTCGATCTACGTCATCACCTGCGAGAACGGCCATTGGGGCGTGAAGGCGCGCTCGTCCTACGCGCCGTGAGTCTACTGTCGCCAGCGCATGGCGCTGGCAATGCGCCGGGCACGGCGGTCTTCGCGCGCGTCGCTGATGGCCATCGCGGCGTGCAGGAACGCAAGCCCCCAGAGCACGAAACCGGCGTGGAAGAAAATTATGGTCGCCCAGCAGGCGATCGAGAGCACGTAGAGGATGAGGTTGAACAGCGCCGAGATTGGCTTTCCTGCCAACAGCAGGGCCAGTGGCGAGCAGAAGAGGGCCAGGAAGTAGATCATCGCCGACGAGATGTAGGCTGCCGGCCTGACTTTTCAATCCCGAGTCCTGAAAGCCGCGCGACGGAGTGCACGTCGTCCGGCTGGACTGTACTTTCCGCAATTCGATTGGCGGCGTGCGCGCCGCAACTTTCGCAGCGATGGATGAGCTGCCAGCCCTTCTCGCTTCGATAGGCAAGCGCAACCGCGCGCATGATCCCGCGGCAGCGGCTCTTCCGATTGCCTGGCATCGTGTCGACATGCAAGGAGCACAGACACATCGGGCAATGGTTGCGATAGCTGCCGTTGGTCAGCGCGCAAACGTTCGCGCCACAATTGATGCAAGTGAATCCGCGGTTCTCGTCTTCCCGCGCCATCTTCGACTCCCTGGATTTGAGATCCAAGGGAGCCGGGTTCCGTTTGTTCTTGAGTCGTCAGACTTTTCCAGGCTTGCTCGTGTCAGTGACCCATTCACCGCCTTGCCGTCGGCGATTAGTTCCGGTTCCAGCTTCAGGGGCTCAAGGCATGCGAGGCCCCATCCGAACCACGCCCAGCTTTGTGGGATTGAACTGGGCACTGTAGTGCGGCCGAGGCCACACTCCACCGGTTGGTGTGTTCACGAACTCACTGGCGTTTGTCGGCGTCGTCCCCGTTCAGATGGTCACAGACGTCGTTCGCCTCATCGCGTCTCCTTCGTTTCGAACGCGGCAAGTACATAAAGCGTTCTAGAGCGATGTGCCATAGTGTTGCACGGTCGGAAAAGGTTCGTAGAAGCCGTGCAGGGCCTCGCGCCACTGGCCGTAGCGCGCCGACTGCCGGAATCCGACCGTGTGCGCCTCCACCGTGCTCCACCACACCAGGAGCAGGTAGCGGTCCTTGCTCTCGACGCAGGGACGGACCTCCATTTTCTGGAAACCTTCCGTTGCCTCGATGAGGGGTCGCGCCTTCTTCATCGCCGCCTCGAACGCGCTCGACTGGCCCTTTTTGATGTTGAGAACGGCGTGCTCGAGGATCATAGCGCGGCCCGGATTTTCTCGGCGATGGGGCCCAAGGTTTTCGCGTCCGCCATCGCGCGGCCATGCAGCTTCATATCGAGACCCTCCGCGCGCGGCAGGATGTGAAAGTGCAGGTGCGGGATGCTCTGGCCGGCGGCGACGCCGTTCAGCTGCACGAGCATGATGCCGGGTGCTGCGAAGGCTTTCTTCACCGCCGCCGCCACCTTCTGCGTGGTCTTGATGGTGGCCGCAGCGGCTTCGGGCGACAGGTCGAAAATCGTTTCCGCCGCCTCCTTGGGGATCACCAGCGTATGACCCTCGGTCGCCGGCATGATGTCGAGGAAGGAGAGGGTGAGGTCGTCCTCGAAGATCGAGAACTTCGGAATCTCTCCGCGCAGGATGCGGGCAAAGACATTGTTCGGATCGTAGGCCATCAGTCCTCATCCTTTACGGTTTGGGTTTTGCGGAACGGACCGCGCTCGGCCAGTTCCTCGATATGTTCGGCGACCGCTTCGCGTTCACGGCGCAGATAGTCGTTTACAGCACGCCTCAAACCTTCGTGCGCGATGTAGTGCGCGCTGTAGGTCGGCGTCGGCATGTAGCCACGCAAGAGCTTGTGCGCGCCCTGTGCGCCTGCCTCGACCTTGGCGAGGCCGCGCGCGATGGCGAACTCGATCGCTTGATAGTAACAGGTCTCGAAGTGCAAGAACGGAATGAACTCGGTGCAACCCCAGTTACGACCGAACAGAGTGCCACCGCCGCAGAAATTGAGCGCGCCGGCGATCGTGCGGCCCGCCCGGCGCGCAAAGATCAGAACGATCTGCTCGGCCATCGTGGCGCCGACGCGGCTGAAGAATTCGCGCGTCAGATAGGGCCGTCCCCATTTGCGCCCGCCAGTGTCCATGTAGAAGTGGAAGAAAGTGTCCCAGTGCTTTTCGGTCAGATCGCTTCCGGTCAACCAGTCGAATTCGACGCCGGCGTCGCGCACGGCGGCGCGTTCCTTGCGCAGGTTCTTGCGCTTGGCGGACGACAATTCGCCAAGAAACTGATCGAAGGTTTCGTAGCCGTGATTGAGCCAATGAAATTGCTGATCGGTGCGCTGCAGGTAGCCGATCGCGCCGGCGGCGTTCCACTCGTCTTCGGTAAGAAAAGTGATGTGCAGCGACGACGCCTTCAATTGCTGCACGGCGGTCGCGCCGGTGGCGAGCAGCGCTTCGCGGCCGGCGGCGATGTCTGTGCCGGCGGCGACCAGCAAACGGCTGCCGGTCACCGGCGTGAAGGGTACGGACGCCTGGAGCTTCGGATAATAATCGCCGCCTGCGCGTTCGAGGGCGTCCGCCCATGGCGAGTCGAAGACATATTCACCTTGGCTGTGGTTCTTCAGATAGCTCGGCAACAGCGCGATGACGCGACCTTCTTGTTCGACGACGAGGTGTGCCGGCTTCCAGCCGGTGCGCGCGGTTGCCGATCCGGATTCCTCACAAGCCGCGAAGAATTCGTAGCGCGTGAAGGGGTGCGGATCGGCCACACCGTCAGGGTTTGCACATGCCGTCCAAGCGGCCGCTCCGATTTCGGAGGCCGGTCCAGCGATGCGGGCGGTGATCGTGTCCTCAATCACGCGATTTCGAATATCGCTTCCACTTCCGTTGCCACATTGCGGGGCAGCGAGACGGCGCCGACCGCCGAACGCGCATGCTTGCCCGCCTCGCCGAATATCTCGACGAAAAGATCGGATGCGCCGTTCGCCACTTCCGGCTGTTGTGCAAAACCCGCCGCCGAGTTGACGAACACGGTGAGCTTCACCACGCGCTTGATGCGCTCGAGGTCGCCGCCGCAGGCAGCCTTTGCCTGCGCGATGGCGTTCAGGGCGCAAAGCCGCGCTGCGGCCTTGCCCTCTTCAATCGACAATTCCTTGCCGACGGCGCCGAGATATTTCAGGCCCTCCGGCGTCAGCGTCACCTGACCAGAGATGAAGAGGTTCTTGCCGCTGACGACGTAGGGTACATAGCTCGCCACCGGCGCGGGTGGTGTGGGCAGGGCGATATTCAATTCCTTGAGACGGCCTTCAATGCTCATTGTCGATCCTTTGTGGTGAAAAGAGTAACGCGACGCGCTATTGCGCGCGAGGGGTTCCTGATGCCGCACGCGACGCGCTATAAGCGATCATGACCAGAAGGCTCGATGCCGACGACCCCTGTCCCGCGCGTGACGGCTTTGCAATGCCTGCGGAATGGTCGATGCATGTGCGTACTTGGATTTGCTGGCCGTGCCGCGTCGAAAGCTGGGGTGGACCCGAAGGTCTCCTTCGCGCCAAGCAGGCGGTAGCGCGCGTCGCCCGCGCCATCTCGACCTTCGAGCCGGTCGTGATCGCGGCACGGCCGCTCGACGCAGCGGAAGCGCAACTTGCAACGTCGGGCAAGACGGAGCTTTTCGAAGTCGCGCTCGACGATTCATGGGCGCGCGATTCGGGTCCGACGTTTGTCGTCGCGGAAGATGGGCGACGTGGCGCCGTACAGTGGGAATTCAACGCCTGGGGCAACAAATATCATCCGTGGACGGATGATGCTCAGTTTGCCGGCCGGGTGGCGCGGCAGGCCGACGTGCGCCTCTACGCAGCACCTCTCGTCTGCGAAGGTGGCGCCATACACACCGACGGGCAGGGAACGTTGATCACCACTGAGCAATGCCTGCTCAACGCCAACCGCAATCCGCATCTCGATCGCCAGCAGGTTGAAGAGCGTCTTGCGCTCTTTACAGGCGCGCGCCGCGTGATCTGGTTGGGCGACGGTTTTTCCGACGACGAAACCGACGGTCACGTCGACAACCTCGCCTGTTTCGTGGCGCCCGGCCGCGTGCTGGTTGGCGTGCCGAGTTCGCGTTCGCATCCGGACTACGCGCCGGTGACCGAGGCCATCCGCCGGCTATCCGACACGCGCGACGCGGAAGGCCGCCGCATCGAGATCATCGAAGTGGAGCAACCTCTGAGCGAACGCACCGATTGGCGCGGCAGGCGGTTGCAGGCGAGCTACGTCAACTTCTATCTCGCCAATGGCGGCGTGGTCATGCCTGGATTCGACGACCGCAACGACGAGAAAGCGCGCGAGATCGTCGCCGCCTGCTTTCCTGGCCGCGACATTCTTCAGATCCAGGCGCTCGACATCGTCGAAGGCGGCGGCGGCATTCACTGCATCACGCAACAGGAACCGGAATGAGAAAGGTCACCTTCGCGACCACCCAGTTCGCGTGCACCTGGGACAAGCGCGCCAATATCGATCGGGCGAAAGAGTTGGTCCGTGCCGCGGCGGGCGAGGGCGCCAATGCCATTTTGATCCAGGAACTCTTCGAGACACCTTATTTTTGCCAGGACCAATCGGCCGAGCACTATGCGCATGCCGCGCCGTTCAAGGACAATCCGCTGCTTGCCGAGATGGCGGAACTGGCAAAGGCTCTGCGCGTCGTGCTGCCCGTGAGTTTCTTCGAAAGGGCCGGTCATGCGCATTTCAACTCGCTGGCCATGATCGATGCGGACGGCGCCATCATGGGCCTTTATCGCAAGTCGCACATTCCCGACGGTCCGGGCTATCAGGAGAAGTTCTACTTCACGCCCGGCGACACCGGTTTCAAGGTCTGGCGGACGCGCTTCGGCACGTTCGGCGTCGGCATCTGCTGGGACCAATGGTTTCCGGAAAGCGCGCGCGCCATGGCCTTGATGGGCGCGGAGGTGCTGTTCTATCCGACCGCGATCGGGAGCGAACCGCCGCCGGCGCCGCCCGTCGACAGCCGCGAGCACTGGCGGCGCGTGATGCAGGGTCACGCCGCGGCCAACCTCATGCCGCTCGTAGCCTCGAACCGCATTGGTACGGAACGGGGACAGACGGGCGAAGTCACGTTCTACGGTTCGTCGTTCATCGCCGATCAGACAGGTGCCGTGATTGCCGAACTCGACCGCACGCGCGAAGGATTTGCCCTCGCAACCTTCGATCTCAACGAGATCGCGAAGGCGCGCGCATCCTGGGGACTGTTTCGCGACCGCCGGCCGGAACTCTACGGTGCCATCGTCAGCCACGACGGGCGGGCGACGTAGCAACCCTCCTTCCATCCTTCGACAGGCTTATCCTTCGACCTCAGGATGAGGTAGTCCCGAGCCCTCATCCCGAGCCTGTCGAGGGACGAAGGGCGAGGGCGTCCTCTAGCGCCGCGTCGACCGGCCCTTCTTGAGCGCGTCGGTTCCGAACTTCTCACGAACCTTATCCATCGCGTGCTCGGCCGCCGCGCGCTTGCCGGCGCCGTCATCGACAAGATCCAACGGATCGCAGTCCGCGGCCGACGCGATGTGGCTGATGCCGACGCCGAGCAGCCGATAGGCGGTGCCGTCGGCTTCCTTGCGCAAGGCATCACGCGCGATGCGGAAGATCTTGTCGGCAAGCTGGGTCGGCGCCTCGAGTGAGACGCTGCGGGTGCGGGTCTTGAACGACGCCGACTTCAACTTGAGCACGACGGTGCGCCCACCGACGTCGGAAGCCTTGGCGCGGGCGGAGACGCGTTCGGCTTGCCGCCACAAAATCGCTTCGAGTTCGGCGAATGAGGAGATGTTCGTGTCGAACGTCGTCTCCGATGAGATGCTCTTGAGTTCGCCATCAGGCTCGACGTTGCGCGTGTCTTGTGCGTGCGACAGGCGGTGCAGCCAAAGACCGGTATTGCCATAGCGCTCGGCCAGTTCTCTTTCGCTCATGTCCTGAAGCTGCGCGATGTGGGTGATACCATCCCTGGCGAGACGAGCCTGCAACGCCGCGCCCGCGCCGCGAATGAAACCGACCGGCTTGTCGCGCAAAAACGTCAAAGCCTCCGCCCGGCCGATCACCGCAAAACCACGCGGCTTGTCGAGTTCGGAGGCGAGCTTGGCGAGGAACTTGTTGAAGCTGAGCCCTATGGAAACGCTGATGCCGACCTCCGCTTCGACTCGGCGCGCAAGTCCCGCCAGCGTCTTCGCCGGCGGCACGCCGTGCAAACGCTCCGTCCCGCTCAGGTCCATGTACGCTTCGTCGAGCGACAGCGGTTCGACGAGCGGCGTCAACGCCCGCATCATGTCGCGGATCTGTTTTGCCGCGGCGGTGTATTTCGTGAAATCGGGTCTGACGACAACCGCGTTCGGACAAAGCTCGAGCGCCTTGAACATCGGCATCGCCGAGCGCACGCCGAAAATGCGCGCCACGTAGCAGCAGGTCGAAACCACGCCGCGCCGCGAACCGCCGCCAACGATGACCGGCTTGTCGCGCAGGCTCGGATCGTCACGCTTCTCGATGGCCGCGTAGAAGGCGTCGCAATCCAGATGCGCGATGCCGAGCGTGGCGAGTTCAGGATGTGAACGGATGCGAAGGCTGCCGCATGCCTTGCACCGCCGCGCGCCGTCCGCGGCATCGGCGAGGCAGTCACGGCAAAACGCAGTCATGGCAGCGCGGCCGCGTCCTCCTCGCTCCACAGCCACGCGGCGCCGCGAACGCCGCTGGAATCGCCGTGAAGGTTCTTGACGATTCGCGTGCGACCCTCGGGCGTGAAGGCGTAGC
>Ga0070712_100001274_pt1 | contig 15214 bp, 16 predicted proteins | sample LARL81metaG_FD_71396 | JGI IMG/M metagenome (GOLD analysis project Ga0070712, IMG submission 71396) | Corn, switchgrass and miscanthus rhizosphere microbial communities from Kellogg Biological Station, Michigan, USA - LAR L8-1 metaG | ecosystem: Host-associated > Plants > Roots > Rhizosphere ...
CGATGACCGATGCAGTCGGCTGGCGCAGCCTCGGATTCCTGGCGCTGCATGCGCTTTTGATGACGCCGATCGGATACGTGGTGCTCGTCGGGGCGGCGGTGTCCGCCGTGTCGGTCGTTTCACCGGTGGTGTGGTTGGCGACCGGTGAACCCTTCATGTCGCTCGGCGAGCCGGTCGATTCGCTCGGCCCGTACCTGCTGCTGTCTGCGGGCGCGGTCGTCGCGCTGTACAGCCTCGGGTGGGTGATGCTGGCCTCGGCCGCGCCCACGCATGGCTGGCCCGCGCCCTGCTCGGCCCGACCGAGCGCGAGCGGCGGGTCGTCCTGCTGGAGCAGGCTCGCGCGGTTGTCGTCGACGATTCGGTCGGCACCCTGCGCCGTGTTGAGCGTGACCTGCACGACGGCACCCAGGCCCAGCTGATCACGGTCGCGATGGCCTCGGCGCCCGCCGAGCAGCACTTCGCATCGTCTGAGGTGACCCGTGGCCGTGGACTGGTCGCCGATGCGCTGGCCAACACCGAGGACACGCTGACCGAGCTGCGTGACCTTGTCCGCGGGATCCATCCGCCCGCATTGGATCGCGGCCTGAGCGAAGCGGTGCAGACGCTGGCGGCCCGCAGCCCCATACCGGTCGAGGTGGTTGTCGACCTCGCGGCGCGGCTGTAGATCGGCGTCGAAACCATGACCTATTTCTGTGTGGCTGAGCTGCTGGCCAATGTGACACGACATTCGGGGGCCAGCAGCGCCGCTGTGCGGATCCACGGCGACGCAACTGAGTTGCGAATCGTCGTGGAGGACAACGGCTCCGGCGGCGCGCAGGCCGGCAACGGTTCGGGGCTGATCGGCTTGCGGGACCGGCTCGGGATGCTGGACGGCCGATTGCAGATCGACAGCCTGCCAGGCGGCCCCACGGTCGTCCGGTCGTCGTTCCGCCCGGGCCCGAGCAATGACCCGCCTCGTCATCGCCGAGGACAGCGCCATCCTCCGGGACGGGCTGGTGCAACTGCTCGTTGAGTGAGGCTACGAAGTGGTGGCCAAGGTGGGTAGCGCCGACGAATTGATCGAAGCGGTGCACGAATTCACACCGGACATCGCGGTCGTCGACATCCGCATGCCGCCGACATTCACCGACGAAGGATTGGTGGCGGCGGTGGCGCTGCGCCGCTCTCACCCCGACGTCGGCGTGTTGGTGTTCTCGCAATGGGTCGAGACGCGTTACACCACAGAACTATTGGCGGGAAATCCACAGGGTGTGGGCTATCTGCTCAAGGATCGGGTCACCGATATCGCCGAGTTCGACGCCGCCGTTCGCCGCGTCGCATCGGGCGGCACCGCGCTCGACCCGGAGGTGGTGCGTCAGCTGATCGGCGGCAGGCACCATGCCACCGTTCTGGACCGATTGACTCCACGCGAACGCGAAGTGCTGGAGCTGATGGCCGAAGGGCATTCCAATAGTGCGCTGGCGCAGCACCTTTCGATCACCGAGCGGGCCGTCGAGAAGCACGTCTCGGCCATCTTCAGCAAGCTGGACCTGCCGCCGTCGCAGGCGCACCACCGTCGTGTGCTCGCAGTGGTGACCTACCTCAATTCCTGACCCGCCGACTCCACCCGACCCCGAGTCCGCCGATCGACCAGATGGTCAGGTACGCCAGCCCGAAGAATGTTGCCACGGCGAGCGCCACTCCGGTCGATTGGACGTATGCGAACGGAGACCGCACCCAGTCAAATGTCGACGCCACGACCGCATCTGGTCGTGTCACCAGGTCCCAAGAGCTCCAACGCTGGAACCGCCCGATGACGACTCCGATCGAACATAGTCCGACCGAGACAATGACGGCCGCCCACCCGGACACCGCGCCCCACTCCCGCTCGATGCGCTGGTGTACAAGGCGCATCGACACCACGCCGAGCATGATGCCCGTCCACGCCGCGAATCCGTACTGCAGGACGTGACGCCATAGTTCGACGCCTTCACCGAGGTGGACCAGATCGGTCACCAGGTAGGGCGAATTGGGAAGGAAGGCCAACCAGCCCAAACCCAAGGGAAGTAGCCATGCACGTCGCTGCACCGCTGCGAACCCGGCGGCGATGAAGACGGGAATCCATGCCAGGAACAAATTCCAGATGAGAAAGCTGGTGGGGTAGTAGAGCGGTGCTGCTGGGTCCGTGACGCCGAGGATGGTCGTAAGCGCGGTGGTTGCCACCAGCGCGGTGATCAGAACGGCGCGAGGAACATTGGTCATCCGTCCAGTTTGTCGGAAGACGGTGAGACAGGCTGGCCGGCGTTGCGGCGGCTACATGTCAGAGCCCACGGGATGGACCTGGAAGTGGCAGGCGCCGGCGATGCCGGCCGAGACGGTCACCGTATCGGTGGTGTCCGGCGGAGTCACCAGCATGTCCGTGTAGGACGGACACATCTCCTCACCGTCCGGGCTGGCGGTGTCGCCCTCAATCACCGCGTGCGCAGGCTGCCACGGCGCCACCGTGACGGTGGGTGGGGTATCCGTCCGGATCCCGCCCATGTACCCGGATAGGGTGCGCTTGGCGTGGACCAGCGGACCCCCGGCGCTGCCGAACCAGCTGTCCCGGCAGGCAGCTTGGCCTGGCCGCCTTGCTCGCGGCGGGCACTGCCAACGCCGAGACGGCCGACGACCGGTTCCTGGGCACCTTGCAGCAGCAGTGCATCGGCTTCGGCAATACGCAGTCAGCCATCACCGTCGCCCACCACGTGTGCGACGCCCTCGGCCAGGGCACGGAGCCCCAGCGACATCAGCAGCAACATCGCAGCGTGAACGCTCGCATCGATCGACAGACCGCCTTGGCCGTCGTCGTCGACGCCGCGCCAGTCCTACTGCCCGCAGTACGTGCACCCGATGGCCAACGGCGCCACCGTGATTGGCCCTGACCACTGACCAACGCTAAAGGCCGCGGGAAGAGTCCGGGCCTGTTGCAGCCTTACCACCGCGCCGCTACGTTGGCAGCGATCTGGTCGGCAATCTTCAGCGCCGAGTCAGCGGGGTCAGCGCTGCACGTGTTGACGTCGATAATGACGTTGTTTCTGAGCGCCAGCGCGCGTCCACAGCCCCAGCCGGGGGCACTGGAATTCTGTTGGGTCGCGGTGGTGCTCAGTGTGCCGTTCGCGTTGGAGATCTGCCCGACGGACCATTGCGACTCGCTCTGCACGTGGGTGTACTGGCGGCACGCCTGCCACTGCTGGGCGGACGTATCAAAGAAGGCGCCGGCTTTTTCCACGAGGGGAAATAACACCACCGCCTGCTTGAGATAGTGCGTGAAGCCATCGCCGTCGTTAAGGCTCTGATCGCGCTCGGCGCGGAACCCGCTGTTGGCATAGACCGCGGCCTCCGCCGCCCCGTCGATGGCGAGGCATTCCTGAGGCGCCATGGTGGCGCTGTTGTCAGACATCGAGCTCTGGGAACTTGTGACCGTCATTCCCGTCGCCCCCATAGCGGCGTTCACCTGTTCGGGGCTGAGCAGCAACTCAGCCAGCTCACGCTCAACAAGAGGACGCGGAATCATCGACACGGTGGTCGTCGTCGACTCCGCATTACCTATTGTGTTGCCGCACCCGGCGACCAGGCAGATCACCGCAACACCAAGTGCGGCCGTTGGTTGGCGCATGTGTTCCTCCCCATCGCAGCCGTGGGTAGCGCGATGTCCTCCACAACGCGGCGCGTGAAGACCAATATTGCGGTAACGGCGCCGACGCCGACGTGAAATTGACGGTGTTTCTTGATCACGATGAACGGCACTTCTTGATAACGATTAATGGGTCGAGCACTGCTCTGAAAGGTTCCTGAATCGGTGCGGCAGGGTGCTGAAGATCCGCCGTCAGCGCTGTAGCGCATGTGACGCCGACGTTCTCACCGGTCGTCTGTGATCTGTTGTCAGGAGCTGATCCGCATATGCATTGGAGATCAATGGCTTACAGCCGGGGATGGGCGGGCCGAGTGCTTCGTTGATGGGGTTGTCGGCCGCTGATCCTGTCCAGTCACGCGTAGTCGACACTCGTCTCGTCTCGTGCTCGCCGACCCGACGGCCCGCGCAGTCCTACTGCCCGCAGTACGCGCACCAAATGGCCAACTGCGCGACCGTGATTGGCCCCGACCACTGACAGCCCAACCCATGCAAAAGGCCCCCCGGAAGAGTCGGGGGGCCTTTTGGTTCGAAGCGGCTGAGAAGGCTTAGAAAGCCGCTTCGTCCAGTTCCATAACCTCGTTGTCGAGGGTGTCGATCACCTGACGGGTGCTGGTGAGCAGCGGCAGGAAGTTTTTGGCGAAGAACGACGCCACCGCGACCTTGCCCTCGTAGAAGGCGCGATCCTCAGCGCTGGGCCCGGCATCGAGCGCCTCGATGGCCACCGCGGCCTGTTGCTGGAGCAGCCAGCCGATGACCAGGTCGCCGACGCTCATCAGGAAGCGCACCGAACCCAGGCCCACCTTGTAGATGCTGGCGGGATCCTCCTGAGCGGCCATCAGGTAGCCGGTCAGCTTGGCGGCCATGCCCTGCACGTCCTCCAGCGCGGTCGCCAGTAGTACCCGCTCGGCCTTCAGCCGGCCGTTGCCTGCCTCGTTCTTGACGAAGGCCTCGATCTGTCCGGCCACATACGCCAGCGCCTGCCCCTTGTCGCGGACGATCTTGCGGAAGAAGAAGTCCTGCGCCTGGATGGCCGTGGTGCCTTCATACAGCGAGTCGATCTTGGCGTCACGGATGTATTGCTCGATCGGGTAGTCCTGCAGGAAGCCGGAACCACCGAAGGTCTGCAGGCTCTCGGTGAGCTTGGCGTAGGCCTGCTCGGAGCCGACACCCTTGACGACGGGCAGCATGAGATCGTTGACCTTGACCGCCAGCTCGGCGTCCACGTCGTGCAGTGCCTTGGCCACCGCCGCGTCCTGGAACGTCGCGGTGTACAGGTACAGGGCGCGCAGACCCTCGGCGTAGGCCTTCTGGGTCATCAGCGAACGACGCACGTCGGCGTGATGTGTGATGGTCACGCGCGGCGCGGTCTTGTCGGTCATCTGGGTCAGATCGGCGCCCTGCACACGCTCCTTGGCGTACTCGAGGGCGTTGAGGTAACCCGTCGACAGCGTGGCAATGGCCTTGGTACCGACCATCATTCGGGCCTGCTCGATCACGTCGAACATCTGGGCAATGCCCTCGTGCACCTCGCCGACCAGCCAGCCCTTAGCGGGGATGCCGTGCTGGCCGAACGACAACTCGCAGGTGGCCGAGACCTTCAGGCCCATCTTGTGCTCGACGTTTGTGACGAAGACGCCGTTGCGCTCGCGGAGTTCACCGGTCTCGAAGTCGAAGAGGAACTTCGGCACGAAGAACAGCGACAGTCCCTTGGTGCCGGGGGCCGCGCCCTCGGGGCGCGCAAGCACCAGGTGGAAGATGTTCTCGAACAGGTCGCCCGAATCGCCCGAGGTGATGAATCGCTTCACACCCTCGATGTGCCACGAGCCGTCCTCCTGCTTGACAGCCTTGGTCCGACCGGCACCGACATCAGAACCGGCGTCGGGCTCTGTGAGCACCATGGTGGATGCCCAGCCGCGCTCAGCGGCGATCGTGGCCCACTTCTTCTGCTCGTCGGTGCCGAGGTTGTAGAAGATATTGGCGAAGCCGGCGCCGCCGCCGTACATCCACACGGCGGGGTTGGCGCCGAGCAGGTGCTCGGTCAGCGCCCACATGAGTGCCTTGGGTGCCGGGGTGCCGCCGAGTTCCTCGTCGAGGCCCACACGGTCCCAACCGGCATCCAGCATGGCGCGCACCGACTTCTTGAACGACTCGGGCAGCGTCACCGAGTGCGTCTTGGGATCGAACGTCGGCGGGTTGCGGTCGCCCTCGACGAAGGATTCAGCGATCGGGCCTTCGGCCAGCCGGGCCATTTCGCCCAGCATCTCCTTGGCGGTGTCGACATCGAGGTCGGCGTACTCGCCCTCGCCGAACGCCTTGTCCACGCCCAGCACCTCGAACAGGTTGAATACCTGGTCACGGACGTTGCTCTTGTAGTGGCTCACGTTTCCTCCTCGTCGAGAATGCCACTTGCGGTTGGGTACTTCGGTCTAAGTTACCCACCAGTAACTGGCCCGAACTATACCGTTCAGTAACTTCAACACAAAGCACCTCCTGGCAATTTCCACTGGCTAATTAACCCAGTGGTTGGGCGGGACGCTAAAACCGCAGTTGACAGCTGTCTGAGCTGCGCCTTTGCGCCTCTGTGACCTTCATCACGAACCCTGCCGATAGGGTGTTCGAGTGCTTCGTGTCACGGTGTGGGGAACAGGCAACATGGGGTCGACAGCGATCCGGTCCGCAGTGGCGTTTCCGGGTTTGAAGCTGTCGGGAGTCATCACGTCTTCGGCGGATAAACACGGTAAGGACGCCGCGACGTTCGCGCGGCTCGACGCCGAGACGGGCGTTTCGGCGACCACCGACGTCGATGCGGCACTAGCCGGCTCCGACGCCGTGGCCTACATGGCGTCGGGCGACATCCGGCCCGACGAGGCCGTCGCGGAGATAGAGCGATGCCTGCGCGCAGGCAAACATGTGGTCACGCCGTCGCTGTACTCGCTCTTGGACCCGCGGTCCGGGCCGCAGGAATGGGTGGAGCGCCTCACCGCGGCCGCCGAGGAGGGCGGCGCATCACTGCTCGTCAGCGGCGTGGACCCAGGCTGGGGCAACGACGCGCTGGCCGTCATCGCCGCCGGCTTGTGTACCCGGATCCGATCCATCCACTGCCAGGAGATCTTCGACTACTCGACCTACAACCAGCCGTACGCGGTCAAGGTGTCGTGCGGGTTCGGACAGCCCATGGGCCGAGAAGATCCAGTGCCGATGCTGCTGCTGCCGTCCATCCCGACGATGGTGTGGGGCGGCAACATCCGGTTGATCGCTCGGGGCTTGGGCCTGGAGATCGACGAGATCACCGAGGAGGTCGAGCGGCTGCCGCTCGAAGAGTCGATCGACACCGTGATGGGTCGATTCGAGAAGGGCACCCAGGGCGCCTTCTGGCTCAAGGTGATCGGCAAGTCGAGCGGGCGCGAACGGATCGTCATCGACCACATCACCCGCATCCACCCCTCATGCGCGCCGGACTGGCCGCAGCCCGATGAAGGGGTCGGAGACCACCGGGTGATTGTCGACGGGGATCCGCAGCTGACCATCCTCAGCCGTGCCGATGTCCCCGGCGGTACGCGCGCCGACGGCGGCAACACGACCGCGGCCAACCGCCTGCTAGGTGCCCTTAACTGGTTGTCGGACCAGAAGCCGCGCATCTACGACGGCCTCGACGTGCCGATGCAGTCCGCACTGCCGCCCGAGGTGGAAGCGACGCGTTGGGCCGACTACTAGAAGTTGGGCTCACGACGATCCGAATTCGCCGAGGCTGCTCGAGGATCGCGGTCGATCGGATTTCACGATCTGACCGCAGTCTCGACAAGGCGTGAGTGCCAAGATGGAGTTGATGAGCCCCACCGATCTGAGTCCCACCACACTCCGGGAAGCGTTCGGGCATTTCCCCTCCGGTGTCATCGCAATCGCCGCGGAGGTGGGCGGCACCCGGGTCGGGCTGGCGGTCAGTACGTTTGTCCCTGTGTCGCTCGACCCGCCGCTGGTGTCGTTCTGTGTCCAGAACACCTCAGAGACGTGGCCGAAGCTGAAGGATCTGCCCTATCTGGGGATCAGCGTGCTGGGCGAAGCGCATGACGACGCCGCGCGCACGCTGGCCGCCAAGACCGGCGACCGGTTCGCGGGTCTGGAGACGGTGTCCCGGGAATCCGGTGCGGTCTTCGTCGCGGGCACGAGCGTGTGGCTGGAAAGCGCCATCGAACAGCTGGTGCCTGCCGGGGATCACACGATAGTGATTCTGCGAGTCAGCGACATCACCGTACATGCCGATGTACCGCCGATTGTCTTTCACCGCAGTACATTTCGGCGGCTGGGCGCCTGAGCCCGGCGTCGATGCCGGGCGACTAAGGGCGGGCGGCGAGTTCCTCGCGATAACCCTGAATGCGCTGCTCGAGCTCCTTGGCGTCGGCTGGCCGGCCTTCCTTGCGAGCCAGCTCGGCCCGCGCGCTCAGCTCACGGATCGCGGTGCGAATGTCGTTGATGCTATGAGGCTCTCGCATGTTCATACTGCTGCCTTTCGTCGGTGACTGGCCGCTGTATGAAGGCTACCCGCGAGGGCGCCTCACTCAACCTCATCACCGTCTGAACAGCTTGTTTCCCAACCACACCACCGGGTCGTACTTGCGGTCCACGGCGCGCTCCTTCAGCGGGATCAGCGCATTGTCGGTGATCTTGATGTGCTCGGGGCACACCTCAGTGCAGCACTTGGTGATGTTGCAGAAGCCCAGCCCGTTCTCTTCCTGCGCCTGGTCGGGACGTCGCTCGAGCGTGTCCAGCGGATGCATGTCGAGTTCGGTCTGGCGCATCAAGTACCGCGGGCCTGCGAACGCCTTCTTGTTCTCCTCGTGGTCGCGCACCACGTGACACGTGTTCTGGCACAGGAAGCACTCGATGCACTTACGGAACTCCTGTGACCGGTTCACGTCCTCTTGCATCATCCGGTACTCGCCGGGTTGCAGGTCCTTCGGTGGCGTGAACGACGGTATCTCCCTGGCCTTTTCGTAGTTGAAGGACACGTCGGTAACCAGGTCGCGAATCACCGGGAAGGTCCGCAGCGGCGTCACTGTGATGGTCTCGGCCGGGTCGAACGTAGACATCCGCGTCATGCACAACAGCTTTGGCCGTCCGTTGATCTCGGCCGAGCAAGAGCCGCACTTGCCCGCTTTGCAGTTCCATCGCACGGCGAGGTCACCGGCCTGTGTCTGTTGCAGCCGGTGGATGATGTCGAGCACCACCTCGCCCTCGTTGACCTCAACGGAGAAGTCCTGCAGCTCCCCGCCGTCGTCGTCGCCGCGCCACACCCGCAACTTCGCCTGATAGCTCATCAGCTTCTCCTTGCCGGGTGGTTGGCCAGTTCTTCCGAGGTGAAGTACTTCTCGAGCTCTTGGATGTCGAGCATGGCCATCAGGTCCTCGCGCATCGGCACCTGGTCCTCGCGGGTGATGGTGACCGAAGGAAGAACGGACGTGTCGGCTCCGTCGTCGATGGCCCGGCACACCAGCAGCGTCTTGCGCCAGTCCGCATCCATCGACGGGTAGTCGTCGCGGGTGTGCCCGCCCCGGCTCTCCGTGCGCTCCAGCGCGGCCCTGGCGACGCACTCACTGACCAGCAGCATGTTGCGCATGTCGATGGCCAGGTGCCAGCCCGGGTTGAACTGCCGATGCCCTTCCACCTGCATGTTCTTGAACCGCTGCCGCAGCTCGTCGAGCTTGCTTAGCGCCTCGGATACCTCGTCGGCCTTGCGGATGATGCCGACCAGGCTGTTCATCGTGTCCTGCAGATCTAGCTGAAGCGTGTACGGATTCTCCGCCGCCTCACCGTTGCGCGGGCCGTCGAACGGCGCCAGTGCCAGCTTCGCGGCCTCGGTGACCGCGTCCTCGGACACCTTCGGCCGTTCGGCGAGCGCGCGGACGTAGTCGGAGGCTCCCAGCCCGGCGCGCCGGCCGAAGACCAACAGGTCCGACAGCGAGTTCCCGCCGAGCCGGTTGGAGCCGTGCATGCCGCCCGAGCACTCGCCCGCGGCGAACAGCCCTGGTGTCTTGGCCGCGCCGGTGTCGGGATCGACCTCGATGCCGCCCATCACGTAGTGGCACGTCGGCCCGACTTCCATGGGCTCTTTGGTGATGTCGACCTCGGCCAGCTCCATGAACTGGTGGTACATCGACGGCAGCCGCCGCTTGATCTCCTCGGCGGGCAGCCGCGACGCGATGTCGAGGAAAACCCCGCCGTGCGGAGAGTTACGGCCCGCCTTCACCTCGGAGTTGATGGCGCGGGCCACCTCGTCGCGGGGCAGCAGGTCGGGGGTACGGCGCGCGGAGTCGTTGTCCTTGAGCCACTGGTCGGCTTCCTCGATCGTCTCGGCGTACTGACCCTTGAACACAGGTGGGATGTACTCGAACATGAACCGATTGCCCTCGGAGTTCTTCAGCACCCCGCCGTCGCCGCGCACGCCCTCGGTGACGAGGATGCCTTTCACGCTGGGCGGCCACACCATGCCGGTCGGGTGGAACTGGACGAACTCCATGTTGATCAACGTCGCGCCCGCCCGCAGCGCGAGCGCGTGCCCGTCGCCGGTGTACTCCCACGAGTTCGACGTCACCTTGTACGACTTGCCGATGCCGCCGGTGGCCAGCACCACCGCTGGGGTTTCGAACAGAATGAAGCGGCCCGTTTCCCGCCAGTACCCGAACGCGCCGGCCACCCTTTTCTCGCCGGCGGTGTTGTCCAAGATCAGGTCGGTGATGGTGCATTCGTGGAACACCTTGATGCGGGCCTCGTAGTCGCCGAACTCGGCCTTGTCCTCCTGCTGTAGCGACACGATTTTCTGCTGCAGAGTTCGGATGATCTCCAGGCCGGTGCGGTCACCGACGTGGGCCAGCCTCGGGTAGGTGTGGCCGCCGAAGTTCCGCTGGCTGATCCGGCCGTCCTTGGTGCGGTCGAACAGCGCGCCGTAGGTCTCCAGCTCCCAAACCCGGTCGGGCGCCTCCTTGGCGTGTAGCTCGGCCATGCGCCAGTTGTTCAGGAACTTGCCGCCGCGCATGGTGTCCCCGAAGTGGACCTGCCAGTTGTCCTTCGGGTTCGCATTGCCCATCGAGGCGGCGCACCCACCCTCGGCCATCACGGTATGCGCCTTGCCGAACAACGACTTACAGACCACGGCGACCTTCAGACCACGTTCGCGCGCTTCGATGACCGCACGCAAACCTGCGCCGCCGGCACCGATCACGACCACGTCGTATTGGTGCCGTTCGACCTGCGATGAGACGCTTGGTCGAAGAGCCTCCGGCTCAGCCATATACCCTCACTGCCTATCTGTTCTTAACAACAATGAAAATGCTTCTCAGCCAATGAATCTGAGATCAGTAATGGCGCCGCTGGCAACCAGCATGATGTAGAAGTCGGTCAACATCAGCGTGCCGAGCGTGATCCACGCATACAGCATGTGCCGTGTGTTCAGCTTGCTGATCTGAGTCCACATCCAGTACCGCACTGGATGTTTCGAGAAGTGCTTCAGGCGGCCCCCGGTGACGTGGCGACAGGAATGACAGGACAGCGTGTACACCCACAGCATGACCACGTTGACAACCAGAATCACATTGCCCAACCCGAATCCGAAGCCGGACGGTGCGTGGAACGCGATGATCGCGTCGTACGTGTTGATCACCGAGATGATGAACGCCACATAGAAGAAGTAGCGATGCGCGTTCTGCACGATCAGCGGTAGTCGCGTCTCGCCGGTGTAGCGCGAATGTGGTTCGGCAACAGCACATGCCGGCGGTGACTGCCAGACCGACCGGTAGTAGGCCTTGCGGTAGTAGTAGCAGGTCAGTCGGAAGGCCAGCAGGAACGGCAGCGTGACGGCAGCGTATGGAAGCCACCACACGTCGGGAAGGAACTGCGGCCAGAAATGACTGGATCCCTCCACGCATCCCTTGCTCACGCACGGTGAGTAGAACGGTGTCAGGTAGTGGTATTGCGCGACCCAGTAGTTGGTGCCCAAGAATGCGCGGACCGTGGCGTAGATGACAAACGCCGCGAAGCCCAGGTCCGTCCATACCGTCGGCATCCACCACCGGTCGGTGCGCAGGGTGCGCTGCGGAATCTGGGCACGGCTCGGCGAAAAGACGCCGGTCGCCTTGCGGTCGGCGGTGGGTGCGCTCACATTTCCCTCTCGGTGTGGTTATCTCCCGATCAGACAGCCTCGGCGTTAGCCGGCGACTCCTCTGTCGTCCTCATCGCCCCAGAAGGCGGTGTCGTACGGGGTGTCCGGGATCGGGATCTTCTCGCCGGCGTGGTGGTGATGGCTCACGCCCGTGGCGAGCTCGAGCTCTTCGGCGTCGATGTCGAGGCGGTCGATGTCGTTGAGGATGCGTTCGGCGTCATTGACGATTCGACGTGTGGCGGGGCTGTCCCCGTACTTCGACGCCAACGATGTCACGCACCGCCGGAGACTTCCGATTAGCTCGTGCAGCTCGGTAAGTTCGGTAGTGCTGGACATTTGACCTCCTTGGGCTGAAGGGTGTCTCGGATCACAGTACGACACCCGATGCTAGTCATATCAGGGGGTTTGCAGTGAAACAGATCACGTCACAAAGGTGGAGGTAGGCGGATGTCCGACCAGGTACTTAACGAGCGTGCCGAGAGATTGCTGGCCTTGCATCAGCCCGGCAATCCGGTGGTTCTACCGACGGTCTGGGACGCCTGGTCGGCGCGGCTGGCAGTCGACGCGGGGTTCGCCGCGCTGACGGTCGGCAGCCATCCGGTGGCCGACTCGGTGGGCAAGGCCGACCAAGAGGGCATGACGTACGACGACGTGGTCACCCGCGTCAAGCAGATCACCGCCGCCGTCGACGTGCCGGTATCGGTTGACATCGAATCGGGCTACGCCGAATCACCCACCATCCTGATCACGGGCCTCCTGGAGGCCGGGGCCGTCGGCCTCAACATCGAGGACACGGTGCACAGCGAAGGTGGGCGGCTGCGGTCGTCCAGTGAGCATGCCGAGCTCGTCGGAGCCCTTCGCAAGGCGGCCGACGCCACCGGTGTGCACGTGGTGATCAACGCTCGCACCGATCTGTTCCTCCGTCAGGACGGGGACGAATCCGACCGTGTCGACCGTGCAATCGCGCGGCTTAAAGAAGCCGCGGCGGCAGGCGCCGATTCGCTGTACCCAGTGGGCCGTCACGATCCGGATACGTTGCGGCGCTTGGCTACCGAGCTGCCACTGCCGATCAACGCGATCGCGCTGCCGGATCAGGATGATCCGGCGTCGTTCGGGCCGCTGGGTGTTGGACGGATCAGTTTCGGGCCGTTCCTGCAGGGTGCGCTTTCCGGACGTGCGAAGGAGATCCTGGCCCGCTGGGCTTAGCATTCCGGCGTGAGCGGTGAGGACGACGGCAGTTGGCATGACCAGCAACAGGTGATCGTGGCCGCCGGAGTGGCGGGGCTGGTGCTGGTGGCGTTGCTGGTGTGGGCGGTGATTCACACCGCCAACAAGTCGTCGAGGCCGCCCGAGCCCGTGGAGTTTGCCCCGTCGTCCGATACCTCGTCTACGTACACGACAGAGTCGACGTCGAGTTCGAGTTATACGGTGCCGAGCGTTCAAACGAGCCAGGACAACCCGATCCTGACTGGGCCGTCCCAGTCGACGCCACCGGCCGACGGGCCCGATGACGACGAGACGACGACGACGCCGACCACGACCACCAACCCGTACCCGACGACGACACCGACAAACGCCGGCCATATCTAGGGGTTGTTCAAGCATCGGTGCTCCGGACCGGGTTGAGCAGTCGATGCGGTCGCCGGAGGACCCGACTGACGACGTCGTCGCGGCTCACCCGGTCACGAGGTCGGCGCGGCGGATGGACGACAAGATCCGAGACCTTAGGCTGTTGCCCGCACTCGGAGCAGACGGCGTCCGCGCGGATTGTTCCGCCGCACCCGACGTGCCGATACGTGCGCCGGATCGGAGTCTGCAGGTAGTTCTCATTGCCCCAGGTGATCAGCGACCAAATGGTCGGCCACAGTCGGCGCCCCTTTTCGGTGAGGACGTACTCGTCGTGGCGTCTGCCTGTCGTCGTCTTGGTGAGCACCCCCTCGGCGACAAGCAATGAAAGCCGCTCAGCCAACACGGCCTTCGGGATTCCGAGGTGGGCGCGGAAGTCGCTGAACCGCCGCACGCCGTAAAACGCGTCGCGCACGATCAACAAGGTCCAACGCTCGCCGATGATTTCGAGCGAGCGAGCGATCGGGCAGCTCTCTGCTGTGTATTCGCGGGGAAGTGCCATAGAACCCAGTATCACACCTTGCAGGTTCGTTCACCGAACCATACGATCCAAAATTGAGGTTCATTCACCGAACCGTTTGGAGGCTAGTCCGATGAAAGCTGTTCAGTACGACCGCTTCGGCGGTCCGGATGTGCTGCGATACCTCGACTTACCCGACCCTCGGCCAGGTCCTGGCGAACTACTCATCAAGACCGCCGCGATCGGTGTCAACTTCCCGGACATCCGCGAGCGCCGTGGTGTGTACAACAAGGCCGAAACCCGCGTCGGCGGTGTGCAACTACCTCAAGTCGGCGGGATCGCAGTCGCAGGCACGGTCGTCGAGACCGGCCGGGGCGCCAGCGGCGATCTCGTCGGCCGGCGCGTTGTCGCGCTTATGAAGAAAGGCGCGTACGCCGAACTCGCCAATGCCGCCGAGGCGCTGTGCGCGGTGGTCGACGACGACGCCGACCTCACCGTGCTGGCCGGCTTCGCAGCGCAGGCGGCCTGCGCCCATTTACTGCTCCAGGCGTCGACCACCCTGTGCCCCGGTGAGGCGTTATTGGTGCACGGCGCGGCCGGCGGGGTCGGTAGCCTCGCGGTCCAAATCGGCAAGGCGCTGGGCGCCTCGCCGGTGATCGGCACCGCCAGCACGGAGGAACGCCGCAACTTCGTCCTGGAACTCGGTGCTGACGCTGCAATCGGCTACAACGAACCGAAATGGCCTGCCGCGGTTTTGGAGCTGACCGCGGGACGCGGCGTGGATGTGCTGATCGAATCCATCGGTGGGGACGTCTTCGAGCAGAACTTCCAGGCACTGGCCACATTCGGTCGGTACCTGCTACTCGGTTCGACCCGCGGCCCGGGTGACCCGTTCGCGCCGCGCCGTCTGATGACGAAATCGCAAGCGATGATCGGCTTCTACTTGCCGGTGTATTACGACCGGCCGGAGTTGATCAACAACGCGCTTCGGTTCCTTGCCGACGGCGTCAAAGAGGGCTTCATTACCCCGAAAGTGGACGCCGTGCTGCCCTTGGCTCTCGCGGCTGAAGCTCATCGCCGACTAGAAAGCCGGTCCGTGCGTGGTGTAATCGTCCTCGACCCGACGCTTGGGCCGGAGGTGGACGCATGACGACCGATCCGCATATTCACGTGCACAGCATGACGCGGGTGGACGTATTCACCGGTGTCGGGTTCGACGAATTCATAACAACTTTCGAAGCCGCCGCACCGCGATACGACCCTGTTCCGATGCAACGGATCGTCGAGGCCGGTGGCACCTGGGACGACGTGCGCGCCAAAG
>Ga0070712_100001285_pt1 | contig 15162 bp, 15 predicted proteins | sample LARL81metaG_FD_71396 | JGI IMG/M metagenome (GOLD analysis project Ga0070712, IMG submission 71396) | Corn, switchgrass and miscanthus rhizosphere microbial communities from Kellogg Biological Station, Michigan, USA - LAR L8-1 metaG | ecosystem: Host-associated > Plants > Roots > Rhizosphere ...
TGGAGGGAGCGCATGAGACGGCGAGATTTCCTCACCCTACTCGGTGCCGCGGCGGCGTGGCCATTTGCGACCCGGGCGCAACAGCCGAGGATGCCAGTGATCGGGTTTCTCATGATGTATGCCGAAACCGATACACGCGGACAATCCTTTGCGGCCGCGTTCCGGGAGGAGCTTAATGAGCTCGGATGGACGGAGGGCCGCAACATCCAGTTGGAATACCGCTGGGCTACATCAGACCCGGAAAGAATCGAGCGATCTGCGAGGGAGCTCGTCCTCAGCCAGCCCGCCCTCATTCTTTCTTCAAGCGCGCCCACCACAGCGACGTTGCTCAAACAAACCCGCATCATACCTATCATTTTCGGCAATCTTGTCGATCCCGTCGGCTCAGGCTTCGTCGAGAGCCTGTCGAAGCCGGGCGGCAACGTTACAGGCTTCATCAATGCGGAGCCGGCCATGACTGGCAAGTGGTTGGAATTGCTCAAGACGGTTGCCCCGCGCGTGACACGTGTCGCTGCCGTGTTCAACCCGGACGCAGCGCCTTATATCGGAAGCTACCTCGATGCGTTCAAAGCGGAGGCCGCGTCCTTCGCGGTGGAGGCCACCGCTGCGCCCGTTCGCGACCGGTCCGAGCTCGAAACTGCAATCACCGCCCAGGCGCGCGAGCCCAATGGCGGACTCATGGTGATGCCCGACGGATTCATGTTTGCCTTCCAGTCCGAGGTTACCGCACTCGCCGCCCGCTATCGAATTCCGGCGACCTATTTCTTCCGGTCGTTCGCGGAGCAAGGCGGTCTCCTCTCATATGGAAATGATATTGTAGACAACTACCGGCGCGCTGCGATCTACGCGGACAGGATTCTCAAGGGCGAGAAACCGAGTGCGCTTCCCGTTCAGTCACCGGTGAAGTTCGAGCTGGTGATCAACCGCAAGACCGCGAACGCGCTCGGCCTTGATGTGCCGCCGTCACTGCTTGACCGCGCCAACGAGGTAATCGAATAAGGGGCCTTGCCCGGTGTTCTGAACCCGAGAGGTGCTGGCGGTAGCGATGGCTGGATGTAACGATCTTTCTCGCGAGAACATCATGCGTCAGGCGACAAACCTCCGCGATCTTGAGCTGCCAATGCTGCTGCCGGGAATCAAGGTCAACACCCGTCCAACTGACTATTATCCCGTACAACAGCTGCAGCTGATGCGGTTTGATGGCAAGCGTTGGGTGCGCTTCGGGGACCTGCTCTATGGCGAGTGAGTCACGATGCCTCGCCAAAAAGGGCTAGGAGACCGCGAGGCTCTATAGTACGGCCTAGTGGTTGTGAAGGAGGATAATTCAAATGATTTCAAAGCCAAAGCTAAAGACGGCAAATCGGCACTGGTCGCAAAAAGAGACAATGAGAATTGTGCTGCTCGGCCTAGCTTGTTTTTTGGGGACCAGCGTTGCCGCCGAGAACAACAAGCAGTTAAGTCAAGAGTACTTGACGTGCCTTGAAAAGGCCAACGGCGTTACGTTTGCAATGATTGATTGCATCGTTGCTGAAACCAGCCGACAAGATACCAAGCTCAACGAAAACTACGAAAGCCTGACTTCTAAGATTTCTCCCAAACGAAAACAGTCACTGCTTCATGCCCAACGTGCCTGGATAACGTTTCGTGATGCAAACTGCAAATTTTACGGCGATCCCGAAGGTGGTACCAGCGCGAGACTGAGCGCTAACGAATGCGTTTTAAATGCAACTGCCGATCGTGCCGAGGAATTGAAGTTGCTGATCCCTGAATAACTGAAAAGCTGCCGACAACAGTAAAGCTAGCCCGCTCGGGACACGGTCGATGACGTGTAAATGGCGCGCTCTTCCGCTTCGATCTCGGCTCGATTTGCCGCTGCTTGCGCTGCTTACCTTTGCCTTCGTCGCGTGCGAAGTCACCGGAGCGGTGGCATTGGAGGGCCGCTTGCGGGTTGTGCCAGTTCTAGTCATTCCGTCCGACAACTCGGAAATCTACGAGGGCGGAAAAATTGCAGCGTACAAAGACCTTGTTCGCAAATACCTTGCTCTCGCCCAATCCTATTACCGCACCCAGCTCGTTACCGACACGTTCGAGATTGCCGACGGCGACCCTCTCGTCTACGCGGCAAAACATCCGCACTCTTATTACGACGACCACCTTTCAAAACTGGAGCCGGACGTGGGTCACCTTCTGGTGCGGGAGCTGTTCACGTGGCTCGGCGAGGATCGCTATAGCTCGCGCTCAGTGTATCTTCAGATCTATGCCCGTCCTTCAGCTCACGCGCTACCCGGACCGCTTCGTTATCCGATCGACGACAATTATTTCGGCCATGGAGGCACATTCAACGGACCGCCCAATACCGGCGGCGGCCATATCCAGCTGGAACTGGCATACCTGATGGAGACGGACGATTACCCTTTCCTCTCCACGCTCATCCACGAACTGGGACACGCCTTCGGCCTGGACCATTCCGATTGCCACGGCTACGACATGGATACCAATGGCTCGATGATGGCCAGCAATACTCGTCTCTGGTCCAAAGGTTTCAGCCTGAGCGTGCCACCGCCGGTATTTAATCCAGAAGAATATCTCATGCTGGCGCAGAACAAGCTCGCGTTTCCCAACTTTGATTTTATCCCCGCACGGCACAATCCGAGGGGCAAGTCCTTGGCAACCGCGGACAGCTGTACCTTGGGCTGGATAGACGAGACGATTGGGGAATACCGGAATATGCCCGGCATGGGTTTCGAGCTCTTCTGGGACGGCGAGCGGATCAACGGGCCCGAGGCCGCGTTCTATTCGCGACAAGAGGCGCGTGAGGATTGCGCCTGGAACACGCAGACCTATCCACACACCCGCGTCACGTGCACTTACAACGGCGAACCGTTTATGGTCGGCCGGCGCGCTCCGCCGCGCCGTCGCTCGCCCACCGCAAAGTCAAAAGCCAAACGATGATAAATGGCCGCGGCGAGAATGTAATCGAGGGTTTGCATTAATCAGCTAAGCGTTTCACGACCAGGGCATCCGGGGGTGAGAACCAATTGACCCCTGGGCCCCTAAGCGTTTTGCTGCGGTGCATTAGTTCACAGTTGGCACGAAGGAGCCGGTGCCAATCCCGGTTTAGAGGTGGCGCGCGATCAGCGGCTGCATAGCTCGAATTCGTGTGATCATGGATATGCTCGAGACTCCCGACAAGGATTTGCCGCTGCGTGACGATATCCGGCTTCTCGGCCGCATTCTTGGCGATACGGTCCGCAGCCAGGAAGGCGAGCCTGTTTTCGCAATCGTTGAGCGCATTCGCCGGACCTCGATCCGCTTCCACCGCGACGAGGATGAAGCCGCGCGGCACGAGCTCGAGGCGACATTGAATAGCCTCTCGCATGGTCAGAGCATCCAAATCATCCGCGCTTTCAGCTACTTTTCACAGCTCGCCAATATCGCCGAAGATCAACATCACATCCGCCGAACCAGAGCCCACGCGCTGGCTGCTTCGGCACCCCGCGAAGGCACCCTGGCGCACGCGCTGGCTCGCGCGCGTGATGCGGCGATTTCCCAGTCCAAGCTGCAGGACTTCTTCACAAATGCCGTCGTTTGCCCGGTACTCACCGCCCATCCGACGGAGGTGAGGCGCAAGAGCACGATCGATCGTGAGATGGAGGTGGCGCACCTGCTGGCGGAACGCGATCGCCTTCGGCTCACCCCCGAAGAGACGGCGGCGAATGAAGAGGCCTTGCGTTGCGCCGTGCTCACGCTTTGGCAGACCAGCATGCTGCGCGGGAGCAGGCTCAAAGTCGTAGACGAGGTAGCTAACGGGCTTTCCTACTACGATTACACCTTTCTGCGCGAGTTGCCTCGCTTCTATGCGGCCCTGGAAGACCAGCTCGCTTCGACCGATCCGGCCTGGGACGGCTTCGAGCTACCTTCGTTCCTACGCGTCGGAAGCTGGATCGGCGGTGACCGCGACGGCAATCCCTTCGTTACAGCCGAGGTGCTGCGACAAGCGTTGGGCATGCAGAGCGAGCGCGCCCTCAAATTCTACCTGGATGAGGTGCATCTTTTAGGCGGCGAACTATCGCTCGACACCCGGCTGGTCACTGTATCCGATCAGCTGAAGGAGCTAGCGGAGCGCTCGCCTGATCGCTCGCCACACCGCCGCAACGAACCGTATCGTCTCGCTGTCTCTGGTATCTATGCGCGCCTCGCAGCGACGGCGCAGGCGTTCGGGCAGGCGGAGGCGTCGCGCCACGCCATAGGTGAGGCGCCGCCTTACGCCGAGGCTGCCGAATTCGTTGCCGACCTCGGCGTTCTTTATCGTTCACTCACGGCCAACGGCTCGGCGGCGCTGGCGCGTAGTCGGTTGCGCAGCCTGCGTCGCGCAGCCAACACTTTCGGTTTCTATCTCGCGGACATCGATCTGCGCCAGAATTCCGAGGTGCATGAGCGGACGGTGGACGAGCTGTTCGAGATGACCTGCCCCGACTCGGGCTATGCCGGCCTCTCCGAAGCTGCCCGCATCTCCCTCCTGCGCGAGGAGCTCAACACCGCGCGACTGCTTTCTTCGCCTTTCCTACGCTATTCCGCGGAGACGGCCTCGGAGCTGGCAATCCTTCGCGAAGCGGCCAACGCACATCGGCGTTATGGCAGGGCCGCGGTGCCCAACTACGTGATCTCGAAGACGAACGGAGTCTCGGACCTTCTCGAGGTAGGGCTGCTGCTCAAGGAGGCCGGATTGTTGCGGCCGCGTGAGCGCGAGCTCGACGTGAACATAGTCCCGCTGTTCGAGACGATCGCCGATCTACGCAACTGCGGCAGCATAATGGACGAGCTCCTCGCCGTGCCGGAGTACCTTCGCCTCCTGGAAAGTCGTGGTCGCGCACAGGAGGTGATGCTGGGTTACTCCGACAGCAATAAGGATGGTGGCTTCCTGACCTCCGGCTGGGAGCTCTACAAGGCAGAAATTGCGCTCATCGACACCTTCCGCCGTCATGGGCTCACGCTGCGTCTGTTCCACGGCCGCGGGGGATCCGTCGGCCGTGGCGGCGGCCCGAGTTATCAGGCCATCCTCGCGCAGCCCTCAGGAGCCGTGCAAGGCCAGATTCGCATCACCGAACAGGGCGAGGTGATCGCGGCGAAATATTCGCACGCAGAGGTGGGCGGGCGAAACCTCGAGATTCTTGCTGCCGCCTCCCTGGAGGCAACGCTCCTGCAGCCTGACCGAGCGGCGCCGCGCGAGGAGTACTTCGCCGCCATGGAGGAGCTCTCCAACCATGCCTATCGAGCGTATCGGAACCTCGTATACGAGACGGCTGGTTTCGAACGGTACTTCTGGGAATCGACCGTCATCGGAGAAATCACCAATCTAAATATCGGCAGCCGTCCTGCGTCACGCAAAAACTCGACGCGCATCGAGGACCTGCGCGCCATCCCTTGGGTCTTTGGCTGGTCGCAATGTCGGCTCATGCTGCCGGGCTGGTACGGCTTCGGAACGGCGATCAAGGCTTGGCTGGCCGCACGACCGCGGGACGGCATGAGGATATTATCGGAGATGTACCGCGAGTGGCCGTTTTTCCAAACGCTGCTCTCGAACATGGATATGGTGCTGGCGAAGAGCAATATCGCAATCGCCTCACGCTACGCGGAGCTCGTCGAAGACACCGAGCTGCGCGAAGCCATCTTTCCGCGGCTGCGTGCCGAATGGCAGTACACGATTGAAATGCTGCTCGCCGTCACTGGCCAGCGAGCATTGCTCGACCAGAATCCCTTGCTGGCGCGCTCGATCAAGAACCGCTTTCCGTACCTCGATCCGCTTAACCATGTACAGATCGCACTGCTGAAGCGTCACCGGGCCGGCGATACCGACGAGCGCGTGGTGCAGGCAATCCATCTGACCATCAACGGAATAGCGGCAGGGCTGCGCAACAGTGGCTAGTCGCCCGCTTCAACCTTGAAAGGATCTGATGCTGTTCCACCGATCTTCCAGACCGGCGCGGTGGTCACCGCTTGGTGCGTCTCTTGAGCTGCCGCTCCAGGGTTTCGAGCGTCACGCGCGACCCGTCGCGCGCAAGTCGCCGACGCGCCAGGTAATAATCCTCAATGTCCTCGATCTGGCGCAAGATCGCCTCGCGCGCATAATAGCTCTTGCTGCGGCCGGTTTTCTTGGCGAGAGCATCGAGCCGCTGCTCGATCTCGGCCGGCAGACGAAGGGCAAGCATTTTGTAAACCTCCTTTTGCTATACATGTATAGCAGCGCGGTTGTAAGGCAATGACGCAGCGTCACTCGTGTCTGTCGCCGGTCCCGGATGAAGCGCCTTCACTCTTCCGGTGGTTGTACCTTGGCTCTCCTTCAGCGACCGCGCACGTTCGCTTGCGGGATGCAGGCGCTCCGATGTCAGGATTGGCCGCCGCTGCAGTTGATGACCTGCCCGGTGATGAAGCTCGCATCGTCTGATGCCAGAAAGGCGATGGCTGCGGCTTGCTCCTCGGGGAGACCGCGGCGCTGCAGCGCCTGCTGATTGCGAATGTCCTGCGCCATCTCTCCTCGATAACGCTCCGCTTCTGTTGCCTCGGGCTCATCTGCCATCACTCCCGGCCGGATGAGCTGCCGCGGCGTCACGCGGTCGGCAATGTCGGTGCCGCCAGGTGACATCGTGTTCACCCGGATGCCACAGCGGCCGTACTCCATGGCCAACACTTTGCTGAGCGCCAATATGCCTCCTTTGCTCGCGGCATAGGGAGCACGGTAGAGACCTCGAACCGATTGCGAGCCCACATTCACGATCGAGCCCGAGCTCTGCTGCATCATGATCGGCAATGCCGCCAGGCAGCACCAAAGCGTCGGGTACAATGATCGCTCGATCTCCAGCTTCACTTCGTCTTCCAAATAGAGGTGATAGGGCTTGATCCAGATCGTGCCGCCGACATTGTTGACCAGCACATCTATGCGGCCATAGGCATCGAGCGCCTGCCTCATTAAGCTCTGGGCGCCCGAGAACGTGCTCACGTCGGCCAGCACTTTGAGCGCCTCGACGCCTTGCTGGTTGAGCTCGGTCCAGGTGCGGGTCGCGCTCGCATCGATGCGATCAGCGACGACAATCTTTCCTCCTTCCTGGCCGAGCCGCCGCGCTGCAGCCCGGCCGATGCCTTGGCCGGCCCCGGTCACGACGCAGACCTTCTGGGCAAGCCTGCGAGCGCCCGCCGCGCGGGCATCAAGCTCGATTGCCATGAACCGCTCCTACACCGGGACGGCTGCTTTGATGCGCTCGCGCGTGAGCGGTAGATCGCGAAATCGGTGCCCCGTGGCGCTGGCGAGCGCATTGGCGAGCGCTGCCGCGGCGGGGCCCTGGGCCGCTTCTCCGCTGCCGAGAAACGGCTGCCCGGGGCGGTCAAGAACGTGGACAGCCACGCTGTCCGGGACCGCATTGAAGCGAAGGATCGGGTAGGTGGACCAATCGATGCTGGTGATGCGCGTGTCGTCGAAGGTTACGCGTTCGTAAAGGGTCCAGCTGATCGATTGGATGATGCCGCCTTCGATCTGGTTGATCAGTCCGTCGGGATTGACCGCTTGTCCCGCATCAACGGCAGCGACCGCACGCAGGACGCGGGTGCGGCCGGTATCGCGCGCCACCTCCACTTCCATGGCAACTGCGCAATAGGCTGCGAGATTCTTGTAGCGGGCAAACGCAAATCCGCGGCCACGGCCTCCCGGCAACGGTGACGAAGACCAGCCAAATCGGACAGCGACGGTAGTGATCACGGCGCGAGCGCGCTCGTCATCGAGATGCTTGAGACGGAACTCCACCGGATCTGCCCCCGAGGCCTGTGCCAGCTCGTCCATGAAACTCTCGATCGAGAACACGTTCATGTAAGCCCCGAGCGAACGCAGCGCAGAGACTCGGACGGGCATGGCGGGAAGAAAATGGTGCATCACCCGCGCGCTGGGGAGCTTGTACAGAGGAATGGCATTGCGGTCGCCGCCGCCCTCGGGCTGGGGAATTGGCTTGGGGGCCGGTTGCGCAAACGGCTGTGACAGGGATTGGGCTGCAATCAGCGAGCCGGCGCCGCCTGGCCGCATGGAATGCGTGTTGCTCCAGACGGCGTAATCCCAATCGGCGATCCGGCCGCTCGCATCCACCGCCGCGGTCACCTTGGCGACCATCGCGGGGCCATAAGGTTCCCAGCCATGCTCCTGCTCGCGCATCCACTGCACGCGAACGGGCCGGCCCGGCAGCGCGCGCGCAATCAGAACCGCGTCGGCGGCCGCGTCATCGGCGCCGTTGTGCCCGTAACATCCAGACCCTTCCATATGGATGCAGCGCACCTGCTCGATCGGCATGCGCAGCATCTCCGCAATCGCCTGCCGGTCGGGGTAGACGCCCTGGGTGTGCGACCACACCGTCATTGCGTCGTTCTCGAATTGGGCAACTGCGCAGGAGGGACCGATGGACGCGTGCGCCTGATAGGGTCGGGTGTATGTCGCCTCCACTGTCTTCTGCGCCGCTGCAGGCGGCTGGCGTTGATCGAGGATCGCCGTGTCCTGCGCAGGAAGCTTCATGAGGAGGGAAGGCAGGTCGTCCTGCTTCGGCAGATGAGCATTTTCTTCCCAGCGCGCGGCTGCCGCCAGCGTTCGCATCGTCTTCACCGCCTGGAATTCGCGCTCGCTCACCACCGCGAGGAAATCGCCATCGCGGACGACCTTGATCACTCCCGGCACTCTTTCCACAGCTGCGGTATCCACGGCGGCTAGGCGTGCGCCATAGCTCGGCGGCCGCACTACGCGCGCGTGCACCATGCCGGGAAGACGCAGGTCCTGCACGTAGGCCGCCCCACCGGTCACCTTCGCGGGAATATCGACCCGCGCAACAGGTTTGCCCATCACCTTGAAGGCGCGGGGATCCTTCAGTACCGATTCAGGTTGCGCCCGAACATGAAGCATCTCCGGTGCGACGAGATCGCCATAGCTGAGCCGGCGTCCATCAGGCGCGACCACGCTGCCGTTCTCTGTCCTGAGCGAGTCCCCGGGGAGTGCGAAGCGGCTTGCGGCTTGCGCAATCAGCAGGGCGCGCACCTGCGCCGCCGCGTGTCGGATCGCAGTGCCGCTGTCCTGCATGGAATGGCTGCCGGAGGTGTAGCCCTCGTTGGCAGTGCGGGCGGTATCGGCGGTGATGATCGTGAGCGAGGAAAGCGCGACATCAAGCTCCTCCGCCGCGACTTGCAGCAGCGCTGTCTTGATGCCCTGGCCGAGCTCGGCCTTGCCGGTCAATACGCTGATGCTGCCGTTCGCGTCGACGCGTATCCAGGAGTCCAGGAAGGGACTGGTCTTGAGACTGCCCGGGAGCGCACGAGCCGCGCCCGATTGCTGACCGCCCTGCGCTGACTCCTGCGCCGCAAGCCGCGACTGCGAGCAGAAACTGAAAACCAGCGCGCCGGTGCCGGCAAGGACGGACCGGCGCGAAAGAACGACAACGTTGTTCATCGCCCGCCTCCCATTCCGGTCGAGCTTGCACCAGCGGTCTGCATCAGCCGTGCCGCGCGCTTTACCGCGCGCAGGATGCGCATGTGCGTCCCGCATCGGCAGAGATTGGATTGCAGCGCGGCGCGAATGTCGGCGTCCGACACGAGCGGGTTATTCTGAAGCAGAGCCTGCGCCCGCATCATCATTCCCGGGATGCAGTATCCGCATTGCGCGGCTTGCTCTTCCATGAAGGCGCGCTGCATCGGACCGGGATTGTCGAGCGTGCCAAGCCCCTCGACTGTCGTAACCTGCTTGCCTTCAAGAAGCAGAATGGGCGTGCCGCAGGAAAACACCGCCTTGCCGTCCACCATCACCGTGCACGCGCCGCATTGACCCAGCCCGCATCCGAACTTGGCGCCATTGAGGGCGAGCTCGTCGCGCAGGACGTAGAGCAGCGGTGTATCGGGATCGGCAGAGATATCATGCTCGCGGCCGTTCACTGTAAGCTTCACCATGGCTTTTCTCGCTGGCTGGAATCGGCGGGAGCCGATGCGTCCCCGCGGGTCGCGTAAGTGGCGAAACGGCGGTTTCCGGTCATTGCGTCGCGCACGTGCTTGGCGACGTCAGTCCACGGCCCTTTGTCGCTGAAGCGCGCGCGCAAATAAACAATGAGGTCCGTCAACTGCGCCTCGCTCAGCGCACCGGTAAACCCCGGCATGATCGGGCTGCGCTCGCCCTCTGCGGCGGGAAGGCCGGCGAGCACAACATTGATGACATTGATGGGATTGGGACCTTGCATTGCGGTGCTGAGCGCGAGATCCATGCCTCCGAACGGGAGCGGGCGTCCGCTCTCGTGACAGAAACCGCAGGCCGACTGGTAGATCATGCCGCCCATGTCTGCGCCGGAGCCGTCCACTTTGGCGGCCAGTGCGGTCGTCCTGCTGTCGCCAGACACGGGATTGCTGCCGGGGCCCTGCACACCGGTGCGGGCGAGGACCTCGTCGGCTTGGCGCCGGCGCTCCGGCGTCGGTGTCCCCGACATGCTCGCTATGTAGATGGCGATTGCACGCACGTCGGCGTCGCTCGCGACACCAAAATTGTCGATCACAGGAGCCATCGGGCCGCGCGCAACGCCATGCACGCGCTGCCAGCCATTGCGCAGATAGGCGTAAAACGCGTCTACATCCCACGGCACCGGCGCCGGCGATGCGTGATTCAAGGCATAGGCCGTCCAGCCCTCCGTCTCCCCACCGCCAAAGCGATCGTTTTTGTTTTCCGCGCCCAAACGATTGCGCGGGGTGTGGCATGCGCCGCAATGGGCGAGACCTTCGACCAGGTACGCGCCGCGATTCCAGGCTTCGCTTCCTGATGCAACCGGCTCGAAGGGACCTTTGCGCAAAAACAGAAGCTTCCAACCAGCGAGCGCGATGCGCAGGTTGAAGGGAAAGCGCAGCTCATTGTGCGGAGCCGCCGCGCGAACCGGCTCGCGTGACATCAGGTAGGCATAAAGCGCGTGGTCGTCTTCGTCCGTCAGCAGCGTAAAATGATCGTAGGGAAATGCCGGGTAGAGATGGTGCCCGGCGCGATCGACACCCTCCCGCATGGAGCGCCGGAAAGCCCCCTCCGACCAGTTGCCGATCCCGGTCTCCGGGTCGGGAGTTATGTTGGTGGAATAGATCGTGCCGAATGGCGTCGCGACCGCAACGCCTCCGGCGAAGCTCTTGCCGCCCGGCGCGGTGTGACAGGTGTTGCAATTGCCGAGGACTGCAAGCTGCGCACCATGCCGCACGAACGCGGTGTCCAAACCGTGAGGATCGGGCGGGGCAATCGGGTCAATGGCCGGGCGCCACGCCCATCCAAAAAACGCGACGATGAGTATCGCGCCAGCGATAACCACCGCGATGATCGTGCGTGCAATCATGCTCGCCCATGATGCGCCCGCTCAGTGCCAGCCTGAGCAGGGGATAGCATCATTCGAGAATTGCGCCCGTAGGAGATAGTTCCCGCAACGGCGGCAATGCTCGTGGCTGGAGTGCGACTGATGGGGGTCGCCGTCCTGTCCTTACGATTGTGCTTCGTGATTGAAGGCAAAATCAGGGGGAGGGACGGGGCCCCAGACATAAAATGAGTCTTCCCCCGGATGATCGCCGCTCTCCCAGTCGTGATCCACCGGGATGTAGTCGATATCGGAAGAATACTCGGCGTAGCTTCCCCAGGGATCGCGTACATAATGGAAGTAGTTCGATCCCAGCACGTGGCGGCCCAGTCCCCAGCCCGCCGTGAAGCCTTTGTCCGCCATCTGCATGGCACCCAATCCGATCTCCTGGATCGAGCCGACATCCCAGCTCAGATGATGCAGGCCGGGCGCTTCCGAGCGCACGAACGCGATCATGTGATGATCGCTCCCGTGAATCCCGTGCATGAACGCGATCATGTCGCCGGAACGGTCTGACAGGCGCAGACCAAGCACGTTGTGATAAAACTCGATGGTCTTGGGAATGTCCCGCGTGAACACCAGGATATGTGCCAAGCGACGCGGTCGTACCAAGGGCGCCTTGCTTCGGCTCGGCGCGTTAGCCTTGGCCGCGGCTCCGGGCGGGTTGCTGACGGCCGATTTTTCATTGGGCGACGACTTTTCGGCGACCCGGATCTCGAGCAGCGTGCCGTCGGCATCGCGAAACCACAGCCCGTTCGACTCGAACCCGACCGGTGGATCGAGCAGGTCGATGCGCATGTTCTGCAGGCGCTCGCGAAACCGCGGCAGATCGTCTTCGAAGGCGCCGAAGGAGATGAAGTTGAGCTTCTTGCGGGGCCCCTCCACCAGAGAACCCCAGCGGTGCGGATGCCCCTGGGTGTAGATGTTGAGCTTGCCTCCCTCCTCGCGCACGTCGAGGCCAAACGACCTGTAGAACTTCTCTGCCGCCGCTGCGTCGGGAACAAGGAAATTGAACAGGTCGAGGGAGTGCACGCCAAGCTCTCCGGGACGACGGTGAACGGGCTGGGCGAGCGAACGGATTTGGGTCATTGGGCGCTCCTCTGAGCAACGGTTCGGGCGAGGATCTCGCTATCCGGGATGGTGGCCTAAATCTAGTCTTCGGGCCCCCGGACCGAAAGGTGGCAGATCGGTGCGGGAGCGGGGGCGAGGTCTGCTTCTGCACCAACCGGCAACGCGAAGAGGAATAAACGGCAATGCCGTATAGGTGGGTGCACGCAGTGATTGAAAGATTGGCGAGACTCTGTAGCCCAGTTAACTTGAGCGCAACGAGCGTTCCAGCGTCTCCGCAGCCTCATCAAAACGAGCCTCGAGCCACGCACTCGCGCCGCGCAATCCTTGCACAACGTCCCTTGACCAGGACAGATACTCGCTTTTTCGTTCTAAGCTCCAGTCGGCCGGAGGACTTTTTACCACAGAGCGTAGATTTGAAATTTTGTCAGCCAACTTGAGAATCTTGGCTCGCGCCGTTTTTGCGCTCGCACGCTCGACTTGAAGCCGTTTCCGTTCCGCTTTATCGAGTCGCTTGTCGTCGGTGGCCTCCGCCACCAGACCGGCAATGTCAGCATTGAAGATCGATGCCAATTCGCCGAGAAGCGTCGCGGTATCCTCGACGGTGTCGTGCAATACTGCCGCTGCAACCAAATTTGCATCATGGCCTTCGGTCGCAGTTGCCACCAACTCCGCAACCTCGGCAAGATGGTTCATATAGGGTTCCTGCGCTTCACCCTTGCGCCGCTGTTTGGCATGCCGCTCTGCCGAGAAATTCCATGCCCTGGCAATCAGCAAGACATCGCTCACCTATCAACTCCAGTTTTGACTGCCGAGGATACCCATTCCCCGCGTCATGCCGCCTGCACCCTCTGGCGAGCGGCAAGCGCCTCATAGCCGAAGCACGCGAGCGCAACCACGCGCGGAATGGGTCCTCGTTTCAGGTAATACTCAATCTGCCGTCGGCTGCGGCCCAGCAGAGCCGCAGCGGATTCGTGCGTGAGTTTATTTCTTGCAAGAAATTGCGCGAAATCCTCCGGCGTCATCGCCTCTTGCGCGAGTGTCTCTATCAGCTCGGCCGTCATTTCGAGATCGGGACCATCCCATGCCACGACCTCGCCGTCCTCGACGAGGTGAGCTGTTGCAAATAGGTCGGCGTTGCCGCGCAAGGGACGATAGACCTTGTAGCTGCCGATCAGCGGCGTGAGATCGAGAACATCGGTACGGCCACCGCGCGTAGTTTGCGCCCAAGTAATCTCGAGCGTGCTCGGTCCCACCACGCGAATTTCGGCGATCCGGGCCAATGGCGCACCCGTATCCAGAAATTCTTCATTCGCGCTCATTGAGTCTTCTCCATTCCTGCATGAGCCGCTCGCCATTTTTGAAAACCTGCGCCCACGCGATAGCTTCTTCTATCGCCGCCTTTTCCCCGCGTCCTCTGACTGCAAATGTCAGGAGATCGACAGCGACGCCCCAACCAGACCCTCGTACGTGGAAGTGGGGCGGGCGATGATCTCCGGGGTACATGCAAATCTTGCATCGTCTGAGCCGGTACTATCTCCGGCATTGGGCTCGCCTAGCTTTGCGGGGCGATCATAGTGCAATAATTGCACATTCCAGCGAAATTGCGCAATCAATGCACAAAAGGCGTCCCGATGAGCGTGTAGGCGAGGACCGTTCTCGACGGTGACCCGTGGCACACCGCGAGCGTTGCTGGCGCTCGCAGTGTATGCTATTGTCATACAGATTGCAGTGACTGGAAAATATCCAATGAGCACCACCGTGCTGAGCGTCCGGGTCAGCGAGGAAGAGCGAGCCCTTCTGGAGGCCGCGTCCGAGTTGGCGCGCACCAGCCTCAGCGAGTTCATCCGGCGCAAGGCTATTGATGCCGCCGAGGCGGAGATCGTCGAACGGCGGATCGTCACGATTCCGGCCAAGGATTGGGAAGCGTTCGAGGCTTGGGCGAACCGCCCAGCGGAGGAGATTGAGGGGCTCAGGGACCTCGTTGGCAAGGCGCCAACGTGGCGGAGGTAACCGCGCCGCGCCCGCTCCTCGAGACTGACGATCGCAGACGGTTTGATTGCGGCCGAGAATCGTTGAACCAGTGGTTCCAGCGCCACGCTTGGACCAACCATGCGGCCGGCATTTCACGCACCAACGTTATTTGTGACACTGTCACAGGAGAGATCGTCGGCTTCGTCACGTTGAGTGCCGCTCAGATCGAGCGGGCCTTTTTGCCGAAGTCACAGCAACGTAACAAACCCGATCCGGTGCCGGTGACGCTGCTTGGTCAACTTGCGATCCACAGGGATTATCAGGGCAAGGGCCATGCTCGCTCGCTCCTCCTGTTCGCTCTTCGCGCGGCGCTCAGGGCGTCCCGAGAGGTTGGAAGCTTCGGCGTCATCACCCATCCGATCGATGATCAGGTGCGTGCATTCTATGCCCGTTGGGGATACCAAAACCTGCCCTTTGACCCCCGTCGCGCCATGATCGTGCGCATGATCGACCTGGAGCGAAGCAGCGTTGGACCACAGCGGGCCGCGGGATGATGCGGCCGTCCTTCGAGATGCGCGCAATCCTTCGAGGCGCGCCCCCGAGTGGGGCACGCGCGCCTCAGACCGTATGTCCCTTTCCTTCGCGAGGCGACTCACCCTCGATGCGGTTGCGAGGGTTACCCGGATGGTCCGGGCAGAGCCTCAAGCAAGGAGGGTGAGTCATGAGCAAGCATAGC
>Ga0070712_100001293_pt1 | contig 15131 bp, 12 predicted proteins | sample LARL81metaG_FD_71396 | JGI IMG/M metagenome (GOLD analysis project Ga0070712, IMG submission 71396) | Corn, switchgrass and miscanthus rhizosphere microbial communities from Kellogg Biological Station, Michigan, USA - LAR L8-1 metaG | ecosystem: Host-associated > Plants > Roots > Rhizosphere ...
CACCTCGGTGCCGAAGCGCCCGTAGGCGGAGGCGATCTCGCAGCCCGACGCGCCGGCCCCGGCGACCGCGATCTTCTTTGGCTGCGCCGGCAGCGACCAGGCGCCCCAGGTGTCGACGACGCGGCCGCCGAACTCGACGCCGGGGATCGGCAGCGCCACCGAGCCGGTCGCCAGGGTCACCGCCTTCGCCTCGTAGACCTCGTCGCCGACCTTGACGTTCCCGTCGGCGGTCAGCGAGCCGTCGCCCTCGATGAACTCGATCTTGTTTTTCTTCCACAGCCCTTCGACGCCGCCGGTCAGCTGCGCGGAAACGTCGGCGCGGCGCTTCTGCAGCGCCTCCCAGTCGAGCTGGACGTCGTTGCCGACGACGCCAAGCTCGGCCGAAGCCTGCGCCTCGTGGAAGATCTCGGCGGTGCGGAGGACAGTCTTCGCCGGGATACAGGCGTAGTTGAGGCAGCGGCCGCCGGCTTTGTCGCGCTCGACGACGGCGGTCTTCTGGCCCAGCTGGGCGGCGCGGATGGCGGCGACGTAGCCGCCCGGGCCCCCGCCGATGACGATCTGGTCGAAGGAATCGGCCATTCGCTTTGAGCCTATAGAAGGGGACCGGTGGGCGCCCCCGGCCGCTAGCCCTTCTTCTGCCCGGGGACCCGGCCGGCGAGGCGACCCAGCGGCCCGACCGCGCCCTGCAGCGTCTCGACGCTCGAGTTGAGGCCGTCGATGCCGACGAGGATCCGCTCCATCAGCTCGCTGAGCTGGTCGATTCCCTTGTCGAGCCGCTCGATGCCGCCTTCCAGCCGGTCGAGAATCTCCGGCAGCTCGCCGACCCGCTTGATGTCCTCGCGCATCGCCGGCAGCGCGTCGGTGTCGGCGGCGACCCGGTCGAGCGCCGCGGCGACCCGCTCCAGCGCCGCAGTGTGCTCCTTCATCGCCCGCGTGTTCTCGGCGATCTCAGGCAGCTTGCGCAGCGCCGCGATCGCGTCGGCCGGGAAGCCGGTGACGCCGCCGAGGGAGGGGATGCTCGGGCTCACCCGTTCAGTCTTTCGGCGCCCGGCTCGGCATCTGGATCCGCGCCATCGCCTTGACCATGAAGTAGAAGAAGGTACCGGCGACCGCGAGCAGGGCGAGGGTGCCGAGGATCTGACCGACGCTGGAGGCGCCGACGACGAGGCCGAAGAAGGCGCTGAAGAGGACGATCACGAGGATCAGCTGGAAGCCGAGCACGGCCCAGTAGCGGGCGTGCCACATCCCCCAGGCCATCATTCCCATGATCACAGCCGGCGCCACCACCTGCGCCAGTTTCGGCTGTTCGCCGTTGACCTCGACCCCGGCGGCGTAGCCGATCGCGATCGAGAGCACGATCAGGGCGGCGATGATCGCGCCGAGAGTGACGACGGTCGGCCGCTCTCCCTCGGCGAGCGGCTGCAGCGCTTCGCGCGCTTCTTGGTTGCGCTGCTCGGCTTTGGCATAGCCGCGCGCCATCCGCTCGCTGCCGCGCTGCTTGCGCTTGACCTTCTCGTCAGACACTGCACACCTCAGCCACCCGGCGCCACGCCCCTCTCGCCGGCGGCAAAGGCCTGGCGCAGCTCGGTTGCCGCCGCCTCGGGGTCGGCGGCGTCGCGGATCGCCCGCACCACGCAGAGCCGCTCCGCCCCGGCTTCGACCACCTGCGCCGCGTTGCCGGCGTCGATGCCGCCGATCGCAAAGAAAGGATGGGGACACCGCTCGGCGGCGTGGGAGACGAGGTCGAGCCCGACACCCGGGCGCCCCGCCTTCGTCGGCGTCTCCCAGATCGGGCCGACGCTTATGTAGTCCACCGGCCGCCCCTCGCTGGCGGCGATCTGCTCCTCGGAGTGGGTCGAGAGGCCGACGATCGCATCGGGCCCCAGCAGCTCCCGCGCCTGCTCGGCGCTGACGTCGTCCTGGCCGACATGGACCCCGTCGGCGTCGCAGGCGCGCGCCAGCTCGGGGTCGTCGTTGAGGATGAAGAGGGCGCTGAAGGTGTCGGCGACGCGGCGGAAAGTCTCGGCGGCGCGCTCGATCTCGCCCCGACCCAGCCCCTTCTCGCGCAGCTGGACGATGTCTGCCCCGCCGGTCAGCGCGGCGCGCAGCAGCGCTTCCAGGTCGCTGGTCGGGCGCGCCTCGCAGACGAAGTAGAGGCGGGCGGTGCGCAGTCGCTCGCGGCGCAGCGGTCCGTCGCCCTCGGGCAGGGAGAGGCTCATGCCTGGATTATGGACAGGGCCTGGGCCGGGCGCGGCGGAGGGGTAGCATCGGGGATGCACGGGAGCCCGCGAGGGCTGAGAGGGTGGCATCGAGGCCACCGACCGTTTCGACCTGATCCGGGTAATGCCGGCGGAGGCAAAGGGTGTGACTGAGAAGCGCGGTTCCGATGTGTTGGTCGTTGGCGGCGGCGTCATCGGGCTCAGCTGTGCCTGGCGGCTGGCGCAGGCGGGGGCAGACGTGGTCGTTGTGGAGCGCGGCGATCCGGGCGGGGGAGCGACGCGGGTGGCGGCGGGGATGCTGGCGCCCGTGGGGGAGCTGAGCTTCGGCGAGCCCGAGCTGCTGGAGCTGACGCTTGAGGCGGCACGGCTGTACCCGGAGTTCGTCGTCGAGCTGGAGGCGGCGACGGGGGAGAGCACCGGCTACCAGTGTCTCGGCGCCCTGCACGTCGCCCTCGACCGCGACGAGGCGGCGCAGCTGCGGCGCGTCCACGAGCTGCAGCGCTCGCTGGAGCTGGAGGCCGAGTGGCTGCCGCCGCGCCGCTGCCGCGACCTCGAGCCCGGGCTTACGCCGTCGTTTCACGGCGGCGTACTTGCCGCCGGCGAGGCGGCGGTCGACCCGCGGGCGCTGACGCGGGCGCTGGTCGCGGCGTGCGAGGCGGAGGGCGTCGAGGTGCGTACCGGGACCGAGGTGGTCGAGGGCATCTTCGACGGCCAGCGGCTGGCCGGGGTGCGAACGCGAACTCGTCACGAAACCGAGAAGGAACTGCGAACCGAGTTGTCCCCGCATACCGGGGACAACGTGATCCGCGCCGACACCGTCGTCCTCGCCGCCGGCGCCTGGTCCGGCGCGATGGCCTGGCTGCCAGAGGAGGCCCGACCGCAGGTCCGCCCGGTCAAGGGGCAGGTGGTCGAGCTGCGCGGCCGCGACGCGGAGCCGGTCGCCCGCCACATCCTCGCCTCCGAGCGCGTCTACCTGGTGCCGCGCGTCGACGGGCGTCTCGTCGTCGGCGCCACCGTCGAAGAGATGGGTTTCGACTCCGCCGTCACCGCCGGCGGTGTCCACGAGTTGCTGCGTGAGGCCTATCGCCTGCTCCCCGACGTCGCCGAGATGGAGCTGCTCGGCGCCACCGCCGGCCTCCGCCCGGGCACCCCCGACAACATCCCTCTCGTCGGCCCGGGCGCGATCGAGGGCCTCGTCCTCGCCACCGGCCACTACCGCAACGGCATCCTCCTCGCGCCCCTGGCGGCTCAGACCGTCGCGGCTCTTCTACGCGCTGTTACGGGGGTGAGACAAACGTCATGAAACTCATGAGGATCGAGTTGAATGGGGCGCCGAAGGAGCTTCCGGAGGGGGCGACGCTCGAGGCCGCCGTGCGCGCTTCGGGTGCGGGGGAGGGGGCGCGCGGGGTTGCGGTCGCCCTCGACGGCGAGGTCGTCCCCCGCGGCGAGTGGGCGCAGACGCCGCTGCGCGAGGGGCAGGCGGTGGAGGTTCTCGCCGCCATCCAGGGTGGCGCTGACACCTGGGAGCTGGGCGGCCGCCAGTGGGGCTCGCGGCTGATCGCCGGGACCGGCGGCTTCCGCTCGCTGGAGCAGATGGAGCAGGCGCTCGCCGCCTCCGGGACCGAGATCGTCACCGTCGCCCTGCGCCGCATCGACCCCGCCGCCGAGGGCTCCGTCCTCGACCTGATCGACCGCCTCGGCCTCTACGTCCTCCCCAACACCGCTGGCTGCTACACGGCTCGCGACGCCGTCCGCACCGCCAAGCTCGCCCGCGAGGCCTTCGCGACCGAGTGGATCAAGCTCGAGGTGATCGGCGACGACCGCACCCTCTACCCCGACGCGGTCGAGCTCGTCGACGCCGCCGAACAACTCGTCGCCGATGGCTTCACCGTCCTCCCGTACACCAACGACGACCCGATCCTCGCCCGCCGCCTCGAAGAGGCGGGCTGCGCCGCGGTGATGCCGCTCGGCTCCCCGATCGGCTCCGGCGCCGGCATCCGCAACCCGTACAACATCGCGATCATCACCGAGCGCGCCGAGGTGCCGGTCATCCTCGACGCCGGCATCGGCACCGCCTCCGATGCCGCCCAGGCGCTGGAGCTCGGCTGCGACGCAATCCTCGCCGCCAGCGCCATCTTCGGCGCCTCCGACCCGGCCGCGATGGCGACCGCCCTCCGCCGCGCCGTCGAAGCGGGCGACCTCGCCCGGCGCGCTGGCCGCATCCCCCGCCGCACCCACGCCGAGGCCTCCACCGCCTATGAGGGCCTCCCCGACCTCTCCTAGATCTCCCGGCACGCCACTCAGCCTCCCTCTACCATGGGCACCTCGCCCCTGTAGCTCAGCTGGTTAGAGCGGCGGCCTTTTAAGCCGCGCGGCGCGGGTTCGAGTCCCGCCGGGGGCACTAAAGCTGTGGTCAGCGCCAAGCTCTCGCCGACAGGCCTGGAGGCTGGGCGCGCGACGAACATCCAGGTCAATCTCCGCGACCAGGTCGCCGGCGTCAGGAATGCGCCTCCAGCGGAAAGATGATCTGTAGAGAGAGAAGTGATTACCCCAAGTTGTCACTCCTGAGCCTTTGACACTGGGGCACGCCCGGCCTAGTTTTCAGGAATTGGCTCGTTTGTTATCGGAACCTTCCGATCTGCGGGCGGAATTGCCAGGGAAAGTTAGGGCGCGCCGTAGATGCGCGGAACTCCAGATAGGGGGACATCAGGTGAGGGAGGCTTCGCAGTGTGCCTGGTTCGGTGGAACTGGAAAAGGGAAGGTCTTGGCTTGCGGTGTTGCAGCGATCTCCCTTGCTCTGCTGGTGGTTGGGGCAAGTGGGAGTGTCTTTGCTTCTGAGGCTTCCGCGTCATGTGCCAATGAAACTTTTCGCAATGGCGCTTCCGCGAACCTGCCCGACTGCCGTGCCTACGAGTTAGTTACGCCACCGAACGTCAATGGCTTCCCGGAAGACGGGACCGGAGCCGGCGCTTCGAACATCAAGTTCAGCAGTCCACCGGTGGTGCCCAGCGGCGACTCGTATCTCTGGACGCTTACCTTCAGCGGCCTCTCCGGAACTGGTTCAACCGGGTTCTCCAATCTCTACCAAGCTCGACGCACGGCAGCTGGATGGAGCAGTTCGCTCTTCAGCCCCGACGCCTCCGAATCAGAGGGATCAAGCCCCGGCAGCGCCAGCCGCGACCAGCAGTACGCCACCTTCGAGCTCGAAGCGGGTATGGGAGGGAGCCTCGCGTTCTGTCCGTGCCAGATGACGTACGTCCGCTACCCGGACGGGACCTTCCATCTTCTGGGCGAAGGCACTGTCCCCGCCGATCCGGATACCGATGGATACGAAAACGGCTTCATCGACGATCCGCACGCGGCGGCCCGTTGGATCTCGCCGGGCGGAAGTCACCAGATCTTCGAGAGCTTTGTCCAGCTGACCGCAGAAGCACCCTCCTCAACCAACCAGGTGTACGACCGTACCCCTGCCGGCCTACAGCTGCTGTCGCTGCTGCCTGAAGATACGCCCCCCACCTTCGATTCCACGTTCGCGGGTTCCTCGGCCGACGGCGCGACCGTCCTCTTCAAGAACGGCGGCAATCTCTATGCGCGCCTCAACGACTCGACGACGATCGAATTGGCTTCAGGCGCGGGCGGGGAAGTGCTGCCGGGAGGCGTCGATGAAAGCGGCTCGAGGGCCTTCTTCGTCCAGGCCGGGAACATTTACTACTACGACTTCGGGCTCGAAGAAGTCGTTCCTGTGGTCACTCCGGGGAATGCAATTCTCACTTCCGTTTCGCCCGATGGATCTCATGCCTTCTTCGTCTCCGAAACCGAACTGGTTCCAGGCGAAGGGACGCCGGGAGCACTCAACTTCTACGCCTGGGATGGATCGTCGATCCAGTTCATCGCGATTGTGTCCTACAGCGACCTCTCACACCCGAGCTTTCCTCCTTCGGGCTTGAATTACTGGACGCCTGGCTTGGAAGCGCGGACCGCCGCTGTTGACGCCAACCGGCTTCAGAACACGACGCGGACGACGGCGGACGGAAAGATCCTCGTGTTCGAGTCCTATGAACAGCTGACGTCCTACGCCAATGAAGGACACATCGAGATCTACCGTTATGACACGACCACGGGAGATCTGACCTGCGTCTCCTGCGGAGCCTTGCCCGCAGCGACGGCGGACAGCGAATTCGTGCACGCTCCGACTGAATTCGGCTCCCCGCGGGTCTACCCGATGAACGAAGTGGCGAACCTGAGCGAAGACGGGCAGCGGGTGGTGTTCGAGTCCTTGGACGCCCTCGTGCCGCAGGACGTCAACGGCGTCCGTGACGTTTACGAGTGGAACGCTGGAAGCCTGCATCTGATCTCGACCGGCCAGTCAGCGCAGCCGAGCCTGCTGTTCGCGGTAACCCCCAGCGCCGACGACATCTTCTTCGAGACCGGAGAGAAGCTGGTCGGCGAAGGGCAGGAACCGGGACGGTTCGCCGTTTACGACGCTCGCGTCGGCGGCGGCCTAGCCTCGCAGCAGACCACCCAGCCGCTGACCTGTGTCGGTCGCGCGTGTCAAGGGGAACCGGCCGGTCAGCCCGACCTGTCGACTCCAGGATCCGCCATCACGAGGAGCAAGGGCAACGTGCGGCCCCGCTGCATTCACCGCAGCCGCCATCAGCACCGGAAGGGGAAGAAAGCGCACAGTCAGAAGCGCAAGCACCACAGAGCCTGTAGGCACCACCCACGGCGGAGGGCGAGCAAATGAGTCCGGACGAGCGCACCACCTACCGCCCCTTGCAAACGATGGCCAGCTTGGAGAAGCCTCAGATGAACACCACCCTGAACAGCAAGCTCCGACCCGTTAAAGCGCTGGCAGCGCTGTGCGGTGTCCTGATGTCTGCGGTAGCTCTTCTGTCCGTTTCCGCCGGCGCTGCGGCGGCTTCGGAATACGGGATCGAATCGGTTGAAGCATCCCTGTCCACCCTGGAAGCGGGTAGGCATCCCGATGTGACTACCGCGATCAGCTTCAAGCCGACCCCGCCCGGGGAACCCGTGCACGACACCGAAAGCCTCGCGATTGACTTCCCGGCCGGCTTCACGGCGAACCCCCGGAAGTTCCCGACCTGCTCGCTGGTCAAGTTCAATAACGCCTTCATCAACCCCTGTCCGGTGGACTCCCAGGTTGGGGTCGTCTACGTCGAACTTGAAGGCCTCGGCACCTTCAAAGAGCCGCTGTACAACCTGCCGGCGCCGGAAGACGAAATCGCCCGGCTCGGCTTCATCGGCTTCATCTATCCGACGATCCTCGAAGTCGATCTCCGCTCGGGCAGCGATTACGGGATCACTGTCCGCGCCTCGAAGATGCCGAACTTCCGCCACATCGCAAGTCTCAAAACCACGACCTGGGGCGTTCCTGTAGATGCAAGCCACAACGGAGAACGCATCCTGCCGATCGAAGCGGTCTTCTGCCCGGAAGCGAATCCTTCTTCCGAACCGTGTGCGGGTGGGTCTCGGCCCAGCGGGCTCGCGCCCGAACCGTTCCTGACCAACCCGGCGAGCTGTCAGCCGATGGTCTTCACCTTCAGGACCACCTCCTACCTGGATCCAGGGCAGGTCTTCACCGCATCGGCGGACGCCGGCGATATCACCGACTGCGAGAAGGTGCCCTTCAAACCCCACCTCTCGCTCTCGACCACCAGTCGCCGGGCTGGAGCGCCGACCGGCCTCGAAGCAACCCTTGACATGCCTTCGGAAGAAGCTGTGAACACTGTCAGCTCTTCGCCGCTGCGCAGTGCAAAGGTGGTCCTTCCGGAAGGAATGACCATCAATGCGAGCGCTGCCGACGGCTTGGCGGCCTGCAGCGTCGAGGAGGTTGGGTACGAGGTGCCGGGGCCGGCGAACTGCCCCGATGCGTCCAAGCTCGGAACCGCCGAATTTACCTCGCCGGCGCTGAAGCGACCGATCAAAGGCGGCATCTTCCTTCGCACGCCTAAACCCGGGCACCTCTTCCGGTTCTGGCTCGTCTCCAACGACCTCGGCGTCGATCTCAAGATTCCTGCCGAGGTGGAACTCGACCAGAGCAGCGGCCGGCTCACGACCGTGATTGCCGAAAGCCCCCAGCTGCCCGCGGAACAGGTGGTTCTGCGGTTTGACGGAGGCCCTCAGGCTCCGCTCCGGAATCCGCTGTCCTGTGGCACCTCGGACGCAACCTTCGAGTTCAGCCCCTGGTCGGGCACCCCGCCGGTTGCTGGTGTTGTTCCGATGGTGGTCGATCAGGGTTGCGAAGGACTCGGATTCAGTCCGAAGCTGTCCGCTGGAACCATCAGTCCGACCGCGGGAAGCTTCTCCCCGTTCGTCTTCGACGTCAGCCGCGAAGACGGGGAACAGAACCTTGCGGCGATCGACCTCACCTTGCCCAAGGGACTGACGGCCCGGCTGGCCGGGGTGCCTGTGTGCCCCGAGAGCTCGGCCGGCGCCGGTGCTTGTCCGGCCGGATCGCGGATCGGTGAGGTCAAAGTCGCCGTGGGCGAGGGGACCGAGCCGCTGTGGATCCCACAGCCCGGGAAGGCGCCAACCGCGGTATACCTTGCCGGGCCCTACAAGGGGGCTCCTTACAGCGCGGTGGCTACCGTGCCAGCCCAGGCGGGGCCGTTCGACCTCGGCTTGGTCACCGTCCGCTCGGGCATCTACATCGACCCGGCGAGCGCTCAGGTGACTGTCAAATCGGATCCGCTGCCGCAGATCCTGCAAGGTGTTCCGGTCGATTACCGCCATGTTCGCGTTGAGATCAACCGCGATCAATTCACCCTGAACCCGACGTCCTGTGCCAAACGGGCCGTCCAGGCGAGGGTTCGCTCCAGCAGCGGACAAACCGCGGGCCCTTCCGACCGATTCCAGGCCTCCGATTGCGCGAGCCTTGGGTTCAAGCCCCGGTTGAGGCTCCGCCTGAAGGGCGGTACCCGCAGGGGGGCGCACCCCCAGCTCAGAGCGGTCCTGCTGACGAAGCCGGGCCAGGCGAACATCCGCCGCGTCAGCGTTGCCCTGCCTCATTCGGAGTTCCTCGAGCAGGCGCACATCGGCACGATCTGTACCCGTGTCCAGTTCGCAGCCGATGATTGTCCGGCGGGCTCCGTCTACGGGCAGGCAAAGGTGATCACGCCGCTGCTCGATGAACCGCTCAGCGGTCCTGTCTATCTACGCAGCTCCTCCCATCGACTCCCGGACCTCGTAGCTGACCTCCGAGGAAAGATCCAAGTGACGCTCGCCGGCCGGATCGACTCCGTCAACGAAGGGATACGCACGACCTTCGAATCCACGCCCGATGCTCCGATCAAGAAGTTCGTGTTGGATATGAAGGGAGGGAAGAAGGGCTTGCTGGTCAATAGCAGGAACCTTTGTGCGGGTCCTAGCGCCGCGACGGCACAGTTTGCCGCGCATAACGGCAGAAAGATCATGATTAGGCCAATCCTGCAAAACGGCTGCTAACGGCATTGAGATACATAGGCAGGGCAGAAAAACCACCTCGCAGAGGTGGTTTTTCTTTTTGGCCTTGGTATCAGACGTCGCTTGTCACTCCTGCCAAACTTGACCGTTAATTTTTGTCACCCCTTGGACAGGTTGTAGTGTTCAAATTCTCCTGATAAACAAGTGAGTACGGGGATAACCGAAGCCCCGACCCATCACTAAGGAGACAAAAAGATATGAGACTAAAGATCATCGGCCTCGCTGCTCTGGCGATGGCACTGATGGCTTTCGCGGCATCGTCCGCCTCGGCCAAAGTGTGCGCGACAACCGGCACCGGCGAAGCGTGTACCACCGGCAAAGTCTACTCGGGCGCGATCGAAGCGACCCTGAAAACCGGCACCAGCGCAACCCTAACAGCGACAAACTCCTCGGGCAGCAGCGTCTCGACCGTTACATGCACCAGTTCGACGGTGAAAGGGACTGTCACCGGCAGCACCGGGGCCGGCAAGATCAGTAGCTTTACCTTTGCCACTTGTTCCTCCGCGGCCTGCCCGAACGGTGTGACGGCCTCAACCACGGCCAGCACCACCAACGAATGGCCGGCCCAGGCCACTGCCACCGGCAGCGGCAACGGCACCCTCGCGGTCGAAAAAGTCGAAGGCAGCTTCGTCTGCGGGACCATTCTCGGCAACATCACCTGCACCTACAAAACCGCAAAAGCTACGACGACGGTTACCGGCGGCGAGCCGGCCCACGTCACGGCCACGAGTATCCCCCTCGAAAGGGTCTCGGGCGCCGAAGCGACCTGCGGCACCAAAGCCGACTGGAGCGGAACATACGTCGTTACAAACCCGGCCTCGCTCTGGGTGTACTAGCAACCGATTGACCTGATCTGGTTCACACGAATCGGGTCTGAAGATGACCAGCGTGGCCTCCCCAACGGGGAGGCCACCTGTTTACGTGGGTTGAAGGCAGCCACGGCGCACCGATGAGTGGTAGTTGTCACACTCAGGAAATCTTGTGCCGTGCGGGTACTGCTGCTAAACCGTTCAGCAAGAGAAAGTCCGAGATCTGAGGTGGAACCGTGATCAAGAAGTCCCTTCTTCTAATGCTTGCCTTAGCGGCTCTCGCGGCCGCCTGGGCAGGTTGTGGCAGCGGCAGCGGAACGAACAGCGACGTAACGAAGGGCGAACTTCTGGCGCAGGGGGATGAAATCTGCTGGAGGGCGCTGAAAGCTCAGGAAGCCGCATTCCAGAGCGCCATAACGGAAGGGATTGAAGAAGAAGCGACCAAGTTCGACCCGGAGAAGCAGAAGGCATTCATGAAGCAGGTCAGCGGATCTGTGAGCGACATGGTGGAAGAACTATCCGACCTTGGCGCTCCCTCCGGCGATGAGTCGGCAGTGGAACGCATCCTCGCCGAATACGAAAGCGGTGCGTCGGAGGTAGAAAGGAATCCGCAGGCCTATCTTTCCGGCGATGCGTTCAAGAAGGCGGATGCCGCCGCTCATGCTTACGGGTTCAAAAAATGCGGCAGCCTTTAACCAGCAATCGCGGAGAGAGGATTCCGGCGCTTTCGGCGGCGGTTCTGGCCTTGGTCCTTGCGATGGCGATCACGAGTGGCTGTGCCGGCAGTGATTCGACTGCTGCCGACAGCACCACGAATCGGCAGGAACCGACTCAGACCTCCGGTCCGAGCCGAGAGTTCGTCATCCCCGGAGGGGACAACACGATTCAGTATTTCGGCCGCGAGGGAACGCCGGCCGAACGAGAAGAAGCGTCCAAAGTCGTAGTCGCTTGGGACAAGGCGCGGGCCGACAGGAATTGGCCGACGGACTGCCAGCTTCTTTCGCAGTCCTATATCGACACCGTGGTTACCGATGCCAAAGCGACCTCGAAAGGAAAAGCAACGAATTGCATCCAGTCCCTCGCATTCTTCGGCGCAATCGCCTCGGGGGGATCGGCGCCCACGACGACGGGGCCGATCGACAGTTTGCGAGTCTCTCAGGGAACCGGATACGCGCAGTACCACGGCCGCAAAGGGGTTGACTGGATCGTGCCGCTGGAAAAGGAAGACGGCAGCTGGAAGGTGGCGGTGACGGCCCCCGTCAACCGCCGACAGTAGCCTGGGCATCTGCCTGCCAGGGGCAGCACCGGACCGCCTTGCGCAGAGCTGCGCACGCGGGCTGTGCTCTACTTGAGCGATGGCCAGGGACGGAGCCAACAGCGACGGGCTGCGGCACGACCAGCACCTGCTGCGCGTCCCGGTCGACAAGGTCACCGACGACGAACGCCGTCTCGATCGCATCCACAAGGAGATCGAAGGCGCCTTCACGGCGCTGCGCGACATCGACGAAGGGGTCTCGATCTTCGGCTCGGCCCGGGTCGAGGAGGGGCACCGCTGGTACGAGCTGGCCCGCGAGACCGCGGCCTGCCTCACCGACCACGGCTACACGGTGATCACCGGCGGCGGCCCCGGCCTGATGGAGGCCGCCAACCGCGGCGCCGCCGAGGCCGGCGGCCTCTCGGTCGGCCTCAACATCGAGCTCCCCCACGAGCAGCACGTCAACCCTTACGTCAACCGCCAGTACGAATTCCACTACTTCTTCGCCCGCAAGCTGATGTTCGTCCGCTTCGCCCGCGCCTTCGTGATGATGCCCGGCGGCTTCGGCACCCTCGACGAGATGTTCGAGTCCCTGACCCTGATCCAGACCCACCGGATCCACGCCTTCCCCACCATCCTCGTCGACTCCGAGTTTTGGGACCCCCTGCTCGAGTGGATCGACCGCGGCCTCGAGGACCATGGCCTGATCTCCCCTGGCGACAAAGAGCTCCTGGTCGTCGCTGACGAGCCGATGCAGGTCTGCAAGCACGTGATGCGGGCGAGCGAGCGGCAGCGCGCTGCTAACGCAGGGGCTGCCAGCTAGGCGAGCCCTCGAAGCCGCGGTGTCGAGGCGCCCCGGGGACGAGGGCGCCGCGGAGGTTCAGCAGCTGCAGCTTGGAATCCGCCGGCCCGCTCGGGTTGTCCTGGCGGGCGAAGAGGATCCGGTCCCCACGCGGCGACCAGACCGGCCCGTAGGGGATCAAGTTCCTGTGGCAGGTAGGCAGGATCACTCGGGCGCCGGGATCGTGCAGGCCGATGGTCAGGATCGAGAGCCGCAGGTGCTCCTTGCCCCTGCACGGCCGCTGACCGACGAAGACCAGGCCGCGCCCGTCGGGAGAGAAGTCGGCCTGTTGCGAAAGGCCGCTCGGAAGCTGGCGTTCCTCGCCGGTGCGAAGATCTTGGAGCCGGATCCGATCCCCCCCAGGGTGGCGGGTGAAGGCAAGCCAGCGACCGTCCGGCGAGACGGTCGGGAACTTCGCCCTCCTCGCCAGCTGTCGCCGTTCCGTTCCGTCGAGCCTGATCGAGGAGACCGTCCAGCCGCTGGAAGGGCCCAGCTGGGCGAAGACGAGGCTGCGGCCGCTGGGGAAGAAGGCCGGCTGGACCTCAGAGGTGCCTGGGCCGTCGCTTGAGGTCACGGGACGCTGATCCGTGCCGTCGCTGTTCATCACCCAAATGTCGGAGTCGTTGCCCGAGTAGCGGACGAAGGCGATCCGGCGACCGTCGCGCGAGTAGGTCGGTTCTCCGTCGGGGTCCTCGCCATAGGTCAGCTGGCGCTGCTTACCCGACGGCAGCTGGACCCAGATGTGGGGACCGCGGACGAAGGCGATCGCACCGTTCCGACCCGGCCAGGCTGCCCGGGAGGCAGCGGCGAAGAAGAGCGCGAGGAGCAGGAAAAGAAGTACGAGCATGGGGCCGGTCTTCGCGGTTCGGAGATGAAGCGGGAGGTTCATGCCGACATAGTGCCTTCTTGGCTTCGCCGGGGAAAGGCCAACCGCGTCGCCGATCGAGCCGTGTCTGGCCCGACTAGTGCCGGAAGTGGCGGTGCTTGGTGAAGACCATCGCGACGCCGGCCCGCTCGCAGGCCTCGATCACCTCGGCGTCGCGTTTGGAGCCGCCGGGCTGGATCACGGCGGTGGTGCCGGCCTGGATCGCCAGCTCGGGGCCGTCGGCGAAGGGGAAGAAGGCGTCGGAGGCGAGGGCAGAGCCGGCGAGGAGCTGGTTGGCGTCGGCGCCGCGGGCCTCGCGGCACTTCTCGACGGCGAGGCGGACGGAGTCGACGCGGCTCATCTGGCCGGCGCCGATGCCGAGGGTCGCCCCGCCCTTGGCGATCACGATCGCGTTGGAGCGGACGCGGCGGCTGACGGTCCAGGCGAACAGCATGTCCTGCCACTGCTCATCGCTCGGCTCGTTGTCGGTGACCGCCTCCATGATCTCCCGCGGCTCGGGGTCGCCGTCGCGGTCCTGGATCAGCAGGCCGCCCATCACCCGCTTGACGTCGCGCTCGGTCGGGTCGGGCTGGCGGCGCTCCTCCTCGCAGAGGATCCGGATCGCCTCCTTCTGCGTCAGCACCTCGAGGGCGCCGTCCTCGTAGCCGGGCGCGCTCAGCACCTCGACGAAGTTCTCGTGCAGCTTCTCGGCCAGCTCGCGGCCGATCGGCCGGTTGATCGCGATCACGCCGCCGTAGGCGGAAGTCGGATCGCAGGCGAGCGCCTTCAGGTAGGCCTCCAGCGCGTCGGCGCCGATCGCCACCCCGCAGGGGTTGTTGTGCTTGACGATCACGCAGGCCGGCTGCTCGAAGTCGCCGACCAGGCTCCGGGCCGAGTCGAGGTCGAGGACGTTGTTGAAGGAGAGCGCCCGCCCGTGCAGCTTCGAGCAGCGCGAGAGGATGTGGCTGCGCAGCCCCGTCTCGGCGTAGAGCGCCGCCCGCTGGTGGGGGTTCTCGCCGTAGGAGAGGTCGAGCACCTTCTCGTAAGCGACGGCCAGGTGTTCGGGGAAGTCCTCGTACTCCATCGAGAACCAGCGGCTGATCGCGGCGTCGTAGCGCGCGGTCTGGGCGAAGGCCTCGTTGGCGAGCCAGTGGCGGGTTGCGGCGGAGATCTCGCCGCCGCCCTCCTCCAGCTCGGCGAGGACCGCGTCGTAGGACTCCGGCTTGACGACGACCGCGACGCTCTCGTGGTTCTTCGCGGCGGCGCGGATCATCGTCGGGCCGCCGATGTCGATGTTCTCGATCGCGACCTCGTGGGCGACTTCGTGTCCGGAGACGGTCTGCTCGAACGGGTAGAGGTTGACGCAGACGAGGTCGATCGGCTCGATCCCCTCACCCTCCAGCGTCGCCATGTGCTCGGCGTCCCTGCGCCGCGCCAGCAGCGCCGCGTGCAGCCGCGGGTGCAGCGTCTTCACCCGGCCGCCGAGGATCTCCTCCTGGCCGGTGAACTCGGAGACGTCGGTGACCTCGAGCCCGGCTTCGCGCAGCGCCGTCGCGGTGCCGCCGGTCGAGAGGATCTCGACCCCGAGCGCCGCCAGCCCTTTGGCGAAGTCGGCGACGCCGGTCTTGTCGGAGACCGAGATCAGCGCCCGGCGCACCCG
>Ga0070712_100001294_pt1 | contig 15130 bp, 18 predicted proteins | sample LARL81metaG_FD_71396 | JGI IMG/M metagenome (GOLD analysis project Ga0070712, IMG submission 71396) | Corn, switchgrass and miscanthus rhizosphere microbial communities from Kellogg Biological Station, Michigan, USA - LAR L8-1 metaG | ecosystem: Host-associated > Plants > Roots > Rhizosphere ...
GGGGACGCCACGCAGACGCCAGGGTGTCGGCCGTCCGGCCGCAGGAATCCGGCGGGCCCCGGTTCGTAGCTATGTGCCGGAGCATCGACAACCGAACGAGACGGGGACAACCCCGGGCCGGTAGGCACCCCCGCGTTCTCCCGCGGCCCCCGGCGGGCGGCGTCCGTAACCAGCGCAGCCCCTCGATCTCGGGCCCAGCTTGGGCACGCATCAGCCGTCCGGCGCCGAACCTCAACTCGGCGCTGGGCGGCGCCCTCCCGGACTAGGCCATGCTCCCCGGCCGCCAGCGCCCGACCTCCGAGGTGGTGTTCGTCCCCCCTCGATTCGGCATGGGCTGGCGGTGGCTTTCGTCCAGTCTGACCCGGGTTCCCGGTGGAGTCATCCGGCGTCCCAGTCCCTTGAGCACGTGTACGACGCGCATACGACCATGGTAACGCAGGTGCCTAGTTCGTCTCGCTGCCGCTCAGGATGTACTCGTGGGACGGGTTGGCCGAGCAGTAGCCGACCCTCCAGGTCGGGTCGGGCTGCAAGCCGGGCACCGCCTGTGGCGTCGCCAGCATCGACTCCCGGTGCCACACCACGATGCCGTCGCAGCCATCGATCGGGCAGGCCTCGACCTCGCTGTCGACGAACGTCCGGGACACACTGGGAGCGTACCCCCGATCGCCCTGCCCGCCCAGGGGTGCGAAGGGTCTGACGCTCCGGTACCGGCGAGCCCGGTACCGCCGCCAGGTGCCGACGCCGTAGACGGCGGTCAGGAACACGAAGAAGGCGACACCTGCCCAGTCGGCCAGGGCGAGTGTGACCCCGGCGCAGACGATCGAGACCACCAGCGCCAGGGCGGTCAGATAGAAGCTCAGCGTCTCGTGCCGGCGGGGATCCCCGTGGCTGGCCACGGCTTCAGGCTACCCCGACCGCTTCCCGGGTGACCGGAGAGGCGGGAGACAGCCGCGAACACCCTTCCCAAGATCCACGGCCGCTGCCCGTGTCCTCTCCGACACCCGCTCCACCGGGCCGGTGGTCCCCAGCCGGCCAGCCCGAGGCAGATGGGACGGTAACGGCCACCCACCGACGGTGGGAGCCCGGACGGCATCCATCTGGTGAAGATCTCGTGAACGGCGCTGCCGCGGGTCAGTAGACGCGCCCGCGGACGCCGAATGTCAGCAAGCCGAGATCGATCAGGATGATCACGATCAACACGCCGGTGCTCAGGTCGTCGCTCCGTTCGTCGCCCAAAACACGCAAACACGTTGCCATCCGCGCATACCCCGGACCTGCGCGCCCTAACCATCTCGGCACCGCGTTTCCACCGTTGACCGTCCGGGTACCGCGGTGCGAAACCGGAAAGGAACCGAACGTGATTCCTCTGTTGATCCTCATCCTCCTGATCCTCGTCCTCGGCGTCGTCGGTGCGATCAAGCTGGCGCTGTGGGTGTTCCTGATCGCACTCGTGATCGCCGTCATCGCCGGGATCCTCGGCCGCGGGCTGTTTGCCCGGCCGTAACCGACCCGGCCGCCGCGGCGGCTCGCAGCAGATCCCGGAAAATGCGAACTTTGGTGTATCCACGACCCTAGGCAGCGGCCGTGCCCACGTCGTACGCTGACGGGCGAACGATGGAAGGAGGGGCGATGGCCGGCAGCAGGCTCCCTTGGCTGCGGGATCACGCTCAGGAGATCGGCTTTGCCGTGCTCCCGGAGGTGCGGCGAAACGGCAGTACGTACATCGATGCCCGCGAAGTCGGCCTGGCGGCGGTCGCCGCCGTCGAGAAGGTGATCAGCGGTCACGTCTGCGAGAAGGGCCATCGCTACCACGTGCTCGCGAACGCCAACCGGCCACGGCTCTACTGCCGTCGCTGCGGCAACGTGCGCGAGGTACGGAGCGACCTGCGGTCGGTCTAGACCGGTCGTCTAGCCTAGGGCGAAGCGGGCGGACAGCCCCAGGTCGTCCTGGGCCACCCGGCCGAGCAGGATCCGCTCCAGGGCGATCCGCTGGTCGCCGCTGAGTCCACGGAAGCTGCAGCCGGCGACAGTCGCACCCGAGTCCGCTCGGCGCACCGACGACACCACCACGTCGGCATCGAGCCGGCAGCCGAACAGTCTGGCGTGCAAGGTCAGCAGGTCGCCCTGCCAGAGCGGGGCATGCACCGAGATCCCGACCGAGGTGGCCGAGATGTCCATGACCGTCGCCTCCAGCCGCTGTCCGGGAGCAACCTGACGGCAGCGGCCGGCGATCGCCCAGGCGACACCGGAGGCGGCGACCCGGGGCTGGCTGCGGCGGTCGTCGAGATGCGTCATGCGGTCACTATCGGCGCGAGGTGGCGCCGGCTGTAGATGCGATATGACTTGCCGGGATGCGAGTCGGCATACTCACCGGCGGCGGCGACTGCCCGGGCCTGAATGCGGTGATCCGCGCGGTCGCCCGGCAGGCCCTCGACGGCAACCACGACGTGGTCGGGGTCCTGCACGGCTGGCGCGGCCTCGTCGACGGGACGACCCGGCCGCTGTCGGCCCGCGACATCTCCGGCATCCTGCCCCGCGGCGGAACGATCCTCCGGACGTCCCGGACAAACCCGTTCGCCGACGCGGGCGGCCTGGCCAGGGTGCTCGAGAACCTGGCCGGGTTGGATGCGCTGGTGGCGATCGGCGGTGAGGACACGCTGGGGGTCGCCGCCCGGCTGCACCACGAACACGCCGCCCCGGTGGTCGGCGTCCCCAAGACCATCGACAACGACCTGCGCGGCACCGACTACACGTTCGGCTTCGACACCGCGGTCACGATCGCCACAGAGGCCATCGATCGCCTCCACTCGACGGCCGAGTCGCATGACCGGGTGATGGTCTGCGAGGTGATGGGACGGCAGACGGGCTGGATCGCCGTCCACGCCGGGATGGCCGGCGGCGCCGACGTGATCCTGATCCCCGAGCACGCCATGACCATGGAGCGCTGCTGCGAGCTGATCGCGCATCGCCACGCGCGGGGAAAGGACTTCTCGATCGTCGTTGTCAGCGAGGGCTACGAGCTGACCTTCGCCTCGGGTGAGTCGCGTCGGGTCGAGTCAGGCGACAGGGACGCCTTCGGACACGCCCGGCTGGGCGGGATCGGCACCGACGTGGCGGCCGAGATCGAGCATCGGACCGGGTTCGAGACCCGGGTGACGACGCTCGGCCACATCCAGCGCGGCGGCTCGCCGACGGCCCGCGACCGTGTGCTTGCCACCCGCTACGGGCTGCGCGCCTGGGAGCTTGTCGAGCAGGGCCGGTTCGGCGAGATGGCCGCCCTGCGGGGTGACGAGATCGTCGCCGTGCCGCTGGCCGAGGCGGTCGCCGAGCTGAAGGTCGTGCCCGAGGAGCTGTACCGCCAGACTCAGGCGTTCTTCGGCTAGCCGCTAGACACGGCTGTCGCCGCGCAGCACGTCCAGCGTCCGGCCCAGCTCGCCCTGGTAGATCCAGCGGCCGATCACGGCCGCATCGACGCCGACACTCTCCAGCGCCGCCGCATGCTCGCGACTGCGGATCCCGCCCTGCGACAGCACGGCCTTGCCGGCCGGCACCTCCTCGAGCAGCGAGAAGGTGCGCTCGAACTCGGCCGCGCCGTTCTCGCCGTCGCGGTTTCGGATCAGGAAGCTGTCCGGGTCGACCAGCTCCAGCACGGTGTCGATCTCCCGCTCGCTGGCCACCTCGACGACCACGTCCAGCCCCAGCTCGAGCGCGATGCCGTGCATCGACGCCAGCCGTTCGTCCTGGTCCTCGAACGCGGCCGCCAGCAGCACCACGCCGTCGCCGCCGATCACCCGCGTCTCGTAGAGCTGGTACGGATCGACGAGCAGACCGTGGTTCAGGAGCGGCAGCTCGGATGCGGCGGCGCACTCGGCCAGCTCCTGGTCGCTCCGCGCGAACAGCCCGGCCACTCCGGCGTCCGCTGCGACGGGCAGCAGCTCGCTCTCGCCCGGGCAGCGGAGCACGAACGAGATCTCCTCCCCGACGACCGCCTCGGTGAACGGGCGGATCGGGTCGAGGCGCAGCACGGCCTCCTCCAGCTCGGCCAGCGGGCGCGCCGCCCGTCGCTCCTCCACCGCCTTTCGCGAGGAGGAGATCAACCGATCAAGTGAGGGCATCGACCGCCGCTAACGGGGGCATCCGAGCCATCGTAGCTCAGGCCCCGAGCTTGCCGAGCTCGGCGCTGTCGCGCCGCCAGTGGGGACGCACCTTGACGGTCAGGTCGAGCATCACCGGGCCGCCCGTGATCGCCTCCAGCGTGACCCGCGCGTCGCTGCCGATGCGCTTGATCATCGCCCCGCCGCGGCCGATCAGGATCCCCTTCTGCGACTCGGTCTCGCAGATCAGTCGGGCCTCGACGCGAGTGCCGGCGGCGGTCGGCGAGAGCTCCTCGACGGTGACCGCCAGCGCATGCGGTACCTCGTCCCGGGTGTGGGCGAGCGCCGCCTCGCGGATCGACTCGGCAATCCGCTGCTCGAGCGTCTGGTCGGAGGTCATCCCCTCGGGGAAGAACCGCGGCCCCGCGGGAAGCAGCCCGACAAGGTCGTCCAGCAGCTCGCCGACGCCGTCGCCGCGAAGGGCGCTCACCGGATGCAGGGAATGGAACTCACCCAGCTCCGACGCCGTTTGCAGGAACGGCACGAGCGTCTGTGGGCCGACCCGGTCGATCTTGTTGACGGCGATCACGCAGGGCGCCGATCCCGGGCGCATGACCCGCTCGGCGATGAACCGGTCGCCGCGGCCGATCGGCTCCGCCGCGCTCAGCATGAGCAGGGTCGCGTCGGTGTCCGCGAGGGCCTCGTCCACCGAGCGCTGCATGCGTTCGGTGAGACGGTCGAACGGCTTCTGGAAGCCGGGCAGGTCGACGAGGACGAGCTGGTGCTGCGGCCCGTCGACAACGCCGAGGGTGCGCCGGCGGGTGGTCTGCGGGCGATCGGAGACGGCGGCCACGTGATCGCCGACCAGCCGGTTGACCAGGGTCGATTTGCCGACATTCGGCCGGCCCGCCAGAGCGACGAACCCGGAGCGCCCGGTCAAAGCTGGAACCGCGCCGGCAGGAGCTCGTCCAGCTCGGCGGCGACCGGCGCTCCGTCCTGGCGGTAGACGACCACCAGCCCGGGCGCAAACTCGGCCAGCACCTGGCGGCAGGCACCACAGGGCGGCACCGACGCCGCGTCGCCATGCACCGCGATCGCGGTGAACTCCCGCTCGCCGGCGGCGACAGCGGCGAACATCGCCGTCCGCTCGGCGCAGCAGGTGAGCCCGTAGGAGGCGTTCTCGATGTTCACGCCCGTGATCACCGCGTCCGACGCGGTGCGAAGGGCGGCGCCGACGGCGAACCCGGAGTAGGGAACGTAGGCGCCGGCCGCAGCCGCACGGGCGGCGGCGTACAGCTCCAGCTCGGCAGGCGTCGGATCGCGCACCCCGCGATCATAGGCGGCGCTGCCCGCGGCGCCGGTCAAGGCGCAGGCAGCACCGTCCCGCCGGGCGCGGGCAGCGACGTGCCCGAGCCGGACGCCGGCGGCGTCGCCGAGGACTGCGGCGGCGAAGCGGCGGGAGGAGCGGCCGGGCGAGGCTCCGGTGCGGTTACCCGCGACCGGGCGGGAGTCGACCGATGGTGGACCGCACGAGGCCGCTGCCGGGCCGTGTGGCGGCGATGCGTCCGGGCGGCGCGCGCGCTGGTCTTCGTCTTCGCCCTGGGTTCCCGGGTCGTCGCCGGCGCCGGACCGGGCCGCGTCGGCGTTTCTGGCACGACCGGGCGGACGGCTGCCGGTGCGGCACCGGTTGCAGGCGCCGCTGCGCCGGAGCCGGTTCCGTGGAGCACGGTCAGTGAGATCGAGATTGCCGCGGTGAGACCGGCCAGCAGCGTAGCGAGGCGCTGCAGGCTGATCGGCGCACGACGCCGGGGCACGTACTCGCCGTCGAAGATCTGCGACAGCCCGAGGGGCTCCGTCGCCGCCTCTGGAGCACGCTCGACAGCCGACCGAAGCGCGTCCAGGCAGGCGCCGAGCGACGGGTGGGATCCTCCCTCGGCCGCCCGCCGCCACTCATCGAGCGGCGCAGGCGGCTCCGGTTCGGCGCAGACGGACATGAACAGCGCCGCCAGCACGGCCTGACCCGCTGAACGCTCGGCGATCGGCCGCGGAGTCCCCGGCGGCTCCAGGAGCGGCTGCTCGAGGAAGGCCGTCGGGCCGGGGCCGACCGCGAAGTCGGCGGGCTCTGCCGAGGCGGCTGGGAAGCCGGACGCGGCCACCGCTTCCAGGAGGCGCCCGAAGGCCAGGGTGAGCCGGCCCGCGTCGGCGCCGGTGGGCGCCCGCATCGTGCGCCAGCGATCCGGCGGAATTCCCAGGCTGGGCGGCACCACCAGGTACCAGCGATCGCGATGGCGCCCCTGGTCGAGGATGCCGGTGACGCCGTCGGCGCCGATCGCGCACCAGCGGGCGACCGCGTCGCTGAGCTCGTCCTCCGACCACTCGCCGGGCACGAAGAGCACGCGCACCTGGGCTGCCCGGCCGGCGTGGGTGTCGAGCGCGTCGACCGGCCCGAAGGGCCGCTCGCGCAGGCGGGCGGGGCTGGTCAGGTAGCGATCGGCGATCACCTCGGCGGAGGCTGTTCCACGTTCCGGCATGGTTCCCAGGCTAGGAGGCCCGAAGTCACGAAACCAGTCCCGGACCGTGCCGGAACTGTCACGATTCGTCAGCTGGTCGCGCGGCCACGCTCGCGCCAGTCCGCGATCACCGTCTAGACGAGCGCCTGGAAGATGATGGCCGTGACCAGCGCTCCCAGCACGCCGCCGTAGAGCACCTCGAGCGGCGTGTGAATCCCCGCCTCGACGCGCGACTGGGCGACCAGCACGGCCATCAGGAAGGCGAGGGTCGAGACCAGCACCTGGTTGGCGTAGGAGTGCGTGGCAAACGTGATCGCCGCCCAGCCGCCAAAGGCGACCGCGGCGTGACCGGACGGCAGGCCCCCGCGAAGAGGCGTCCCCTTGTTGAAGAACGCCTTGCTGGCGATCACGATCAGGATGACGACCGCGATGGCGATCACCGTCAGGTGCACCGGCGAGTTGCGCACGGTGTTGATGGCCTTTTGCGTCGGGTGGCGGAGCCGCACCGCAAAGACCACGTAGCCCACGAAGATGGCGTTCACCGCCGCGATCAGGACGGCGCCGGCGGCGACGTCCTTGGCCGCCCGGGCGACCGGGTCGAACGAGTTGGTGGCCACGTCGATCGCCTTCTCGAGCGCGGTGTTCAGCATCTCGGCGACCAGCACGAAGGACACGGACACCATCAGCGCCAGCAGCTCGAACCGGGTCACTCCGAGCAGAACCCCAAGCAGCAGCACGAGCACCGCAATGACGAAGTGCACGCGCATGTTGCGCTGGGTGCGGACGACGTAGATGACGCCCTCGAAGGCGTAGTTGAGGCTGTTGATGACGCCGGACGTCTCCCGCCGGGCGGCCCGGAAGGGCGCGGCCCGGCGCGTCTCCCGGCGCAGCTCGTCACGGCTACGCAGCGGATGCGGCAACCGGTCTCACCTCCTCCAGGAGCTCCGCCTGGCGGCGCAGCATGCGGCCGTCGTCCGACTCGTGGTCGTAGCCCACCAGGTGGAGCGCCCCATGCACGAGCAGGGTGGCGATCGGCGTTCCCTCCAGGTCCGCCACCTCGGGGCAGACCACCAGGTCGCCGATCTGCCTCGGGAGCTCCGGCGGCAGCTCCTCGAGCCCATCGACGGGGAACGAGAGGACGTCGGTCGCCGCCGCGCGGCCGCGGTGGCGGCTGTTCAGCTCGGCCATCTCCCCCGCCCCGACCAGCGCCAGGCCGACCTCGCCGTCGCCGACACCCTCCGCCACCAGGGCCGCCTGCAGCACCGCGATCGCTGCCCGCTCGTCGATCCGCCAGCCGCTGCGGTTGGCGAGCTCGACCCGGATGCTCACTCCGGCCGTCCCGGGCCGTTCTCGGCGTGCACCTTGTACGCGTTCACGATCCGCTGCACCAGCTTGTGGCGGACGACGTCGGCGTCCGAGAAGCGGACGAAGCTGATGTCGGGGACGCCCTCGAGCACCCGCATCACGTGTACCAGGCCGCTTCGCTGGTCACGCGGCAGGTCGATCTGCGTGTCGTCCCCGGTGACCACGACGCGCGAGCCGAAGCCGAGCCGGGTCAGGAACATCTGCATCTGCTCCGGGCTCGTGTTCTGGGCCTCGTCGAGGATGATGAAGGAGTCGTTCAGGGTCCGCCCGCGCATGAAGGCGAGCGGCGCCACCTCGACCATGCCCTTGTCCATATATCCGGCCAGCCGGTCGGCATCCAGCATGTCGTGCAGGGCGTCGAAGAGCGGCCGCAGGTACGGGTCGACCTTGGCCAGCAGGTCGCCGGGCAGGAAGCCCAGGCGCTCGCCGGCCTCGACGGCCGGACGGGTGAGGATGATCCGGGCGACCTCGCGCTCCTGCAAGGCGGCCACCGCCAGTGCGATCGCCAGGTACGTCTTGCCGGTGCCGGCGGGTCCGATCCCGAAGGTCACGGTGTTGGCGCGGATGGCGTCCACGTAGCGCTTCTGGCCGATCGTCTTCGGCGCCACCTTCTGGCCGCGGTGGCGCCAGACGACGTCGTGCAGGACGTCCAGGGCCTTGCCGTCCTCGCCCAGCACACGCGCAACCGCATCCACGGTCTGGGGGCCGACGCTCACGCCCTCGCGGACGAGGCCGGCCAGCTCGTCGACGACCAGGCGGGCGTTCTCGACCGCGCCGTCGTCCCCGTCCAGCGTCAGCTCGTTCCCACGCAGGTAGGCATTCGCACCGGAGCGTTCACGGAGCGCCTGCAGCATCGCATCGCGGTCACCGCCGAGCTCGGCCGCGAGCTCGTTTCCGACCGACAGTTTGAGACGGGCCACTGAGCCAATTCTAGTGGCAAGGGCAGCGATTGCCGATACCCGCGCTACGCGGGCTCGAACGCGATCTCGACGGCGTCGCAGACCGGCCGATAGCCGATCCGGCCGTAGATCGCGTTGCTGGTCGGGTTGGCGAGGTCGGTGAAGAGGACGCAGATCGTCGTTGTGCCGGTCAGCAGGGCCTCCGTCTGGCGGGCAACGAGCGCCGTCGCATAGCCCCGCCGGCGATGCTCCGGCGGCGTGTACACGGGGCCGACACGGGCGCAGCGCTCGGACGTCGGCCGGGACAGCGTGTACGACACCGGCGCTCCCGCGTCCTCCCAGACGAACGCGCCCAGATAGCGCGACATCGACTCGTCCAGCGACCGCTCCATCTCGCGCGGCGAGGCATGGATGCCCGCCTCGAGCTGAAACGCCTCCTGCCAGGCGAGCAAGAGCCTGCGATCCGCCGCCGCGGCGGGCCGCATCCGGCCGGGCGGATCGGGCACCCGCTGCACGGCTCGAAGCGCATGCAGGCGCGTCCGCATGTGCACCGAATGGCGGCCGCCGGCGTGCGCCACCCAGGCGTCGGCGAACGCGGCCGGAACGTCGTCGACGCCCGTCACGCCGGGGATCGCGACGCCGGCCCCGTGGCTCGCGGCCGCCAACGCGTCCATCGCCGCCGGGTCGCCGAAGACGACGGCCGGGAAGGGGGGCGTCCGCAGCAGCCCGGCCCGCCCTGCGCCGTCCTCCTCGGCGAGCCAGAGGATCATCTCGGGATAGCGCCCGGGGTCCTTGCGGACGCTGCTCAGGATTCCCATCGGCACGGTATGGCGAAGCTCGTCGGCGGCCAGCAGCGGCCCCAGCGCGCGCTGAAACTCGTCCGCATCGACGGCCCGAGCGGCGATCATCCCTGCAACCGCGCCCGCACCAGCGCCGACGCCGACCGGCCGTCGGCGCGGCCACCGGAGCGCTCGCCGACGAGCTTCATGACCGCGCCCATGTCGCGCATCGTGGTGGCGCCCGCGTCGGCCACCGCAGCGTCCACCAACAGCTCCAACTCGGCCTCCGTGAGCGGCGCCGGCAGGAACTCGTCGATCACCGGCAGGTCGGCCTCCTCGGCAGCCGCCCGCTCCTCCTGGCCCGCCGCCCGGTACGTCTCGGCGGCCTCCAGCCGCTGCTTGCGCTCCCGGCGCAGGACGGCCTGCTCGTCGGCCTCCCCGAACTCGCCCGCCGGCCGGTCCTTCTGCGCCTTCTGGAGCGCCGAGAGGAGCAGCCGAAGGGCATTCGTCCGCGTCCGGTCACCCGCCCGCAGCGAGCCCCGGAGCTCGGTCTGGATGCGCTCGATCATGCCACCACCTCCACCAGCTGGCCGGGCGCTCCGCCGGGGGCGCGAAGCGGCGTGTAGTCGGCCGAGTAGCCGCGGCCGTCGGCCGACTCCACCAGGACCAGCTGGCGTGAGCCGCGCAGGCGCCGGCGATGAGCCGCCGCCTGCCGGTCGGAGAGGTTACGGAGGATCCGCGACCGCTCTGCCTTGACTGCGGGCGGCACCGGGTCGCTGCCGGCGTCGCGGGTATCCGGCCGGGGCGAGTACGGGAACACGTGGACGCGGGTGAAGCCGGCCTCGCGCACTGCCTGCACCGTTGCCGCGAAGGCGCGGTCGGTCTCGGCCGGGTGGCCGACGATCACGTCCGTGGTCAGGTTGAGTCCGCTGACGCGGTCGCGAGCCCGGCCCAGCGCGGCCAGGAATGCCGACCGTGTGTAGTGCCGGCGCATCGCCCGCAGCACCTCGTCGTCGCCGGACTGCATCGGGACATGCAGGTGCGGCGCCACCCGCGGATGGCCGAAGGCCTCGAGCAGTGCCGGGGTGAGGTGGTTGACCTCGATCGAGGAGAGCCGGACGCGCCCGAGCCCCGGCGTGTCGGCGACCGCCAGCAGCAGGTCGGGCAGCCGCATCGGAGCCTCCCGGTCGCGGAAGCAGCCAAGGTTGATCCCGGTCAGGACGACCTCCCGGTGGCCCTGGCCGACGCGCCGGGCGACCTCCTCGAGCACCGCCGCCGCCCGCCGGCTGCGGCTCTGGCCGCGCACCGCCGGAATCACGCAGTAGCTGCACCCGAAGGAGCACCCGTCCTGGATCTTCACATACGCCCGCGTGCGCGCGAAGGCGGGCGCCGGCCCACCTGCACAGCCGAGGCCGCCAACCCAGTCGGCGACGCGATCGGCCGCCGTCTCGGGCGGCCCGGACACCACCGTCACGTTGTCCGCCAGGCCATCGAAGCCGGCATCGCGGAGGTTGGCCGCACAGCCGGTGACGAACACCCGCTCAGCCGAGCCGGCCGCCCGCCGCACGGCCTTGCGCGACTTGGCCACCGCCTCGGCGGTGACGCAGCAGGTGGTGACGACGCGCACGGCGGCGGCATCCGACTCGTGATGACCGCCGGCGATCAGCCGTTCGCGGATCGCCTGCGAGTCGGCCAGCGACACCTTGCAGCCGAGAAACTCGGTGCGGAAGCCGGTCATCCCAGGAACCCCATCTCGCGCAGGGCGAGCGCGGCCCCGACGATTGCCGCCGTCTCGGTGCGCAGGACGACCGGGCCGAAGGTCGCCACCGCCACCCCGCGCTCCCGGGCGAGCTCCAGCTCGTCCGCCGAGAACCCCGGCTCGGGACCGATCAGGAGCGTCGCCGAGCGGCGGCCGACGATCCGATCGGCGAGGCCGCCGGAGGCGCCCGCGTTGCTCAGTACCACCGCCTCCGGCGAGAGCACGTCGGCGTATGGCGAGGCACCCAGGAGCTCGGGCGGACGGCGCTGCCGGGACTGCCTGGCGGCCGCCTCCGCCACCCGCTCCCAGCGGGCCAGGCGGGCGCTCGTGAAAGAGCCAGTGAGCAGGTCGCTTTGGAGCGCGCCGATGCGGGCGACGCCGAGCTCGGTCAGCTTCTCGACCGCCTCGTCCGACCGCGCGCCGGGCTGGCCGATCCAGACCGTCAACGTCGGCACGGCCGCCACGTCCGCCACCTCCTCATCAAGCTCCAGGCCGCCGGCGGTGACCCGCGCCTCCCAGACGCGGCCGCCGGAGGCGACCTCGCAAGTATCGCCGACGCGCCTCCGCAGCACCCCCTGCAGGTGATGCCGGTCGCCCTCCGTGAGCACCGCCAGGCGGTCCTCGAGGTCAGCCGCGTAGGAGCGATAGCGGTGGCTGCTCACGGGCGCACCAGCTCCGCCGCCCAACCGTCGACCACCACCCGCTCGCCACCGCCGACGCTCTCCCGCTCGAGCAGCCCCGACGCGAGCAGGAGCGGCGGCAGGTCGGGGCGGGCCAGCAGGCGCTCCAGCAGGTCGCGCTGGAGGTTCGCGATCCACAGCGGCGCCTGGGGCAGCGGGTCGACCAGCGCGTCCGCCCGCGCCACTTCCAGCGAGACGCCGTTGCGGCGCGCGTTCTCGGCGCAGGCGGTGACCGCCAGGGGATCGATGTCGCAGGCGAAGATCGGCCCGAAGCCCAGGCGCAGGGCGGCGATCGAGAGCACCCCCGAGCCGCATCCGAGGTCGAGCGCGGGCTGCGCGGCGAGCCGCTGCAGGAGCTCGAGCGCCGCCCGAGTCGAGCCGTGGGCGCCGGTACCGAAGGCGTGGCCGGGGTCGATCACCACCGGCTCCGCCTCGGCCGGGTACCAGGGCGGCCCGATCCACAGCCGGCCGGCCCGCACCGGCCGGTGGAACTCGCGCCAGCGGTCGGCCCACCCGTCCTCGACCGGCGCCTCGTCGAGACCGGCTGCCGGCGGCTCGAGCGCATACCCGGAGAGGACGGTCGCGTCCCCGTCGGACTCCTCCTGCACCCCCTCTGGGAACCACTCGAGCATCCGCAGGAGCGCCCGGTCGAGGTCCTCGGGAGCGACCCGCAGCGAGTAGCGGTTCACCGAAACGCGGCTCGCAGGCGACCCAGGAAGCCGTCGCCGGCGGCGTAGGTGCCGTCGTCCACAGTCTGCTCGAAGCGGCGCAGCAGGTCCTTCTGCTCATCGCTCAGGCGTCGCGGCACGAGCACGTTCACCAGCACCCGGTGATCACCGCGGCCGCGGCCCTGGAGCACCGGGATGCCCTTTCCGCGGAGCACCAGAACCTCGCCCGGCTGGGTACCCGGCCGCACCTCGACGGTCTCCGAACCGTCCAGCGTCTCCACCGACACCTGCGCCCCCAGCGACGCCTGGCTGAAGGGAAGGTCGAGCACCGAGACGAGATCGTTCCCATCACGTTCGAAGCGTGGGTCGTCGGCCACCTGGATGGCCACGTAGAGGTCGCCCGGAGGCGCCCCAGGCTCCCCCTCATGGCCGCGCCCGGGCAGGCGCAGGCGCTGGCCGTCGGCGATGCCGGCGGGAACCTGCACCTCGACGTCGCGCAGCTCGGCGGTGCGGCCGCGCCCGCGGCACTCGGCGCAGGGGTGTTCGATGACCACGCCGCGGCCACCGCAGGTACGACAGGTGCCGGTCTGGACGAACTGCCCGAAGGCGGTCTGCGCGACCTGCTGGATCTGGCCGGTGCCGCCACACGCCTCGCACTCGTCGGGCAGGCTGGGCGGCTCTGACCCTCGGCCGTCGCAGCGCTCGCAGGCCGTCACCACCTCTACCTGCACACTGCGGGTGACGCCGAAGGCGGCGTCGGCGAGGGAGATCTCGAGCGCCACCCCGGCATCGCCGCCACGGCTCGGCCGCCGCGCCCGGGCGCCGCCGAACAGATCGTCGCCGAAGAAGGCGCCGAGGAGGTCGCTGAGCGCCGAGAAGTCCATGAACTGCTCGGTATGGAACTGCGTCCCGGCCACGCCGGCGTGGCCGAACCGGTCGTAGCGGGCCCGCGTCTCGGGATCGCTCAGGACCTCGTAGGCTTCGGCCGCCTGGCGGAAGCGCTCATGCGCCTGCGGGTCGGGATTGACGTCCGGATGCAGCTCGCGCGCCAGGCGGCGGAACGCCTTCTTGATCTCGGCGTCGTCCGCCTCGCGGACGACGCCCAGCACCTCGTAGTAGTCGCGCTGCGCCACGCCGCCATTCTAGGCGGGCGGCAGGCGCCGCCCTAGGCGATCACCAGTTGTGGAAACCGCGGGCGCCGTGCTGGCCGACGCGGGCCGCAACCAATGCGGCCGTTGTCGCCCACAGCAACAGTGTCGGATGCTTTGAGAACAGCTTCACCTGGTACCTCCCCCGATTACCATCGAACGTCTTGCAGGGCGTCGGCGGCCCGCCGATAGAGCTCGGCGGCTTCCGCTGCTTCGCCCCGCCGCCCGGCCACATCGCCGAGGGCCACCCATGCGCCAGCCAGATGGCTGACCGTTTCCACCGACTCGAAACAGCGAGCCGCAAGCTTGAACGAACCCTCGGCCTCGTCATCGCGGTCGAGCTTCAGCAGCGCCCGCCCGATCACCATCCGAGCGTTCCCTTCTTCTTCTCGGTATTCCTCGCGTTCGCTCAATAACTCGATCGCGCGATTTCCACTCTCGATCGCGCCTTCCATATCGCCCGAGTGCATGCGGGCAGATGCCAGCGACGACGCCGCGAACCCGGCGTCGATGCGGTTGTCGTGCTCGACCGCGATCCGGAACGACTCGCGCAGGAGCGGAACCGCCTGCTCCGGCTTGCCGGTGATCGCATGCAGCTGGCCGAGGTTGTTCAGCAGCTTGCCGACGTACTCGTGATCGGATACCCGCTCGAAGAGCGCCTTCGAGCGCTCCGCGTACTCGCGTGCGAGCGAGTACTCATTGCGGCGCTCGGCGACCAGCGACGCGTCCAGGTACGTCTCCGCCAGCACCCGGTCGTCCTTGATCGCGTGTGACAGCTCGAGTGCCTGCTGGACGTCCTCCGAGGCAGCGGTGAAATCCTTCTGGCGACGGCGGATCTTGGCCCGGGCGTTGAAGATGCGCGCGCGCAGCGCGTCCGACGTCCCGCCGCCCTCCTCCGCCAGGCGCAGCGCCTCGTCCAGAAGCGCCACCGCCGTGGCCAGGCTGCCCATCTTGTAGCGCACCATCCCGATCCGGTAGAGGACGCCGGCGCGGTCGGACGTCGTCAGCTCCTCGGCATAGCTGCGAGCTTCGGCGAGCGCGAGCAGCGCCTCGTCCATCAGCCCGAGGTTGTGCAGCGCCCAGCCACGAGCCTGGGCGTGGCGCATCCGCATCCGCGCGTCGCCGCGGGCAATCTCGGTGACGTGCTCGGCCAGGATGGCAAGCGCCTGGTCGTCACGGTGTGCACCGAGCTCCGCCTCCGCCCGTGCCAGCCCGGCTTCGCAGGCCG
>Ga0070712_100001295_pt1 | contig 15127 bp, 14 predicted proteins | sample LARL81metaG_FD_71396 | JGI IMG/M metagenome (GOLD analysis project Ga0070712, IMG submission 71396) | Corn, switchgrass and miscanthus rhizosphere microbial communities from Kellogg Biological Station, Michigan, USA - LAR L8-1 metaG | ecosystem: Host-associated > Plants > Roots > Rhizosphere ...
TCATGGGCGAGCAGGGGGACGAGGGTTTGGGCGTTGGGGCTGCCCCAGCCGGTGATCGGGTCCCAGCCGGGCCCGGCCTGGTAGCCGGTGAAGAGCCGGGTGGGCCAGAACACCGAGTTGTCGCCGGTGACCACGTCGTGGAAGGCACGGGGGTATGCGGGGCTGCGGGCGATGGCGTAGATGGCTGGGTTGACGAAGCCGAGGTGCTGCCCGGCGTCCTGGTCGGCTAGGGCGATCACGGCCGCCCACAGCGGGGTGGCGGCGCTGGTGCCCTGGGCTGGGTAGGGGACGCCGCCGGTGAACATCAGCGTCATGGCGGTGGAGGAGTCGGCGTCGGCGGCGACGTCGGGGACGCCCCGCATCCGGCCGATGCGCGGGACGCCGTCCTGGTAGGAGGAGCGGCGGAACAATGAGCTGTAGCCGCCGGCGGAGGCACTGGTGTCGGCGTTCCAGGCCATCTCACCGTGGTAGGCGCCGGTGGCGGAACTGGCGCCCAGGGCGGTGCCACCCGCGCCCAGCACCAGCGGGTCGGAGGCAGGCAGGCTGACCTGCACGGGCGGGCCGCCGTCGCTGATCACGCCAGTGTCCCCCGAGGACGCGACGACAGTGACATTACGGTCGGCGGCTTGCTGCAGCGCCGCGTGGATCCGGGCCACCTCGGCGGCGGTGAAGAAGTGCTCACCATGGCTACCGCTGATCGAGACCACCGCCGCATGCTGGGTGATGGCAACGTGGATCAGCCCGGTCACGGCCGCGGTGAAGTTCGCGGCGCTGGTTATGGCGTCGGCTGGGACAAGGACCACGTCGAGGGCGGCGCCCGGCGCTATCGTGTGCACGATCTCGGTGTCCTCGACCTCCTCGGTGCCCGCCACGTAGGGCGCGCCGGCCCCGGCCAGGGTGGTGGTGACCTTGAGTTTCGCGGCCGGCAGGCCGAACCTTTTGTCGAAGGCGGCCAGGTCCTTGCGTATGTCGGTGAAGTTGGGCCCAGGATTGTTGGCGAGTTCGGGCATCACCACGGTCTCGCCACTGCCGGTGATCCCGCGGCGCAGCAGCGGCGTCACGCCGTAGGCCATCTGGTACTGGCCGGGGGTGTAGCACTGGATGAAATAGCCCGGCGGCCCGCACGACACCGGTCCCGGCGTTGCGGACGTGGCGGCCTTTGCTGTGCTTCTGGCAGCGCCCGGCGCGGCTGCGGCCGTCAGGCCCGCCGTTAGGGTCGCGGCGACTATCGCGGCGGCGACCCAGCGCCACCTGTGTGAGGTGCGGCCTGGTGGCGTTGCGGCGTGCGGGTGCTGCCGGGGGATCCAGCTGAAGTGCATGGCGTTTTCCTTTTCGTTGGATGGTGGGGTGGTCCGGCCTGGTGGCCGGCGGTAGGGGTGTGGCGTGCCTTGTCGCCAGTGTCAGGCGTCGCGCAGGCGGAGCAGCAGGCCGCCGGCCAGCAGCGCCGCGGCGGCCCAGGCGGCCAGCACGCCGAGGCCCTGCCACGGCCCGATCGGCAGTGTTTTGAGATCCTTGGTGGCCTGGATGGCCAGCCCGGCGGTCGTCGGCCCGTACCGCTGGAGGCGGTGCTCCCAGGCCGGGTCCAGCGTCCCCAGGCCGGTGAGGACCGGCACGATGTACAGCAGACCGAGCACGACCGCGATCGATGCACCGGAATCTCGCAGGGCAGTGGCCAGGCCGAGGCTGAGCAGCGCGATCAGGGCCAGGTACAGGACCGAGCCGGCCGCCGCGCGCAGCGTCGGCCCGTTACCGAGCGACAGCGCCAGGACGCCGTGCGCGCTGGTGAAGCCGTTGCCGGGCAGGATGAACCGGGCGGCCAGCACCGAACACAGTACCGCCGCGGTCCCCGCGGCCATCACTACGCCGGTGACGACGGTCGCCTTGGCGGCCAGGGCGGTGGCCCGCCGCGGCACGGCGGTGAGCGTGATCCGGATCATGCCGCTGCTGTACTCGCCGGTCATCATCAGTACGGCAAGGACGGCGACGGCTGCCTGGCCGGGCAGGATTCCGGTGAGGCTGAGCCTGGTGGTGTCCTGGTCGCACGAGCCCGGGCACTTCACCACCCCGGCCGCCAGGGCGCTCGCGCCGAGGGTCAGCGCGATAGTGGTGAGCAGCAGCCACCCGGTGCTTGGCACTGTGCGCAGCTTGGTCCACTCGGCATGCAGGGCCTGCCGCAGGGTCGCGGCGTCCGTGCGCGGTGCGGTGTTCATCTGCGAACCTCCAGCCACGACTGTCACGCGTCCCTGCGGCGTAGGAGGAACACCGCGACGCCCAGCGCGATGGCGGCCCAGAAGCAGAGCACGGCGAACCCGTCCCACGGTGCCAGCGGAAAACAGCCGTTGATCGGCTGACACACGCTGGTCACCTGCGAGTAGTGCGGTGTGCCCTGCTGCAGCCCGAACGCGGCGGCCGGGGTGAGCCGCAGCAGCCAGTCCGCGGGCCCCTGGGGCAGGATGACCCCGAGGATCAGCGGGACGATCAGCAGCACGACCACGGCGGTGATGGCCCCGGCGGTGCGCCGCAGCACGACGCCGGCGGACAGGGCCAAGATGGCGGCGACCGCGAGCAGCGCCGCGGTGCCCACCACGATCTGCAGCCCGTGCCCGCTGGTGAGTGACCAGACCGGGTACACCGACGACGCCCACCCGCCCGAGTGCAGCTTGTTCTCGGCGATCGGGAGCGCGGCCGCGGCCCCGGCCAGCCCGGCGGCGAACGTGACCAGCCCGAGCACGATGGCCTTGGCCGCCAGCACCCGGCCGCGCCGCGGGCTCGCGGCGAACGTGGTGCGGATCATGCCCCGCCGGTACTCGGCGGTGATGAACAACGCTCCCAGGGCGATCACGGCGAGTAGGCCGGCCAGCGAGCCCTTCAGCACCGTGCCGAGCGGGTCGACGTCGGTCACGTATGGCGCGATGTCGCCGCTTCCGGCCAGGGTGAACGTGCCGCCGGATTTCCTGAAGCCGCCGGCCGGCGTTTTGGGACAGAAATGGCCGGGCGAAGGCGCGCAGATCAACGGAATGCCGGTCGGGAAGCCTATCTGGCCGCCGCGCCATGCCCCGCTGGGCCGCTCGCCGCTGAGGCTGACGTGGTCGAAGGCGGCAGTGGCCCGGGTGGTATAGAAGATCAGGGTGGAGTTGCTGGCGAACGACTGGCCGGGAGGGCTGCCAGGCGGGCAGATCGCTCCTGGCGGGCAGGCTCGGGCCAGCAGAGGCGGCGAGGTCACGAAGAGCCCGGCCTGCACGGTCGGCGGCAGCCCGGCCAGGCTGGCCGTGCCGATCTTGGTCCAGTGGGTGCCGTCGGCGGAGTCGTATCCGGTGATCGTGTCGCCGGAGCGGGTCAGCCGCAGCCAGCGCGGCGACGCCGCGGAGACGGTGCCGGGCAGGCCGGCCGTGTCGTGGGTGTAGTCGTACTGCATCCGTACCCCGTGGGCGGGGGTGGCCATGACCGCGGCATAAGCCGACCCCGGCCTGGTGCCCGCCTTGATGATGATTCCGGCCTTGGCCCAGGGCACGGCAAATTGCGAGGGCGAGCCCCCGCCGGGCGTCAGAAGCTCGGTGTCCGGCGAGGTGACCCGGACGGTGATGCTGCCGTTGCCGTCCAGTGACTGGTGGACGAAGTAGAAGTCATCGGTGACCGCCCCGCCGCCCGGGCCGATGGCAACGGCCGGGTGTGCTCCGGCGTTCTGGCTTCCGTTGGAGGCGCCCGCGAGGGCCGCCACGGCCAGCGCGGTCAGCAGCGCGGCGGCGACCATCGTTATCACCCAGCCGCGCACGGTCCGGAACTTGGTCCATTCGGCCCGCAGCAGGTGCGGGAAGTCATCGCGCCCGGGCCGCTGGCCGGACCGGTACGGCGTGATCGTGCCCGTGCTCATCTCGCGGCCTCGTCGGTGTTGGCCCCGGGGGACAACCCTTCGGAAGGCGCGGCGGCGCGGAACTCAACCGCGTCGCGGGTGAGTTCCATATAGGCCTCCTCGAGCGTGGCGCGGTGCGCGGAGACTTCCGAGAACGGCACCCCGCTGGCGGACAGGACGGCCACGATGCGCTCGGCCGCTAGCCCGGAGATGGTGAGCGTGCCGCGGCCGGTTGCGGCGACCGTGGCACCCGCGTCCGTCAGCGCCCCCATTGCGTCCGGTCGCGCGGTGGTGCGCAGCGAGACCCGGCCGCCGGACGCGGCCGTGATCAGTTCTGCCACGCTGGTGTCCGCGATGACCGTGCCGCGGCCGCCCACCACCAGATGGTCGGCGGTGTCCTGCAACTCGGCCATCAGGTGACTGGACACCAGCACCGCGCGGCCTTCGCCGGCGAGCGACCGCAGGAACCCGCGCATCCACACGATGCCTTCTGGGTCCATGCCGTTGAACGGCTCGTCGAACATCAGCACCGGCGGGTCGCCGAGCAGCGCCGCGGCGATCCCCAGCCGCTGCCGCATGCCCAGCGAGTAGCCGCCCGCCCTACGGCGGGCGGCCTTTTGCAGGCCGGCCTGCTCGATCACCGCATCGACCCGCCGGGCGGTCAGGCCCTGGGAGTGGGCCAGCCACAGCAGATGGTTGCGGGCACTCCGGCTGGGCTGCAGCGCGGCCGCGTCCAGCAGCGAGCCGACGTGGCTCAGCGGGTGGCGCAGGCTCTGGTACCGCCGGCCGCCGATCAGCGCACTGCCGTCGTCGGGGGCGTCCAGGCCGAGGATGACCCGCATCGTAGTGGACTTGCCCGCGCCGTTGGGACCGACGAACCCGGTGACCTCACCGGGCTGGACGGTGAACGTCATGCCGTCCAGCGCCACGGTAGGCCCGAACCGCTTGTGCAGGCCGCTGACTTCGATGGTTGCTTCCATGCCAGCCACGGTACGAAGCCGCAGCGGCGCTGTCGTCACGCTGGCGAGCCGTCTTGGCCGTCGCTGCCGCGAGGGACACCGGCCCTAGCGCATCCCCCGTGCGAGGGACGGCGGGATGCCCGGTGCGGGGGACGCAGGCGCGGCGGCCAGCGAGGACAATGGTGGCGTGGACCGGGCAGGTGACCGCCGCGCCGGCAGGGCCGAGGCGCTGCGGCGGCTGGCCACGGCCCCGCACGCGCCCGCTGTGGCCGGAACGCTGCTTGCGGCGGCCGCGGCCGGCCAGGCGATCGCCTACCCCGCGAGCGATAACGGGACGGGCGGCGGGTACCTGCAGATCGCCTTCGTACTGCTCGCGTTGTTCACCACGCTGCCGCTCGGGCTGCTGTGGGCAAACCCGGCCGCGGCAGCGGTGGTGGTCTGTGCCGCGTGCGTGCTGTCCCTGTCGGCCTTTCACGCGCTGACCGTCGCAGGCCTGATAGCCCTGCTGGTACTCCTGTACCGGCTCGGCCGGAGCGGGTCACAGCCGCTGGCCGCGGTGCTGGCGCTGCCGTTCCTGGTGCTGGCGCTGGCCGACCCTGCGGCCAGGATCCCCGCCGTGCTCTTGGCCGCGCTGGGCCCGGTGGCGGCGTGGGCCGGGGCCACGCGGCGCGCCCGCAGCGAGGCTGCGCAGCACCAGGCTGCCCGGCAGGTCATCGCCGGCTCGCTGGCCGAGCACATGGCCCGGGGGGAACGCGCCCGTGTCTCCCGCGAGCTGCACGACGTTGTCGCCCACCACATTTCCATGATCGCCGTGCAGGCGGAGACGGCCCGGCTGACCACAGCCGGGATGCCCGCCGCCGGGGCGCAGCGGCTGTCCGCGATCGGCGACACCGCGCGGGCCGCGCTGACCGAGATGCGGCGCCTTCTTGGCGTGCTTCGCGAGGACACCAAGGCCGGTGCCGAGGACCGGCAGCCCCAGCCGGGCCTGCGCCAACTCAACGAGCTGCTCGACCAGGCACGGGACGCCTCAGGGTCAGGCATCCGCCTCATCGTCTGCGGGCCCATGGCCAGCCTGCCCCCCGGCGTCGAGCTCGCCGCCTACCGCATCGTCCAGGAAGCGCTGACCAACGCCCGGCGGCACGCGCCCGGCGCCGCCGTGGATGTGGAGCTGCACTACACCGCCGCCGCGCTGCGGCTGCGGGTCCGCGACAACGGGCCCGGGCCGCTGGCACCCCAGGCCAGCTCCCACGGGCTGCTCGGCATGCGGGAACGGGCCGCAGCCGTCGGCGGCGAGCTGCGCACCGGCGCCGCCAGCGGCGGCGGTTTCGTCGTCGAGGCCGTGCTGCCCGCGACGGCCGGGGCCGGCGCATGATTACGCCGCCCCCGGCGATCCGGATCGTGGTCGCCGACGACCACCAGGTGGTACGCACCGGGTTCGCCGCGCTGCTCGACACCCAGCCAGACTTCACGGTCGTCGGCACCGCCCGCGACGGGGCGCAGGCGGTGCGCATCGGCCGCGAACTGCGCCCCGACGTCGTCCTCATGGACGTGCGCATGCCCGGCATGGACGGCATCGAGGCCACCAGGCAGCTCGCCCGATCCGGATCCGGCAGGCCGCGAATCCTGATCCTCACCACCTTCGACCTGGACGAGTACGTGTACGACGCGCTGCGCGCCGGGGCCAGTGGCTTCCTGCTCAAAGACGTCACCGCCGAGCGGCTCTTCGACGCGGTACGGGTCATCGCCGCCGGCGAGGCGCTGCTCGCGCCGGCGATCACCCGCCGCCTCATCAGCGAGTTCGCCTTGATGCCCCCCAAACCGGATGACCGGCCCACGGCCGCGCTCACCACGCTCACCCCCCGCGAGATCCAGGTACTGCGCCTGGTCGCCGAGGGCCTGTCCAACCAGGAGATAGCAGCCCGGCTGAACGTCACCGCGGAGACCGTCAAGACGCACGTCAGCCGCATGCTGAGCAAGCTCGGGCTGCGCGACCGGACGCAAGCGGTCGTCACTGCCTACGAGTCAGGACTGGTCACGCCGCACCCCCGCGAGCACAGATAGTCCGTACACATCCCCGCCGAAGACAGCAGGCGGAGCCTGACGCCACCCATTCGCTCGCCAGACCAAGCCGGGTTGCGGACGCCGCACCGAACATCCCTTCCGGCGTGTTTACCGGCGATGCCAGGGGAGTGGCATCAGCCGCTCCGAACGGTTACACGCGCAGGCTGGATGATGATTTGGCCGCGTTTCGTGATCGTCTGGCACGGCGGGTCCTCGCGTCAGTGGGCGGCCGCTGGGTTCTGGAGTTCGTGGCCGGGCAGCCGCGGCGCGGTGTCGCGGCTAGTGTCCCGGCCCGGCGGCCGGGCCGGCCCAGGTGGCGCACTCGCCGATCGCGCCGGCGAGCAGGTCGTACAGCATCTGGTCTGGGTGCGGGATGCACGCGTGCGCGATCCCCCTCACCGCGGCGTGCACCGTGGCGGGAGCGGAGTGCCGGCGGAACACCTCCGGTGAGGTCGTGGTGCCGCCGGTGAAGCCGCGGGCCCACTGGGCGGCTAGCGGAACGTGCTCCAGCGCGGCCTGGCTCTGCTCGTCCAGCCAGCCGGCCGGCCGTCCAGGGCCGCGAGCACGCGCTCACAGGCCAGCACCGATAGCGCCATGACCTGCTGGGTCGTGGCCGCCGCCACCGGCAGCGCGGTCCGCGCGCACAGCAGCGCGATTCGCGCATCGATGTGCAGATCCTCGCCGGCCAGCCCGATCACCGACGGGACCAGGCGCGCCAGCGCCGCCCGGCCGGCGTCGGAGGTGTGGTCGTTGACGTCGCGGGCGAGCGCGGCCAGCAGCGGGTGCGTGCAGGCCGGGTCATCACTCCACTGCTCTCCGGCCAGATACGAGGCCAGCTCCATGAAGCATGCGCCCCGGCGCGGGCTGCGATGCTTGCCCCGCGACAGTACCGGGACCAGCGCGGGCAGGTGTTCTCTTACCAGGCACGGCCACCTCCACAGCGCGGGCGGAGCTGCTATCACCAGTCTGCGCGCCCTCGATTCCCGCCTGCGCCCGGCCCCGGGCCCCGGGCACTTTGCCGGGTTCGCCCGTGTGGGGCATGCCGTTCGCCGCCGTGGCGTGATGCGGCCATGCTGTGTGGCAGATGTCTGCCCCGGCTGCTGACAAGGGGGTTCTGAGGTGATCATTGATTGTGCGCATTACCAGGATGGCCGCAGGCGCGATGCGGGCGCGATGCCGCTGGAGGAGGCGGCGGCCCGGTGCGGGCAGGGCGGCTTCGTGTGGCTGGGGCTGTTCGAGCCCGGAGAAGAAGAGCTGGCCCAGGTCCGGGATACCTTCGGCCTGCATGAGCTGGCGGTCGAGGACGCGCAGAACTTTCACATGCGGCCGAAGATCGAGCTTTACGACCCAGACGTGCGGCTGGTCATCTTGCGCACCGCACGCTATGACGACGAAGCCGAGGAGGTCGAGCTCGGCGAGATCAGCGTCTTCCTCGCGCCGACCTTCGTGATCACCGTCCGGCAGGGCGTGGCGAGCGAGCTGCGCGGTGCCAGGCAGCGGCTGGAACGGCGGCCGGAACTGCTCGCCGCGGGAAGCACGTCCGCGCTGTGGGCGATCTTGGATCAGGTGGTGGACGATTACGCGCCCGTCGTGGCCGGGCTCGAGCACGACATCGACCAGATCGAGGCCACCGTGTTCTCCGGCGCCGTGGCGCCGACCGAGCGGATCTACTCGCTGCGCCGCGAGGCCACCGACTTCTACCGCGCCGTGCACCCGCTGCTCGCCGTGCTCAGCACGATCGAGCGCGCCACCGAGGCCCCCGAGCTGCAGCCCTACCTGCGCGACGTCCACGACCACCTGCTGCTGGTCAACGAGGAGGTCGCCGCGCAACGTGACCTGCTCGGCACCGTGCTTGAGGCCAACATGGCGGTGATCTCGGTCGAGCAGACCAAGGTCAGCGTCCGGCAGAACTCCACCATCGAGCAGCTCACCATCCTGGCCACGGTCTTCCTGCCGCTCACCTTCATCACCGGCTTCTTCGGCCAGAACTTCAGCTGGCTGATCGGGCACATATCCGGACCTGACGCGTTCGTCGTCTACGGCATCGGTGGCCTGGTGGTGCCGCTGGCGCTGCTGTTTGCCTGGCTCAGATTCCGCACACCACGCACGAATGCCGGCGTTGCCGCCCATGACAACTGACCGCAAGCCCGGCACGCCCCGGCCAGACCCCGTGCCCAGCCGGGCGAGCGGCACCGAACGACCGTTCGCGCGCGCCTTCGACGGCCAGCCAGCCAACCCGGACAACCGCCCATAGCGGCGGGACTGCGCGCGTGCCGTCACCGTTAGCCGACTCCGCTCTGCGATGATGAGGGCCGCCTCGTCAGCCTTCTCCGCAGATCTTCTCGGGCTCGCCAGCGCCGGCGCCGGCCTGCTGCCCGACCGGATTGTGGAGGAAGTCCTTCAGAGCCTGGTAGTAGGGGGCGATAGTCGTGATATCGGCGTATTCGTCGGTGCCGTGCAAGCCGTCGCCGCCGATGCCGAAAATGACGGCGTCGGTGCCGTGCTGGTAGTAGAACCGCCCGTCCGCGGCGCCATGCTTGCGCAGGAAATCGGGGCGGTAGCCCTGGCCGGTTACGGCGTGCTGGAGGCTGCGTATTTCTGGGCGGTGCTGGTCGGCGTGGTGCGGCGGGTCGGCATGCTCGATCACGGGGGTGACGCCGGGTTCGCAGAAGGATGCCAGGTACGCGGTGATCTCTTCGACGGTCTTGCCGTTCAGGTTGGTGTCTTCGGGCGGGTAGCGGATGTCCAGCCACGCCTCAGCCAGGGCAGGGATCTGGTTGCGGGCCCGGTTGGGGGTCTGGATCTTGGCCAGGTTGACGGTGGTGCGCCAGGCCTCTTCGGTGGCGGTCGGGTAGGCGGCCAGCAAGCTGGCCAGGCTGGCCTGCAGCTTGATCAGGGCGTTGTCGCCGCGCCAGGGGTAGGCGGCGTGGCCGCTGCGGCCCACCGCGCGCAGGGTAGCGGTGATCATGCCCTTGGAGTCAGTCACGAGGCGCAGACCGCTGTGCTCGCCGATGATCACGAACTCACCGCTGACGCCCTGCTGGATCTGGTGCAAGGTGCCGTGCCGCCCGCCGACCTCCTCGTCGGTGACCAGCTGCAGCCCCAGCGGGTAAGGCAGCGCGCCGGCAAGCTCCCGGAAGACCCTCGCCTGCACTAGCGCGGACACCTTCATGTCCTGCGCGCCCCGCGCGTACAGGCGGTCACCCTCACGGCGCGGCCGGAACTGGGTCGCCGGGGCGGGCACCACGTCCAGGTGGGCGTTGAGGATGATCTGGAAATGGGGCCGCCGCGCGCCGCGGTACAGGAGCGCGCTGGGCTTGCCGCCGGACTCGAACTCCCCCACCGTGAACCCGGGCCCGGCGAAGTCCACCACCAAACCAAGCGCCTTGCGCAGGTCACCAGGCCGGTCCGCGGTCGAGCGCACCGCGAGCAACTCACACGCCGCAGCAAGGAACGGCTCAAGATCCATCCCACCATCTTCTCCCGCCACGGCCCGCTCGCGGCAGCCGACGGCTCCTTCCTTGACAGCCATCTGCAGTGTGCTGCCCTAGCCAGGAACCTTGCAGGTGATCACCGGGTGCCCGGCCATGCTCAGCCGCGCCGCCGAATCCACATCGCTTGAGGGTTCGGGTTCGGTATCCAGATGGATCTAGGACCGGCGTTATCTGTACGCCTACGGACTATCGGGTCGGCGCATCACGACGTCGAGCGCCGGCCACGGCGGACCCCCGCGTAGAGCGCGGAGGAGTTCACGAGCTGCTCGTTGCCCGTTCGGGAGTTGATCGCCCGGATCCCAGCGCCACGCGGCGACCATGGCAAGAACAAGGACCCGGCACTCACTCAGCAGTCCTTCATCAGCGTCCGCATAACGCTCGCTGACATCTTCGGGGACATGGGCGAGGTCGAACTCGACCGGCCCACGGCAACACGTCTCGAGATCGATGAACAACAGTCCGGTCTTCGTACTGAGCACGTTGCCCGGGTGCGGCTCGCCGTGCAGTAGCTGCTCGGCAGCGCCGCGGCCGCCGATCGCTTGTCTTCGGCTCCGTAGCGTGCTGATGAGAAGCTCCCGATCCACGGCGGCAAGCTCCGGGGTGAGGTTACTGTTCTCCACGAGCTGCTGAGCCGCTGCCACTCGATCGGTGAAGTGCGGCGTCCTGACATCGAGCTTGCGCATGCCTGCATGCAGTCGCTCAAGCGCATCCGCGTAGTCGGCTGGTGAGACCTCCGGAGGTGCCACTGGTTTGTAGTAGGTCCACAGCGTGACGACGAAACCATCACGCTCATAGGCGCGCGGCGCTACCCGGGGTTCCAGCGCAGCCACCGGGCTCCCGGTTTCGGCGAGCCGTTGGGCAAGCTCCACCTCGAACTGTGCGACCTGATGCGCTGCCGGTGCGACTCGGGCAAGGACGTCACAAGGCAGCAGGCGCACAGCGAGCCTGTTCGAATCGTGAACAACGATCGCGTCGTCGACGGTCAGGCCAAGCGTCGAGGCAGTCAACATGGCCGCAGCCAGCGCGCGCTGACTCTCAGAGGGCTGCATCCAGCTGATCTTCTCACCGCTGCCGACCTCCACAGTCCCCCGACGCTCCTAGCGATCCGGCCCGGTGGTCAGCACCCGTCCGGGAAACCGGGGAAGCTCAAACTCGATCCGTCCTGGACGGTTTGATCGGCGGCCAAAGCCTCGCCCGCACATCAGGCAGGATCGGACGTCGATCGCGGATCCGCACGTCTGTGGCCGCGCAGATCACGCCGTCCGGCGCTTCGGACGAAGTCCGGCCGGAGGACGACTTGCCGAGCATATCGGCGGATACTTGCCCACGACCGGCGGTCTCGGACGTCCCGGACCCATGTCAGGAGGGCAGGGCATCACCGGGGAAGCCGCGGCAGGTGTGAACCTCGAAGGTGAAGATTCCCGCGCGGACGCCGGGGTCGTCGGACATGATGGCCCGGGCTTCGCCCGGGTCGGTGTTGAAGATGGCGATACCTGAGATCTCGTCGTCTCCCACCCGGCACACGATTGGCATGATTCCCGCTGCTTGCAATGCCATGTTCCGTCTTCCGTGTTCCCAGACGATCGGCCGGGAGCCCGCAGCGAAGTACTCCGGTGTCGGCCTGAGCACCACAAGGGCATAGGCCTTGGCCTCGCTGATGCGGTTGTGCATGTAGTCGTCGGTGATGTGATCGGTAGGTATTGTGGTCGTCACTGCGCGGCCCCTCTGGAGAGTCCGACTACATGACCTTCGGGATCGGCGAACAAGGCGAAGGTGAGCCCGAAACCGGGAATCTCGGTGGGGGGACGACGGTCTCGCCGCCGAGGTTCTCGGCCTTCTCCAAGAACGCCGCCGGGTCGTCGACCTCGACATAGAACCTGACGCCCCCCTGAGCGCCGTCCTGGCTGGCGCCGATCCCGCCGGCGATTCCTTTCTGGCCCGCTTCGACCAGTCCGTAGCCGGAGCCATTCCCCGCGTCGTTGATGCTCCAGTCGAAGAGCTTGGGGTAGAAGCGCTGGAGTGCGGGTCCGTCCTTCCCGGTGATCTCGAACCATCCGACGAATGGCTTAGTCATCTGAGCCTCCCTTGGTCTTTGCTGACCTGTTCGGTCATCGCGGGCTTCTTCTCGCCTCCTCAGGGCCTACACAAGGGGCGGGAGGGCCTCGCCGGTCTCGATGATGGTCTTCAGGTTGCTGAGGATGTAAGACCAGCCGCGCACGCTGGCGGCGGTCTTGGGTGAGGCCTCCAGCCGGTCGTGGATCAGGGTGAGCTTGGCGAACCCGCCCGGCTGTGCCTCGATTTCCCAGGTGACCCGGCTCTCCGGCTCGGCGGCCATGTCGGGGTCGTAGAGGCTGCGCCAGGTGTGGGCCAGGCGGCGGGGTGGGTCGCATTCCAGGATGAGGTTGTCGCCCCACATCTGCGAACGGTCCGGTGACCAGCTGCGGATGGAACTTCCGACCTCGTAGCTGGCCTCCCTCACCTGGCCGAAGAAGAAGCGGGCCACGGTCACCGGGTCGGTGATCGCTTTCCATACCTCTTCCTGTGACGCCTTGATGTACAGCTGGTACACCTGGGTGATCGTGCCGGGTGCGGTCATGGTGGTCATTGCCTTCCCTCCAGTTGGCCCCTGAGATCCAAAAGCGCCGCAGCCTGCCGGGCCCGGTACTTGTCGATCCAGCGCTCGTAGATCAGCCGGATGGGCACCGGGTTCAGGTAATGGTGCTTGTAGCGCCCTTGCTTGCGGGTCACGACGAGTCCCGCCTGCTCGAGGACCCCGAGATGCCGCATGACTCCGAACCGGGTCAGCTGCGGAACCTCGGCCTCCAGCTCGCCGAGCGTCATGCCGTCGCGCTCGAACAGCCGGTCGAGCAGCAGCCTGCGCGTCGGGTCGGCCAGGGCCTTGAACACCAGGTCCTCCTCCTCCACAGGGCGAAAATACGTGATTGAATAGTCACGTGTCAATTGTGGCACCTGTCCTTCAGATCGGGGGCGGCCTGACCCGCGGCCAGAGCAGAACGCGCCCTCCAAATTCGTGAGACCCCGTCACCGCTGACCGTTCGGTCGCCCGGGCTTGCCGTCTCTATGAAGCGCCGGGAGGCCCGTCCCGGTCCCCGCGGGTGTTCCCTGGCGTGGCCGGTCCCGCCACTGCCGCGGCTGGGCGATTCCGAGGGCAGCGGCGATGGCCTGCGGAGGGCCGGGGCAGCGTTGGCCCCGGCCCCGCTGGCTGGTCAGTCTGGGCGAGGTAGAGGACGACCTATTCGGTTTTGACCTTGCCGTTGTCGTCGATCAGGTACAGCCCCGTGCGCCGACCCGCTCGGGGCACGACCACCGCAACCAGCAGGTATTGCGGTGCTGGAGAAATCGCTGCCAGCACGCGCCTGGGCAGGCACGTGCGCCGCGCCGACCGTAGGGTTGGGTTATGACGTCCGAACCGCCGCCGAGTGCGGTCGGTCTGGTGCTTCACCCGACGAAGCCGGTGGACCGGTCGATCGAGACGATCATCGCGTCCATCCGTGACATGCCTGTCCGGCTGCTGGCCCGCGAAATCGACCGGCACCGGGTACCGGCCGAGGTCAGTGTCGTACCCGACGCGCAGTTCGCGGCCGAGCTGGACGGCCTCGTCACGCTGGGCGGTGACGGCACGATGCTCGGCGGGATGCGGCTGGTGATCGGCCGGCCCATTCCGGTGCTCGGGGTTAACCATGGCAATCTGGGTTTCCTCGTCGAGGTGGCCCCAGATCAGCTGCCGTCGGCGCTGAAGCGGCTCGCCATGGGCGACTTCTGCGTCGAACAGTATGCGTGCCTGGAGGTGGACGCGGGCGAAGTGGACTTGGCGATCCGGTTCGGATTCAACGACGTGGTGCTGGGGCGGTCCCGCCGCGCCGGCGCCGTCTCCCTCGACCTGTCCGTCAACGACCTGCGCTATGGCTACTACCGGGCGGACGCCGTCGTCGTCTCGACACCGACCGGCTCCACCGCCTACAACTACGCGGCCGGCGGCCCGGTGCTGTCCCCCTCCTCCGGCGCGGTCGTTATCACGCCGGTCGCGCCCCTGTCCGGCATCAGCCGGCCGGTCGTGCTCGGCGCGGAGGACCAGGTCTGCTTCACCGCGGCGGAAGACAGCACGCCCGTCGCAATCGACGTCGACGGGATCTCGGCCGGCGAGCTGGGCCGCGGTGACCGGCTGACCGCCACGGTGCGCCCGGAGGCAGCGCAGGTCGTGCGGCTCTCGGCGGGGGAATATGCCAGGCGAAGCCGGGTCAAACTCAGCCTGCTCAATCTGCCCCTGCGCCCGGACCAGCTACTCGAGCTGATCCCGCCGGAACTGCGCGACGGCGTCTAGGCCGCTGCGAGCCGCCCCGCACGCTCGGACCGGCCCGGCGGATGACCGCGGCCTACCGGCGCAGCTCGGCTATGGCCCGGGCGAGCATGTCCTCGACCCGCAGCCGTCCCCAGCCCAGTCGTCACACCGGTCGTCCAGGAAGCCGACGATGTGACGACGTCGCCCCACGGGTGATGTTCGGCGCCGGCCACTCGCTCGCGCCGGACGTTACATCGCGCTTACGTCGCAGCAACAATTGCTGCGCAACCTTTTTGTGTAGACGCATAGAGCCAGATCGCCGATTCTCTGCGATCCGATCGCTCGCCGACGGTGAGGCGGGACTCGCGCAGATTTCCCTGTTCGGCGTATAGCGCAACCTGGTCATCTGCGCATCCCATGGTTCAGCCGTCGCGGCGAACTGCCGCTTTGGCCGCCTGACCGG
>Ga0070712_100001303_pt1 | contig 15090 bp, 11 predicted proteins | sample LARL81metaG_FD_71396 | JGI IMG/M metagenome (GOLD analysis project Ga0070712, IMG submission 71396) | Corn, switchgrass and miscanthus rhizosphere microbial communities from Kellogg Biological Station, Michigan, USA - LAR L8-1 metaG | ecosystem: Host-associated > Plants > Roots > Rhizosphere ...
TCGCGACTGAAAGGCCACGGCGTCGGCTGGCTGCTAATGCAACGCGTCATCGATTATGCGAAAGAAAAGGGTCTGCGGCGGGTGTATGGCGATGTATTAGCGGAAAACGCGAGCATGCTGCAAATGACTTCCGAGCTCGGATTCCATGAACAGGATATTGGAGCAGGACTCAGGCGTGTGGTACTCAATCTGAAAACCGGTGAACGATAGCCGATCGGCGACTATTGAGCGGCTCGGGGAAACTGGCGGTATCGCCTGATTGCTTTAGTGGGAAAGGAGCGCAGCCGCAGCCTGCCCGGCAACACGCCCCAAAACTGTCGCCGTCAGCAGACCGTTCCCGGATAAATAGCCTGCCGCCGTAGTGCCCGAAATTCCGACCGCCGCGCCGCCCGCAGCAAAAAGATTGGGAAATAAACTTCCATCCTTGCGTTTGACCCGGCCCGTCGCGTCGATCACGAGTCCGCCCTGGGTATGAAAGAGCGCGCCGGTGACCTTCAGCGCGAAAAATGGCGGCCGCAGTTCCTGCTGCGCCGAAAAACGGCGACCATAGCGATCCAATGCGTCGCGCGCTTTTAGTGTTTCAACGTCGTGCCATTCCTCGGCAAAGATATCTTGAGGAAGTCGCATCTTGGGCGAGAGTTCGTCGACACTGTCGGCGATCAACATCGCACCGGCGCGTTCCGCGGCTTGAAAAATCCTCGAATTGCCGCGCGATGCCGGCGATGCGCGCGTCGAAAATATCCCAGGCCGTTCCACCCGGCTGGCGGAGCACTTGCGCGGCCTGTTCCGAATAGCCGCACGTTTCATCACAGAACCGCCGGCCCCGCGCATTGACCTGAAAACCACCCTCCATGATCACCGCCCAGGTGATCAGGATATTGTGCGGGGTCGCGACCGAACCGTGGCCCTGATAGGCGCCAAGGCATGCAAGCTCGGCGCCAAGCCGCTCTCCCCATAAAACGGCGTCGCCGCGATTGCCGGGGTGTCCGAAATACAGCGCGTCCGCCATCTCCGGTATGAAGCGGCGCACCAGTTCGGGATTACCGCCGTAACCGCTGCAGGCAAGGATTAATGCGTCACAGCCGATGCGCTCGCGGCTGCCATCGCCCCGTACAACCTCAGTGCCGCGCAGGCGCCCATCTTTCTCTGCGAATAACGTGTCGGCGATGCATCCCGTCAACACGACAATCCCGCTCAATTCGGCGGCATTGCGCAGGCGATCGATCAGCTCGCGGCCGGCGCGGCTCGGCAAGCCGTGCATGCGCAACGCCGAATGGCCTGGATAGTTTAAATTCTCGATCAGCTCGAACGGAAACGCGTGGCGGTCCGCCAACCATCCGATCAGCGGAGCGGAGCCGCGCGCGATGGTTTCGACCAGTGCCGCGGGGGCTTCGCCATGCGCCTTGCGCTGGATATCGGCTGCCAGCCGATCTGCACTATCGGCAACTCCCTTGGCGCGCTGAAAGCGCGTGCCAGCGGCAGGAACAAGCCCAGCCGACAGCGCGGTCGAGCCGCTCGGGACCGCGTCGCGTTCAATCACGACTGCTTCGACACCCGACTCCTTCGCGGCCAGAGCTGCGCAAAGTCCCGCGGCGCCGGCGCCAATGATCAGGAGCGGCGCTCGCGCGTTCCAGGCGCCAACAGAATCAAAGTCGACGCTGCTCACGGCGTCACTGGACCGTTATGTTGCGGGGAGCGCGCGGCGACTATCCCGCGGCGAATAAGCGCGGAGAAACGGCCGGCTGTCCCGCCGCCTAAGTGCTTTAGGATGGCAGATCTCGGCCGATCGGCGGCGACCGGGATCGAGGTAATTTGATGCAAAAGTCTGGCCGGGAATGAATCGATCCTGAGGCATTTCACCAATCGCCAATGCCCCCGGTTCCTCCTCTTCATTTCCGCCCTATCGTCATCTTTTTGAACTCAATTCGCCAGATACCGCTCGTTTGATTCCCATCAGGCTTTAGAGGGTTTTACTGCATGTCGGGTGACGTTTCCGTTTTATCGCGATTCATGGTCAAGTTCGTGGAGATTATCGCAGCTGGTCTTGCCACTGCGGCGAGCGGGTATTTGATTGCGCATCTCAGCGGGGCTTTGTCCTCTCCTGTCTCAGGACCTGCGCAAGCGGTTATTCAAGCCGCTCCAAACGCCAGTCCGCCCGCGCAGTCACCTACACCGATCTCCAGTGACCTCAGTGAGCAGCACACCAAGCAGGAGGCTGCACCCCCTCTCCCACAACCGGCGCGACCGGTTAACCCCGCTAAGATTGCGCTTCCGCGCAAACATACGGAAACCGCGACGAGCGCGGCGGAGAGTAAGCGCGATCAGGAATCGCTTGCAGCGCGGGTCCGCGATGCTCTCGCGAATGTAGATGCTGGCCGAACAGGCTTGCCTGCGGCGCCCACGCGAGATGTTCGCCCCGCCGGTCCCGCCTTACAACCACAGTCACCCGCTGATTTAAGCCGTGGTGCGGTGACCGGAGCGGCGTCCCCAAGCCCCGGCGCACTCAGGTCGCTTCCTGCACAGCCGGCTCAGCCGAATCCGCTCATTGCAGTCGAGACACAGTCTCGACCAGCCGTTCAGCCTTCTCCCGCACCTCCGGCTGAAACGGAGACTGGCATTGTTTCTACACTTGAGCAGCTGCTGCGCCACGATCCACTCGCGGGCAGCGAGGAGGCGCCACGCCCCCCTATGCCGGTCGGACAGTGAGAATCACGGGCAAAGCGATCGGTATGAGATGCACGTGAAGCGAGCCGTCTTGCGGATCTGTTCGGTTGGCGCGCGCCGTTTGCAATATTGACATTTCGTTTGGTTGCCCACCGCGGCCTTCGATGTGAGACAATTTTAAGGCTTGCTGCCGCGAGCCAGTCCTCTTTTGGTCATATTTCAGATCGCCGCGCACCATAAATTAGGCAACCAATAACAAGCAAAAATCTGAGTTCATGTTGCTTTGCGACGGGGGTTGTCATGGGGAATCGAACTGGCGACAACAGCGCAGATCCTGAATTTAGAGAGTATGTACCCAAACGATATCGCGAACATCTAAGTACGGCGGGTTCTCAACAACCGTCTTACGTCGCCTCCGGGCCAACCGTTCCTTTATCGATGGAGGCACATCGGGCCCGCCGCGCCGCTCATGAGTCTTCACTGTGGCCAGATCCGATTCCGGAACCGCTCGTAGAACGAGAGGACGGTTTCCTCGCGATGATCGGCCGCGTTGGCCTCGTCGCCGGATTTGCGGCTCTGGTCGCACTGTCGGTAGTGTTCGGCAAGCCATTGTTGGAGCCGATTTTGGACGTTGTACGTCCGCTGCTCTATTCCAATTCGCAGCCACAGCAGGCCGCCAAATCAACGGAGCGGCTTACAGCGAATAACGCCCAGACAACCGGAGCGCTCGGTTCCAGCACGGCGCTCGTGGCGGCGCCCACCGTTGTGCCAGCGCCAAATGTGCAGGTGCGTCAAGCACCAACCGCTCAGCAGGCGTCTTTGACGCCAACGGGGGCACCGGTTCGCGGGGTCACCGATAGCGAGATTCGTTTTGGCATTTCTGCGCCATTCACCGGTCCCGCCAAAGAGCTCGGGCAGAATATGAAGCTCGGCATTGAGGCCGCGTTCAACGTGGCCAATGCCAATGGAGGAGTCTACGGCCGCCAGCTCCGGCTCATCTCTGTCGACGATGGCTACGAGCCCTCGCGGACCGCCGCCGCGATGAAGGAGCTCTATGAAGGCGACCAAGTATTTGGATTGATCGGCAATGTGGGCACGCCCACGGCCGTGGTTGCGCTGCCGTATGCACTGAATCACAAGATGCTGTTTTTCGGGGCCTTCACCGGCGCCGGTTTGCTGCGGAGCGATCCGCCCGACCGCTACGTGTTCAATTATCGGGCCAGCTACGCCGAAGAGACCGCCGCGGTCGTCAACTATCTGGTCAAGGTCAGGCGTCTATCGCCGGAGCAGATCGCGGTTTTTGCGCAGCAGGACGCCTATGGCGACGCCGGCTTCGCCGGCGTGGAGAAGGCCGTCCGTGCGCTCCGTGGAAGTAACGACGGCACAATCTTGCGGCTGAACTACCAGCGCAACACGCTAGATGTCGAGGATGCGGTCAACCAACTTCAACAAAAGCGACGCGTCCCAATAAAAGCGGTGATCATGGTGCCGACTTATCGAGCCGCCGCCAGGTTTATCGAAAAGACCCGCGATCTCTACCCAGACATGATTTATACGAGCGTTTCATTCGTCGGCAGCACCGCCTTGGCGGATGAGTTGATGCTGCTCGGCAAACGATATGCCACGGGGGTGATCGTCACTCAGGTCGTACCAGCGGTCGACGGCCACTCATCCCTGGTTCTCGACTACAAGTCCGCTCTCGCCAAGTATGCCCCCGGGGTGACGCCAGATTATGTGTCGCTCGAGGGCTTCATAGACGCCAACGTGTTGATCGCAGCCTTGCAACGCAATGGGGCGCAGCTCGACACTGAACGATTAGTGGTGACTTTCGAAAGCATGCGCGATCTGGACATCGGGCTTGGAACAGCCGTGGGCTTCAGCCGCTCCGAGCACCAGGGCGTGCACAAGGTGTGGGGTACACAACTCGACGCCGACGGGCACTATCAACCCATTGATTTGCAGTAGGGTCGAGCTGTTGGCGCCTTGCTGGCCAAGTTCGGGAAGCTGGCTGGCCGCGAGCGGCGCTTACTTCCCACGGCGCGCCTATGTAGAAAAGTGTAAAACGGGGAGAACCACAGATTCTTCTGCCGTGCGTCACGTTTTGGGCGTCAGGTGGTGGCGCAGTCAGCCTTGCAACGTCTGACACGTGCGCGTCTCGGATCTCCGCCCCCCGTCCCTAGGGGGTATTAGCTGAAAAAGACGCGCGATTGGGCCTCGACGTGAGGGCGTCGAGGCCCTTTTTCCTTGAGCGCAACGAATCATCGGAAAATTTTGGCCCGCGAGACTTCCCCGTCCCGAAGCGTCTGAGTGTCATCCGCCTCATCCGGACCTGCATTGGCGCTTGAGTCCCATTGCGGCAATCCACAGCGACCCACACGACGCAGCGAGAGGATCTGCTCAATACGCTGGTTTACGACCAGAAATCTTCAAGCCGGATGCTGGCCGACGCTGCCATTTTCGGAATGGCTTCCAGCCCGGACGCTAGCTGCATCGGGCGCTTCTTCGGTTGATGGCATTGGCTGTTCGAAAGTATTCTCGCCGCCGTTATTTGTTTCCGACAAATGCACCGCGTCACCTGCCTTCACTGTGGTGTCGCCGTTCAAATCGTTATTATTTTCGGTCGAATTTCCTGTTGAAAGGAATTTATCCTGAGCGCCGACCGGACTGAGGCGCGCCTCCAGCCCACTCACTTTTGATCGAAGACCTTCAAGATCGGCCACGCGCAGGGCAGTCTCGGCTGAGTTTACGTTTATTCGTTTGAGCTGTTTGACGAACAGACCGATGAGGCTACCTAAATCGGCGCGAGCTTTTTCGCCAAGCTCCAAACGCGAAGATAATCCATCCGCCTGCTTCTGAGCGTCCGTCAAGCGGGAGTCCAAAGACCCGATTGAGTTACCTGTTTCCCGTTCTTGGGCAGTGACCTCGCCGATCGTTTGCTTAAGCAGCGAAAGCTGCTCGATCAGCGCCTTTAGACTCTGCTCAACTTTCGTCAGCCGGGCCTCGATCCGCTCGTTGTCTTCCACAGCGTGCCGCTGCGGTCCTGCCATGAAGCTTGAGACAGCATCGGCATGCTCTTCCAACCTTTCAAGTCGGACATTCAAATCGGTCACAGCGACATCGATTGGTTTTATGACTGAAAGGAGATTGTCACCGATCGCTGCGGCCCTTTTGCCGGTTGCCGTTCGCGTATCATCGAGTGAGCGCCGGAACTCGAGTCGAATCGCCTCAATGCCGCGCTTGAAATCGCCGGATTTGACGTAGCGTCTGCGCGATACAATCCAGGCTGCGGCGGCGGTTGTCAGCACAATAAGTGCGAGGCCGATTTCTACGGCGTACTGATCCAAGGTTCGCCCCCACCTCGGTTGAATCAAAATGCCCGCGGCCCATTCCCGAGGCCGCGAACAACAGAGATTTTCCGGCACAATTGGAGCGAAAGCTGGGCCGAAATGCCAGTCCCGCGGTCACTTTGTCAAAATCAGCGAGACCTTTCGCGTTCCGTGGTCGAATAATGACCGCGCGAAGGTCAAAGAGCCGCCATATCTCATTAGCGTGTCGTTAATTGCCGCATGATGACTTAGTCGGTGCGGGCCGCATTGCCGGACCAGCGGCCTCGGCGGCTCGATCACCACCCAACCCCCAATCAGGTGATCGGGCCGTTGGCCTTTGCTCGATGTTCGAAAAGTCGCGTTAGCAATAGGTCGACGGCAGCTGGAATCTACAATGCTTATTTTGGAATCGTCTCGGGGTTTTCGAAATTGATTCTTGCCTGCGCCATTCGCCGCCATTGAGCTTGCGCAAATTGCGGCACTTGTGAGTTGCAAAGCCCGCCATGCGCGGGGATGGTTCTTAAAGTCGTCAAGTCGTCACATTCTTATGCGGTCTTTCGCGAACGATAATATCGGGGGGTACGATCATGAATTTTGCCAAGACGCCGTCTGGGCCTGCCGAAATCGGGAGGCCGCTGGCGATGGAGGCTGAGGGAAAGATTCGCTCGTTACCGCGCGGCATCACCGGGTTTCGTCGACCGAGCCAGACCGATGGCGAGCCAGCTCCCGAGAGCCTCAATAGTTTGCTGGGTAAAGCCTCAGAAACCTCAGCCGGCGAAATCGACAATCTCATCGATGAACTTCACACACTGCGCGGCAGGTTACAAAACGACAGTGATCGCATTCAGCGCGACATTGCAAAATACGCGGCACTCAGCGAGCAGGTGATGCAAATAACAAGAATTATTTCCGATAGCGTGAAGGAGCTTCCGGAGGCTTCAAGCATAACCGGGTAAGTCCCACTGGCCGCACAACGGTTAGCGCGATCGGGACAATGGCGCGCAAACCGTCGGCGCGTTTGAATCGGCGTTAGCGTGAATAAAGCGCTCCTGCGGGGTGGCGGGCCGAGCATTAGCCGGGTCTTGGTATCAACCCGCCGCAATTCACGGGTCCGGTGCTAAACGCTCGCATTTGCAAGTGAACTGGTGACCTGCAGACTCAACGGAAAGAGAGAATTGGTGCTGTGGTCCGCAAGCGGCCTATGCTCGGGAAAATTATTGGGCGAATTCCAAAATCCAAGTGCGTCGATCAAGCCAAGATATTGAGAGTACTGTTTGCAGGGAACAGCCTCGGAAATTGCGCAGCCGAATGTGTGAACCGAAATCTCTTTCGTCCGATCGGAAGGAAGCGATCGCAACGCATTCTCAATGGCGAGGGCCCCTTTGCTGTGGCCGACAACACGGGCGATTCCACGAACATTCCGAAGAATAGCGTGCACATCGTCTGACGCAGCACTACCGTGACGAAATACCGGTGCACCGGTTGATGCGGTTACTCGTCCAGGTGTGCTGCGTGCGAGATCCTTTCCCATCATGGCAAGAGTAGGTGCGAAGTTGGCAAGGAATTCCTGAGTGACGCTTTGGATGGCGTCGTACATCTCGAAGCCGAGCCAGCCTCCAAGCGCCTGCGGGACCACATCAGCAAGGCCATATCCCGGCACGATGGCGGCGACAGGTTCGCCGAGGGCTTTGGACACGTCCCAGGCGAAAGCAACCGATCCGAAGGCGGAGCTCCCGACTCCGGTTACCGTTAGGGTGTGAAGCCCCACGTTCTCCGGGCCATTCGCAAAATCAAAAAATGCCTTCATGCCGAGAAAGGGCTTGGACACGTACGGCGCGAGATTGGCGTCTACCACGATAATGGAACCACTCGGATTTGATTGCGCGGTGAGGTCGAGCATTGCGAACCGGTGCTGTGACCAATTGGAATTGGCCGGCACTTCGTTATCGACAACGGCTCCTCTCGCTAACAGCGCGACGCCGTTGGAAGGCCGCCGGAGGGAGCGACGGCAAAAATCAACTCTCTCCGACCCGGACTTTTGACCGGCTTTACCGCAAAATATAGCGAAAAATTGTGACACGCCGTGCAGCCTGCGATGCCGCGGCCATCAAAACAGCTCGATCGCAATTAGCCACCGTTGTCGCACGAAAAGTAAAACTTCCCTTATTCGGCAGACCGCGCAAGACTCCATACTCAACAGGACTTTTCGATCTACGCTTGCACCCGTAATGTGTGCCAAGCACCAACCCACTTTCGGCCGAGGTCAGCATGCGCCTCAAAAACAAGATCGCCATCGTTTTAGGTGCCGGTCAATCGCCGGGCGAGGGATTGGGTAACGGCCGCGCCACAGTTTTGCGCTTCGCTCAGGAAGGCGCCCAGGTGATGGCCGTCGACAACAACCTCTCCTCCGCCGAGGAAACGGTCGCGATGGCGCGACAGTCAGGCGGAGAATGCATTGCGTTCGAGGCTGACGTTACCAAGGAGGCGACACTGGCGGCAATGATCGGGGCCGCACAGAGGCGTTGGGGGCGAATCGACGTTCTTCACTACAATGTCGGCGTAAGTATCGCTGGCGGAGACGCGCCGCTCGACCAGATCACCGAAGCTGCCTTCGACCGCATCGCGACCATCAACTTGCGCGGAGCCATCATGGCTTGCAAGCATGTCCTGCCGCCAATGCGCGCTCAGCGTGCTGGCGTCATTACGACAATCTCATCGGTCGCCGCCTGGGAGCAATATCCGAATGTAGCCTACAAGGCGACGAAGGCGGGAATGATCGCGTTTACTCAGCAGATCGCCGTCCAGAACGCGGAATATGGAGTGCGCGCCAATGTGATCTTGCCAGGATTGATGGATACCCCGATGGCAGTTGACACACGCGCTCGCGTTAGCGGCAAAAGCCGCGCCGAAGTTGCTTCTGCGCGCGATGCCCGCGTGCCGCTGCGTCACAAGATGGGGACAGCCTGGGACGTCGCCAACGCGGCTTTGTTCTTGGCTTCGGATGAGGCGAATTTCATTACCGGCGTCGCGTTACCGGTCGATGGCGGCGCGCTTGCTTGCATCAACTAAGCGCCGGGTTGAACCGAGGAAAGCGTGCAGAATTCAGAAACGTTTGACTATGTCGTCGTCGGAGCCGGCAGTGCGGGGTGCGTTCTGGCCAATCGGCTCACCGCGTCCGGTCGATATCGCGTGCTGCTCTTGGAGGCGGGCCCTGATAGCCGGCACCCGTGGCTTCACATTCCGCTCGGCTTTGGCCGGCTGTTCAACAATCGCCGATTCAATTGGTGCTACGAGACTGAGCCGCAACCGGGCTGCCACAACCGCAGGGTCATCGCCCCGCGCGGTAGGGTTCTCGGTGGATCCAGTTCGATCAATGGACTGATCTATATTCGCGGACAAGCGGAGGACTTCAACGTTTGGCGGCAGCTTGGGAATACCGGTTGGAGCTACGAGGAAGTACTGCCCTATTTTCGAAAAGCAGAAGACAACGAGCGCGGCGCGGATCAATTCCACGGAGTTGGCGGGCCGCTCGCCGTTTCCGACTTATGCGATCGCCATCCTCTCGCCGAAGCGTTTGTCGAAGCGGCGGTTCAATGCGGACATTCCCGCAACGATGATTTCAACGGTTCGATTCAAGAAGGCGTAGGGTATTACCAGACCACCATGCGAAAAGGTGTGCGCTCTTCCACCGCAGACGGCTATCTCAAGCCGGCGCGGCGCCGCGCCAATCTCAAAGTGGCTTCGGAAGCTCTCGCCACGTGTATTGTCTTCGAAGGCCGACGTGCGACCGGCATCGAGTATATTGCCGGCAACGAAAAACGCCGCGCCAGCGCCAATGCCGAAGTGATTGTCGCCGGCGGCGCGTTCAATTCACCGCAGCTATTGCAGCTTTCCGGGCTTGGCCCGGCGTCGCTCCTTCAATCGCACGGAATCACCGTCCTCGCCGATGCCCCAGGCGTCGGTGCCGATCTCAACGACCATATTTCAGGTCGCATCATGTTGCGTTGCAAGGGGACGATCACGCTCAACGATGCGGTGCGCAGTTGGGCCGGCAAGCTCACCCACGGCTTGCACTACGTTGTCACGCGCCGCGGTTATCTCGCGATCCCGGCGGTCTCGGCAGGATGTTTTCTGCGTGCGCATCCCGCCTCCGCGACGCCCGACTCGCAATGCTCGATTTCGCTGTTCTCCGCCCAGACCATCGGCGGCGAACTGCATCCTTTCCCAGGCGTGACCGGGAATTGCGTGTTACTGCGCCCGCAGAGCCGCGGCTATGTGCGCATCAAATCAGCCGATCCGCGAGCCGCTCCGGCAATCAATCCGAATTATCTGTCGACACAAAAAGATTGCGAGACGATTGTGGCGGGTGTCGCGGCGATGCGCCGTATCTTTCAGGCGCCTGCCATGGCGCGCTACATCGCGGAGGAGATCGAACCGGGGCCGCGATGCGACGACGACGATGAGTTACTCGATTTCATCCGCCGCCGCGGCTCCACCACGTATCATCCGGTGGGTACCTGCCGGATGGGCCAGGATCAAAAAGCCGTGGTCGATGAACGGCTGCGGGTGCGTGGCTTCACCGGTTTACGTGTGGTCGATGCCTCGATCATGCCTGCGGTCGTCTCGGGAAATACCAACGCGGCCGCAATCATGATCGGCGAGAAGGGCGCGGACATGATCATCGAAGACGCAAAGCGCGGGACATTAAGCTCTAATTCCGCCCATGGCTGGCATTAAGCGGGAATGCGAATGTCGCGGTCATTGAAGTTCGGATAGATCCGCGTCACAGCTTACCTGACGTTCCCGCCTGCGATTATCCTTTAGGACTTGTCCATCGCATTGTCGGCGACGAGTTCCGCGCCGTTGATGTAACTGGCAGCGTCCGAGATGACAAAGACGATCAGACTGGCGATCTCCTCGGGCGTACCCCAGCGCGTATCGCGCATACCCTGGTTGCTCGACCAAAGCGCGCGCTCGCGGGCAGCGTCCTGCGGACTGAGCCTGCGCTTGGCAAGCTCGCGTTCCCATTTGGCAAAGCGCTCCGGCGTGTTGATGAAGCCCGGTATCACGCAATTGACGCGAATGTTGTGTGGTGCAAGCTCGTTGGCGAGCACCTTGGAGAACCGGATCTCAGCCGATTTCGCTGGACCGGTGCAGGAGGAAAGGAATGGCGGGTTTAGCGTCATTATCCCGGTCTGCCCGCTCACATTGACGATCCGCCCCCCGCCCTGAGCGATCATCATCGGCACGACGCGCTGACAGATGCGAAATTGCGCGAAGAAATTGATCGCCATGCCCTCGACGAGTTCCTCATCGGTCACTTCAAGAAAAGGTTTGTACGTGCCCGTGCCGGCATTATTGATGAGAATGTCGATGCGACCCAGTTTGTCGGTGACGATACGCGGAATCGTTTCGATCTGTTCGACCTTGGTCACGTCCAGCGGGTGCGTCTCGATCTTCGCCTGAGTGGTTCGCATAATATCGCCCGCGGCCTCGGCGAGCGCCGACTCTCGGCGCGCGCAGATAAGAACTTTCACACCTTCCCGCGCCAGCGCGCGTGCCGTCTCGAGGCCAATCCCTTTGCTCCCGCCAGTCACGAGCGCCGTTTTATTGGCAAGTCCGAGTTCCATCGCTCCAGCTCCTTTTCAAAAGCTTGCCTTGCTCGAGAGCTCAAGATTGCACGCGAGCTGCGACGCTGATTGGGTCGGACATGCGGGAGAATCTGTTGGGAGAAATCCCACCTTCCACGGCAAGTGCCCAGCCACCTTCCGATCGTTCAATTGCCAACCAACGATGCCATGCATGAGTCGCGGCACCGCTTTGCGGACCATCGGGTCAAGGATATAGTACGTGGTAAAATTACAAGAGAACATGCTGGGAGTGGGCCAAGGCAAGCTAAGGAGGAATCAAAATGTCGATCACTCGTCGTCAAGCGCTTGGATCGGCCGGCGCCGCTATCGCAGCCGGCGGCCTTGCCAAGCCCGCGATCGCCGTCAATGAGCCTATCCGCGTTGGTTATCTGCCGGCGCTCACCGGCCCGTCGTCCTCCACGGGTATCGGCATCAATCGCGGAATCCAATTGGCAGTGCAGGAGATCAATGCTGCTGGCGGCGTGAATGGACGACAGATCGAACTGATTACCCGCGATACCCAAAGCGACCCGACAAAGGCCGTCAACGGAGCGGCGGAACTGTCACACGGCCAGAATGTGAGTGTCGTCTTCGGCCCGGTCAATTCCGGCGAGTCGCTCGCGGTCGTACCTCTGCTCGCGCGTACCAACACACCCCAGGTCCATCCTTGTTGGGTTGATACCCTGACGGACCCGCAGAAATATCCGATGTGCTTCCGTAACGCACCCACCAACCAACAGATCGGCGGCGCCGCGAATCGCTATGTGGTGGACGTACTCAAGCGCAAGAAGGTTGCCGTGATCAGCGACACTACTGGCTATGGTACCGCGTCGGTCAACGCCTATGTGCCCATGCTTCAGGCCAGGGGCGCCGAGGTCGTCTATCAAGGCAACGTTGACGCCGCCAATCCGGACCTAAAACCCGAGCTTCTGCGCATGCAGTCGGCAGGAGCGGAAGCGATCATGCCGTGGAGCGTCAATGCCGGCTTTCTCTCTCGCATTATCAATACGCGCGGCAATATGGGTTGGGACGTGCCGATCGTCGGCCAGACCACGCTCGGTTCGGGCCAGACCAAAGCATTGCTGGAGAAGCCTGAATACTGGGCGAAGGTCTATCCGAACAATTTCCGCAATGTCTGTTATGGCGCTGGCGGCAAGCTTCCGGAGCGCACCACCGCCTTCGTGGATCGTCTTAAGAGCACCAAGATCGACATGGGCGACACGCTCCTGTGGTGGATTGCGCTCGGCTATGACAGTCCGCGCATGATCGTCGAAGCCATGAAGGCCGTCGGCACCGAGCCCAAAGAGATCGTCAGCTACCTCAACAAGCTCAAAGAATTCCCGGGTGTATACGGCGACATCACCTTTGGCCCCGATCAGCACAACGGCTATCCGGACGAGGAAGTGGTGATGGTTGAGGCTAATTCCCTGAAAGACGGCGCGTTCAACCTGGCTCCCGGCTACAGCTCGTGAGCCGATGGTCGAATCGATCGTCTCAACCGGGCTAGCGATCGGCTGCATCTACGCACTGATCGGCATCACTTATAACGTGATGTTCTCGGCCTCGCGCGTGTTCAGCTTTACCGCCGGCACGCTCGGGATGCTGGGCGGGGTGCTGGGCTCACTGTTCATCGCTCATATCGGCATGCCTGTGGCGGTGGGTCTTCTCATTGTGCTTATCGCGGGCGCGGCTTTCGGCATCATCACCGAGATCGTCGCGGTGCGGCCGGTTCTCAAGAGCTTGGACCAGCATCTCTACGTGCTCTCCACGCTCGCGCTGGCACTTATGGCCCAGCAGTTCACCGCGATCGAGTGGGGCACGGAGGCGCGGCCATTTCCTCGCCTCGTGGACATTGTGCGCGGCGGCTTCGATCAACAGTTCTGGTTGCCGATGCTGGCCTGCGTGGCCGTGATCGTCGGCCTGGAATTGCTCTATCGATATTCGCTCATTGGCCGCGCTTTCCTGGCAATCTCCGAGGACAACTACGCGGCGCGTGCGCTTGGATTACCGGAGCGCAATTTGCGCATGGCGAGTTTCGCGCTTGCCGGAATGATCGGCACGCTGGCAGGCTTTGCCGGCGGAGAAATGCTACTTGCCTTCTTTGGCAATGCGCCGATCCTCACTTTCTATGGCTTCGTTCCGGTAGCGCTGGGCGGGATGGGCAACAATCGCGGCGCCGTTGTCGCCGGTCTTTTGCTCGGATTGTTCCAGCAAGCCGCAAATTTTCTCGTCGGCGGCATCTTCGCCTCAGTGGCGGTATTTACTGTATTCATCATTGTCTTGCTGGTGCGCCCCGAGGGTCTCGCGGGCGCCACGCTTCAGCGCCGCGTCTGATGGATGCGGCGACAAAATTGCGCCAGAACCGTGCAAATGTGCTCGGCTCCACGAGCACGTTCGGCGCCGCGCTACCGTTCCTGGTGCTGCTCTTGTTCGGCATCAGTTTCCCATTGTTCGGCGGCGGTTATTGGGGCGTGATTGCGACCCGCGCCTGCGTCTATTGGGTCCTGGTGTCCGGACTCAACCTGGTCGTCGGATTCGCCGGCCAGATTGCAATCGGCTGGGTAGCGCTGCTGACGCTTGGCGCCTACACCACCAGCGTCCTCGCGGCCGGCAACGTCACACCGGAGTTTCCGCCTTATCTCGCGTTGACGATTGCAGCCGTGGTCGGCGCCATGTTCGGCTTGATTATTGGCCTGCCGGCGCTACGCCTGCGGACTTTTTATTTCGCCATCACGACACTTGGCTTTGCCACCATCGTCACCCAGGTGGCCCTTGCTTGGCAGAGCGTCACCGGCGGCGGCGTGGGCGTCCCAGGACCGATCTTTCCCGAACCATTCTCCTCCCAATGGGGCTTTTATTATTTTTGTTTCGGTCTGGCGGCCATCTGCACCTGGATGACGGCGAATCTGGCTGCTAGCCGATTTGGCCGCGCGCTCACCGCAATCCGCGACGCCGAGGTTGCCGCGGAAGCGAGCGGCATCTCAAAACCCGCATTGCTGGTTCCGGTATTTTTATTCAGCGGCGCCGTCGCGGCAGTATCCGGCGGGCTGTTCGCCTCGTTGCAATCGTACATTACGCCGGATGCGTTCACACTCGACCTCTCAGTGCTGTTTTTCATTGCCATTCTGATCGGCGGGCGCGGCTCCATTCTTGGACCGGTGCTCGGCACGATTCTTTTGACGGTGCTGCCGGAATTGGCCGCACCGCTGGTCGCATGGTCTACGTTTCTCTATGCGGTGTTACTGCTCGTTATCGTGCTTGCGATCCCGGGCGGAATTGCCGAGCTTCTGGATTTCAAGAACCGCCGACCTCTTGCCAGCGGCCGCGCCATCATTCCGCGACCGGATCTCCTCAAGCAGCTGCTCGACGTGCCGCGCGACGCCGGTGCCTTGACCCTTGAACAGGTGGCGCTGAGCTTTGGCGGGGTAAAAGCAATCGACGGTCTCGATCTCCAGATCCGAACGGGTCAA
>Ga0070712_100001313_pt1 | contig 15053 bp, 12 predicted proteins | sample LARL81metaG_FD_71396 | JGI IMG/M metagenome (GOLD analysis project Ga0070712, IMG submission 71396) | Corn, switchgrass and miscanthus rhizosphere microbial communities from Kellogg Biological Station, Michigan, USA - LAR L8-1 metaG | ecosystem: Host-associated > Plants > Roots > Rhizosphere ...
TAGCTGGCAGAAGTGTGGCATTGCCGCCAAAGGTATAGGCGCGTGGCGCGGTGCAACGTGATTCCTGCGAGCCGGGGTCGGCGAGAGATGCCGACACGCTGCGTGATTCCTGCTGGCGGCGCGCCCTGTTCGTTGGCCCTGTCGCCACGGGCCGCAGGCTGCGGCAATGTGATAAGCCCTGCGACGAACTTGGCCGTGATGTCCTGGACGTCGGCGTTCAGGGCGTAGGTCATGTGAGCTTGGCCGCGCACATGCTGGCCCTCATCCGGTGCCTCGCACCGGTCGCGATCCCGGCGGTTGTCATGTCCTCAGCGCAGCCGGGTCTTGACGGCCAGGCCGTCGAAGGCGGCCGATCCGCCGGCCAGCAAGAAGCCGGCGCCGCAGGCCGCGGTCATGGCCGGGACGACGTTGAGCAGGCCGGTGTCGTGGATGTCGGGACCAGCTTGCGGCCGTCGATGCCGCCGACGGCGTTGCGCGAGGAGGTGAACACGTTCGCTGCGGTGATCAGCAGCGGGTCGTGGGCGAAGCCCACGTCGGTCAGCACCCCGGCCTTGATCTGGCGGCTGGTGACGCCCAAGTCGGTCGCGCCGGAGGCGCTGCCGCCGTGGCACACGGCCCCGGCCTCGATGAGCGCCCTGGCGACGTCGGCGTCGCCGGAGCTGGCCGCGGTGATCAGCGGTGTCTCCTTGTCCCCGGGATGCCCGTTGACCGGGGCGCCCGCGTCGATGAGGGCCCTGGCGATGGCGCCGGTGCCGGGAAGCTCGCGGGGCAGGCCGAGCCGGTCGTGGTTGAAGCGCATCATCGTGATGTAGCCGAGCGGCTCGCCGTGCTGCCGGTCGGCCCAGTGCTCCATCGGCCTGGTGGCCAGTTCGGGGTGCTCGGCCAGCAGCCTGGCCAGGCGGGACAGGTCGCGGCTGTTGAGGATGTCGCGCCGTTCGACTTCAAGCTTGAGCCTGGCCCAGCTGGCGAAGCCGTACTCGCGGGCGAGCGCCAGCTGTGCCGAGGAGAGGATGAGCCGCCGGGACACCGTCCCGATCCGCGCCGTGGCGCCGGGATCGCCGCGCTGGGCGGCGTGCAGCAGGTCCTTGGCCTGGTGGCGGAGCTGGTCCAGGTCGGGCCGGGCAGGCAGGTCAGGCATGACGTCTCCCTGGTTACCCCGTGGTCCGCGGCGGGGCCGGAAGAGATCATCATCCCAATGGCTGGTGCCTCGACGATGGAGGTGGACTCCGTCCTGCCCGCGGACCCAGCGGCGCCCTCCGGCACCGGCACCGATTTTACCTGGCAATGCCAGAATGCGTCCTGCGGGTCGCAGGACGCATTCTGCTCGCTGAGCGAGCTGCGGATGCGGTCGTCGATGTGCTGGTGACGGCAGGCCTGCGGCTGGTCGTCGGCCCGGAGTGTTCATCTGAGCCGAGTGCGTCGGGCTGTGCCCCGAGATCCTCGCCCAGGACCGGCCCGGCACCGCGGGGGAGGCCGGCCCGGGAACCTACCGGTGCCCGTCGCCGACGCTCTGCCCGCGTCGCGGGGAGGCTTGATCGCCGGGTCACCGGCTGGGTCCGCCGAGGTCGGCGACGGCGCGGGCGAGCATGTCCTCCATGAAGATCCCTTCGGGGCCCCAGCCGTCGCGCCCGGCCGGGCAGCGGGGCGCCTGGCCCTCGCCGCCCCGCTGCCCTGACGGCTGCCAGGCGGCCCGCGACGGGACCAGCATGTCCCTAGACCCAAACGACTCCGGTCGGCGGAAAACCACGCGCGCGAGTATGCCGGGTGGCCTAGCGTGGGCAGCGATCGCCGAGCAGTGCGAAAGCGTGGCACTGGCGTTCATCGCCGCGCTGCAGCGGCTGCCGGCCGGGATGCGCCTCATCGTCCGCAAGGAACGCCCGCACCCGGGGGCGCAGCTGCGCTTCACCGACATCGACGGGCACCGGTTCACCGCCTTCGCCACCGGCACGAAGAAGGGCCAGCTCGCCGGCCTGGAGCTGCGGCACCGGCGCCGGGCCCGGTGCGAGGACCGGATCCGCTGCGCCAAGGACACCGGGCTGCGGAACCTCCCCTCGCTGAAAGGCTTCGCCCAGAACCAGATCTGGTGCGAGATCGTGGCCCTGGCGTGTGAGCTGCTGGCCTGGATCCAGCTGCTCGCCCTGGCCGGCCAGGCGCGCCGCTGGGAACCGAAACGGCTCCGGCTGCGGCTGTTCTCGGTCGCCGGGCGCCTGGTCCGCGGCGGCCGCCGCCTGCGGCTGCGCCTCGCCCAGTGCTGGCCCTGGGCCGGCCAGATCACCGCCGCGGTCACCCGTCTGCAGGCCCTCCCGTCCGGCTGACCAGCCAGAACCATCGCTGCGACCAGGGAAGGAGCGACCCGGGGCCCGTGGAACCCCCGCCCGCCGGCGCGACAGCCGGGCAGCCAGCCACGGCCAGCACCGAAAATCACCACCAGCCGAACCACTCAGGCCAGCATCATCGGCAGGCGAAAGATCGAGGCTAGACATGGGAAGCATAAATGCCCTCGCAGCGGTCGTCTCCCCATTCCGTGCAGGTGCGGTGCCAGACTCGACGTCGCCAAAGTCGAGCACGGCAAGCTTGAGCACGTCGTCTTCCGGTTCGAGAACGTCATCCACGACGGCGAGGTCGGAGTAGAACGATTCAAACGCGCCATCATGTCGGCGGGCAAGCGTGAGGCTGGGGTGTCGGGCACGCTACTCCTTTCGAGCCGAAAGACTAGGCCATATAGCCGCACCTGCACGGTCGAGCCAGGGTGCTGCGTCCACCCGACAAAGACAAAGAGTGAGGCCCTCCCAGCCAAACGCGTTATCGCCCGACAGGGAAAGGCGCCGAAGTTCGCTGCAGGCGGTGGCCTGCGTCTCGGCTGGCTGAAAGGACTTAACCCGTCGACCGCTGGAGCCCAGGTCCCATTGAGCAGGTCATCGAGGTAGTCGGGCAGGAAGTTGACACACGTCCAGCGTGCGCACCAGTGTTGCAATTGAATCGTTACACTTGGCCGATTGACGAGCAGCCGCATGGCTGCCTAACTTCGAGTGAAGCGATTCAGCGCGAGCCGGATCGCGGGACTGGGGACAGCAAATTACAAGGAGGTACTAGATGGTCTCTAGACGGATGTGGTCCCGCGCAGTCGCCGCGCTCGGCTGCGGTGCCCTCCTGAGCGCGGCGCTAGCCGGGTGCTCATCGAGCGCATCTAGCTCTGGCTCGAGTGGCTCTAGCGCGAGCGGCCCGGTGACTATCTCATTGCTGGCGGGAGGAAATGACCCCGCGGCCACGAAGTTCGCGACCGATCTCGCGGCCGCATTCCACAAGGCGAACCCGACGATCACGGTCAAGGTCGAAACTCGTCCAGGCGGAACCGATGGTGACAACCTCGTCAAGTCCCGCTTGGCGACGGGGAGCATGAACGACGTGTTCTTGTACAACACAGGATCTCTGTTCCAGGCTCTTCACCCCGACCAGACACTGCAGCCGCTCACCGACCAGCCCTGGGTGAAGGACCTCACCAACGACTTCAAGAAGACGGTCAGCACGTCGCAGGCCTTGTACGGCGCTCCGAACGGCAGCACCTTCGACGGCGGCATCATGTACAACAAGAAGGTCTATGCGAAGCTCGGTCTCTCGGTACCGACGACCTGGGCTCAGTTCATCAGCAACAGCAAGAAGATCAAGGCCGCCGGCATCATCCCCGTGCTCGCGTCCTACGGGGACACCTGGACCAGCCAGCTCTTCGTGCTCGCCGATTTCGCGAATGTCAGCGCACAGGTTCCCGGCTGGGCGGCCAAGTACACGGCCGGCCAGGAGAAGTACGTGAACCCGCCCGCGCTAGCTGGCTTCACGCACACTGAGCAGGTCTTCGACCTGGGCCTGATGAACAAGGACTACGCGTCACTGACGAACGTGAATGCACTCAAGGAGCTCGCCACCGGCCAGGCGGCGCAGTACCCGATGATCACCGTGGTGATCCCCAACGTGGAGCAGAGCAACCCGAGCCAGGTAAACGACATCGGTTATTTCGCGATGCCGCCGGACTCCGGCACGCCGCACGCCACGGTCTGGGAGGCAGGCGGAGCGTACATTCCGAAGTCCACGACAGGTGCCAAGCTCGCCGCGGCCGAGAAGCTCGTCGCCTTCATCAACTCGCCCACGGGCTGCGACCTGCAGAACACCGCGAGCCTTCCTTCGGGTCCGTACGCGATCAGCACCTGCACGGTTCCGAGCAACGCCCCGGCGCTGGTGGCCGATGAGGCCAAGTACCAGGCCGCCGGAACGACCGGCCTGGCGCTGGAGTTCATCTCGCCGATCAAGGGACCGAACCTGGAGAAGATCCTCGTACAGGTCGGCTCCGGCATCACCAAGGCGGCGGCGGGCGCCGCTCTCTACGACAACGACGTGAAGGCTGAGGCCCAGCAGCTCGCACTTCCGGGCTGGTAGACCGGGGCGATCCGCATGCCACTGAGACCAAGCGCCTGAACACACGGGGTCGATGGCCGCCGGCCATCGACCCCGTGTACCGCGCCTCAGCAGTGAACCGACGAGGAGTAATCGTGTCGACGACCAAAACCACGGCCGCAGACCACACGGCTGACGTCATCACCGAGCCTCATGTGTCGAAGCAGCAGCGGACGATCAAGTCGTACTACCCGAGGTCTTTCTTTATCCCGACGATCCTGCTGTACTTCGTGTTCTTTCTGATCCCCTCGGTCACGTCATTCTACTTCTCATTGACGAGGTGGTCGCTGTTCGACTCGCAATTCATCGGGCTCGGCAACTTCGTAGAGTTCTTCCAGAATCCGCAGCTCTACACGAGCTTCATCCACACCTTGATCTACGCTTTCATCACGTCCGGGGCTAAGATCGTCATCGGGTTCTTCCTGGCTGTGCTCCTCACCGGCCCCGTCATGGGTCGCGGTTATCTCCGGGCAGTCGTGTTCTTTCCCGTGCTGGTTTCGACGATCGGCGTCGGAATCATGTACAAGTCGCTGCTCGACCCGTTCCACGGCATGGTCAACGCCGTTCTGCAATTCTTCGGACAGGGGCAGCCGGGCTGGTTCACCGATCCGCGCCTCGCCATCTACACGATCGCGGCCGTCGACATCTGGAAGGGTGTCGGCATCGCGACGCTCATCTTCATGGCCGGCATCGTCGCCATTCCACAGGAGTACTTCGAGGCGGCGAGGATAGACGGCGCCGGCGCATGGAAGACCTTGCGCACGATCACGATGCCGCTTTCGAGAGGGGCCACGGCGACCGTCATCATCCTCTCCCTGATCGGCGGCCTCCGGTCCTTCGACATCATCTGGGCCACCACGGGCGGCGGACCCGGGTTCACAAGCGACGTGATCGCATCCGTGATTTACAAGGAATACCAGGCCGGCTTCTACGGCCTCTCGGCCGCCGGGAACGTGCTGCTGTTCCTCGTCGTCACGGTGATCATGGTCCCGCTTACGTACGTGCTCAACAGAAGGCAGGTTGAACTATGACCCGTGTACGTGTCCGTGCCTGGACGGTGGGCATCATCGCGATCATAGTATCCGTCGTCGTCTTTCTCGTCCCGTTCGTCTTCGTAGTGCTCCAGGCGTCGAAGTCTCCAGCCGACGCGTCGACCCTCGCGTTCTCATGGCCGAAACAGTGGCAGTTCCTCGCGAACCTTCGCGCCGTGCTCGCGACGAACGGGGGACTCATCTGGCGCGCCTTCCTCAACAGCGCGATCCTGACCGTAACGTCTGTCACTGTCACGGTCATTCTCGCGGCCATGGCAGGATACGTGCTCGCGCGACGGAAGAGTAAGTGGAACTGGGTCGTCAACTTCTTCGTCCTGGCCGGATTGATCGTGCCGCCGGCGGTAGTGCCGACCATCTGGGTCCTCCAGCATCTCCGGCTGTTCGGGACATTGCCAGGAATGATCCTGATCGAGGCCACCTTCGGGCTGTCCTTCTCCATCCTGCTCTTCCGCGCCTTCGTCGGGACCATTCCCCGTGAGCTCGACGAAGCGGCGGTGCTCGACGGCGCCGGCCCGTTCACCCTGTTCTTCCGGGTTGTCCTGCCATTGCTACGGCCCGTCGTTGTGACGGTGGGCGTCGTAATGGCCGTAACGGTTTTCAACGACTTCGCCGGCCCGCTCTACTTCCTGCCTGGTAACGAGCACGCGACGGTCCAGCTCACCCTATTTACCTTTCAGAGCCAGAATCTGAGCTTCTATAACCTGCTGTTTATGGACGTCCTGCTTATCACGATCCCGCCCCTGATCGCTTACATCTTGGCGAACCGGCAGCTCGTCGCCGGCCTCACGAGCGGAGCCGTCAAAGGCTGACACCGTGTAGCCGGAAACCGTGGCCGCTCGCCGACGCGGCCCGTCCACTCGCGTGATCAGGCCGCTCCAACCGAGTTCGAGCGCTGAGAACGACCGACACCTAAATGGAGACACCTCAATGAGCTGGCAAGCGCTAATGATCGCCGCCGACGAAGACTTCGACGGCGCGCCGCTGCTGCGACACGAATTCATGCTCGAGGCAGGTCACGGTGGTATTGCGAGCGCCACGCTCACCGTCACTGCCCTGGGCGTCGCGGAGCCCTGGCTCAACGGCCGCCGGATCGCGGACGACCTTCTCACACCCGGCTGGAGCAGCTACGAGTGGCGTCTGCGGTACGCAACCTATGACGTCACTGGCCTAGTCCAGCCGAGCAATGTACTTGGCATGGCCCTCGGCAACGGCTGGTTCCGCGGGCGACTGGGCTGGTCGGGACGGTCAGCTTTCTACGGCGCCGAGCTTGGCGCGTTCGCCCAGCTTGAGGTCACCTTCGAGGACGGCTCGGTTCAGGTCATCGCAACAGACCGGAGCTGGAGGTCCGGACCGAGCGCTGTGGTCGCCAACGACCTGTACGACGGCGAGACCATCGACTCGCGGCTGCGTGACGACTCCTGGCTACGGCCGGGGTTCGCCAGCGAGAACTGGGCAGGCGTGCACGCCCTCGACTTCGACACGAAGATCCTCACGCCGTACGTCGGACCCCGGACCGTCCGGTGGAACGAGCTCCCGGTGAAGGAGATCACGACGTCGCCGTCCGGGAAGACGCTCGTGGACTTCGGCCAGAACCTGGTCGGATGGGTGCGCGTGACGGTTCAGGGACCCGCGGGAGCGGAGGTCTCCATCAGGCACGCCGAAGTTCTCGACCGCGGGGAACTCGGTACCCGGCCGCTGCGCTCGGCCCTTGCCACCGACAGGTACATCCTCAGCGGCGAACGGGACGAATTCGAGCCCACGTTCACTTTCCACGGCTTCCGGTACGCCGAGATATCGGGCTGGCCAGGGGAACTCAAGCCGGAGGACCTCACCGCTGTCGCCATCGGTTCCGAACTCGACCGGATCGGTACTTTCCGCACCTCCGATCCGCTGCTCAACCAGTTCCACGGCAACGTCGTCTGGGGAATGCGCGGCAATTTCGTCGACGTGCCGACCGACTGCCCGCAGCGCGACGAGCGCCTGGGATGGACCGGTGACATCGCGGCATTCGCGCCGACGGCCGCGTTCTTGTACGACGTCGGCGCGTTCCTCAGCGACTGGCTGACCGACCTCGCACTTGAGCAGGCTCACCACGACGGGATCATCCCCTACGTCGTTCCCGACGTGCTGAAGTACCAGGAACCCTCCGATGGCCGCCCCGAGGTCGAGTCGACCGCACTCTGGAGCGACGCCGGCGTATGGGTTCCGTGGGCCCTTTACCAGGCGTACGGCGACGAACAGGTGCTCCGCCGTCAGTTCGAGTCCATGGCGGCACACGTGCGCCGCGTCCACTCGCTGCTCTCACCGAACGGACTATGGCAGACCGGCTTCCAGTTCGGCGACTGGCTCGATCCCGATGCCCCGCCGGAGGACCCAGCCAGGGCCAAGGCTGACACCGGTGTCGTCGCAACCGCGTGCGCCTTCCGGTCCGCGGTCATCGCAGCCGACACGGCCGAGATCCTTGGCCGGCAAGCAGAGCACGCCGAGTTCGCAGATCTTGCGGCCAGCCTTCGTGCAGCGTTCAACGAGCACTACGTCACCGGAGGCCGCGTCTTCAGCGACTGCACCACGGTCTACGCCCTCGCGATCGCGTTCGGCCTGCTGGACGCGGCCGACGAGACCCTGGCAGGTGACCGGCTCGCAGAACTGTGCGCACAGGCCGGCTACCGTATCTCCACCGGGTTCGCCGGAACCCCGTTCATCACTGACGCGCTCACCAAGACCGGCCACACTGACCAGGCGTACAAGCTCCTCCTCGAGCGCGAGTGCCCGTCCTGGCTCTACCCGGTAACCATGGGCGCGACCACTGTCTGGGAACGATGGGATTCGATGCTCCCGGACGGCACGATAAACCCCGGCGAGATGACCTCCTTCAACCACTACGCGCTCGGGGCGGTCGCCGACTGGATGCACAGGGTCGTCGGCGGCATCGCCCCGCTCGCACCGGGGTACTCCAGGGTGCTCGTCGCCCCGCAACCCGGCGGCGGCCTTACCGAGGCCGAGACAACGCTCAAGACACCGCACGGCCAGGTCTCCGTGCATTGGATCGTTTCGGGTGGCCAGTTCACGGTCGATGTCGACCTTCCCGAGGGGACCGGTGGCGTGCTCCGGCTCCGCGGCCAAGTCGACCGGCCGCTGGAAGAGGGCCACATGTCGGTCACGGTGCCTGTACCGCAGCCGGCCGGCGCGAGCCGCCAGCAATAGAACCAAGGGCTCACCGTCAAAAAACACCGAATCGAATGAGCGGAAATGACTGACCTCACCGACGTCACAACAGCACTCGAAGCGCAGGCCATCGAACTGCCCTCGTGGGCGTTCGGGAACTCCGGCACGCGTTTCAGGGTGTTCGGATCACCCGGAGTTCCGCGGGACCCGTTCGAAAAGATCTCGGACGCCGCGCAGGTGCACAAGTTCACCGGGCTCGCGCCGACGGTTGCCCTCCACCTCCCGTGGGATACGGTCGATTCGTTCCCGGATCTTGCGAAGCACGCCGAGGACAACGGGGTCGCGCTCGGCACGATCAACTCCAACACCTTCCAAGATGACGACTACAAGCTCGGCTCGGTGACCCATTCGGATCCGAAGATCCGGCAGAAGGCGATCGACCATCACTACCGGTGCATCGACGTCATGAATGAAACCGGCTCGAGGGACCTGAAAATCTGGCTCGCGGACGGCACGAACTACCCAGGCCAGGATGACATCCGGGCGCGCCAGGACCGTCTCGCGGACTCACTTGCCAAGATCTACGACCGGATCGGCGAGCGCCAGCGCCTCGTGCTTGAGTACAAGTTCTTCGAGCCGGCGTTCTATCACACGGATGTTCCGGACTGGGGCACCAGCTACGTTCATGTCGCGGCGCTCGGGGAGCGCGCGATGATTTGCCTGGACACCGGGCACCACGCTCCGGGGACGAACATCGAGTTCATCGTCGCGCAGCTGCTGCGCCTCGGAAAGCTCGGCTCGTTCGACTTCAACTCACGGTTCTACGCTGATGATGACCTCATCGTTGGCGCGGCGGATCCGTTCCAGCTGTTCCGTATCCTCTACGAGGTGATTCGGGGCGGCGGTTACGGCAATCCGGACGTGGCCTTCATGCTCGACCAGTGCCACAACATCGAGAAGAAGATCCCTGGTCAGATTCGCAGTGTGCTGAACGTGCAGGAGATGACCGCCCGCGCGCTGCTAGTCGACACCGCAGCGCTGAGGGCAGCTCAGGCCGCCGGCGACGTGCTCACCGCGAGCGGAATCCTGATGGACGCGTTCTACACCGATGTGCGGCCCGCACTAGCGGACTGGCGCCAGTCTCGCGGCTTGCCCGCCGACCCGATGGCGGCCTATGCCCGAAGCGGTTACCAGGAGCGAATCGAAGCAGGCCGCCGCGGCGGCACGCAGACGGGATGGGGAGCCTGATGCTAGGCGACCCGGTGGCCGGGCTGATCGCCCGGAGCCATCGGCTCGGCGCGGACCGGCGCAATACGAACTACGCCGGCGGCAACACTTCCGCGAAGGGGCAGGGAGTCGATCCGTCGACCGGCGAGCCGGTCGAGCTGCTGTGGGTGAAGGGGTCGGGCGGCGACCTCGGCACGCTCACCGCGGCCGGCCTGGCGGTGCTGCGTCTCCACGCGTTGCGTGCCCTGGTGAATGTTTACCCGGGGGTGGAGCGCGAGGACGAGATGGTCGCCGCGTTCGACTTTTGCGCCTTCGGCAAGGGCGGCGCGGCGCCGTCCATCGATACCGCAATGCACGGCCTTGTCGAGGCCGCGCACGTGGACCACCTGCACCCCGACGCCGGCATCGCGCTGGCGACCGCGGCCGACGGGGAGAAGCTGACCGCTGAGTGTTTCGCCGGCCGGGTGCCCTGGGTGCCCTGGCGGCGCCCAGGCTTCCAACTCGGCCTGGACATCGCCGCCATCAAGGCCGCGAACCCGGATGCGATCGGAGTGATCCTCGGCGGGCACGGCATCACCGCCTGGGGGGACACCAGCGAGGAGTGCGAGGCGCGCTCGCTGGAGATCATCGCGACCGCCCAGAAGTTCATCGACGAGCGGGGCAAGCCGCACCCGTTCGGGCAAATCGTCACAGAGCCACTGCCGGAGACCGAGCGCCGGGCGTGGGCGGCGGCCCTCGCCCCGGTGCTCCGTGGCCTCGTGTCCACCGACAAGCCGCAGCTCGGGCACTACAGCGACCACCCGGCGGTGCTCGAGTTCACCGGCAGCGAGAAGCTCGCGGAACTGGCCGCGCTCGGCACGTCCTGCCCCGACCACTTCCTGCGCACCAAGGTGCGCCCGATGGTGCTCGATCTGCCGCCGTCCGCGCCACTGGCGGAGACAGCCGCCCGGCTGCGCGAGCTGCACGCCGCCTACCGCGCGCGCTACCGGGCCTACTACGAGCAGTACGCCACGCCGGACTCGCCGCCGATGCGCGGCGCCGACCCGGCGATCGTGCTGGTGCCCGGGGTGGGCATGTTCAGCTTCGGCGCGGACAAGCCGACCGCCCGGGTAGCGGGCGAGTTCTACCTCAACGCGATCAACGTGATGCGCGGTGCCGAGGCGATCTCGTCCTACGCGCCGATCCCGGAGAGCGAGAAGTTCCGCATCGAGTACTGGGAGCTCGAAGAGGCCAAGCTGCGCCGCCGTCCCGAGCCGAAGCCGCTTGCCGGGCGGATCGCGCTGGTCACCGGCGGGGGCTCGGGTATCGGCCGGGCGACCGCGCAGCGGCTCGCCGTCGAGGGCGCCTGCGTCGTCGTCGCCGACCGGGACGCCGGCGCGGCCAAGGCGGTGGCCGACGGCATCGGCACGTCAGACGTGGCCGTCGCGGCCGCCGCCGACGTCACAAGCGAGGACGACGTCGCCGCCGCGCTCGGATGCGCCGCCCTCGCCTTCGGCGGCGTCGACCTGGTCGTCAACAACGCGGGCCTGTCCATCTCCAAGCCGCTGACCGAGACCACCCTCGCCGACTGGGACATCCTGCACGACGTGATGGCCCGCGGCTCCTTCCTCGTCTCCCGCGAGGCGGCCAGGGTGATGCAGGCCCAGGGCATGGGCGGCGACATCATCTACATCGTCTCCAAGAACGGGGTGTTCGCCGGGCCGTCCAACGTCGCCTACGGCGCCGCCAAGGCCGACCAGGCCCACCAGGTCCGCCTGCTCGCCGCTGAACTCGGCGCGATCGGCGTCCGCGTCAACGGCGTCAACCCCGACGGCGTGGTGCGCGGCTCCGGTATCTTCGCCGGCGGCTGGGGCGCCAAGCGCGCCGCCGTCTACGGCGTCCCCGAGGAGGAACTCGGCGCCTACTACGCCCAGCGCACCCTGCTGAAGAAAGAGGTGCTACCCGAGCACATCGCCGCCGCCGTCTTCGCCCTCACCGGCGGCGACCTCCCCCTCACCACCGGCCTGCTCATCCCCGTCGACGCCGGCGTCGCCGCCGCATTCCTCCGCTGACCGGATGAAAGCCGTCACGGTCGCCGGAGTCGATCTTGGCGCGTCGAGTGGCCGGGTAATCGCTGCCCGAGTCTCCTCGAACGGCGTGGAACTGCACGAGGTGAGCCGGTTTCCGAACGAGCCCGTGCTGGCCGGCGGGACGCTGCACTGGGACATCCTGCGCCTCTATGCGGACGTGCTCAACGGGCTGAAGGAAGCCTCAGCCGCGTTCCCGCTGGCCAGTGTGGGCATCGACTCATGGGGAGTGGACTACGGCCTGCTCGACGCTACCGGGGCGCTGATAAGCAACCCGGTGCATTACCGTGACGCGCGCACCCACGGCGTGACGATTCCGGTGTCACCCGCCGATCTGTACGCAGTCACCGGAATCCAGCACCTGGCGTTCAACACGATCTACCAACTCGCCGCTGCTGCGGGCACACCAGCGATGACGAGCGCGCAGACACTGCTGCTGATCCCTGACCTCTTCGCGTACTGGCTCACAGGATCTGTCGGCGCCGAATTGACGAACGCCTCGACAACCTCCTTGCTCGACGTTTCAAGCCGAAAATGGGCCTCTGGGATCATGCGGCAGGCAGGAATCTCGCCCGCCTTGTTTCCGCCAATACGCCAGCCTGGGGATGTCATCGGTACGATCACCGCAGATATCGCTGGCTCAGTGCCGCTCGTCGCAGTCGGGTCCCACGACACCGCCTCGGCGGTGGCTGCTGTGCCGTCATCCGGGCTGAACTTCGCCTACATATCCTGCGGAACGTGGTCACTGGTCGGAATGGAACTGGCGGCCCCAGTGCTGACCGAGGAGAGCAGGCTGGCGAATTTCACAAACGAAGCTGGGCTCGACGGGACCGTCCGTTACCTCCGGAACGTCTCAGGCTTGTGGCTGCTGCAGGAGTGCCTGAGACACTGGGGATCATCGGCCCCTCCGCTCGACTCTCTCCTGGCTAAAGCCGCCGCAACCGAGCCGCTGCGCTTTGTCATCGACGCAGACGACCCCGTTTTCATGTCACCCGGAGACATGCCGTCGCGCATCACCGGTTGGCTGACCACACGCGGCGCGGCCGCTCCCAGGACGCCCGGCGAGATCGTTCGGTGCATCATGGACAGCTTGGCTTTGGCCCACAGGCGGGCGGTGCTCGCCGTCCAATCGCTGTCCGGCAGGCATGCCGACGTCGTGCACATCGTCGGTGGGGGCTCCCGCAACGGGCTCCTATGCCAGCTCACCGCAGATGCGATCGGGCTGCCCGTCGTCGCTGGCCCAGCGGAAGCCACAGCCGTGGGCAATGTGCTGGTTCAGGCGGGTGCGCTGGGCGCTGCGCCGGATTCCCTGGAAGGGATGAGACAGCTAGTACGCTCAAACCGCGCGGGCGTTGGCCTGCAGCGCTTCAAGCCATCTGGCAAGGATCGCCTGTGGTCTGCTGCAGCACAGCAGGCAGGACTGGATTGAAATGGTGCCTAACTGGTCGGCCTGGGAAAGACGCCGTTTGACACGTTCCAGCCGAGTACGTGAAACTCTCAATCAGTCCACTTTGGAGCGGTGAACGTGGCAGGCGAGACGGTCAGTATCAGGCACGTTGCCGCGGAAGCCGGCGTCTCGGTCGGCACGGTCTCTAACGTCCTCAACCGGCCAGAACACGTCGCACAGCACACACGGGACCGGGTTAACGCCGCGATACGGGAACTCGGATTTGTCCGGAACGAGTCGGCGCGTCAGCTGCGAGCGGGGCGGAGCAGAATAATCGGACTGGTCGTGCTAGACGTCGCCAACCCGTTCTTCACAGACCTCGCACGAGGTGTTGAAGATGTAGTCAGTAAAGCTGGGCTAGCGGTGATTCTGTGCAACAGCGACGAGCAGGAAGGCAAGGAGCAGCGGTACCTTGAACTGCTCGAGGAGCACCGAGTGCAGGGCGTGCTGATAACGCCCGTGGGCGCAACTGCCACCCTTGAATGGCTACGGCGGCGAGGTACGCCCGTGGTGCTGGTCGACAGCACTGCCCCGTCCCGGGGCCAGTGCGCGGTAGCCGTGGACGACGTGCTCGGCGGCGACTTGGCGGTGACGCATCTGGTCGAGAACGGGCATGAGCGGATCGCATACATCAGCGGGCCGCCGGCAATCCGGCAGGTCGCCGATCGGCTCGAGGGAGCGCGTCGCGCGTTGGAGCGGGCTGGCCGCCTCAGGGATTCGCTGCTGGTGATCGAGGCATCAGCGCTCAATGTGGCAGCAGGGAAGTGGGCCGGGGCGAAGATTATCGAGATGCCCGAGGAAACCCGGCCGACAGCGGTGTTCTGCGCCAACGACCTCATCGCGCTCGGTGTACTGCAGGAAATGACCCACAACGGGGTACGGGTACCTGAGGACATCTCCATCGTCGGCTATGACGACATCGAGTTCGCCGCTGCCGCTGCTGTGCCACTGACCTCGGTTCGCCAGCCCCGGTTGGAACTCGGTCGCACCGCGGCCCGCCTGCTCCTGGAAGAGTCCGACGGCACTCAAGGCCACCAGCACCGCCAGGTCATCTTTGAGCCCGAGCTTGTGAGTCGTCGGTCGACGCAGGCTTCAGGCACCCAGCATCAGTTGGTACGTCCGGCATGATTCGCGGGACACGCGTGCTCCTCCAGTCACGCCAAGTCTGATCGAATTGAGGTCATGACTCAGTGACGCTGTCTTCGCCTGCCTGGGGGCCTCGCGCTCCTTGAGGTATTCCGCGTCCAGTTCCTCCGCATGCGGGATTGCCCTGCGGTACCAGCTCCGCCATCGAACACGGCAACCCTGAGCACGTCGTCTTCCGGCTCGAGAACGTCATCCAGGACGGCGAGGTCGGAGTAGAAACGATTCAACACGTGCCATCACGTCGGCGGGAAAGCGTGAGGCTGGGTGTCGGGCACGCTGCTCCTTTCGAGCCGAAGACTAGGCCATATAGCCGCACCTGCACGGTCGAGCCAGCCCAGGCCCCATTGAGCAGGTCATCGAGGTAGTCGGGCAGGAAGTTGACAGACGTCCAGCGTGCACGCCAGTGTCGCAATTGAACCGTTACACCTGGCCGATTGACGAGGAGCCGCGTGCCTGCCTAACTTCGAGTGAAGCGATTCAGCGCGAGCCGGATCGCGGGACTGG
>Ga0070712_100001316_pt1 | contig 15040 bp, 13 predicted proteins | sample LARL81metaG_FD_71396 | JGI IMG/M metagenome (GOLD analysis project Ga0070712, IMG submission 71396) | Corn, switchgrass and miscanthus rhizosphere microbial communities from Kellogg Biological Station, Michigan, USA - LAR L8-1 metaG | ecosystem: Host-associated > Plants > Roots > Rhizosphere ...
GCGAGTCCAGCAAGAGAGATGCGTTGGGCAGAGTTCCTTAAGGGAACCGACGCTCCGAAAACAAAGTCCAGGTAGTGGACGGCTTAGCGCTTTGCTACAAACGTGCAAATCGATTTGACGGGGCACGTCTCGCACTTCGGATTCGTGCGCTTGCAAGTTTCCTGGCCATGTTTCTTGATCAACAGATACGCGCGCGTGCAGGCATCAAACTTCTCCGGCAGTTCCGTCCCAAGGGCGCGCTGAGCTTCCCGATAAGCCGCTGCGTAGTTCTTGTTTTCGCTCGGATGAAGAATCCGATCGAGCACATGCACGCAATTCGACGGAACAGCCGCAACGGGTGAGATTCCCCCGAAAAGCAGAATGCGGTCTGCGCCCGGATCGGCAATCGAAGGAAAGCTCTTCAGTTTCTTGCGGGCCTGTGGGATTGGTCCCACCAGCGCCGCTCGCAAGTCACCTCCGAATTCATCCTGAATGCGCATGGCAACTTCTTTGAGACGCTCGGCCCGGAGTTCAGGAACCATCCCGCCAGCCTTGAGCGCAGCGGCCAACTTCGCAGGCTTTGCCTTCAGCAGTTCTTCCGGCTCGATGCCGACCTCACGGGTCAGACTCGCCCATCCCTTGGAACAGGCTGCATCGCTCGCGGGATAGCCGCAGCACCACCACACCAGAAACTCATAGGGCTCGGTAGGAAAGGAGGGTTCTTGTCGTCCATAGAACTTCTCCAACCGATCCAACACATCAGGAATGGAAACGCGGGATTGAGCCACAGCGGACGAGATGTTACTGTGGGGCCGCATGGAGCGCAACCCTCATAGCGGGAGCTCCCATCGAAGGAAGGTCGCATGAAGTCAGGCAAGGCCGCAAAGACGGTTGACGAATACCTGGCCGGAACGCCGGAACCTGCGCGGAGCACTCTCCAGCATATCCGCAAGGTCATCAAGTCCGTCGTGCCCAAGGAAACGACCGAAGTGATCAGCTATCGCATCCCCATGTTCAAGTTCAACGGGATGCTCGTGGGCTACGCCGCCTTCGCCAAGCACTGCAGCCTGTTTCCAACGGGCTCGGGCGTCATCGAGAAATTCGCAAAAGAACTCAAGGGCTATTCCACGTCCAGAGGCACGATTCAGTTCCCTCCTGACAAGCCCCTGCCGGACGCTCTCGTCAAGAAGATTGTGAAGGAGAGAGTCAAAGAAAACCGCGAATGGGACTAGTGTCCGGTTGAGCAGAACCTTCCCGCTGCATTGTTATAATAATTCACGCCAAGTTCCACCCTCCGCGGGGCCGCGGAGTGCATAAGAAATCGACTTCCAAGGCTGGATTTTGCGGGGCACCATGCCCGCCCCAAACCAATATGCCGCCGACCTTCACCATAGGGATCGAAGAAGAGTATCAGACAATAGATCCGGTCACCCGCGATCTGCGCTCCCACATCCATGCCGAAATCCTGGAAAAAGGAAAGATGATTCTTCAGGAGCGGGTGAAGGCAGAGATGCACCAGTCCGTCGTAGAAGTGGGAACAAATGTCTGCAAGAACATCAAAGAGGCGAAGGTAGAACTGAAGACGCTTCGGCGCGACATCATCCGGCTGGCGGGTGAAAACGGACTCCGTCTGGCATCGGTGGCGACCCACCCTTTTTCCGACTGGCGAACCCAGGAGATTCATCCGGACCAGCGATACAAGAACATCGTCGAAGACATGCAATTGGTCGCGCGGGCCAATCTGATTTTCGGGCTGCACGTCCACATCGGCATCGAGGACCGCGAAACCGCGATCCACATGATGAATCATGCGCGCTACTTCCTGCCGCACATTCTCGCGCTCTCGACCAATTCTCCATTCTGGCTGGGGATGAACACGGGACTGAAATCCTATCGCTGCAAAGTGTTCGATAAGTTCCCCCGCACCAACATTCCGGATTACTTCCCGAGTTGGGGCGAATACGAAAACTTCATCAAGCTGCTGATCAAGACGAACTGCATCGACAACGCGAAGAAGATCTGGTGGGACATCCGGCCGCATCCGTTTTTCAACACGATTGAATTCCGCGTTTGCGACATTCCCATGCGGGCCGATGAGACTATCGCCCTGGCCGCGTTGATTCAGGCCACCGTGGCAAAGCTTTATAAGCTCTATACAGCAAATCAGGGATTCCGCCTGTATCGCCGCGCCTTAATCATGGAAAACAAGTGGCGCGCCGCGCGCTACGGGCTTGATGGAAAACTGATTGATTTCGGCAAGCAGAAGGAAGTTTCGGCGCGCGAACTGGTGCATGAATACCTGGAATTCGTTGACGACGTCGTCGACGAACTCGATTCGCGCGAAGAATTGGAATACATCCACACAATTCTCGAGAGCGGTAGCGGCGCCGATCGGCAACTGCGTGTGTTCGAAGAAACTGGCGATTTGAAGAAAGTAGTCGACTACATCATCGAAGAGACGGAAGCTGGATTGGCCGAGCACGAACCGGCTCCCGTGACGAAAGCAGGTTAATGAATACCTCTGTCCGTCCCGACCATGTTCAACTGAATAAACTTCCCTTTGACCCCGAATTTACTCCTGGGGCCGGAAACGCGGTAAAGGTTTGTCTCCGAATCCAGCCCAGTGAGCGTGTCTGCGTCATCACTGATGAAGTCACGCTGGAGATCGCGGCTGCAATTGTTGCGGAGCTTGAGAAACTGGGCGCTCCGTATCACGCGTGGATACTGGAGGAACTCGCTGACCGCCCTCTCGTAGACCTTCCGCGCGAAATTCTCGATGATCTGGAACTCAGTCAGGTCTCAATCTTTGCCGTCAAGGTGCAGCGCAACGAACTGCGCTCCCGCATTCAGATGACGGATGTCGTCAACCGACGCAGAATTCGTCACGCGCACATGGTCAACATCAATCCGCAAATCATGAGGGAAGGCATGCGTGCCGACTTTCAGCGTGTTGACCGCTTGAGCCAGAAGGTCGTCGAGATGGTACGCAAAGCGACGCGGATTCACGCGAAAACGAGTGCCGGTACGGACCTGACCGCTGACCTCAATTCGAATTACAAGTGGCTGAAGACGAGTGGCATCATTTCACCGGAAAAGTGGGGTAATTTGCCAGGCGGGGAGATTTTTACCACTCCGGGTGAGGTGAACGGAACCTTTGTCATCGACGGCGTAGTGGGCGATTATCTCTGCGCGAAATTCGGCAACCTGCGCGATACACCCCTTACGATTCGTATGAAGGGCAACCGCCTGACTGAGGCTCACTCCGAAAATCGCGAACTGGAAGATGACTTCTGGAAGTACACACACACCGACGCCAACAGCGACCGCGTCGGAGAATTTGCCATTGGAACCAACATCGACCTGAAGGATGTAATTGGCGAGATTTTGCAAGATGAGAAGTATCCCGGTGTGCACATTGCGTTCGGCAATCCGTATGGCGCGCATACCGGCGCAGACTGGGATTCCACCACGCACATCGACGTTGTCGGTCGGAAGTTCAATATCTGGGTGGATGATCAGCAGATCATGCACGAGGGGAAGTTTCTCGTCGAAGCGTAATTGGAAGTAAAAAACGTGGTGAACACAAGCTCAGTCCTCTATGCCGCACTGCTCCAGCGCGCCTACGCTGCCTTCAATGCCCGTGATCTCGACGGCGCTCTGGCTACCATGCAGCTGGACGTTGTTTGGCCGAACGGGATGGAAGGCCGATTCGTTAACGGACACGAGGGTGTCCGCGCCTACTGGACACGACAGTGGGGCATGATCGATCCTCGTGTCGATCCTGTCAGCTTCACGGAAGATGAATCCGGCCGCATCGTGGTCAGCGTTCATCAGGTCGTGCGCGAACTATCCGGCAAAGTGCTCCTCGACCGAATGGTCGAGCACGTCTACACGTTGAAAGACGGCCTCATCCAGCAGATGGACATCCGCGAGTAAGACAGTCCATACTGCCTCGGTATGATTCCGTCGCTGCGTCGACAGTTCAATCAACAATTCACCCCTGAAAAGTATCAGCAATTCGTAAAGCACATCGACCAGGTGTGCGGAACTCACGTCCAGTTTCGGCTCAGCGAAACTCCCTGCTTCTTTCCCAAGGAGCTCATCGATCGCATGGCACGCGATGGTGAGGCACTCATCCGGCAGCTTGTCGACAGCCGCGGATACCGCAAGAAATCTGACGAAGCCGTTCCGCCCGAGTTTCAGGTACCCAATGAAGCTCCGCATCCGATGTTTGTGCAAGTGGATTTCGGATTGGTTCGCGACTCAGCAGGCGAACTCAATCCAAAACTTGTCGAGTTGCAAGCCTTCCCCTCCCTCTATGCATATCAGGTGCCGCTGGCACAAGCTTACATCGATGTCTACGGGTTAAACCCGGCTTCCGGTCAACTCAAATATTTCTTAAGTGGACTCGAGACCGACAGCTATCGCGAGCTGCTGCGCCGCGCGATTGTCGGCTCCCACGATCCAGAGAACGTAATCCTCATGGAGATCGATCCCCTCCACCAAAAAACTCTACCCGACTTTCTACTTACCGAGAAGATGCTCGGAGTGCGTGCGGTCGACATTGCCGCCATCAAGAAAGAGGGCTCGCATCTGTACTACGAGCGCGGCGGGAAGCGCGTGCCAATCAAGCGCATCTACAACCGCGCTATCGTCGATGAACTGGAGCGTAAGAATGTGAAGCTCGCATTCGACTGGCGTGATGATCTCGCTGTGGAGTGGGCTGGACATCCGAACTGGTATTTCCGCATTAGCAAATTTTCGATTCCCCATCTCCGGCACCAGTCAGTGCCGAAGACATGGTTCCTTGATCAACTCAGGGATATTCCCCCTGATCTCGAAAATTACGCGCTCAAGCCGCTGTACTCGTTTGCCGGTCTCGGCGTGATCATCGCGCCCAAAGAGGAAGACATCATCAGCATTCCCGCCGAAAAGCGCCCCTATTACATTCTGCAGGAGCGCTTGAGTTTCGAGCCGGTGATTGAGACACCCTTTGGAGGCACAAAGGCAGAAGTACGCGTGATGTACATCTGGCTCGATGAACTGAAACCAGTGCTAACCATCATCCGCATGGGCCGCGGCCTCATGATGGGCGTTGACCACAACAAGAACATGGAATGGGTCGGCGCTTCAGCTGGACTTTTCTGAGAGTGAGAAAGAATGAAGGTAAAGACTTCAGCAGTCGCTTTGTTTCTGACAATTTTAATGCCGTGCGTCAGCGCACAACAACCTGGCGGCGCAGCTTTATCAGCACCCCGCTATGACACCGGTATCGTCTCGGACAACGTTTACACGAATTCGTGCATGGGATTGTCCCTCTCCATTCCGGCCGGGTGGACCGTGTTCAAAGAATCCGGTGACACAGACACCACGAAGATTGCAACGCACATGCCCGGTGGCACCATGACACTGCTCACCATCGACCGTCCAACCGACCCACCATCGACAAACCGCATCGTCGTGATCGCGCGAGATGGCGCTGGCTTCAACGGAACAGCACAGGAGTTCGTAGCAAGATCAATCCAGGGATGGGTTGATCGGTACCCTGGCCGTTTTGAACTCATGCGCAGCCCCTTTCTGGTTGAGTATGGAGGCAAGCAGTTTTACCGCGGCGACTACAAACAGAACCTCCCGCAAATCGGGGTCATGTACTCCGCTTACATCTTCACCAAGTTTAGGGGCTATTTAATCGGCGCGATGTTGACGACGCGCTCAACCGCAGACTTGGATCAACTCGCCAATGCGTTGCAGCGTTTGTCGTTCGCCGAAGATCGGACGGAGCCAACATGTGTCGTCGGGGACAACACGCTCACCGGCCGCATGGTCGGAGTGATTGGATCGGTTTCGTCCAGTGGAGAAAAGCCTACTCGCGTACGCGTTTCGCAGAACGTCGCCAAGGTCTTACTAATCAAGAAGGTCGATCCGCAATTTCCGAACGAACTGCGAGAAGCGGGCGTTCGAGGTCCGGTCGTGTTGCAAATTCTCATCAGCAAAGAGGGAAACGTCGAGCCGAGCATCACCGCAGTGTCGGGAGATCCCAAGCTCGTTCCGGCCGCCATGGAGGCAGTCAGGACTTGGAAATACAAGCCCTACACGCTGAATGGAATAGCGGTAGAGGTTGAAACCACTGTCTCGATCCCTTATCCGCCGCAATAAACGGCGATGGCATCGCGATCTGGACAGTGGTTATTTCAGCTTCACAAATAACAATACATAAATCGCCCAGATTCCCACCGTCATCGGGAACTGAACAACGGCCGCATCCCGCATCGCACCGCCTCTTGGCAGCGCGAATGTTAGCAGCATCATCGCAAGAGCAGTCAGGATTCCAACGAGCACCTTGAGTTTGGGATTCATTCAGTCGACCTCGCGTCTTCTTTCGGTCGCGAGCAACAGCGCATCGCCCCCGGCTAGCAGTGGGATTTTACACCGGTTTGCCGTCATTCCGACGGCACAGTTTCCAGGCGCCGGCTGACGAGGACGCCACCGGCGATCAAGGCGCAGGTCAGGCCGACAAACAGAACCAGCCAGCCCCAGTGATCCAACGGATGCCGCAACACCCGCAAAAAGCGTCTCCCGTAATGGCCAGCAATGAATGCGATCAAGAAGTACCTTGCGCCGCGGCAAGTGATAACGATCGTCAGGAATCGTCCAAGTGGATAGTTTGCCGCCCCTGCAGCCGCGAAGAACATCGAGGTCGGGGACGGCAAGGGGATTGCCGTCGAGGCGATTAATGTCCCGGTCGCCCAGTGATGAAAAAGCTTCAGAAACTTCGCGAGTTTGCCGTGCTTGAATTTCTTATCCAGATATGTCGATCCGGCGGTGCGCGCAAGCCGGAACGTGAGATAGGCCCCTATTACGGAGCCTGCAGTCGCCGCCATTGCATACTCCCCCCATAAAGGCCGATGGCTCGCCGCGAGAACTGCAGTCAGGATATCCGGGCCGCCGAACGTCGGAATTGGTGAGCTGTCGAGAATAGCCAGGAAAAACAGCCCTGCCGCTCCAAGATGCCGAAGCGTTGTCAGCAGGCTCTGATGAACACGCCGTCGTTGCGTCTGAAGCAGCAGGTTCAACATTCCTGCAATATATCAATACCGGCCTACGCAACTTCGGGAACAGTCATCCGATCTTCTTTACGATCCGGGTCTCAAGTTCTTTGCCATTGGGCCGCCTGACAAACATCTTGTCGCCCTGCAGCCTGACGGATACGGACGCACCGGCAACAATCTCACCCGGTTCGTATCCCCCTGACGATTCCGGCCAATATTCGCCAATGTACCGGACGCCGTTCACCTGTACCACGATTGCTGCACGGCTGCGAGGCTTGGTGGCTTCGGCGAGAATCTCGCTCTCTGCCTGGGTCCAATTCTCAACGTCGTGGCCGGCCAGACGACCGTTTCGGATGTAAATTTCTTCGGCGCGCTGCCGGATCATTTCATGCAGATCCGGATTATCTATCGAGACGTTCCCGTGCTCAGTCATTTTTTCCATGAATGCGGTCTCCGCACTCTCGTCTCTTTTGAAGCAGTGATCCTACTCCCAATCCTAGTCCTTCCAAACCACCTGGCGGCGCAGGGCATCCAACGCTAATGGCGTAGGGGCCGTCCATTTCGGGAAGGATTTGTATTGGTTTCAAAGGAGGAATTGCACTGAACCCTACGGGGTGACTTTCGTCGTGCGCGACAGCCGATACGGGGCAGTTGACCGGAATCGGAGAGCAGCCTAACATTACCGCGGTTATCGCCCGGCGGCGTTCAGCGCTTTTATGATCGGTCAGCAAGTATCCCATTACCGTATCCTCGGCAAACTCGGGGGAGGTGGTATGGGTGTCGTCTATGAGGCTGAAGACCTCAAACTTGGCCGGCATGTGGCCCTGAAGTTTATTCCAGAGAATCTCGCGGGAGATCCCAAATCGCTCGAGCGCTTCACGCGCGAGGCCAGAGCCGCTTCCCTTCTGAATCACCCTAATATCTGTACGATCCACGGGATCGAAGACAATAACGGGCATCCCTTTATAGTGATGGAGCGGTTGGAGGGAGATAGTCTGAAGCAGCACATCGCGGGCCATCCCATGCCGGTCGACAAGGTGCTTGACGTCGGCGTGCAGGTGGCTGACGCCCTGATGGCATCCCACGCCAAGAACATCGTCCATCGCGATATCAAGCCGGCCAACATTTTCCTCACACCCACCGGGCAAGTGAAGGTACTCGACTTCGGACTGGCAAAACTCGTCCACAATCTTGGAACTGAGGACGACGCCGGAGCCGACAATTCGCTGACCGCAATCGGCGTAATCCCCGGCACCGCGGTCTATATGTCGCCGGAACAGGCCCGCAGCGAGACGGTCGACGCGCGCAGTGACCTGTTCTCGTTTGGGGTCGTTCTGTACGAGATGTCTACCGGCAAAAAGCCGTTCACCGGGGCAAATTCCCTGGTCACGCTCGATGCCGTTCTGCATTCCAAGCCCACTCCGCCGCGTGACTTGAATCCGAAGATTCCTATCGAACTGGAAGGAATCATCGGCAAGGCGATGGAGAAGAATCGTAACCATCGCTATCAGAGTGCTGCCGAAATCAAGTCGGATCTCTCGCTCCTCAAACGCGAAACGGAATCCGGCCAGGTCAAGAGCGGCACCAACACCGCCCGACTGCGCGCTGCGACAAAGACTTTTGGACGCAATACACGCCTGCAAACCTATTTGCTGATCGGGACAGCAGCGTTGCTGGTCACAGTGCTTGCGGCTGTAGGTGCCTGGTGGTTCAAGCATCGTGAAATCGCGAACGCCGAGCAACGCAACGCGATCGCGGTTCTGCCGCTGCAAAACATGAGCGGGGATTTCAATGTCGACTATCTGCGCTTCGCCTTGGCAGATGAATTAACGAGTGTCTTGACGTACTCCCGCAGTCTTGAGGTCCGTCCGTCATCGGTGACGCGCAGATATGTCGCCCTCGACCTTGATCCTCAAAAGGTGGGCCGCGAACTGCGCGTTGGGCGGATTCTCACCGGTTCCTTCCGCAAGCAGGGTGAACAATTACTGGTCACACTGGAGGCGATCGATGTTCCAACGAACCGCCTGCTCTGGCAGACGACTGTCACGGAAAAAACTGAGAACCTGATCGGTTTACAAGAGCAACTGACCAGCCAGGTCCAGCACGGTTTATTACCGATGCTCGGCGGCGCCGGAGGGGCAGTCGAAGCCGCAGCCTCCCGGCCCAAGAATCAGCAGGCCTATGACTTCTACCTGCGCAGTGTGGCCGTGCCGCACGATCCCGCGCCCAACAAGGAAGCCATCAAGATGCTGGAGTGGGCGGTTGGAATCGATCCCACCTATGCGCCTGCATGGGAAGCGCTCGGCCAAAGATATTACTTCGATTCGGTTTTCGGCGGCGGCGGCGAAGAGTTGTTCCAGCGCTCGAACTCAGCTTATGAGCGCGCCATATCGCTCGATCCCAACCGAGTCATGGCGGCTAGCAGTTTGATCACGAATCGCGTCGAACGCGGAGAGTTGGGACGCGCTTACGACGCAGCCACTGATCTTGTGAACCGCCGGCCGCGGAGTGCGGAGGCTCACTTTGCTCTGGCATACGTGCTGCGATATGCCGGGATTCTCGACAAATCTACGGAGGAGTGCAATACCGCGCGCCAACTGGATCCGGGTAACTTCACGCTGCGCTCTTGTGCCTGGTCGTTCCTCGAAATGGGGAAGACCGATCGAGCGATGGATTTTGTTCATCTCGATGCGGGATCCGAATGGGCGGCATGGGTTACTCCGTACATTTATCTGGCGGAAGGCAACACGGCCGAGGCACACAATGCCGCCAAAAACATGGGCAAAGGATCGTCCTATCATCGCGAATTGATGGACGCCTGCACGTCTTCGCCTCGTCCCGCAGACCTCGCCAAGATCGTGCGCGACAGCGAATCGTCGGTCATGATAGAGCCCGACGCTGAGGCGTGGTATCACGTTGGCGCGCTGATGGCTGCCTGCGGCCAAAATGAGCCGGCGATGCGCCTGCTCAAGGCTGCCGTGCAGCAGAATTACTGCGCTTATGGCGCCTTGCTCGACGATCCTTTGTTGAAAGATCTGCGGAAGGATATTGCCTTCAACCAGATTCTGACGCAAGCAAGCAATTGTCAGGCTATGCTCAAGGATGGCCGTCCGTAGGGCACGAACGGATTCTTCCAATGCATAAACTCACCCGCCGGGAACTACTGAAGTCCTCCGCTGTCGGCGTCGCCGCATCTCGGCTTCCGTTGCCGGCAACCGTTGCAGGCGCTCCGACTGCGCGCAAAGGAAGGATTCGCCAATCCGTTTCGCAGTGGTGCTATAGCAAGATGACACTGGAAAAACTTGCGGAGAATGCTGCCGCGATTGGGCTGCAAGCAATCGACCTGCTAAAACCGGAAGAATATGAGATCCCGCGGCGATATGGCCTAATCTGCTCCATGGCTTATGCGGGGGGTGGAGAGATCGGCAAAGCGCTGAATCGCGTCGAAAATCATGGTGCAATCGAGCAAGGATTCCGCACCAACATCCCACTCGCAGCGAAAGCTGGTGTCCCCAACGTCATCACATTTTCCGGCAATCGCGCCGGACTCTCAGACGACGAAGGCGCTCGCAACACTGTTGCTGGCCTGAACCGCGTGAAGAAGATCGCGGAAGATCATGGCGTCACAATCTGCCTCGAACTGCTGAATAGCAAACGAGATCACCACGATTACATGTGTGACCACACGGCGTGGGGAGTGCGCGTCGTACAGGAAGTGAATTCGCCGAACGTAAAGCTGTTGTACGACATCTATCACATGCAAATCATGGAAGGCGATCTGATCGCGACCATGCGCCAGAATATCCAGTGGATCGCCCACTTCCATACCGGCGGCGTTCCCGGCCGTCACGAACTGAATGGCTCTCAGGAAGTTCAATGGGATGGCGTGATGCGGGCGATTGCCGATTCTGGATTCCGAGGCTTTGTGGCCCACGAATTCATTCCTACCGGTGATCCCATGGCCTCTCTGAAGGACGCCGTCGATTTATGCGACGTCTGATTCCGGCTAACGGCGCTGTTTGCGACGAGTCTAATGCCCAGTAGCCTCGAAAGAATTTGCGTCGGAGCGGGGGTAGGCCCCATCCTTGTAGCGTGAGACATTCCGGACCCGTCAGCCCGCTGCGGATACTTGGCCGCAGCATTCTTTTAAATATCCAGAACCTGCCCCACTCCGGGCTTAAACTCGGCGCCCTAGCCGTTATTTTCGCCGCAACAGTCTGCAGCCAGGCTCAGTCCAGCGATGCGCCGAAGAGCCCAGTTGCACCGGACCAAAAATCTTCCCTGGCAATCGCTCAAAGATTTGCTCAACCACCGGGTTTGCTCTATCAGGGCGTGCCAGCCGACATTCCTCAAGATCAGGGCGTCGTAGGGTTACGGCTTGAACTGTTGCGTCTGGGCACGACTGCGCGGTTGATGCAGGTCGTCGCACATCCCGACGACGAAGACGGAGGTTTACTCACCCTCGAAGCCCGCGGGCACGGCGTGACCACGCTCTTAATGACCCTGAATCGCGGAGAAGGAGGGCAGAACAAGATTGGCAGCAACCTGTCCGATGTCTTGGGAGTTCTCCGCACAGAGGAACTTCTCGCATCCGATCAGCACTATGGCATCCAGGACCGGTTTTCGCGGGTAGCTGACTTCGGATTTTCGAAGAATCCGGGGGAAACGTTCGAAAAATGGGGCGGCCATGATATCGCGCTCGCTGATATGGTTCGCGTCATCCGAACCTTCCGTCCGGATGTACTGGTTTCGCGATTCTCGGGGACGGAGCGCGATGGTCACGGCAATCACCAGGCCTCAGGCATTCTTACGAAAGAGGCGTTTCACGCAGCAGCTGACCCGAAGCGCTTTCCCGAGCAGATCGCGCAAGGGCTCCATCCTTGGCAAGCCAAGAAACTTTATATCGGCAATGTTTGCCCTTGGGGCTCTACCACCTGCCCCGATGCAGATTGGACTGTCAAGTTCAATACCGGAGAGCGCAATGCCGACCTCGGCATGTCTTACGTGCAGTTCGCGATGCAGGGGCTGCGTCATCAGCGCTCACAAGGCGCGGCAAACTGGACGGTGGACGACGGCGACAGGTTCACGTTCTATCGCCGTGTGGATTCCGTGTTGCCTGTAAGCGATCTGAAGAGCGGCCACGAACAAGACTTCTTCGATGGAATCAATACAGGGTGGGATGCGCTTTCGGCCCGCTTTGACGTGACTGACGCGAAGGTGGCTGGATTCCGATCTCAGCTGTCAGAAATCGCCAAACTGGTTGCAGCCGCCTCGAACTCTGCGAAAGGTAATGATCCATCGCTCTCAGTTGAGCCACTGACGAAGTTGGTGGCACATTTCAGCCGATTAATTGCCGAAATCAATACTAGTAGCTTGAGTGCATCCACAAAGCTGGATCTTTTGACACGCTTTGCAGAGAAGCAACATCAAGCCGAAACGGCCCTTAACCTGGCGCTCGGCGTAAAGCTTTCTGCGAATGTCTCATCCAACGAGGGCTTGAACGCAGGCGTCCCGAAAGAAAGTCAAGCACTCATTGCTGTTTCTCCCGGGCAGGAATTCATGGTCGGTGTGACCTTGCATAACGGCTCGAAACTTCCCCTCACGATTGAAGGAATCAAGCTCGAGGTTCCCGCGGGATGGAACACAATCAACGGAAAAGCGCGGCCGGAGACAGTCGCCGCAGGACAAGATCTCCACGCCGACTTCCGCCTGCGCGTTCCAAAGAATACAACTTACACGCGACCCTACTGGCACCGCGATAATGCTGACACAGACAGCATCCACCATGTCGACAATGAGAAGTACGCTACGCTTCCGTTTCCCTCTCCTGCGTTGCAGGCTCGGGTGGAGTTTTCGGTTGGCGACGCGAAGGAGGGACGCGCCCATAGCGGCATCGCCGTCCCGGTTGTAACTCCACTCATCGACGATGACGGAAAACTGCGCTCCCGCACTCTTGCTATAGTCCCGTCCTTTTCTGTGGCGCTCGAGCCCGGCACACAGGTGATTTCGACCCACAACGGCAAGACGACGAACGTTACCGTCGGCATAACCAGCGATCTCACGAGCGCTGCGAAGGGTGGCCTCCGACTCGACTTGCCCTCAGGATGGCGCTCGGAACCCGCGCAAGTGCCTGTCAGCTTCACGCGTCGAGGAGAGAAGCAAGAGATCCAATTCAAAGTCTTTCCCGCCGATATCCAGCCGGGACGCGCAACGATCCATGCGGTCTTCGAATCCGAGGGTGAAAAATACAGCGAAGGATACACGCTTGTCGACCGCGACGATCTCGGCAGCTTTTACTACTACCAGCCCGCGCGCCAGCGAGTGAGCATCGTCGACGTACAAGTCCCCCACGATCTAAAGGTCGGCTACATCATGGGTGCCGGCGACGACATTCCAACGATCCTGAAACAGGTTGGCATGGATGTCACGACGATCCCTGCCGAGCATCTCGCGAGCGAAGACCTCAGCAAGTTTGGAACAATCGTTCTCGGAATTCGCGCGTACGACACGCAAAGAGATCTCGTATCGAATAACAAGAAGTTGCTGGATTTCGTCGAGGCTGGCGGAACACTGGTCGTTCAGTACAACGCCAGCACGGGTGAGTTCAACAGTGGTAAGTTCACTCCCTATCCCGCCGACCTGAGCCGCGCGCGCGTGTCCGTGGAAGAAGCCCCGATCGACATCCTGGCTCCTCAGGACTCAATCTTCCATTACCCGAACACGATCACTCAGGACGACTTCAACGGATGGGTGCAGGAACGCGGCCTCTACTTCATGAGCACGTGGGACAATCATTTCACTCCGCTGCTCGCCTGCCACGATCCCGGAGAGGAACCGCAGAAGGGCGGGCTCTTGCGTGCGCAGTACGGAAAAGGAACGTACATCTACACGGGATATGCCTTTTTCCGCCAATTGCCGGCTGGTGTCCCGGGTGCCGTCAGGTTATTCGTAAATATTTTGAGTGCAGGTAAGCAGTAGGCGTAGAGACGTAGCTTGCTACGTCTAGCTTCTTTGCTGTGAGAAGACGTTGGCAGCAACGTTTCTACGAACATGGATTCTTCAACCGAGCCACAATCTACTCCGCCTACTCTGATCCGTGGCATGGGATTGGGCAGCGCCACCGCCCTGAACATGATCGACATGATCGGCGTGGGGCCGTTCATCACCATGCCGCTTGTGTTGAGCGCTATGGGAGGTCCGCAGGCCCTGCTGGGATGGATTCTGGGCGCGCTCCTCGCCGTCTGCGATGGACTTGTCTCGGCGGAACTCAGCGCATCGCTCCCCGGTTCGGGAGGATCCTATCGTTATCTTCGCGAAAGCTACGGCTCCCAACGCTGGGGAAGGCTGATTTCCTTTCTTTTCATCTGGCAGGTTTCCTTCAGCGCCCCGCTTTCCATCGCGACAGGTTGCCTTGGGCTCGCCGGCTACGCTGCCTATTACTGGCCCGAACTCGAAACGGTTCTCGCACATCACGAGGCCGCGCTGCAAATCCCTTGGCTTGGCTCATTCCAGGTGAATTGGGTTGTGACTCCCGGAACGGCTGTTGCGGTTCTGATCTGTTTTTTCACCGTGCTGCTCCTTTATCGGCGGATCACCGCAATCAGCCGTCTCTCAAAGATTCTCTGGTTCGGGGTCATGGGAACTATTGGGTGGATCATCATCGCCGGACTTCTTCACTTCAATCGCGCTTTAGCTTTTGACTTTCCACCAGATGCTTTCAAGCTGTCGCACCAGTTCCTGATCGGTCTGGGTGGTGCCATGCTGGTCGCCACCTACGATTACTGGGGCTACTACAACGTTTGTTTCCTGGGCGACGAAATTAAAGAGCCCGAGAAGAATATTCCCCGCGCCCTAATGCTTTCCATTCTGCTGGTGGCCTGTCTATATCTAATGATGAACCTCTGTATCCTCGCTGTCGTCCCGTGGCGCGAGATGATTCAAGCCGGACAGAACAACACCGGGTTGTATGTTGTTTCGTTATTCATGCAGCGACTGTACGGCCCTTGGGCAGC
>Ga0070712_100001318_pt1 | contig 15031 bp, 17 predicted proteins | sample LARL81metaG_FD_71396 | JGI IMG/M metagenome (GOLD analysis project Ga0070712, IMG submission 71396) | Corn, switchgrass and miscanthus rhizosphere microbial communities from Kellogg Biological Station, Michigan, USA - LAR L8-1 metaG | ecosystem: Host-associated > Plants > Roots > Rhizosphere ...
GAACTGGCGGCCGCGCGGGTGCGCGCGCTGTCGGTGGAGCAGATCGCCGAGCGGCTGGCCGACCGGTTCGCCCTGCTCACCACCGGCAACCGGACCGCCCCGCCGCGGCACAGGACCTTGCGCGCCACCATCGACTGGAGCCACGACCTGCTCACGCCGCATGAGCAGGTGCTGCTGCGCCGGCTGTCGGTGTTCGCCGGCTGGTCGCTGGAGATGGCCGAGCAGGTCTGCATCGACGAGGACATCCCGGCGGCCGCGATTCTCGACCTGATGGCCGCCCTGGTGGACAAGTCGCTCGTGGTGGTGGAGTCCGAGGTGCTCGGGCAGGCCCGCTACCGGCTGCTCGACAGCATCAGGGAATACGCCGCCGCGCGCCTGGCGGAGGCCGGCGAGACCAAAACGTTCCAGCTCCGGCTGCGCGACTACACGGTCGGGGTGGCCGAGCGGAACCTGGCGATCGGGCTGGCCTGGATCGAGGCGCCCTGGTCGGCGCGGGTGGACGTGTTCCGCCGGTATGACGCGGAGATCGGCAACGTATGGATGGTGCTGAGCGGATGCCTGGCCGACGGTGACGCGGAGACCGGGCTGCGGATCTGCAACGCCGTCCGGCCGTGCTGGATCGTCCGTGGCACCTTCGCCGAGGGCAGCGAATGGCTGGCCTCCTTCCTCGCCGTCGACGCACCGGACGTGTCGCCGGGGGTGCGGGGCGCCGGCCTGATCGGGCGGGCCCAGCTCACCCTGCCAAGCGACCCGGCCCTGTCCGGGTCCCTGGCGCAGGAGGGGCTGGCGCTGTGCCTGGAGGCCGGGGATGCGTTCTGGACCGGGTCGGGGCTCAACCTGCTGGCCGAGGTCGCCCTGCACACCGGGCGCATCGACGACGCGGCGGCGCAGGCCGACGAGGCGCTGTCGGTGGCCCAGGCGTCCGGCGACGGGTGGAACGAGGGGTATGCGCTGGGCATCCGGGCCGCGATCGCCGGGGTGAAGGGCAATCTGCGCGAGGCACAGCAACTGGGAAGGGCCTCGATCGCGGTGATGCGCCGTATCGACCAGGAATGGGGCACCGCACGGGCGCTGCTCGGCCTGGGTGATCTGGCCAGGCTGCGCAAGGATCCCGGCGACGCGCGCCGTCAGTACCTGGAGGCCCTGGTCATCCTGCGGGAGATCGACGCCCGCCCGGAGATCGCCAGGTGCCTGGCGGGCCTGGGGCGGGTGGCCATGGACCTGGGCGCGCTGGCACTGGCGCGGCAGCACCTGGGCGAGAGCCTGCGGCTGAGCCAAACCACCGGCTCGCGTATCGGCGTGGCGCGCGGGCTTGAGGCCTTCGCGGCGCTGGCTACCCGGGAGGACCGGCCGGAACTGGCGGTGCGGCTGACCGCTGCGGCCGCGGCGCTGCGCGAGGTGGCCGGGCTGCCCGCGCTGTCGGGCGCCCGCACCGAGCGTTACCTGGCCTCCGCCCGCCACCTGGGCGACAACACCATTACCAGGCTCTGGACGCAGGGGCTCGCGATGAGCAGCGACGAGGCGGTCGCGCTGGCGCTGGAGCCCAGCCAGGGAGCGCACGGCTTCGGCGGCGGGGACACCGTGGCCCTCACCGCACTGGGTTCCGACAAGGCACCCACGCCACCGCCCGGTGCGCTTACCCCCAGGGAACGCCAGGTGGTCGAGCTGGTGGCGAGCGGCCGCAGCAACAAGGCCATCGCCGAGGAACTGTTCATCAGCCCGGCGACCGCCGCCAGGCACGTCGCGAACATCATGGCCAAGCTGGGCTTCAATTCCCGCGCGCAGATCGCCGCATGGGCCGCCGACAAGCGCGATCCGGGCACGCCCAGTGCCGCCTCAGGCCCCGGCTGACCCCGGGCCCGGCGCGGAGGCAGGCTCAAGCCAGCTGCACATGGTGGATCACAGCGTGTTCCTCCTATTACCTTGACATCAAGGTAATGTCCTGCCGGTACCCGGCTCCTGGCCGACGCAGCGACGGGCCGGCCGCCGGCCGGGCCAGGACTACGATCTGGGCATGATCACCGGTCTGCACGCGATCGTGTACTCCCCCGACGCCGACAAGGTGAGGGCGTTCTTCTCGGACACGCTCGGGCTGTCCTCGGTGGACGCCGGCGGTGGCTGGCTCATCTTCGCCATGCCACCGGCCGAGCTTGCCGTGCACCCCGCCGGCGAGGGCCACCACGAGCTGTACCTGATGTGCGACGACATCCACGAGACACTCGCCGGCCTGCGCGCCAAGGGCGTCGAGGTCGCGCGGGAGGTCGCCGACCAGGGCTGGGGCCTGCTGGCCGCCATCCGGCTGCCCGACGGCACGGAGTTCCCGATCTACCAGCCGCGGCACCCGTCGCCGCTGGCACCCTGACCGGCCGCCGGGCCGGCCTCACCACCCGGGCTGGCTCCGCACCAGGGCGGTGACCTGGGCTTCCAGCGTCGCGGGCGGATCCTCGCGGTTGTCGATCGTGGCGTGCGGGGCCCCGGGCTCCACGCCGAGCCGCATGCTCGCGGTGAACGCCGCGAAGTCCGCGAGCTTCGCCGTGTCCCGGCCGCTGCCGCGGGCGGTGAGCCGGCGGCGCAAGGTCACCGCGTCGGTGCGCACCCAGACCAGGTGCACGGTGCCGCCGCCCAGGTCCGCCGCCCACGACCGCCACCGGCCGGCGTCGTGGATCTGCTGGGTGAACGGCCCGCACAGCAGCACCGGGCAGCCGTGCCCGCGGATCTCCCCTGCGGTCGCGGTCATCCCGGCGTACTCGTGGACCTTGACGTGCTCGTCGTACCACGGGCCCTCACGCTCCCCAGGCGCGCGGCCCGCCGCGGCCAGGGTCGCGGCCACGAACGAGCCGTACATCGTGTCCTTGTCCAGCAGCGCCGGGACCGGCCGGAGGCGGGCCAGCAGCAGCCCGGCGACCGTGCTCTTCCCCGCGCCGGGCGGCCCGGCCACCACCCATGCCGTCGCCGGGCCGGCCGTCATGCCGTGCCCGGCGGTACCCCGGGAACGCGCAGGCCGTGCGCGGCCGGGGTTTTCACGTAGCCACCGTCGCCGGACATGACCAGCTCCTCCCGCTCGGGCCACCGGGCCGCACCGCCCCGGCCTGCGCGTACCGTATCCCTGATGGCTGAGTACTTCGACCTCGGCTCCTACGGCCGGCCCGTGACCGGTACGGCCCCGGCACAGACCTGGTTCGATCGCGGGCTGGTGTGGGCGTACGCGTTCAACCACGAGGAGGCGGCGGCGTGCTTCGAGCGGGCCGCCGAGGCCGATCCCGGCTGCGCGATGGCGTACTGGGGCCTGGCCTACGCGCTCGGCCCGAACTACAACAAGCCGTGGGAGGCGTTCGGCCCCGGCGAGGCACCCGCGGCGATCTCCCGTGCGCTCGCCGCGCTTGCCGATGCCGCCGGCCCGGCCGGGTCGGCGGCCCCGGTGGAGCGCGCGCTGCTGCAGGCCATGACCGCGCGTTACCCGGCGGCGGCACCGGCCAGCGACGACGCCTGGGACTCCGCGGCGGGCGAAGCGCGGAACGCCGGATACGCCGCGGCCATGCGCGAGGTGTACCGGTCCCATCCCGGCGACCTGGACGTGGCGGCGCTGTTCGCCGACGCGCTGCTGAACCTGACCCCGTGGGCGCTGTGGGACATCGCCACCGGGGAGCCGGCGCAGGGAGCGGCCACTGTGGAGGCCAAGGCCGTGCTTGAGCAGGCCCTGGCCAGCCCGGAGGGCCGCGCGCACCCCGGCGTCCTGCATATGTACATACACCTGATGGAGATGTCCCCCCGGCCCGAGGATGCGCTGACCGCCGGCGACCTGCTGCGCGACCTGGTCCCCGACGCGGGCCACCTGCGGCACATGCCGACCCATCTCGACGTGCTGTGCGGCGACTACGCCAGCGTGGTGGCCGGCAACTCGGCCGCGATCGTGGCCGACGAGAAGTTCCGCGCGCAGCGGGGCGTGATGAACTTCTACACGCTGTACCGGGCGCACGACCTCCACTTCAAGGTGTACGGGGCGATGTTCCTCGGCCAGCAGCGGACCGCCCTGGAGGCGGCGGACCGGCTTGCCGCGGCGATCCCCGAGGACCTGCTGCGGGTGCCGAACCCGCCCATGGCGGACTGGCTCGAAGGCTTCGTGGCGATGCGGCTGCACGTGCTGATCAGGTTCGGGCGCTGGGCGGAGATCCTCGCTGCGCCGCTGCCGGCCGACCCGGACCTGTACCTGGTCACCACGGCCATGACCCACTACGCGAAGGGCGTCGCGCACGCGGCCTCCGGGCAGGTCGCCGAGGCCGCCGGGGAGCGGGACCGGTTCGCCGCGGCGGTCACCCGGGTGCCGCAGGCGCGGACCATCTTCAACAACACCTGCCTGGACATCCTCGCGGTGGCGGGGGCCATGCTGGACGGCGAGCTTGCGTACCGGCGGGGCAACCACGACGAGGCCTTCCGCCTGCTGCGCCGCGCCGTCGAACTCGACGACGGCCTGCCCTACGACGAGCCATGGGGCTGGATGCAGCCCGCCCGGCACGCCTATGGCGCCCTGCTGCTCGAACAGGGCCTGCTCACCGAGGCGGAGGCGGTGTACCGCGCCGATCTCGGCCTGGACGGCACGCTGGCCCGGGCGTGCCAGCACCCCGGCAACGTCTGGAGCCTGCACGGGTACCACGAATGCCTGACCCGGCTGGGAAAACATGAGCAAGCGGGCATCGTAAGGCAACAACTCAAGATCGCCGCCGCGAGAGCGGACGTGCCGATCAGGTCCTCGTGCTACTGCCGGCTGACCACCGTGGCGGACTGAGGGGCAGCGTGCGCGCACTGCTGGCGGCGATCCGGTGCCACAAGGATGACCTCGGGCAGAACCTGGCGGCGCACCTGGGGCTGCTGGCCGAGGCCCGGGCGGAGGGCTGCGAGCTTGCGCTGTTCCCCGAGATGTCACTGACCGGGTCGGCCGACCCGGCGGCGCACCCGGAGCGGCTGATCGGCCTGGACCACCCGGCCGTCACCGCGCTCGCCGAGGCGACGGGCCAGACAGGCGTCGGCGCGTGTTTCGGCGTGGCCGAGCGCTCGCCGGACGGCACGCCGCGTATCTCCCAGGTGTTCGCGGCGGGCGGGCGGGTGGCTGGGGTGCAGCGCAAACGGCACCTGGGCGAGGACGAGGAGGCGTACACCCCGGCCACCGAGCCGGTGGTTTTCGACCACGCCGGGACCAGGTTCGGGGTGGCCATCTGCGCCGAGGCCGGGTTCGACGGGCCGTTCGACGCGGCCGCCGCGGGCGGTGCCCGCCTTGTGCTGTTTCCCGCCGCGCCGGGCCTGTACGGGCGGCGCACCGACGAAGCCTCGTGGCAGCGGGGATTTGACTGGTGGGAGGGCTCGGCCCTGGGCGACGCGCGCCGCCACGCGCGCCGCCGGGGCCTGTGGATCGCCCTGGCGGGCCAGGCCGGTTCCACGGTCGATGAGGACTTCCCCGGCCTGGCGGCGCTGGTCGGGCCGGATGGCGACGTGACCGTCCGGCTGCCGGACTGGCGCCCCGGGGTCCTCCTGGCGGACATCCCTGGCTAGGCCACCTTTCCGGCGGCCACCGCGTAGACCACCACGTTGGATTCGTAGGACCGCTGCGCGGGGTCGAAGGTGCCGCCGCAGGTGATCAGGCGCAGTTGCGGGCCCGCGGCCGGGCCGTACACGGTGGCGGTGGGAAAGCGGTCCTTGCGGTAGAGCCGGACGGCGGTGACCCGGAACACCACGAGGCTGCCGTCGGCGCGGCGGACGTAGGCGCGGTCGCCGCGGTGCAGGCTGGCCAGCCGGAAGAAGACCCCGGGCCCGCGGTAGGAGTCGATGTGCCCGGCGATGATCGCCGACCCGGTCGCGCCGGGCCGCGGTCATACCATCCGGCGACCTGGTAGCTGGCGGGCACCTGCAGGGTGCCTGCCCTGGTGAGGCCGAGCCGGATCAGCCGGGTGCGGACGCCGACCCCGCGGCGATCAGCGCCAGGCCGAGGGCGAGCGCGGCGATCACACCGCGCCCGCCGACGGCGTGGCGGGTCATGGCGTCCGGATCCGGCGGTAACCCCGGGCGGCGGCGCTGGCGAGCAGAAGGCCGGCGCCGATCAAGGCCAGCCACGGGAGCGGGGAGGAGGCCGGCCGCGGGGCCATGCCGCCCAGGCCGGTGGCGGCACCACCCTGCGGGCGGACCGCGCTGCCCGCCGCGTCCTCCAGGTCGGTCAGGCGCAGATGGCCGGCACCGTCAAGCACCACGAGCGTGTGGGTGGTGAGCCGGACGCTCACCACGTGCTCCCGCAGCGACGCCTGGATGACCCGGATCAGCACCTGCCCGGATGGCACCGCCAGGGTGTCGTTGAGCACCTGCAGCCGCAGCCCGGCCGCGGGCCCCATGCCGGCCACCGTGTAGGCCTGGCCCGCGCTCACCCGGAAACCTGTGGACAGCAGCGGCTGTGCCGTGGCCGTGGTTCGCGGAAACCGATTGGTCAGCGGCGACGGGCCGTGGCGCGGGAACGGCCGGTTCCAGCGCCGGCGCAGCAGCGGATGCCGGCGCGTCCCGCGCCGGCATCGCCTGGTCCGATATCGCACTGTCCGATATCGCACTATTGAGCCTTGCCCCCACCGGAGCCACTCCACCCGAGGATGGCCCCAGCGGGGTGCTTTCAGACCCGGACGGCGCCGCCCCCGCTCGCGCCATCCCCGCCAACGGCCCGTCCGCCACCGATCCGGACTGCCCGGCTTCCGCCGACGCCATTCCCGAAGGTTCCCTCCCGGCGGGCACCATTTCACCCGGCACGGCGAACTTTCCGGGCCGAATACTAAGTATCTTCGCTGCCACGACGCCTCCTGCGCCGGCAATCCAGACGGCGCAATAGAGATATTTAGCATGTCGGAGCCGCCCACAGATCCTCTTTCGGAATAGCTCCTTTTTGCCCGGCGAGACGTATCCGCGAATGATTAACTCGTATAGTTTTGAATTTCATAGATTGTGATGAAGTAACCCTTTTTGAAAGTGTTTGTCCCATGCGCCTGGGGCCCGGGCGGGCGCTCCCCCGCCGCCAGGAGCCCTGCACGCCGCCGGGGCGTCGCTGCGGTGCGGCGCGCAGAGCGTAGGGTCGGGCTATGACCTTGGCAGGACGGAAGGTCCTCCTGCTCGCCGCCAGCGAGTTCGAGGACATGGAGTTGCTGTACCCGCTGTACCGGCTGCGCGAGGAGGAGGTCATGGTGACGATGGCCGGCCTCGATGGGGAGCCGGTGACAGGAAAGAAAGGCCATGGGCCGGTCCCCGTGGACACGACGGTGGACGGGCTGTCCGCAAACGATTTCGACGCACTGGTCATTCCTGGCGGCTACGCGCCGGACAAGCTGCGGCGCTCCGAGACGGTGCTGGACCTGGTGCGGGCGTTCGACGAGGCGGGGAAGCCGATCGCGTTTATCTGCCACGCCGGCTGGGTGCCGATCTCCGCGAAGATCGTCAAGGGCCGCCGGGCGACCAGCGTGGGCGCGATCCGCGACGACATGGTCAACGCCGGGGTCGACTGGGTGGACCAGGCCACGGTCGTGGACGGCAACCTCATCTCCGCCCGGACGCCCGCCGATCTGGGCCCCTGGATGAAGGCGCTGCTGCACGCGCTGGGCGGCGCCGGCAGCCAGCGCGCCGGCTCGGAATGATCGCCACCCGGCCGGCGGCACCACGTCCATGACAACTGTGGGACTGATCGGAAGCGGCAGGATCGGTGGCACCGTGGCGAAGCTCGCCGTGGCGGCCGGGCACCGAGTGATACTCAGCAACTCCCGCGCCCCGGACACCCTGAGGGAGCTGGCCGGCCAGCTCGGGCCGCTCGCCCGGGCCGGGACCGGGCGGGAAGCGGCCGAGGCCGGCGACCTGGTCGTGGTCGCGATCCCGCTGCACGCCTTCCGGAATGTCGAGCCCGAGCCGCTGGTCGGCAAGATCGTCATGGAAGCCTGCAACTACTATCCGCAGCGAGACGGGCAGATTGCCGAACTCGACAGCGGGGCACTGACCAGCAGCGAGCTGATACAGCGGCACCTGGCCCTGGCTGCGCTGGTGAAGGCGTTCAACAACATCTTCTACAGGCACCTGGGATCGCTGAGCCGGCCGGCCGGGGCACCCGATCGCAGCTACCTCCCCATCGCGGGCAACGACCCGGAGGCGAAGGAGGCGGTGACCGCGTTCCTCGACTCGATCGGTTACGGAGCCGTGGATGCGGGGCCACTCGCGGAGAGCTGGCGCCAGCAGCCCGGCACTCCCGTCTATGGCGCGCCGTACGGGCCGTTCGACGACGAGAAGGGGTCACCCGCGAGCGCCGACGCGATCCGCGAGGCGCTGGCGGCCGCCAGCCGCTGAGCGCGGCCCGGCCTGGGCCTGTGACCAGGGCCCATGAAACGCCGACCTGGTTAAGAGAGGCGCTTCAGCTACCAGCACGCCGCCGATGCCTTCGCGGACGAGCAGGAGATCATTCAGACCGGCAAGCCAATCGCGGGCCAGGTGGAGCGGGAGACCTACACCGGGCGCCCGGACGCCTGGGTTTCCACCACGAAGATGCCGCTGCTGGCGAAGCCGGCCAGATCATCGGCACCTTCGGGATCTCCCGTGATGTCACGGCCCAGGGCCCGGGGGGCGCGTGGAGGTCACGACCGGCGTGGCGGACGGCGAGGCCGTGCTCACGGTCGCCGACACCGGCATGGGCATCCCCGCCGCCGACCTGGGGCGGATCTTCGAGCGCTTCTACCGGACGGCCGCCGCCACCCGGCAGATCATCCCCGGGACCGGCCTGGGTCTGGCCGTCGCCACGGCCATCGCGGACGCGCACAACGGCGCCATCACCGTGGAGAGCACCGAAGGCCAGGGAAGCACGTTCACGGTCCGCCTGCCGCTCCGCACGCTGCCCACAGCGCCGACCGATCCCGCTGGTCAGGCGGCCGCCCCGGGGCAGTGACCGGCTGGCTGTCGCTGCCCGGTCAGTCCTGCGGCGCCTCGCCGCCGGCCATCTGGCCCGGCAGCTTCGCCGGAAGGCGGAGGTTGATCGCGGGCATGACGGAGGTCAGTTCCGCACTGGCCGCGTCGGCCGCCTGGCGCTTGGCCTGCTGTTCCTCGGCCCTGACGGCAGCGGCGGCAAGCCGCTCGCTCATGCTGCGCAACCGCCTTGCCCGGACGCGCGCCTGCGCCGCCCGGTCGGCCGCATACAGCAGCACAATCGCCGCGATCACACCGAGAATTACCAGGTCAGCCATAACACCCCGCTGCCGATAGACACCGTCGCTCCGCGTTCCCCAGGCTATGTGAGCGGCGCGCCTGGCCGGCTCACAGCACGCTGCTAGCCCCGGCCCCACCACCCCGCCCAGTGCTGGCTCCGGCCCCACCACCCCGCCCAAGCAGCCGCACGGCGTTGTCGTGGCAGACCGCGCGCAGCCAGGGTGCGCCGAGGTCCAGCCCGGCCAGCGCCTCCAACTGGTGCAGGTAGCGGTACGGGATGTTGGGGAAGTCACTGCCCAGCAGGATCCGGTCGCCAGCATCAGCCAGCCGCGGCAGCAGCGCGGCGGGGAACGGCACGAGCCGCTCCATGAAGGCGGTGAAGGCCATCGTGGTATCGAGATGGACCCTGGGGTAGCGGCCGGCGAGGTCGAGGAACTCGCCGTACTCGGGAGCCCCGAGGTGAGCGACGATCATGGTCAGCCGCGGATGGCGGGCAAGGACCCCGGAGATCGGCTCCGGCCCGGTGAACGCCCCTGGGGCGGGACCGGAGCCGCAGTGGACGACGACCGGCACCTGCGCCTCGGCCAGCATCCCCCATACCGCGTTCAGCATCTCGTCCCGGGGATCGTAGCCGCCGACCTGCAGGTGAGCCTTGAACAAGCGGGCGCCCGCGCCGATCGCCTCCGCGACGTAGCCGGCGGCCCCGGGCTCGGGAAAGAAGGTGGCGCTGTGCAGGGCGTCCGGAGTCCTGGCCGCGAAGCCGGCTGCCCATGAGTTGAGCCACGCGGCCATGTCCGGCTTGTGTGGATACAGCAGCGCACCGAACCTGCGCACGCCGAAGGCGCGCAGCAGGGCGATCCGTTCCTCCTCGGGCCGCCGGTAGGCGATGGGCCAGGCGCGCCCGACACCGGCGCGGCCGCCCTCGAAGAACGCCCAGACCTTGGCCAGCACGTTGGGCGGCATGAAGTGGGTGTGGATGTCGATAAGCCCCGGCAGCCCCAGATCCCGCCAGAACGCGGTTACCCCGGCCGCCTCCTCCGCATCGGCGGTGGGCAGCCTGGCAGGCTGCGCGCCCCCAGGCCCGGGATGGCCTGAGGGCGCGGCCGCGCGTGGCTCGGTCACCTGGTCAGCGGGCGGTCACCGGGAGGCTGGGCGCGGGCTGCGGGGTGAGCCGATGGCCGTGCGCCGCCGAGGCGGCACGGCTGCCGCCGGTGACGGCAAGGCCGCCGGCCGGTACGTACATGGCCTGGTGGAATGTGGAGGCCGCCGGCGCCCGCGAGACGGGGATGACCGGGTAGGCATTGCCGCCCGCCACGATCGCGGTGGCGATGTAGTCGCCGAACATGATCCCCTCCGAGGTGTTCGGCAGCCAGGACAGTGACATCGGCCCAGCGATCTGGGTCGGCGCGCTCCACGTCGCGCCGCCGTTGACCGAGGAGATGAACCCGGCGTCGAGCTTGCAGGTTGAGGCCGTGCAGGACGCGTTCGGATAGTAGTAATACGTCAGCCCGATGCGGGCGCTGGCGCCGGAGGTGCCTGGGTCCACCGCGACGCCGGGGACGAAATGGTCCACGGTGCTGGACACGGGGTCGATCGGGACCCGGACCGGCGCCGCCCAGGTGCTGGGGCCGGTGGAGTTGGCCAGCACGATGTCGTTACTGGGGCACCCGGTGCGGAACCGGCAGTCGGCCCACGTCACGTAGACGGTGCCAGCGCCGTCCACCGCGGCCGAGGGCAGCGGGGACTCGCGGAGTGACCCCGCGACGCCATGATGCCTGATGCTGGAGACCACCACGGTCGCACCCCAGGAGGCACCCCCGTTGGTGCTGCTGAACGAGCGAATCGCGACGCTGCCGGAAATGGACTCGTAGGGAACGACCACGGTGCCGCTTGGCAGCACAACCGGCTGCCCGCCGAGCCCGGTGGCGCCACCGCTGGGCGCGCGCGGCGGGCCCCAGGTGAGGCCGCCGTCGGTAGAGGTCCGCATCACGACGGAGTCACCGGCGCTGGTGACGTCATATTCGATGTAGCAGTTGCCGAAATGCGGGCTTGTGGCGGTGTTATCGCAAACGATCCAGTCCTTGTCGTTGGAGCCGGTCGCGACGGTGACCGGCTTGCCCCAGGCCACCCCACCCTTGGTGGACCGGTTGACCAGCACATCCACCGAGGTGCCGATGCCCAGGGAGGCGATCAGCCACACCTTGTGCTTGGCGTCGAAGGCCACCACGGCATCGCTGGCCTGCCCGAACGGGCCGCCGCCGTTGCCGGTGATGCCGGGCAGGTAGCCGTGCGACCAGGTCGCTCCGCCGTTGCGTGAGGTGGCCCAGCCGATGTTGGAGGCGCCACCGCCGAACACCCGGCCGACCTGGAAGGCCGAGACGATGGTGGAACCAAACGCAACCGTGTCCGGCTCGACCTCGGTGCGGTGCTGCGCCTGTGCGTCGGTGTAGACGTCCACGCTCACCCTGGTCAGGTTCACGGCGGCGGAGGCCGAGGTACCGGCCACGAGGACGAGGCCGAGGGCTATCGGCGCGGCTCGCGCGGCGAGGCGGGCGGCTCCGGGCCGCCTTACGGACCGCAGTGCGCTCATGCTGACATCACCTTTCCCTGCTCGTGGATGTGGCTATCACCGGCCGTCGTTTTGTATCAGAGGCGGTTGCGTTCACCCGGGCTCAGCCTCGGTGCAGGCTGTCCCTGATCGCCTCGTTGCCCACGTTGGTCACCCTATGGGGCACCGGCCGCATCAGCCGGAGCGGCGGAAAAGCTGAAGGGAGCCGAGGGGCACGAACCCGGCGGACAGCAGGGCCCGGACGCTGGCCGCGTTGCCCGGCGCCACGGCGGCGACGACAAGCTGCCCGGCCGGGACGACGGCGAGGGCGTCGGCGACCAGACCCGCTCCCCCGCCCTGCCCGCGCCGTCCCGGTTCCAGCTCGAAACTCAACTCGGTGAGCCCGGCGATGCCACCGCTGATGATCGCGAGGGCGGACCGCTCGGCGCCGGGATACCCGAGCACCCGGGGGTGATCCCGGATCCTGGCGGCGAATCGCGCCCGGCGGTGGCCGGTGAGATCGGGCCGGTCGACCAGCCGTGACGGCGCGCCGGTGCCCCGGCCGGCCATCAGCATGTCCAGGACGTCGATCCAGCCGTCCGGACCTGCCAGCGCCGTGATCAGCCGCGGGTCGTGGGCACCGCCGAAACCGTCCGCGCCGAGTGAGGCGAGCCGGTGGTCGGTAATATCCGGCGCCACCGCGAAGACGGCATGGGCGGTGAAGGAAAAGATCGCTTCCAGGCCCGGCCGCCAGGGCGGCACCCGGTGCCAGCCGCCGTCCGGACGGGGAAACCGGCCGGCCGCGGCGGCGGCGATCAGCGCGGCCAGCGGGTGTTCCCCGGCACTGGACGGCGAGCCGGCGCTCGGAGGATCCAGGGACACGCCGCCTACCGTACCGACCGGCGCCAGCCGCCGGCTCCGGTGATCCACTGATCACAAGGATCTCTTGGCGAGGCCGGAGTCAGCAGGAACGCCCGAATCATGAGCGGGCAAACGGACAGAAGCTCTATTGCCCGCGGCGCGGGGCCCGGTGATCGAACCGGGCCCCGCGCCGGGGCTGAGGAAGTGCCGGGTGACGCCCTGGAAACTCGGTGGCCCACGTCACACCGGTGCGGGAAACTGGCCGCGTGGAGCCACAGATTGTCCGGTACAGCGAGCGCCCGGAACTCTGGGACGCCATCGAAGACCTGTCGGACGAGGTCTGGCCCGAGTACAACCAGCACGGCGACACGCTGAACCATTACTGGGGACAGCTCTACGACATGTTTCCCGAGTGGCAGTTCGTGCTGTATGACCCGGACGAGAAACTGGTGCTGGCCGAGGGGCACACGATCCCGCTGGCCTGGGACGGCACCGACGACGGCCTCGGGCCTGGCATCGACGCGGCCATCGCGGGGGGATTCGCGCTGCGGGAGGCCGGGGGGAAGCCCACCGCGGCCAGCGCCCTGGCCGCCGAGATACCGCCGAGGCACCAGGGGCGGCGCCTGTCCGGCGTGATACTGCAGGCGATGTCGGCGCTGGCACACGACGCGGGGCTCAGCCACCTCATCGCACCGGTGCGGCCGAACCTCAAGGAGCGGTACCCCACGATCCCCATCGAGCGCTACGCGCGCTGGACCCGCCCCGACGGGGAGCCGTTCGACCCGTGGGTCCGGGTACACACGCGGATGGGCGCGCGCATCGGGCCGGCCATCCCCCGCTCGCTGCGCATCACCGGCACCATCGGGGAGTGGGAATCCTGGACGCGGATGCAGTTCCCCGAGACCGGCGACTACGTGTTTCCTGAGGGCCTCGCCACCGTGCACATCGACCGGGAGAAGGATCTCGGCGAGTACTGGGAGCCGAACATCTGGATCATCCACGAGGCCCGCGGTGGCCCGCCGCGCTGACCGTCCGGGCCCGGGCCGGAGCGCGCAGGTATGGCACGTCCTAGCGGTTGCGGCGGCTGTGGCGCTGCTGGCCGGCTGCGCCGAAAGTCCGGCTACCGTGCCCGGCCCTGGAGCCGGGCGGTTGCGGCACGTCCTGCGGATCTGGTCGGCGTTCCCGGCGAACGCCAAGCCACGGCCGCTCGTGCTGACCGGGCCGCCGGTCGCCGACCCGGCGAGCGGGTTTCCCAACGGAGATGCCAAGCTCGCCTACCTCGAGGGCGCCGTCAACCTGCCCGCCGCGCTGCCTTCCGGCCCGGCGGCGGCAGCCGGGTTCCCGCTGATCAGCGCCCGGGAGGCCACGGGCGTGCTGAGGTCGGTGGCGGCGAAGGGGCCGCCCGTGACCGGACGGCTCACGGTCACCGGCGTGCGGCTCGGCACGGCGGTGTTTCACACCGATCGCGGGCCGCGGCGGTTGCCGGCCTGGCTGTTCGGCCTGGCGGGCGTGCGCGATCCGGCCGGGGTGCTGGCCGTCGCCCCCAGCCGCATCTTCACGCCGGCCAGGCGTCCGGCCAACCCACATCCGTTCGTGGGCAGTGCCCTGCTGGGCCGGGACGGGCGCACGCTCACGGTGGAGTTCACCGGCGCCGGATCCGGCACCGGCCCATGCACCGCCAGCTACACCCTGGACCGGGCGATCTCCTCGACGGCGGTAGCGGTCGCGGTGCAGGAACACAAACGCGACGGCACGGCGCTCTGCGCCGCCGTGGGTTATCCGCGCCGGGTCACGGTGGTCTTGCCGGCCCCGCTCGGCGGCCGGGTCCTGGTCGACGCGGCCAGCGGCGTGGCCATCACGGTCATGACGGCGCACTAGCCCCTGGTCTTTACTTGCGGCTGGCCACGTACGTCCCGCGCGTGGCCACCGTCTCCACCAGGCCCTGCTCCCGCAGCCAGGCCATCGAGCGGCGGACCGTGGATCGTCCCAGCTCGTACTCCTCCATCAGCTCGGACTCACTGGGCAGCCGCATATCCGGCGGATACTCCCCGGATTCGATTTTGGCCGCGATGATGTCGGCAAGCTGACGGTAGGGCGGCTTGCGGGCAGTCGGGTCGATTCGGCCCATGACCAGCAGGTTAGCCGTACCAAGATCACTTCAAACGTATCGAGATAAGTCGAGACGAGCCGGCTAGACTCGGGCCATGCTGGAGGACGACGTGACCAGGTTGCAGCGTGAGCATCCCGGGTGGTAGATCGGCACGGTCTGGGCAACGGCGGCCAGCGGACCCGATGCCCGCCGCCTGACAGCCAGCCGCGAGGGGGTGTTACTCACCGCCTGGACCGCGGCCGAGCTTGCCCGGAACATCCGCAGGGAGGAACAGACGCCTTGAGATGGGATCGCCGGCGCGGCGGCCCCGGGCC
>Ga0070712_100001323_pt1 | contig 15013 bp, 9 predicted proteins | sample LARL81metaG_FD_71396 | JGI IMG/M metagenome (GOLD analysis project Ga0070712, IMG submission 71396) | Corn, switchgrass and miscanthus rhizosphere microbial communities from Kellogg Biological Station, Michigan, USA - LAR L8-1 metaG | ecosystem: Host-associated > Plants > Roots > Rhizosphere ...
GATCTCCGCGAAATCTCAGCGGTAAAAGCTTTCGAGCGCTGCGTACCTGAAGAAACGCCGCCCACTCTGCCGAAGATATCGTACGAACGGCATGTCATCGTTGTGTTTCCTTGTGTACGATGATTCGCTTGGAATAAACTCCGTGCAACACAACCGGTTCCCGCTGACCAGATAAACAGGAAAAGGCACTCATGGGCCACAAAAGATACCTGATATGCCTCGTGCTCTCCCTGAGCATGAGTTCCGGACTCCATTCCCAGACATACGACTCTTCTACGAAAACCATGCGTCCGGTCATTCGTGGACGCCACGCAGCCGTCGCTTCAATGAAAGCCGAGGCGACGGAAGCAGCGCGGCAGATCCTCGGTGCGGGTGGCAATGCATTCGACGCCGCCGTAGCGGGTCAGGCCGCGCTTGCGGTCACCGATTTTTCTCTAAACGGCGTGGGCAGCGACGCTCAACTGCTTGTCTATAGTGCGAGCGAAAAGAAGGTCTACGCCATCAACGCCGAGCCTCGCGCCCCGAAACTGGCGACCATCGAGTGGTATCAGAAGAACAACGGCGGCAAAATTCCAGAGAGCGATGGCCTGCTCTCAGGCGGCATCCCAGGAGTAGTCGATGCCTGGTACATCCTGCTCGATCGTTGGGGCACGATGAGCTTCGAGCAGGTGCTTCAACCAGCCATCGACCTGGCACAAAATGGCTTCCCGCTCAGCGAACGAGGGGCGGGCTACATCGCCGAAAGCTCAAAAATTCTCAAATACCCAACCACAACGAAGATTTATCTTCCGAACGGCCACGCGCCGAAGGCCGGGGACCTTCTCAAGAATCCTAATCTCGCGTCAACTTTAAAGAAGCTCATCGAAGCTGAGAAGCGAAACCAGTTGAACGGCCGCCACGAGGCGCTTAAGGCGGCCCGCGATCGCTTCTACAAAGGCGATATCGCACTCGAACTCGCTCGCTTTTCAGAAGCCAATGGTGGCCTGTTTCGGTACGAAGATTTCGCTGAGTACACCGCTGAAGTGGAAACTCCTGTCTCAACCAATTATCGCGGCTACGACATCTACAAGAACCCCTCAGCCAGTCAGGGACCGGCAGAGCTAATCGCGTTGAACATGCTTGAGGGATACGACCTGAAGTCCCTCGGCCACAACAGTGCCAACTACTTACAGACAAGCGTTGAGGCTATAAAACTCGCCATGGCTGATCGCGAGAAATACCTCGGCGACATGGACTTCATCAAGATTCCCTACGACGTTCTTCTCTCGAAGGACTATGCACGGGAGCGACGAAAACTCATCGACCCAGCGAAAGCGTCCCTTGAATTGCGGCCTGGTGCTGCCGAGAAAGCGACCGCCACCGGAGCATTCGATCGCCCCGTCCATGTCACGGTCGAAGGAGACGCCAGCCATGTTGGCGATACCAGCTATATCGCTCTAATCGATAAAGACCACAATATGGTTAGCTTCGAACCCAGCCTTCACGAATTATTCGGGACAGGTGTTGTCATGGGAAACACGGGCATCATCTTCAACTGCCGCGGGGACTACTACTCCTTGACCCGCGGAGAAGCCAATGCGCTTGAACCGGGAAAGCGTCCGCGCAGCACTCTTCAGAGCACCTTGATCATGAAAGATGGTCAGCCCTTCGGGATCCTGGGCAGTCCCGGTGGCGATGATCAAGTGATGCGCACCATGCAGACGCTCATCAACATGGTCGACTTCGGTATGAACATCCAGCAGGCGATCGAGGCTCCGCGCTGGTCCTCGCGCAGCTTTCCGGCCTCGCCCTTCCCGCACACGATGTATCCCGGCGACATGTCGGTGGAGTCCCGTATTCCCGAAGAGACGCGTCAAGCTCTGATCGCGAAAGGTCACAAGCTACGCGTTGCACCCCCATGGTCGCTCGGCTCAAATGGGGGAATCATCATCGACCCTTCTACCGGGGTCCTCAGCGCGGGCGCCGATCCGCGAGTTGATGCGTACGCCTGGGCCTGGTGAGCATCTAGTTGCGCATTGTCAACGTTACTAGAGTCATATTAGCTCGCGAAAAGCCTTTCTTTTTCGATCTTCTTCGGGCGATACTAGGCACATTGTTTTGCGCCATCTTCGTGAGCACAAGTTAAAGCAAAGTCCCGTCTGAACTCTGGCCGAGTTTGTCGAGTGGAAAATGAAAAAACTTAATCCCCCCGCACTTCGTGTGTGCGTTGTCGCCTTATGCTGCGCGTGGCTCGTATCTATGGCCCAGGCGCAAACCTTCCAAACCGTTTCCACATTCACCGGAGTCAACGGAGCCGTTCCAACTGACACCCTGGTGCAGGGAAGTGACGGCAATCTCTACGGCACGACTCAGTCCGGTGGTTCCGCAAATGCCGGCAGCGTTTTTCGAATCACCCCTGCGGGCGGTCTGAAGACCCTGTACAGCTTCTGCAAGACCAATTGCCTGGATGGCCGAACTCCGGTCGGCGGGTTAGTGCAGGGTACTGATGGGAATTACTACGGTACGACTTTGAGTGGAGGAGCAAACCAGGAAGGTACGATTTTCAAGATCACCTCGTCAGGAACGCTCACGACACTTTACAGCTTCTGCAAAGTTGCGAAGTGCGCTGACGGAGAGTCCCCACACGCGGGGTTGGTGCAGGGCAAAGATGGAAATTTCTACGGCACGACGCAGGGCAGCCCGTCATACGATGGCAGTGTCTACAAGATAACTCCCAGCGGAACGCTTACAACTCTCTACACGTTCTGTTCTCTTTCCAAATGCGCCGACGGCTCTTCGCCCGAGGGTGATTTGATTCAGGCTACGGATGGGAATTTTTACGGGACAACATCGCTGGGCGGTCCCGGAAACGGTGGCACGATCTTCCGGTTGACTCCCTCAGGAGCGCTAACCACGCTCTACACCTTCTGCTCGCTGGCGAATTGCAAGGACGGTGCCATGCCTTATGGCGCCCTGCTACAGGGTACTGACGGGAACCTCTATGGCACTACGGTAAATGGCGGTGCGACTGGCAATGGGACCGCATTCAGAGTCACTCCGAGCGGCCAGCTGGATACCCTCTACAGCTTTTGTTCATTAGCCAACTGCGTCGACGGCCAGTATCCGTACGGAGAACTTGTTGAGGGCAGCGATGGCAACTTCTACGGCACGACAGAGTCTGGGGGAACCAAGGCCAACGGCAATATTTGCGCATTAGGTTGCGGTACGCTGTTTCAGCTCACGCCCGCAGGATCTGTCAGCACGGTTTACAACTTCTGCTCAACGCTGAACTGCACGGACGGAGTAGAACCGTTCGCGGGACTTATTCAGGCCAGCAACGGCACATTCTATGGAACTGCGGCGTATGGAGGCCTTTGCAATATCCTGTTGAACGGATGCGGCACAGTATTCAGTTGGTCGCCCAACGTCGCATTGCCGCCGGTTTTTCAGCCTACGTCCGTCAGCTACGGTAATCATGCAGTAAATACTAGCAAGCAGCGATCGATCGCGATCATCAATAACAACACCGGCTACGCCATCTTGGACATAAGCAAAATCACGCTAACGGGGAGTTCCGACTTTGCGATTACGTCGAACACCTGTACCTCCACGTTGAATGCCGGGCATGAATGCACTGTATTCGTCACCTTTACTCCGACGATCATAGGAAATGAATCCGCAACTCTAAACGTTTTCGACAATGCTCCTGGAAGCCCGCAAACAGCGTTGTTCTCGGGTGCGGGTGTCGCCCAGGCAGTTCTTACTCCCACAAGCGTGGCCTTCCCGAAAACAAGAGTTGGCTCTACCAGCAATCCCAAGACCCTGTACTTGAAGAACAATCTCCCAACTACGCTGACTGGAATTTCTTACAAAACGACGGGCCCATTCCCGGTGTCATCAACGACGTGCGGCACGACCTTGGCCAGCAATACCAACTGTACTTTCAGCGTGGTGTTTAAACCAACCGTGACCGGTGCTGCGAACGGCACCTTCAGCGTCACAGACAGCGCCAACAACAGCCCGCAGGTCAGCACTCTAACTGGCACCGGCTACTGAGGACGGCCGAGCCTTGGCAGAGGCCGAGGCTCAGCCGCACTCGTGTAACGATATTCAGTAAACTCCGGTGTTGTCATTCCGACGACTCGCGCAGCGATAACGGAGGAATCTGTTGTTAGCAGTGTCGATGCTGCAGCCAAACAGCAGTTTCCCCGTCCTAAATCTGCGGTACACTTCTCTTCACATGCGAGTTCTGGGCATTGATTGCGGTGGCGAATACACCGGCTACGGCGTGGTCGAGATGCTCTCGAGCGGAAAGCTGTGTTGTCTGAGTTGCGGTGCCGTGAAGCTCTCTCCCCGAGAACCGCTTCCTCGGCGACTGTCCCGCATCTATACCGACCTAGGCGCCATCATCGCGGAGCACCAACCAGACCAGGTCGCTATCGAGGATGTCTTTTACGCGCTGAACGCGAAATCCGCACTCAAGCTGGGACAGGTACGAGGCGTCGCCATGCTGGCTGCGGCATCGGCAGGTCTGGAGGTCGCAGAGTATTCGCCTTTGACCATCAAATCCTCTGTGGTGGGCTACGGGCGGGCCGAAAAGGTCCAGGTTCAGCTCATGGTCGCCCGCCTTCTCGAGCTTTCGACACCACCTGAGCCCCTTGACGCTTCCGACGCCTTGGCAATCGCGATCTGCCATCTCCACACTGCCGGAACACTGAATCGCCAGCGTCTGGCAGCTCGCTAGAACCACACGGTCCGATCTCTGGCATAATTTCAAACATCTGTAGATTCGGGAGTTCAGCAGCAGATGAGAAATCGTATGCGGCCAACTACGAAGAGTTCTTTCGAGAAGGGAAGGGTTATTGCAGTGAGCTTTGTGCTCGCGTCTATCGTTGGGCTTACTGCCTTCTCTCAGGCTGCCGACCTGGCCTCGGTCTCATTCTCACTTGATTTTCCAAACTCCAGTCCTGAACATTACGCAATCTCCGTTCAGTCGGACGGCCGTGCCCATTATGAATCTTCGGGTAAGATTTCCAACGATTCCGACGCCCGCGACGATTATCAGACGGATTTCACCTTTTCCGATGCCATACGCGCCCAAGTCTTCGATCTCGCAAAGTCCGCCCACTATTTCTCCGGAAAAATCGACTCTGGAAATAAGAAGCTTGCATTTACTGGATCCAAGAAGCTGGTGTACTCCGATGGGCAGCGCACTTCCTCGGCCGAATATAACTTCTCCCCGGTGTCGCCCATTCAGCAGCTGACATCTCTCTTTCAGAATGTCAGCGCGACCTTGGAGTATGGTCGACGCCTCTCCTACTACCACCGGTACCAGAAACTCGCTCTGGATGACGAACTAAAGCACATGGAAGATCAGGCTCGCCGCGGAGAGCTTGCTGAACTGCCGGCCGTTCAGCCCGTCCTGCAGCAAATCTACGACGACAGCTCCGTTCTCAATATCGTTCGCGCCCGCGCCCAGCGCATCATGAACATGGGCAAAACTGTGACCGCGGCCGGTCACTGACGTTCCTGTTCTCTAAACTCGCTGGTGTCTGGAAACCCAGCTTCTAGCTTGCAATTCGCCAGTCGTATTCCGTAATTCCTGCCCCGAGCCCCAAAAATGTTCCTCCTTGACCTAGCTTTTACAACTTTCTCGCCGAAACCATGTTCTAATTAGATACAGCATCCCGGAGGTCACTATGACCACCCCATCCCCGTCGAAACTCAGCCTGATTTTATTGACAGTCGCGGCATTTGCGGTGCCCGCGTTGGCTGATTCGCAAGCACGAATCGTTCGTCTCAGCGATGTTCATGGTTCGGTTGAACTCGATAAGAACACCGGCTCCGGCTTTGAAAAGGCATTTGTAAACCTGCCTATCATTCAGGGCTCGGAGTTGCGCACTGGTACGACTGGCCGTGCCGAGATCGAGTTCGAAGACGGCAGCTCAATGCGACTTGCCCCCAACACTACTCTGCAATTCAACAAGCTCAGTTTGAGCGATTCAGGTCAGCGCCTGTCGGAAATCAATCTGGTCGAGGGAATGGCCTATGTGAACTGGCTCGGCAAAGACCAAATCTCGCTGAATTTCTCGCGTGAGAAGATTTCTCTGGACCGCGCGGCTCACTTCCGCCTCGACACGTCGACTGAATCTGCTGATTTGGCAGTCTTCAAAGGAGATGTGGCTGTCGTAGGTCCCAACGGGCAACTGTCGGTCGAGAAGAAGAAGACTGCCAGTTTTAATGTGGCCGACAATGACAAATCCTCGATTGAGCACAAAATTGCCGAAGACCCACTCGATACCTGGGACAAGGAAGCCGTTTCCTATCATGATCAATACGCCAAGAACAACAACTCTCCTTACGGCTACGGCGCCAGCGATCTGAGCTACTACGGCGGTTATACGAATGTCGCCGGCTACGGAATGATGTGGCAACCATACTTTGCCGGTGCTGGATGGGATCCATTCATGGATGGCGTCTGGGGCTTCTATCCCGGATATGGTTACATGTTCGCCTCTGCCTACCCATGGGGATGGCTGCCTTACCGCTACGGAACGTGGGCGTTCGTTCCTGGTTTTGGCTGGGGCTGGCAGCCCGGAGGCTGGGGAACATTCCTCAGCGTACCCACCTACAGACCGACGACGGCGGTCCGCGTGAATCCGCTGGTTGCCCCTGCTGCTGGAACGACCAGGACAGTAATGGTCGGACGGGCTGGAACCACATCTTCGTTCATGCCTTCGCGTATGACGGTGAATGCAGGTTCTGCGGGAATGGGCATTCCGCGTGGCTCACTGAACAATATGAGCCATCTGAATCAACAGGTCTCCAAGAATGGATCCGCGCAAGTACACTCTGCGCCACCATTCGCCGCGACTCCGGTGGGCAGATCTTCGCCAGAATTCGCAGGACCTCCCAACTCCTCACCGGGATACAGTGCACCGCGTAGCCCGAGCATGGGCAGTTCCGCGGGACACAGCGCACCCGCCGGCCGCGCACCTAGTGGCGGCGGTGGCAGCGTCCCTCATCGTTAGTTCAGTAGTTGAGTTCGGAAACAGAAGGGGCTTCGGCATTTGAGGCCCCTTTGTGTTCCAAGTCTACCGCCTTCAGGCGATCACCACGCCCGCATAGCCCACCACCATGTCACGATCGCCGGAGACGTCGCCGGACGTGGCATACTTGACCAATTCCGCTGATTTCGCTCCCAGCTGTCGCGCCGCAGTCAGCATTGCCACCGCAGGACCGAATCCGCACATGCTGATGTCCTGCTGGGTAACCGTTTCGTGTAAACCTCTAGGATCTAACGTCAGAATCCTCTCGATCGCACGATGATCTTTGACCCGGGTCACAGCGTCGGATTCGTAGTGATTCATGTCGCTCGAGGCCACGATTAAAACCGGCTCGCTTTGTGCCTTGATGACCTCTGCGAGAGCTAACCCGAGTTGTTCCAACGGTTGGAGTCGCCCGGTTCCAATGGCGATCGGAACGAATCGCAAGTGCGGTTGCCGCAACTGAAGAAAAGGAAGCTCGACTTCGACCGCATGCTCAGCGCGATGCGCCGACGAATCTTCTTCGATCAAAGAGAAACGCTGCTTCAAAGACCCGGCAAATTGTTCATCGACGGGCACCTCGCCCAGCGGTGTTTCCCACGATCCCTTGCTCATGATCGCCAACGCCCGACCCATCCCGGTGTGATTTGGACAGAGCACAATGCAGCGCGGTGGAATCTCGATGTGCGCGAAGACGGCTCCTGCCACATGTCCCGAATACATGTAGCCCGCATGTGGCGCGATGCAGCCGATTGCGCGTACCAGGTTCTTTGATTCTGGTGGGGAGAGATAGCTCTGCGCCTCAGCGCGCAGATCTTCAGGATCACCCGGATAAAAACGTCCCGCCACCGCGGGATGACGAAGAAGTGTGCTGGCCACCGTTCCTCCTCGCCTGAGAAGACGAACTATGTCCAATGCTATGACTCGCCGTCCGCTTCTCGCAAGGCACGAAAAACAGCGGCGCTTTGTTCCAGGCTCAACGTCTCGGCCCTGGCCGTCGGTTTCACGTGCGCCTCTGCAAGAGCCCGCTTGAGTCCAGCTTCGGGATAGTTTTCTTTCAGATTATTCCAGAGTGTTTTCCGCTTCTGTCCGAACGAGAGCCGTAGGAAGTCGATGAATCCGTCTCCACCCACTCCCAATCTCTCCTGCTGAGGCTCGATATCGAGACGAAGCACGGTCGAATGCACCTTCGGTGGCGGCGAGAATGCACCCGGCGGTAGCGTGAACAACTTCTCAACGCGGGCGTATAGCTGCGCGGTTGCTGAAAGCATCCCAAAATCGCGCCCACCCGGCTCTGCGGCGATCCGCTCTGCTACTTCCTTCTGCACCATGATTACGATGCTCTCGAAGTATTTCGAGAAATGAAACAGCCGCAGCAGGATGTCCGATGTGATGTAGTACGGCAGGTTGCCAACAACTTTTACGGGTTGCGGTTTGATCTCGATCCCCGGTCTGCCAAGCCCCGGTTTTGGCCCGAACAACGAATCAATGTCGACGGCGAGCACGTCAGCTTCGATGACTTCAACATTGCGGTACATGCCGAACTTAAGCCGAAGCTGCGCGGCCAGCACTCGATCCAGTTCGACTGCAATCAACCGTCGCGCCCGCTTGGCCAGTAGGGAAGTCAAGATCCCCTTTCCTGGGCCTATCTCTAATACGGTCGACTCCGACACGTCACCTAGTGCGTCGACAATCTGTTCTGCCAGATCCTCGGAGGCCAGAAAGTGTTGTCCCAATTTGGGCTTGATTTGCGGACGTCGTGCAGATGCGACCCTTGGCACGTTGACCCTCACTTCCCTCGGAAAGTAGACTTGCAAGTCGGCACTCGCATCTTAAGTTGTTCGGACCCCGGGCCGACCAATTCTATTCATCATACCGTGCGCGGCAGCGACTCCGCGCTAGGAGGTCCCGCACTCATGCATATCGCGTTCGCTGCTTCCGAAGGCGTCCCCTATTCGAAGACAGGTGGCCTTGCAGATGTTGTCGGCGCTTTACCGAAAGCTTTGGCTGCTCTTGGACATCAGGTCACCGTCTACTTGCCTCGTTATCGACAGACCAAGCTCAGCGATCCGGCCACGGTCGTGCGCAGCGTCACGGTCCCGTTCGACGACGAGTATCGCTTTCCTTCCGTTGTGTTTGGTGGCGCTCAGGCTGGCGTAAAGTTCTACTTCGTTGAATATCGACAGTACTTCGAGCGCGATGCTCTCTACGGAACTGCTGCCGGCGACTACCCCGACAATGCCGAGCGCTTCGCGCTGTTTTCACGCGCAGTCCTGGAAGCCTCAAAGATTCTCGGCGCACCCCAGATCTTCCACTGCCACGACTGGCAGACGGCCCTGATCCCCGTGCTGCTGCGCACCATCTACGCCGATGATCCCGCCTTCAAAGACACGGGTACAGTCTTCACGATCCATAACATGGGATACCAGGGACTATTTCCTCCCGAAACTTTACCGTTGCTGATGCTACCGTGGGACCTGTTCACCATGACCAAGATGGAATTCTTCGGCCAGGTGAACTTCCTGAAAGGAGCCTTGACCTACTCGGACTACATCACCACGGTCAGCAAGAAATACAGCCAGGAAATTCAGACGACGGAGTACGGTTTCGGACTGGAAGGCGTCTTGCGAGGTCGTGCTGCTACGGTTACAGGAATTCTGAACGGCGTCGACTACGACGAATGGAGTCCGCAGACCGACAAATTTGCGGTCGCCAAGTACTCTCCCCAGGATTTCGCGGGGAAAGCCAAAGACAAGCAGGATCTGCTGGCTGCATTTGGAATCGTAAACGCCGATCCCAAACTTCCGGTAATTGGCATCGTTTCGCGCTTCGCCGCGCAAAAAGGATTCGACCTCATCGCTCAAATTGCCGACCGTCTGGCCCGAGAAGACATGATCATCGTGGCGCTCGGAGCCGGAGACAAGGCGTACGAAGAAATGTTCCAGCGTCTCAATAGGCAATTTCCAAGCAAGATCGCGGTCAAGGTCGCGTACGACAACACTATCGCCCACAAAATTGAAGCAGGCGCGGACATGTTTCTTATGCCTTCGCGCTACGAACCCTGCGGACTCAACCAGATCTACAGCCTGAAATACGGTACGGTGCCGATCGTTCGCGCCACCGGAGGCCTTGACGACACGATCGAACCCTGGGATGCCCGCACGGGCAAAGGCACAGGTTTTAAATTCACGGAATACAACGGCGAGTCACTCCTGCTGACCATCAAGGAAGCTCTTCGGGCCTTCCGCGATCACACTTCCTGGCAGGGACTGATGCGCAACGGAATGTCGCAAGACTTTTCATGGAACGCCTCCGCGCGGGAATACGGCAAGATCTACGACAGGGTGAAACAGATGAGATCGGCCGCCTCGGCTCCCGAAAGGCCTTTGGTTGGCGTTCCGTCCTAATCGGATCTGATCGAATCGAAAATCTCGCGGAGATCTACCTTCATTGCGGCACTGCTAGAATTTTATGTGCCAATGGCTGCCGCACATCAGGCCGGATTCACCCGTACCATCTTCCACGTCGACATGGACGCCTTCTTCGTCTCCGTAGAAGAACTTTACGATCCTTCTCTCAAGGGAAAAGCAGTCGTAGTCGGTGGCCAGCGTGACGAGCGCGGCGTGGTCTCTGCGGCATCGTACGAAGCGCGTAAGTACGGGGTGCACTCTGCCATGCCCTTGCGCACTGCCGCTAAGCAATGTCCACACGCCATTTTTGTCGACGGACATCCTGACCGTTACCGCGAATGCTCGGAAAAAGTCTACAAAATCCTCGGTACCTTCACGCCACAAGTCGAGATGGCGTCCATTGATGAAGCCTATCTCGACATGAGCGGAACCGAGCGCCTGCACGGCCCTCCGCTCAAAGCCGCGCACAACTTGCATCAGCGCATGAAGGGCGAAACCGGCCTGAACTGTTCGGTCGGAATTGGCAGTTCGCGCCTGATTGCAAAAGTGTCGTCTGGTCAGGCAAAGCCCAACGGCGTTCTTTACATCCTTCCCGGTGAAGAGGCGAAATTCCTTGCTCCGCTCGACGTGCGCGAAATTCCTGGCGTAGGCAAGGTGATGGAGTCGCATCTGCATGCGCTGGGCATCAATAAAGTCGGAGATCTCGCCAAGCTCGAAGAAGCCGAACTCGAAGAGCGCTTCGGAAAATGGGGTCTTGCGCTAGCCGGCAAAGCTCGCGGCGAAGATGCGGGCGGATGGTTCGACTCAGAAGTCGCAGCTGAACACGATGCCAAGTCCATCAGCCACGAACACACATACAACGAAGACACCGCAGATCCGGCGAAACTGGAATCTACGCTGATGCGGCTTTCCGAAATGGTTGGACGCCGGTTGCGCGAAGCGAACTTCCACGCCCGCACCCTCCAACTAAAACTGCGCTACAAAGATTTCAGCACGATCACGCGCTCCCACACGCTGCCAAATCCCACGCAACTCGACATCGAAATTTTCGAAAATATCCGCGCGCTCTTCCGCAAGAATTGGAAAAAGGGAAGCGAGATCCGTCTGCTAGGAGTGCAGGCCTCGCAATTTACAACGCCAGCAGTGCAGATCGACCTACTAGATGGTGGACGTCAGCAGCGGTGGAAAGATGCCCTCGCCGCAGCCGACAAGCTGCGCGACAAATTCGGTGAATCCAGCGTCGGCCTGGCCGCAGGCCTCCGCGGCAGCTTCCGTGAACGCACCCACGAAAATCCCGCCAGCCTCCCAGGCAAAACGCGCCGCAAAGATTAGCCTGGCTGTGTGGCGCGGGCGCCCTCGCCCGCGAACTCTATCCACGAGCAACGGCCGTTGCTCAATCAGCAATGCTCAATCAGCAATCCTTGACCCCGACCCCCCAGCCAACTAAACTGCCCCTTCGCCCAGAACGTGTCTCGGAGCCCCAACATGCGCCAATTCCTTGCCGCCGCCGTAATTCTTCTTGCGTCCGCCTTCGCCCAATCTGCACCATCTGATCCGCCACTTCTGCTGCGCTATCCAACTGTCAGCAAAACATCGATCGTATTCAACTACGCTGACGATCTCTGGTCCGTGTCTCGCGAAGGTGGCGTGGCTCACCGTCTCACATCAGGAGTCGGCACCGAATCGCTGCCATTCTTTTCCCCGGATGGCGGTATGGTCGCGTTCAGCGGCGAATATGACGGCAATCTCGATGTCTTTGTCGTTCCCGCAGCCGGTGGAGTTCCACGTCGGCTCACGTATCATCCATCCGAAGAATACGCAGGCGGCTGGACTCCCGACGGCAAGAAAGTTTTCTTTACTTCCGCAGGCAGCAACTTCATCCACTTTGAGGACCAGATCTTCGCGGTTCCCGTCGACGGCGGTCTGCCCACTGGGCTGCCACTCCCGATCGCAGAAGACGCATCCTTCTCGCCCGATGGCACGCACATTGCTTACGTCCCGCATCCGAAGTGGCAGCAGGCGTGGAAGCGCTATCACGGCGGGCAAACCACGCCCATCTGGATCGCCGACCTCAAAGATTCGAGTATCGTCAAAATTCCGCGCGAGAACTCCAACGATCACCATCCCATGTGGGTTGGCGACACGATCTACTTCCTTTCCGATCGGAATGGTCCGGTCAGCCTCTTCGCATACGACACAAAAACGAAACAAGTGACGGAGGCGCTTCACAGCGACGGACTGGATTTCAAAACGGCCACTGCAGGGCCAGATGCCATCGTCATCGAGCAATTCGGAGCCATCAAGTTGTTCGACCTGCAAACAAAACAAGCGCACAACGTGAGCATCCGCATCGAGGGCGATCTCGGCTCAGTTCGCCCGCATTTCGCGAAGGTCGAGCCCAGACGTGTTCAGAACTTCGGCATTTCGCCCACCGGCGCGCGCGCGATTTTCGAGGCTTGGGGCGAGATCTTCACGGTTCCCACCGATAAAGGAGACATTCGGAACCTGACGCACAGTCCCGCGGTAGCCGACCGCGATCCTTCGTGGTCGCCTGACGGCAAATCCATCGCTTACTTCTCCGACGAATCCGGCGAATACGAACTCTGCGTCCGCGATCAGAACGGTCTCGGGACAGTTCGTCACATCAATCTCGGCAATCCGCCGTCGTTCTTCTACACGCCAACCTGGTCTCCTGACAGCAAGAAAATCGCGTACGCGGATAAGCGCCTGCAATTGTGGTACGTCGATCTCGATAAGCCAACGCCGAAGCTTGTTGACGCTGATTGGTTCGGCGGCTTCGGTCCAACCCAACTCAGCCAGACTTGGTCGCCCGATAACAAGTGGATCGCTTATGCAAGGCAACTCCCGAGTGGGCTGCACGCAGTCTTCGTTTATTCGCTGGAGCAATCCAAGTTCTACCAAGTTACCGACGGCATGAGCGACGCCACATTTCCCCAGTGGGACAAGAATGGCAAGTATCTGTACTTCATGGCTTCGACCAACACGGGTCTCTCGCCGGCTGGCCTCGACATGACGAGCGATGAACACCGCGTTACTCGCAGCGTGTACGTGGCTGTCCTCAGCAAAGACGAGAAATCGCCGCTGGCTCCCGAAAGTGACGAAGAGAAGCCCAAGGACGAGAAGAAGCCCGATCAGGACAAGGACAAAGACAAGTCCAAGGATCAGCAGAAAGACAAAAGTAAGGACAAGTCCAGGTCCGCCGACGCAGACAAGAACAAATCATCGGACGACAAAGATAAAGACAAGGGCAAAGACGACAAAGATAAGAAAGAGGAGCCGGTCGTCGTAAAGCTCGACATCGACGGCATTGGCCAGCGCATCCTCTCGCTTCCAATTCCGGCAAAGAACTATCTCAACATGCTGCCGGGAAAAACCGGAATTCTCTTTCTCTCCGAAGGGCCGCTGGTCATTACGGAAGACGATCAACCTAACGTCAGCCAGACCATCCAGAAGTTTGATTTGAGCAAGCGCAAAGTCGACAAAGTGCTTGAGGATGTGAACGACTACGCGGTCTCATTCGACGGCGAAAAAATTCTGTACCGCAAAGGCGACTCTTGGACGACGGCTTCACCGGATGACACACCGGGAGGTGGCGGTGGCGGTTCCCCCAAGCCGGGATTCGGCCCTCTGAAACTCGATGGCTGGGAAGTGTACGTCGAGCCTCGCGCAATATGGAAGCAGATATATAACGAGACGTGGCGCATCGAGCGCGACTTCTTCTACGACCCGCACTATCATGGTCTCGATCTCGACAAGGTCAAGAAAAAATATTCTCCATACCTTGATGGAATCGCCTCGCGCGATGAACTCACCTATCTCTTTCAAGAATGCTTGGGAGAGATGACGGTCGGCCACATGTTCGTCGGCGGCGGAGAAGTGAATCCAGAGCCGAAAAAGGTCAAAAGTGGATTGCTCGGAGCTGATTACAGCCTCGAGAACAATCGTTACCGTGTCGCTAAAGTCTACAACGGCGAAAACTGGAATCCAGGCAACGAGGCTCCTCTCACCCAACCTGGCGTCAATGTAAAAGTCGGGGACTATATTCTCGCAGTCAACGGCCGCGATTTGCACGCCTCAGATAACATCTACAGCTTTTTCGAAGAGACTGCCGGAAAGCAGGTCGTGCTGAAAGTCGGTGCCAATCCTGACGCCAAAGACTCTCGCGTCGTAACAGTCGTTCCCGTCGACAGCGAAGAAAATCTTCGTCATCTTGCCTGGATCGAAGACAATCGCCGCCGAGTCGATCAAGCGACGGGAGGCAAAGTTGCTTACGTCCACGTGCCCAACACCGCTGGCGGAGGATATACCAGTTTCAATCGTTATTACTTCGCCCAGGTTGGCAAAGAAGCTGCCATCGTCGATGAACGCTTCAATGAAGGCGGACAGCTGGCGGACTATATTATCGAGTACCTGAAGCGTCCACTCATGAGCAAGGTTGTGGCTCGGGAAGGCCACGACTGGTCCAGCCCATCGGAAGCGATCTACGGGCCCAAGGTGATGATGATCAACGAAATGTCCGGCTCCGGCGGAGACGCATTGCCCTGGTACTTCCGCAAG
>Ga0070712_100001327_pt1 | contig 15004 bp, 16 predicted proteins | sample LARL81metaG_FD_71396 | JGI IMG/M metagenome (GOLD analysis project Ga0070712, IMG submission 71396) | Corn, switchgrass and miscanthus rhizosphere microbial communities from Kellogg Biological Station, Michigan, USA - LAR L8-1 metaG | ecosystem: Host-associated > Plants > Roots > Rhizosphere ...
GCCCTGCTCGAGCCGATCATGCGCCTCGACATCAGCGTCCCCGACGAGGCAGTTGGCGACATCATCGGCGACATGACCAGCCGTCGCGGCCGCGTGCTGGGGATGGACCCGGGCGCCGGGTTGACGACGATCCACGTCGACGTCCCGATGGCCGAGGTGCTCACCTACGCACCCGACCTGAACTCGATGACCGGCGGCCGGGGCGACTACACGATGAGCTTCCTGCGCTACGAGGAGGTGCCGTCGCACGTCGCCCAGGGGCTGATCGCCGCGGCAGCCAAGGAACGCGAGCTGGCGAAGGCCTAGGGCTCGCTGAGGATCTGCAGCCGGCAGCGCTGCCAGCCAGACAGATCGATGACCTGGGCCGCGTGTGCCGAGAGGTCGAGCACGCCCTCGCCGAAGGGGCCGCGGTCGTTGACGCGGACGACGACGCTCTTGCCGGTGACCGTGCTGGTGACCCGGAGCATCGTATTGAAGGGCAGCCAGGGGCTGGCCGCGGTCAGCTTGTTGGGGTCGAAGATCTCGCCGTCGGCGGTGCGATGGCCCGCGAATCCGGGGCCGTACCAGGTGACGTCGCCGTAGAAGACGCTGCCGCCGGAGCCTCCGTGGCTCTGCGCCAGCTTGCCCCGCCGCTGCTTCTCTCGGTCGACGCCGGCCCGAACCGGCGTGGTCAGCGAGGCGACGAAGCTGTGCTGAAAGGCGATGTCGGCATCGAGCCGATTCTCGTCACCGGTCAGCCGGTTCACCGCCGCCGCCTCGTCGGCGCGTCGCGAGACGAGCTGCGTCCGCAGGGCCTGCAGGCGCACGGTATCGGCATTGATCTGGGCGATCATCGCCGTCTGACCCTCGTCGATGCGGTCGATCGTCTCGACCCGGTCGATGAGGTCGGAGAACGAGCCGGAGGCAAAGACGAACGCGGCGGCGTCGGTTCCCGCCGACTTGTACTCCCGGATGATCAGCTGGGCGAGCATCGTGCGCGCCGCCACCAGGTTCGCCCGCTCGGTGGTCAGCTGGGTCCGGTCGGCCCGGCTCTGGGCGCGCAGGACGGTGAGCCGCCGGCTGGCGGTGGCCAGCGCCTGCGCGGTCTGGGCGCGCCTGGCCTGCAGCCGGTCGAGCCGGCGCATGGCGTTCGCCGCGGGACCCTGGGCGGCGGATGCCGAGGCTCCTGCGACCGTCCCGACGATGACGAGGGACGTCGCGGCCAGCAGCATCATCCTCTTCGCGACACCTACGATCTGTGTCAGACCCCCTTCGAGCGGAGCAGCTTAGCCGGGTGCTCGGAGGGCGGCAACCGGGAACTTCCCGGAAAACCCATAAAACCCCGCAAACTGCAACCAAGTTGCAGCGCTTCGGTATACTCTCGGCCGCTGTCTCAGCGTGTCAGGGCGATCCCACGATGATCGAGATCCGTCGTAACGACATCGAATCCGAGTGCGCCGTCTGTGGCCGCACGCTGCTCCTTGGCGAGAAGCTGGTGACCTACCACCGGCCGGCCCAGGACGACGCCCGGGTGTGCGAGCTGTGCCTCGACCAGGCCGATGCCCGGGGGTGGATCCGGGAGGGCGCGCCGGCGGTGCCGATGCAGCTGTGGAGCGCGCCCCAGCGCGGCCTGCGGGGGTTCCTCAGCAACCGCCGCAAGCGCACCGGCGTGCCGATGCCGTTTGAGCCGGAGGCGCTCCCCGACGATCCCCGGCACGCCGTCGAGGCCGGGCTCGAGCTGTTCAACGAGTCCAGTCACCGGCGGATGATCTCGGGCCTCGCGCGAACGCTCGGCGAGCCGCGCGTCAGCGCGATTCAGCGGAGCCACCGCGAGGTGGTCGTCACGGTGGCCTGGGACCTGTCCTGGTACCAGTTCCGGATCGACATGCTGGGCGCGTCGCCGGTGACGCTGCAGCGGCGCGGAGCCGAGGTGGACGAGATCGAGTCCCGCTTCCAGGACTGGAACGCGCACGCCGACACCAGCGGCGTCCTCGCCCTCGCCGGCTGACCGGCCCTAGGCCGGGTCGTCGTCGACGGCGGGGAACGTGCCCGGGATGCGGGCCCGCCGGCGGTCGCGGATCACCCGTCGCTCATCGGCCGCCTGCCGGTCGCCGCGGCGGCGTTCCGAGGCCCCACCGTGACGGCGGTCGACGATCACCTCGACGCCCGGGTTGTCCCGGTAGTACTCGCGCATGCGCGGCAGCAGTTCGGACTCCAGCTCGCGCGGGATGACGCAGTAGATCACGCGGCAAGGATACCCGGGTTCGGCAGCGGCAGCGACTATGCTCGGGCCAGGATGGCCGTCCCCAGCGCCCTGGAATGTCTCCGCTGCCGCCGGCGGTATCCCGTCGTCTCGATGCCCGGAGGCTGTCCGTCCTGTTCGGCCGAGGGAGCGCCGTCCAACGCGACGCCGGTGTATGCGCGGATGGCGGCGGTCAAGCCCGGCAAGCTGACCGGCCGCGGCATCACGCGCTACCTGACCCAGCTGCCGATCAGCCGCGACAGTGTGATCAGCCTCGGCGAAGGCGACACGCCGCTCCTGGCAGCCGGATCGCTGGGCTCCGAGCTTGGCCTGCGCCGGCTGTTCGTGAAGGACGAGCGGCGCAATCCCACCGGCAGCTGGCGCGACCGCTTTTCCACGCTTGCCATCTCGGCAATCGACGACCCGTCGACGACGGTGGCAACGGCAGGCGACGACCCGCTCGCGGTCTCGATCGCCGCCTATGCGGCGCGGGCCGGCCTGCGCTCGGTCAGCCTCGTCGACCTGGCGGTCGGCGCCCGCGTCCGGGACGCGATCGAGGCGGTCGGAGGACGGGTGGTGGGTGTGCGCGCCGGCGACGGCCGCTGGCCGCTCCTGGCCGACGCCGAGCGGACGCTGGGCTGGCGCGCGGTCTCCAACCGGTCGTCGCCGCCGATCGGGAGCGATCCGCTGGCGGTCGAGGGCTACCGCACGATCGCCTTCGAGGTCGCCGAGCAGCTGCGGTTCACCGCCCCCGACCTGGTGATCGCTCCGGCCGGCCTGGGCGACGGCGTGCAGGGGATCTGGCGCGGGCTGCGCGAGCTGGTGGCGTGGGGGGTGATCGACCGAATCCCGCGCATGGTCGCCGTCGAGCTCTCGGGCGCCGTCGCAACCGCGCTCGCCGGCGGCAAGGACTGGGTGGCGCCCAGCTCGCCGGTCGAGTCCCCGGCGCGGTCGCTGGCCGGCGTCACCGGGACGGTGCAGACGCTGCAGGCGGTGACCGAGTCGGAGGGCCTGGTGGTGCGGGTCAGTGACGCCGAGCTAGAGCAGGCCCAGATGCTGCTCGCCGAGCACGAGGGGATCTGGGTCGATCTGGCCGGGGCGGCACCGATTGCCGCAGCCGCCAAGCTGGCCTCCCGGGGCGACGTTCCGGCGCGGACGCTGATCGTGGCGGTGGCGCCGTCCGGCGGCGGGCTGGACGAGCCTGGGCCCCCGGTCGAGCTGGAGACCGTCGAATCGGGGGTCGACGAGCTCCTGCGGGTGCTGGCGGTTCGCGGCGAGTAGAGTGGCGGCGTGCGACTGACCGAGCTGACCGCCGACCTGCATGCGCTGCGCCAGGACCTGGCCGACGAGCTGGAGGCGATCAACCGCTACGAGGCACAGGTATTCTCGCTCTCCGACGAGCATGCGAAGGAAGTCGTCCAGCGCATCGTCGACGACAAGAAGGAGCACGTCGCCAGACTGCTCGAGGTGCTGCGCAGCCTCGACGTCAAGCAGCGCGACTGAGCGGTTCCGGTCGGCCCCGCGGGCTATACTGGCCGTCGCGCGATGCGGCTGTAGCTCAGTTGGCTAGAGCGTCTGCTTGCCATGCAGAAGGTCGAGGGTTCGAGCCCCTTCAGCCGCTTTTTCCCCTGATTTCTCCAAGGATTTCGGCCGAGCCGAACGGGGTCGAGCCTCGCCCCTGACCGGCCAAGTATCCCTCCTCCGCTGGCCGAAGTCGAGCGGCCTTCCGCTCCACGACTCCGCTCGCCAGGCGGCGGTGGATCCCCTCTGCGAGGAGCGCCGCTTGATCTCGTCGGTGGAGCATGCTTGGTACACTCGCGCACCCATGATCGACGCGATCTTCCGGCTCGGGGAGGCGGTGCGCTACGTCGCGGTCTACCGTCATGGCCAGCTCGAGATGCGGTCAAGGGACGGTACGGCCGGAGCGAGCAGTCCCGAGAGTGACCGGTACGAGGAACTGCTGGTCAACCCGACGCTGATCAAGCTCGCATCCCAGCGTGGCGACATCGACTGTGGGGGTCTCGAGTCGTTGCTCGTACGCTATGGCAACTTCTACACGTACGTGCTGCCGACCCCGTGGGGGCACGTGTCCGTGGGCATCGAGTCGGATGCCGACGCGATCGGGCTCGGCCGCCAGGTCGCGGACGTGGTGCGGAACGAGTCCTAGCTGAGGGACGAAGTGGCGCCCGTTGGCGAGAACTGCACTGCGTCCGGGCGAGGGTTCGAGCCCCTTCAGCCGCTTTTCCCCTGTTACTCCGGCTAGCCGACCGGGTCGAACCTCAACCAGGCTCATCGCCTGCCACCAACTTCGAGGACGGCATCGGCGAAGGCCTGAGGCGCTTCCTGGGGAAGGTTGTGTCCGATACCACCGGGGATGGTCCGGTGCGAGTAGCTCCCCGAGAACTTCGAGGCATACGTGTCCGGGTCCGGATGCGGCGCGCCGTTGGCGTCGCCTTCGAGCATGATCGCAGACACCCTAATCACTGGGCCTTCGGCGGCGTCGGCGAACGCACCATGGACCAGGACGACGGTGGATGTTGTCTCTGACATGTCTGTCCCTCCCGCTCATCGAAGTGACCCTGAACCCAGCCCGAATGTCGGTCGCGAAGAGCCCTGGCGCCTGCCACCCGGCGAAGTGGCTGCTCGGGCGGAAATCGGTGCGACCAGCGATACCTCCTCGCGAACGTCCGTCCACCTGGCACGCCGAAACAGTCCTTGCCGTCTACGCCGCCGGGGCGAAGAAGTCGATGAGCAATTGGTTGACGCGTTCAGCCTCATCGTGATGCACCCAATGCGATGCGTCGGCTAGGCGCTCCACGCGGTCGAGGTTGGGCACGTCGTCGCGGTCGGGCTCGGCGAGATCCGAGCCGAGATAGGAGTCGCGCTCCCCCCAGATGACCAGTGTCGGCGCCGAAATCGGCCGAAGCTTTGCTGCGGCTTCCTTCTGGGACTGTCTCACCGACGCGCGGTAGTAGTTGATCATCCCGGCCGCTGCCCCGGGCTGCGACCACGCCTCGACATAGCGTTCGATCTCCTCGTCGGTGTACGCGGGGTTTGCGTCCTCGAGGAAGTGTCGGAAGAAGTGCCAGTCTCGCGCGTGTACCACTTCCTCGGGCAGTCCTGGAGTCGCAAAGAAGAAGAAGTACCAGGACTTCCGAAGCTGGCTCGGGTGGTGCAGTCCCTGTTGGAGCCGCCGGGGGTGGGCCGCGTTGAGGATGGCGAGTCGATCGACCACCTCGGGGTGGTTCATCGCGGTCGTCCAGGCAATGGATCCGCCCCAGTCGTGACCGACCAATGACGCAGACTCCGCACCGAGTCCTCCGATCAGGCCGCGGATGTCGGCGGCGAGCAGGTCGACGGCGTAGGCCTCGAAGCCGTCTGGCTTCGATGACAGGTTGTAGCCACGAGTATCGGGGGCGACCACGCGGAAGCCGGCCGCGACGAGCGGCGCGATCTGTAGCCGCCAACCGAACCAGAACTCCGGGAAGCCGTGCAGCAGAACGATCAGCGGGCCGTCACCGGCCTCGACGTAATGCAAGTTCACATCGCCGACCTCGGCGTGACCCTCCCGGAGCTCGATCCCGACGTCAGGGAGCATGCTGGTGGTAGTCATGAGGACCTCCGTGGGTAGAGGGACTTGGGCACTCAGCGCACCGACGCGAACGCGGCGCGTAGTTCCTCGGAGAAGATCTCCGGCTCTTCCCAGGCGGCGAAGTGGCCGCCCTTGTCGACGTCGTTGAAGTAGATGACGTTCGGGTAGCTGGCCTCGACCCAGCTGCGCGGGGTCCGCCAGATCTCGCCTGGGAACGTCGTGAAGCCGAACGGGATCGCCGGCGGCGGCAGGGGCTCGCGACCCGCAGCCGGGGCGTCCGGCCCGTAGGCCTCCCAGTACGACCGGGCAGCGGAGGCGCCGGTACCTGTCAGCCAGTAGGCCGTGATGTTGTCCAGGACGTTGTCCCGAGTGAGGTTGCCCGAGGGCTGGCCGTCGACGAAGGCGCGGCTGATCTTGTAGTAGGCGTCCGTGTCGTGGTCTGACATCCAGGCGGCCAGGGCGACGGGGGAATCGAGCAGGGCGTAGCCGATCGTCTGCGGTCGGGTGGCCATCTCGACGAAGTAGCCGTTCCCCGACTGGCCGAAGGTGGCGATCTGCGCGGCCGCGGCACGTTCCTCGTCGGTGTCGGTCGGCATGGTGCCGCTCAGCGCCGGCACGAGCAGGTTCGTGTGGATTCCGATCAGCCCTTCGGGTGCCTGGCGACCCATCGTGTCGGCGACGCCGGCGCCGACGTCGCCGCCCTGGGCCACGTAGCGGGTGTAGCCGAGGCGGCGCATCAGCTCGGCCCAGGCTCGTGCCGTTCGGCCCAGGTCCCAGCCGACCTCGACCGGCTCGCCCGAGAAGCCGTACCCGGGAAGGGACGGCAGCACGAGGTGAAAGGCATCCTCGGCGCTGCCGCCGTGCGCGGTCGGGTCCGTCAGCGGGCCGACGGAGTCGATCAACTCGATCACGGAGCCGGGCCAGCCGTGGGTCATGATCAGCGGCAGCGCGTTCTCGTGCTCGGACCTGACGTGGATGAAGTGGACGTCCACGCCGTCGATCTCGGTGACGAACTGGTGCAGCGAGTTCAGCCGCGCCGCGACGCGGCCGAAGTCGTAGTCCGTCGTCCAGTAGCGCGCCAGCTCCTGAATCGTCGCCAGCTGGACGCCCTGCGACCGATCACCGACGAGTTCCTTGCTCGGCCAGCGCGTCGCCGCAATGCGACGGCGCAGGTCGTCCAGCGCGTCCTTCGGAACGGTGAACTGAAACGGACGGATCTCTGTTGCAGTGTCGACGGTTGCCATGCCCACCTCCGGACGTCGGGTCGACCCATCGATCGTTGAGGGCCGTCGCATTACGGCGACGAGCGACGAATGACGGCAGTCGCATTACGGCGACGCGGCGAACGATCGAATGGCCACACTCTCATAACCCCGGCCAAGGGTCAAATGCTGATCGCAACATTCGTACAGGTTCGGCGACTCCGGCGACCCGCCCTGGGCCGCCGCCACCTTTCCGCGAGGTCCCGGCTCCTCGGTCGATCGTTGCATGGCGCGCGTCTCCGTCGTGCTTGCGGGTCAGACGGGAGGTGCCTCGGTTAGACTCAGAGAACCTCCACACGACGCGGGAGGGGCGAGGGTTCGAGCCCTTCGCCGCTTCTTTCCGCTTAACAATGCAGTTTGTGGCGAGGACGCTTGCGATGAAAGTGTGCATCGTTGGAGCCTCTGGGAAGCTCGGCCGGTACATGGTCGAGCACGCGCTCGACCGTGGCTACGAGGTGGTTGGCGTGTGCCGCGAACAGAGCGTCGGAAAGCTCGCGCCGTTCGAGGGGCGCATCACTGTCGTTCCCGGGCCGACGGACGACCGCGAGGTCATCGAGCGCGCCGTCGATGGGTGCGACGGGGTGCTAGTGGTGCTGGTCCCACGAGGCGTCCATCACTACGCATCGGGAACGGCCCAGGCGGTGCTTGACCATGGGCCGCCGGGGGCGCGATTGGTCTTCTCGTGCGGATGGCACATCAGCCGCGACGGCCAGGATGTGTACTCGTGGAAGCTCCGGACGATCGTCCGGGTCTTCGGGCCGGTCGGGCGTCTCACGCGCTTCGCAGACCTGGACGATCAGGTTGAGGCGTGCCGACGCGTGTTCTCGAGCGATACCCGCTGGACGGTCGTGCGCGGCAGCGACCTCGAGGAGGGTGAGAGTCAGGGCCTGCCGGTCTGGAGCCGGCATGTGGGCGACCCTGTCCTGGAGAGCAACATGACCCGCCGTGTCGACTTCGCCCTGTTCATGGTCGAGGCCCTGCAAGACGACACGCTCGTCCACGAGGCTCCGGCGATCGTTGGCTGCAAGACGCCGTCGGCGCTCGCACACGCCGCCGACCGGGAGTGAGCGTGCACGCTCGAGGCGTCAAGCCCATCCTCAGCCGGTCGCCTGCGCCAGTTCGACGATGATTCCCTCGGGGCCGCGGATGAAGCAGAGCCGGTAGCTGTTCTCATAGCGCTGAACCTCGCCGACGAGCTCCGCGCCGTGCGCTTGCAGGCGGGCCAGGACGTCATCAAGGTCGTCGACGGCGAATGTCAGATGGCGGATGCCAGGGGTGTTCGCCGGCGCCCGACGGTCACGGCCCGGTCCCGGCGGGGCGTGGAACTTCGAGAGCTCAAGCCGCACGTGGCCGTCCGGGGTCGCCATCATCGCGTTGTCCGCCCGGACGCCCTCGAGTCCCAACACCCGATCCACCAGCTCTCCCTCGGCCGACCACTCGCTCTGCACCGTCAGACCGAGCTCGACGAAGAACGCGGTTGCCGCCGCGAGGTCGTCGACCACGATGCCCACGTGGTCCATGCGTTGGATCGCCATGGGCTCGATGCTAGCGATACGCCGTCGCGGGTCAGCCGTCGAGCACCCAGCCTGCGTCGACGTGGATGACCTGGCCGGTGATGTAGCCGGCGCCGTCGGAGGCCAGAAAGAGGGCCGTCTCGGCGATCTCGTTGGGGACGCCGAAGCGCCGCAGCGGCGTCATCGCGATGGCCTGCTCGACCTGCGCCCGCGAGACTCCCCACTCGTCTTCCCAGTCGCCCTCGATCGGGCCGGGAGCAAGGGCGTTGACGCGGATGCTCGGCGCCAGGTCGCGTGCCAGGGACGCGGTCAGGCCGCGGACGGCGCCCTTTGCGGCGCAGTAGGTGACGGGGACGAAGTTGATCGGGTTGTCCGGATCGATTCCGTTGCCGTAGGTGGAGGAGAAGTTGACGATGGCACCGCCTCCGTCCATGTGCGGGGCGACTGCGTGACACATCCGCATCGTCCCGACCACGTCGACCTCGAGCAGCTTCGTCGCGGCTGCCGGGTCGAGGTCGGAGAAGCGCACGGTGTCCGCCGCGTCGAGCCTGCCCGCGGCGTTGACAAGGACGTCGATGCGGCTGCTTCGACGGCACACCCCGTCGATGAACCCGTCCACCGCCCGCTGGTCGGTCACGTCGAGCGGCGCGAGATGTGCGCTTCCACCGTCGGCCTCGATGGCCGCGACGACCTGCTCCGCCGCCTCGAGCGAGGAACGGTACCCGACCGCCACCGCCGCCCCCTCGCGGGCCAGGGCGCGAGCAATTGCGCCGCCCAGCGTTCCGCCCGCCCCGGTGACCACCGCCACCCGCCCGGCAAACCGGCGGCCGTCGTTCCATCGTGGTGTCTGCATGTGTCTCACCCCTTTCCTGCTTGGCCGGATCGTCCATCCGACCCCGGTCGGTCGCGTCGGGGGATCGCCTGGTCCGCGAACCCGTGCCCCGGCGCTCGGGTAGGGGGCCGTCACTTCCGGTCGTCAGCGGCGAACCGCCGTGCCAGCTCGGTGCGCGAACGGATGCCGAGCTTGCGGTAGATCCGGCTGAGGTGGAGCTCCACCGTCTTCGGGCTCAGGAAGAGCGAAGCCCCGGCCTCGCGGTTGGTGCAGCCACCCGCGACGGCCAGCGCCACTTGCAGCTCCCGCGGCGTCAGCTGGTCGGTCAGCACCGGACCGCGGCGACGCGCGGTCTCCCCGCTGGCCTCGAGTTCGCTGCGGGCGCGGATCGCCCAGGCGTCGCTGCCGAGTCGCTCGAATGTGTCCAGGGCGGCCCGCAGTTGCGCCCGGGCATCGCTTCGACGACCGGCGCGGCGCAACCGCTCCCCGTAGCAAAGCTGGGTGCGGGCGTGGTCGAGGCTCGATTCCGGGGACGCCCAGCGCTCGAGCGCGCGCCCGAACGAGCGGTCGAGCTCGTCGTCGGAGGCGAGCATCGCGTGACCGCGGGCGACTGCCCCTTTCGCCCATGTGCAGTCGTCGGCCCGCGCTTCCAGGGCGCTGATCACCGCCACCGCGTCGGCGGTTCGGCCGGCCCGCACGTGGGCCTCTGCCAGGTCGGCCGGCCAGTGCAGCATGCCGGGGTGACGAACGCCGGCGACCATTCCGCCCAGCCGCTCCAGCACGTCGATCGCTTCCTCCACCCGACCGACTGCGAGCTCGAGCCGCCCGATCGCGTCCAGGGCCACCGCCTCGGCCAGCCGGTCGTTCGTGCGGCCGGTCGACGCCAGGGTGGCGGCGGCGCCGCTGCGGCATTCCTCCTCGTGGCCGAGCGCCGCCTCGACGCCGGTCAGACGACTCAATGCCCACGAACGCCAGTAGTCGAGCCCGTACTCATCGGCGAGCGTCACCGCCTCGTGCGCCGCCGCGCTGGCCGGCGCCAGCCGGGAGGTGCGGAGCTCCAGCAGCGACAGCGCGCTCAGCGCCCGCACCAGGCCGATCACCGCCCCTTGCTCGCGGAGCCGGACGAGCGCCGGGCCGAGGAGATCGCGGGCCGCGGAATAGTCCTCGACGAAGACGAGGCACTCGACGAGGTCGGCCACCTGCTCGGTCGGCCCGTCGACCAGCATCTCTGTCCCGGCCCGGGCGAGCCCGCGGACACCCTCGACATCGCCGTCTGCGACCCGCTGCCAGCACATCTCGCCGATCGCCGCCAGATCCGGCGCGGCCTCCACCAGCGGCCACGCTTTGGCGGCCAGCGTTCGCGCCTCCTCGAGCTCCCACAACTCGTAGCGGTAGTCCCAGGCCTGGAACAGCAGCCGCGCCGCCCGCCGCGGATCGATGGGCTCCGTCTCCTGGGCGGCAGCGAGGCAGGTGTCCATCCATTCTCCGAGCGTGCCCTGCGCACGGGCGACGAACAATCGTGTGTCGAGCAGATCAGCCCGCAACAGCGGGTCGGCCGCCTCGGCCAGCGCCTGATCGAGCAGCGACGCGGCCAGGTCGTGCAGCCCCGCCCGGTATGCCGCGCGCCCCGCCGCCAGCAGGCGCGGCCAGCACCGCTCCGGCTCCGGGGTGATCTGGGCTGCCCTCGCGTAGAGCCGCGCCTCGGCCGCGACGCCGCCACGTCCGGCGGCCGTTCGCGCGGCGACTTCCAGAGCGGCGGCGACCTCCTCGTCGGGGCCTGGGGTCGCCTGTGCGCGGTGCCAGGCTCGGACATCGGGCCGGTCGGCGGCCGCCGATCTGGCAAGCGCGGCGTGTGCCTCCCGGCGCGCGCCGGCGGGCGCCTTCCAGTAGGCGGCGGAGCGTACCAGCGGGTGCGAGAACTCGACCCGACGGTCGCGGACCCGGATCAGGCCCGCCTGCTCGGCTTCGTCGAGCCCGGCCGGCTCGGCGGCCGCCGCGAGCAGGCCGGAGACCTCGTTGCTGTCGGACGCCGCGGCCACCAGGAGCGCGGACTGGGCGTCGTCGGAGAGCCCCCGCAACCGGGCGAGGAATGCGCGCTCGAGGCTCTCGCCGAGCGGGAACGGCTCGTCGATCGGATCGCGGCCGGCGAGCTGGGCGTCGGTCAGAACCGACGGCAGCTCGATCATCGCCAGCGGGTTGCCGCGCGTGGCCCTGGCCAGGCTGGTGGCGACGGCGGCCGCGACCTGCCGCGGCGAATGCGCGTTCAGCAGCTCAACCGCGTCGACGCCGTCGATTCCTTCGAGCGGGAGCTCGGGAAGGCCACCTATGACAAAGGCCGGCGTCTGCTCCTGGCGGGCGGCGAAGAGCATCACGACCCGGTCGGCCTCGATCCGCCGGGCCGCGAACAGCATCGCTTCCGCCGATCCCGGATCGATCCACTGCAGATCATCTATCAGGCACAGCACCGGCTCGTTCTCCGAGGCGGCCGCGAGCAGCGTCAGCGTCGCTGCACACACTGCAAGCCGGTCGGGGGCGCCCGGCTCGCCGAGTGCGAGAGCGCCGTCGAGGGCGCGGCGCTGGGGGGCAGGGAGACCGTCCAGGTGCGCGGGGATCAGTGGCCGGAGGAGCTGCAGGAGGCCCGAGAACACGAGGTCCGACTCCGACTCGACGCCAAGCGTTGCGAGCACGCAATACTCCGTCGCTCGCTCGGCCGCATACTGCAGCAGCGCGCTCTTGCCGACTCCAGGCTCGCCCCGGATCACCAGCACCCCCGAGCGCCCCTCGCGGCCCCCTTCCAGCAGGGCGTCGATCCGGGCGCATTCGGCAGCTCGCCCCAGCAACATCGGCCGATTCTACGGCCGGTTCGGGGGCGACCTGGATCGGCTAGGTTTCGGTACCTGTGAGGATCGCAGTCCTGGGCACCGGAGTGGTGGGGCAGACGCTGGCTGGAAAGCTGGCCGAGCTGGGCAACGAGGTGGCTGTCGGCACCCGTGACGTCGACTCGCTGATGGCCCGGACCGACCCACAGCCGACCGGCGCGCCGGCATTTTCGGTGTGGCTCGAGTCGCATCCCGGCGTCACGGTCGCCACGTTCGCCGATGCGGCCGCCCACGGCGAAGTCGTCCTGCTGGCGACCTCCGGCACCGTCGCCGTGGACGCGCTGCGCCTGGCCGGTGCGGGCAACCTGAACGGCAAGATCGTCATCGACGTTTCGAACCCGCTCGACTTCTCGTCCGGCTTCCCGCCGACGCTTGCCGTCTGTAACACCGAGTCGATCGGAGAGCAGGTGCAGCGCGCCTTCCCCGCTGCGCATGTGGTCAAGACGCTGAACACGGTGAACGCGCAGCTGATGACCGACCCGGCGGCGGTCGGCGGCGGCGACCACCAGCTCTTCATGAGCGGCGACGACGCCAGCGCCAAGGCTCGTGTCGCGGCGCTGCTCTCGGAGTGGTTCGGCTGGCGCTCCATCATCGACCTGGGCGACATCTCGACCGCCCGCGGGCCGGAGATGTATCTGCCCTTGTGGCTGCGGCTGATGAACGCCCTGGAGACACCGGCGTTCAACATCAAGATCGTCCGCGGCTAGGCGTCAGACGTTCGTTCCGACGACACGGCCGACGGCCATCGTCAGCACCATCGCCGCGACACCCCAGGCTACGACCCGGAGCGTTCCCCGCAACGGCGGCGCGCCGCCCAGCCGGGCCCCCGCCCAGCCGGTGACCGCGAGCGCCAGCACCGTCGCCGCCATCGTCACCGAGGTCCGCATCGACGCCGGAGCAACGGCGACGGCGAACAGCGGCAGTGCCGCTCCGGCCGTAAACGAGGCTGCCGAGGCGCCTGCCGCCTGGAAGGGCCGCGCCTGCGAGCGATCGGTCATTCCCAGCTCGTCCCGGGCGTGCACCGCCAGCAGGTCGTTGCCGGCACTGAGCTCGGCCGCCACCTCGGCGGCGAGCCGCGCCGAGAGGCCCCGCTCGCGGTAGATCTCAGCAAGCTCGGCTCGCTCGCCGAGCGGATCGGTGCGAAGCTCCGTCCGTTCCAGCTCCAGGTCGGCCCGCTCGGCGTCGGCCTGCGAGCTGACCGACACGTACTCGCCCGCCGCCATCGAGGCGGCACCCGCGACCAGGCCGGCGATTCCGGCGGTCAGAATTGCCGACCGGCTGGATTGGGCAGCGATCACGCCGACAATGATCGCCGCCACCGAGACGATGCCGTCGTTTGCCCCCAGCACCGCCGCCCGCAGCCAGCCCATGCGCCTGCCGAGATGACGCTCCTGGGCGGGATGGCCGCCCATCATCGGGTTCCCGCGTCCGGGGCGGGGTCGCCGGGCAGGCGAGCCCAGCAGCGCATGTCGTAGCGGTGGCCGTTGACCTCACGCGAGGAGCGCTCGACTCCCTCCGGCGTGAATCCGGCCTTCTCGAGCAGTCGCTGCGACGCCAGGTTCTCAGGATCGGTGCGCGCTTCCACGCGTGCGGCGCCGAGGGCGTCGAACGCCCAGGTCGTCGCCAGCACGACGGCGCGGCGGCCGATACCGCGCCCGCGCGCCGCCGGGTGCACGCCGTAGCCGAGCTCGACGATTCCGCCTGGCCGTTCGGCGAAGAGGATGACCATTCCCAGGTACAGGTCGTCGCCGGCGTCGGCGACGCTGAGCGGAAATGGTGCCGCCGGATCCGCCCACCAGCCGATGATCTGCTCCAGCTCCGCGCGCGCCGCCTCCAGCGTGTACGGCTGGGGGACGTTCACCCACCGCTGCGTCTGTGCATCCTGACCGTCCTCGTGGATGCGCGCGAGGTCGCCCTCGACGGGAGCGCGGAGCCTCACGACCCCGTCGGTGAGCGACGGCTGGGGCGGCCGCACGCGTGCCCTGGAAACCATCCTCGGGAACCTAGCGCGGCCTGCCGCCAGCCCAGGATCTTCCAGCCCCGACGCCTGGTTCACCCGTACGGGGACTGGTGTTTCGGCGCAGCCGCGGCACACTGGGAGTAGCGCCAGTTCTCCACGGCGTCACGTCCCCTGCTGTATGGAGTCACACCCCCTGTCGGCCCTTTCCACCGATGTCTAAGAAGTCCAGACGCGCGGAAACCACGCTTGCGTCCTACCGGACCCTGCTCGAGGTGTCGCGGCTGCTCCTGGGCTCGTCGACGCTGGACGAGCTGTTCGACCGCATCACCGCCGAGCTGAAGCGGCTCGTCCCGTACGACGCGGTGACCATCTATCGGGTAAACGAGGTGCTGCGGCGGATCGATCCCGTGCACTCGGTCGACCGTTGGGCGGACGAGATCATGGACTCGCCGCTGGACATGGGGGAGGGGATCACCGGCTGGGTGATCGAGCACGGCAGTGCCGAGAACCTGCCCGCTGCCCACACCGACCCGCGGATCGCGATCGTGCCCGGAACGCCGGCGGACGAGCGGGAGGCGCTGGCCTGCGTGCCGCTGATGGTTCGCGACCAGCCGATCGGGGCGCTCAACGTCTATCGGCTGGGCGCCGACACGGCGTTCGACGAGCACGAGTTCGAGCTGATCTGCCGCTTCGCCGACCTGGCAGCGCTGGCAATCGACAACGCCGACCACCGCGAGCGGCTCG